>JGI24422J19971_10002588_pt1 | contig 11246 bp, 7 predicted proteins | sample DeeMarSWOR152_54_FD_19971 | JGI IMG/M metagenome (IMG submission 19971)
TACTACTACGACTTCAACAAGGATGGCCACATCGACATCTTCGACATAATAGTTGTCAGCAAGAACTGGGAACGCAGCTGCCCGTTCTAGACACAACCTAAAACATGCACACCCTCCCTTTTTTATAATTTTCAAACCCTTTTTGGCACAAACCCGAAAAGTTCAGCAATAAAGCTAAAAACTACCGTAAAAAAGTCAACCCGAAACTGAGCCAAAAACCTCAGCATTTCCTAAGACAATAAGACGCAAAGAATGAACTAGTTAACCATATATCTGGCAAAAGCGTTGCGCGCAGAGGCGTTTGTTGCTAAATGCTTATCTTAGAGTTTAACGCCTATGTTAAATGTTCAAAATTGACCGAGTTCAAAGAAGAACCAAGCTTTTGGAAACTGCTGGGCGTATTCGAAAACGAAACAAGAATTGAAATAATTAAACTACTTCTCCAAATAGAATGGAGATCCCTATCAGATATACAAAGAGAATTGGCGAAGAGAAGATGGAAAATGACGCTTCCTGGAGTGCTAAAGCACATGAGAGAACTAGAAACTGCAGGACTGGTGAGACGGGAATCAGGAGCCTTCATAGAGCAGCCNGACGCTAGAAAAACACTGTACATTTTAGAAGGAAAAGAAAGAGTTGAAAAAATCATGACCCAGCTGGAAAGCGGCATCGGAAATTTACTGAAATGCAGCATAACATTTAGCGAAACAGCACAACTAGCCCGCAGAATTCAGAGAATGGGAAGCAGAAGCACTGAAAGAGACATAGAAAGACTGAAATCTCTACTCAAAAAATGCGAATCCGAAGAAATAAAAAAACATCTAACAGAAGACGAAATTAAAAAGATTAAACTCTGGAACATGATGCTGTCACTTGAAAAATGAAAAAAATCCGCGCAATCACAAGATGGATAATAGAAGTTGTGTAATCATAGGTAGATAGAAGACGCAGCTGACCTTGAATCGTCAAAATCTCAAGCACACCCTAATCCTAGAGTGTTTTAGACAGACTTAGTATATAACTATCCCTCGACACCCCCTCCTACTCCCTAGAATAGAGCATGGTTCAGCATCATCTAAACATTGCATCGGCGGGTACGTATGGAAAAAGCAACTAAACTGTGCATTCCTCACCGAAGTTTTTCGCTGCAGCCGCCAAGTCTAGGATGTTAATTAAATCGTCCCTATTAAAATCACAATCCAATCTGAAGTCAGCGTCTCCTTTGTGCGATCCGAAAATTATTGCAACCTCCGCTATGTCTAAAATGTTAACTTTCCTGTCTCCATTGACGTCTCCAACCATGTTAACCGTCACCTCAAACAAACGAACATTATTCTCTAAATCCGCTTCACCATACACTGCATCAGCTTCAGCTTTCACCGTATAACTTCCACAGGGAACCCCCCCGGTGGTGTTCCAAACGTAATCGAGCACAACCTTTTCTCCAACATGTAAGCTTTCAACAACACTTGTCCCAAGCGTCACACCGTTCCAGAAAACAGACAGATTCAAGCTTTCAACGTGTTGCCCAACGTTTTCAACGGTCACGCTTACATTAACTACCCATCCAACGTAAATCTTGCTTGAAACCATAGAAACGTTAGCAACTTCAAGATCGTGAACTCTGTATGGCACCATGAGAGGGTAACTGTCCGAGTTTTCTGAGTCTATGACATATGCTGTGTCACCTATTCCGTCGCTGCCAATCGAATTCTGAAATGGGCCTTTATAAAGGTCAATGCCACTGTAATCGCTCCAGTAGTTGCCGCCGCTTGGATAATCATTGTCCCAAATGTTTTCACACTGGCCAAGCGTGCTAACTTGCTGAGTGTTGTTTGAAAAACTGTTGTGAAAGATTCTATTGTGAATACAATCTTCCAAGTGCATTCCACAACTGTTCTCTTCTACAATGTTGTCAGTGATAGTGTTGTTGTCCGCGAGCCAGAAATCCAAACCGTTCAAGTTGCCGTCAATCAAGTTGTTCTTAACGGTGCAATTGTTTAACACATGTAGATAAATGCCGTGCCAATTGTTGCAAGTTACATTGTTGCCAACGATAAGAATGTTGTTTGCGTTGTCTAACCAGACGCCATAATCCAGGTTTCTATTTATGAAATTGTTTTTCACCACATTTTCTGTTGAATAGTAGACACCCACTCCGGCTCGACCATTTCGTAACAATGTATTTTCGGAAACCACGACATACTCGGAGTAGACTACCTCAATTCCTTCTCTCGAATGGTTGGAGATTTGATTAGAAGCCATCGTGCAGTTGAAACAGCGGTAAGAGTATATGCCGACAACGTTACCAACTATGACATTTCCACGAAAGTTGAAAACGTTGCACTTGTAAAGGTAAATCCCGTTTGCTTCATTATCAATTATGGTGTTCTCATCAACATCGGTGACCGCCGAGTATGAGAAACGAATCCCATAGCCAACATTGGCCGAAACGGTGTTCCCTTGAACAACACAGTCATTTGAACCTACGATGTAAACACCGTCCCAAGTGTTATTTGCAATCAGATTATCTTCCACTTTCGCCCAGTCAGAATACTGCAGCCGAATCCCTCTACCATTGGCGAAAACTATGTTGCCGCTGAAGGTATTATTCAATGAACCATAAACGTCAAAACCTTCCTCACCATTCAAAGTCACATTATTATTCAGCAATACGCTATCATCTGAATATTTAATTTCTATTCCAAAATTTCCATTGTTGACTACTGAGTTGTTGCGGATTAGGCTACCAGGCGAAGATATCAGACTTATGCCATCCTGATTGCCAACTATTGTGCTACCCTCTAACACGCTGTTCTGTGAATGATAAAAATGAACCCCATGAAGGTTATCTGCCAAATCGTTTTGTTGCATTTTGCAATTGTGTGAATATGCAAGCAATAAGCCGTCTCTGTTCCTTTCAAGACGCAAATCGTTCACATGAACATTAGAAGAGTTGACAAGAGCAACGTAACCTGCGTTTGACGAAGAGTTTATCACAGCGTCCTTTTTGTTTACGAGATAATATACTAACTTATCATTAACCGTGTTTGAAACATCTATGTTCTGTAAGAAGTCATAGAGGTTCGTTCCGTAGACTCCAAAGTTATACTTGTTTGATTCTATCGTGTTATTGCTCAAAGTGTTGTTTCCAGCCGTGTTAAGTGTCATGCCATTTTCGTGGAGACTCACTAAGTTGTCACTGATTGCATTGTTTTGAGAGTGTTGAATGCGAACTCCGTACAATCCGTTTCCGGTGATGTTGTTGTTACGAATTTCAATGCTGTTGGAATCGTCTAAATAGATGCCTGCCTCTATGTTGGCTGTTATGTCGCTTCTCTCCACACTACTGTTTTCAGAAGTCTCTACATGTACGCCTATATGGTTGTTCAGCACATCGCATTTGCTTACAATGCAGCCTCTTGAATTCTGCAAGCGCAATCCAACGTAGTTACTTTTCAGTATGTTTTCATTCACGGAAACGTAGTTTGAACTAACAGAAACACCGCTTAACGGACTGGAAAAGCCGCTGTTCTGCACGGTGAAATTTCCTATGGAAACGTTATTCGCCGTCACATGCACCACTGTTCCCAAGCCTCCACCGTCAATGACAGTTATCTCTTCGCCTTGACCAACAAGAGTTATGCTCTTATTCACAACCAAGTTCTCATAATAGGTTCCGTTGAAAACGAAAATCGTGTCACCATCAGTTGCATTGTTTATCGCAGCTTGAATTGACGAAAAATCAGATGGAACAAAAATTGTCCTCGACCCAATTGTAACATTGAACTTCACAACAGCAAATAAAGAGAGTAAAATCGTGAAGACAAGTAAAGAGACAAGCTTTTTATCCATATATTATCACAATGAAATGTCGCCACGCGTCTTTTATCGGTTTCTGAAGTTATCTTCTACTCATCAATTTTTAGTAGCCTGGCGTATCCTTGTTTGTGTGGATCCTGTATTTCCGGAACCTTGATTATCGTCGAAAAGAAGCGATCATCAAAAGAGAGACAAATCTAGAAGACGGAGGGAGCAACAATTTCTTGGATCAAACTCACAGGATCCTTCTTTTCAGGCGCTGGAAGCTCGTCAATTAAGAACCGAGCTATTTGATCAATGCTCTTGACAAAGCCGCTCCCAACAAGCTTTTCGTATGCAAGGAAAGCACTCTTAGATCCAACTCCTCCGTAAGACTTGGAAACATCAGGGTTCTCCATGATCTTGGAAATACAGCGAATCTCCAAAAGATCCTCCAAGTCTTTAACAAACTCTTCAGTAAACTTCTTCGGCGTCTTAATCCTGTTGAAGACAAAGCCAACTGGGACACTCTTTAATAAGTATCTGCCCAAACGAATGGTGTCAATAGCTGACTCAACACATAAAACAAACTCATCCTCAGTCAAAACAGGCACAAAATAGTCACAAACACCCAACGACAGAAAGGCAGCTTCACCTAGGGGAAAAGGAACATCTATCAAGAGAAAGTCACTCTTCAACTCCACAAGCTTCTTCGCAAACTTTACAGGGTCAATCTCAAAATAACTCTGTAAAGAGATGCCCGAAGGAATCAAAGATAGGTCTTCGATCCGAGTCTGATAAACAGCCTTCTCAATGTCAACATCCTTTTGAACTACTTCGTCAAGTTTCAACGCAGCCTCAGCAACATCAATCCCCAAAATAGTCTGTAATGGATGGTTTGGATCCCCCTCAACCAAGACAACTTTGTTACCCGTCTTAGCCAAGGCAGCGGCAACGTTAGCTGTCAAGAGAGACTTTCCCACTCCGCCTTTCGAAACAGCAAAGGTTATCGACTTCATCTTCACCAAAAGATATCACACCACCGGAATCTAAATTCAAACAGTTCATTAACCGAAAGGTTAAACATTAACCCCGCTTCTCCTTCTTTCTAGATTTCAAACTCCGTATAATCTCGTCCAAACTACTTCGAGGCTGAACCCTAAACCCGTACTTCTGCTCGAACCTTTTAATCTTCCCTTCCCGCCTCCTAATATCCATCTCAAAAAGAAATTGTCCAAGCTCTAACGGACCGAACTTGTACTCTCCAAAAATCTTCTTTTGCTTGTTGAACCTCCGATAGTACATGAACCCAAACCAGAGAAAAACAACAGAAGCAGACGCCCCAAATATTGTGGCAGCCACAAAAATATTCATTAAACCTCTAACGTCGCCTAACTCCTTCTCTGTTGCGTCCTGCCTACCTTTCAACTCATGATAAGTCTCGTTCAAATCATTGTAGGCTACCTGCAGGCTACTATAGTTAAGGACCACCTCAGTATGCAACGTGCTCAAAGCTTCAAATTCGCCCACGAGCTCCGTGTAGTTGGCCAACAATACGTTATATCTATGTAAAAGGGTAGCGAGCTCATAATAAGGTTTAGAAGCAATCAAAACCTGACGTGTGCTAAGCCTGTAAGTGAAGTATAGAAGGGTGTGCGTCAGGTTTGAAGCGGGAAGCAACGTTGCATTGACTTCCATGCTATCCAAGAGCACTATGTAGGGCGCATTGACCACCTGTTTGGGAATTGTGGCTCGGCAGAATCCAACACTGTTGTTAAAACCTTCAACTTTAAACTCGATCATGCTCCAAGTATAGTTGAACGTGAAATCAGACAAGGTGGAATTACATACAGTGAAGACATCAAACATTCTGTCTTCCAAGGTAACGCTGAAGCCTGAGAACATTCCCATCAACGGGAAATTATCCGTGTTGTTCTGATCAATAACACGAGGCGAGTCCCCAACACTGTCTTCGTCAAGATCAGCACCGTCATAGTCGCTCCAAAAATTTCCCTCAGACCCATTATCAAAAGTGTTTGCTGAGTCAACCGTCCTCACCGAAACATTGTTGTTAACAAAGTTATTATGAAAAATACTGTTGTTCACGGAATCCCTGATCGAAACACCCACGTCGTTATTNATCAAAGTGTTTTCTACGAGAACGTTTTTGAAAGATCCTCCAAGCCAAATCCCGCTTTTATTGTTGTCAAAGACTTTATTGTTGCAAATGCGGTTGACCTGCGAACCAGAACTCCAGATTCCAAATGAATTATTGAAAGCGATGTTGTCCACTATGGTATTATTGCGAGAGAAGTAAACATAAATTCCATGTTCATTGTCTGATACAGTATTCTCAGAGACAATGTTGTTGCTGGAAGGAAAAAGGTGGATTCCAGCATATATGCTTTCTGAGATGTTGTTACCTGAAACAACGTTGTTTTGAGACTGACTAAGCCACAATCCGTAGCTGTTATTCACTATAATGTTGCCGCTGACAACGATATGATCACAAATAGAAAGACGAATTCCATAAACGTTGTTCATCACAATGTTGTCGCTAACGTCACTAACCCTTGAAGAATTTAAGAAAATGCCAGAGCGTTCAAATGCGAACCCACCATTGCGAATAGTAAACCCAGAAATGGACACATCGTCAGCCATCACATTAACTACAGTACCTAAACCTTGCCCATCAATTATCGTGTCAGACTTGTTCTCTCCAACGATCGAAAGAGACTTGTAAACAAAGACGCGCTCATAGTACAATCCAGCATCCACTAAAATTGTGTGGCCATCCAAAGTTTCATTGGCATCTATAGCCCCCTGAACGGTTTCATAATCTAAGCCAGTGTCAATGTTGTGAACCCTCATATCAACCACAATTGCTGCCTTAATATAGCGCAAATTCACTACAGAAACTGTCATTAAAAAAGCAAGGATAAAAACGCAAAGGGTTGCCTTCACTTTTCCACCACAAACACACGCGCTGTTAACTTTAGTAATCGCTCAGAGCCATATTAATCTTTTCAGCATCACATTTCTCAATCGATCTTACACGCCGAAATACATAGAACTTTACTACAGAAAGGTTAAATGAACGCTTGTTCTTAATAAAAGAAGGGCAGATGCGGTGAGATTAATGTCGAAGAAACATTTTTTGATCCTTCCATTAATTTTAATGTTACAAATGTTAGTTTGCCAATCAACACTTTCTGCAAATGCAAGCGCAACAGCAACGGTTTACGTAAACCCTTCGGAAGTCACAGACCTATCCCCTGGCGACACTTTCTTAATTAACATTGACATAGCCAACGTAGTAGGCTTGGCTGGCTGGGAGTTCAAATTATACTATAAACGTAACGTTTTGAATGCAATCGAAGTAAAGGAAGGCTCCTTCCTAGAAAGTGCAGTCCCCCCCCACAATGATACCATGTTTCTGCCAACAATAGACTACAATGCTACCCACGGACGCGTTTATCTGGCTTGCGCATTGTTAGGTTCAGGTCCAGGCGCAAGTGGTTCTGGAACGTTGGCGTCTATCAACTTCACTGTAATAGGCGTTGGCCTAACACCATTGAGCTTGCCCCAGGACCAGACAGAACTTGTAGACCCTGATATTCAGTCCATAATCCCATGTAACAGTTGGCGGCTCTGTAATGATCGGAGGAAACGATATCGCAGTAACACATGTACACCCGACAAAAACCATTACTAACGACACAACCGTGCAAATAGACGTTACAGTTCAGAACAACGGCAACTATTCCGCAACGTTCGACGTGACTGTATACTATGACGAAAACGAAATAGAAACCCAAACTGTAACAGATTTGGCTCCGGAAAGCAACCAAAACTTAACATTCACCTGGGACACAACCCCTGTGCCGAAAGGAAACTACACAATAAAAGCTTACGCACATCCAATCGTTGGCGAAGTCCTCGTTGAAAACAACCTGCTAATCGACGGATGGATAAAAGAAACCATCTTTGGTGATGTAACGGGAGACGGTAAAATAAATATACTTGACATAAGCTTAGTTGCAATAGCCTTCGGATCAAGACCACAAGATACTAGGTGGGATCCAAACGCAGACATAAACAACGACGACATCGTGAACATTCTGGACATATCAGGTGTCGCTGTATACTTTGGAGAAGTAGATCCTTAACAACTGGACCATTGAATTTTCTTGCAGTTGTGCACGCAAAAGGCGCTTAACCGATTTTTAGTAAGTACGCACGCTTCCCCAAATGACTGGAATGTTTACAGCGCGCGCTGACGGCATAGTAAACATAATTGATCTATTCCCTTGTTGCACATACTTACGGTAGTAGTCCCGAAGATGATAGATGGAACGAAACATGTGACTTAAACAATGATCAAATCATTAACGTTTTTGATTTACATATTGTAGCCAAGGAATTCGGAAAGACCGCTTAGTCTTCTTGCAAACTCTCGACAGCGACCAAGCATAATCCTTGCTACGTTAAGGAGTTAGAGCCAGTCTTTGTAGAAATCTTTTGCTAGAATAATATTTTGCTGGATGAAGAATGAGGAACTAGAAATCCATTCCAGTGGAAAACACCTTCGCCAGTCACCGACAACTTAGTCTTCGACGATGCTAACCCAGAAATACGTCTAAACAGAGAAGACTTTGGCCACCTATCGTTGATGCCTTAATCGCATTCAGTGTCAAGCTCTCTAAGGGCATCATTACTTTGAACGGACCCCCATGCTAGGAGGAGGAGAAATGAATAGAAGGGAAAAACATTCTCTTAACAATTAACCATAGAAGAATGTTTCAGAAAGGTTATTAGAGCGTGTGCACTCAAGCTAACTAAGATTAAACGAAGGAGAAAGTGAGAAATTGAAGTTGAAAGCATTCTCATTCCTAGTTCTGATTTTATTTGCAACCACGGCAATACTCCCACTTAAAGCAAGTCCTGAAGAACCTAGAGTGTACGTTTACCCTGAACGCAGTGAATTCTCAACAACTACTACTTCCATTGGCGACGAATTCAATGTAACCATTGAGGCTGCAGATTGGCCTGAACCCGGCGTGTACAGCTTCGAGTTCAAGTTCTACTACGACCCTACCATGCTGGAACCCGTTCTCGAGAAAACTGGCATCGACTCGGACTTCTGGATAACAACTTTCATAGCTGCTAGCGGCTTTGACTTTAACGTTGACCCACCCCAACCCTACGAGGATGGTGAAGGCAACCCCTTCCTATGGTTCAGCGCCACCCTCCTAGGAGTAGGCGGCAACATTGGAGGCGGAACTCTCGCCAAGGCAGGCTTCAAAATAATCGCAGAACCCGTGACTGGAGAAACACTTTCAAGCAACCTTGAGATAAGAGATGAAATCATGGTTGACCCAACGACAGTCCTAGCGTACCCTGAAGACTATTACGAGGTCATCGACGGAATATACTTGTTCTCATCAGAAGTGACTCCTAACACACCTCCTGAGGCCTCCAACCTCGTCATCACCCCATCCTCTCCGAGAACCACTGACAATCTAGTTGGAAATTATGATTATTATGATGCTGACGGCGATACCGAGTCAGGCTCTGAAATCAGATGGTACAAAGACGGTCTTCTCCAAGAAGCTTACAATGACACGTCGACCGTTCCATCCAACACAACTTCACTCGGAGAAGAATGGTACTTCACAGTAAAACCAAGTGACGGCCAAGACTTCGGAACTCTAAAAACATCTCCAACAGTCACAATCGTTGAGCTGCCTGAGAAAAGAGAAGATCTAAATGGCGATGCACACGTAAACATAGAAGACTTAGCAATTTGGGGAGCAGCCTTCGGCTCCACCCAAGAACATCCAAGATGGAACCCCATAGCAGACATAAACGAAGATGGGAAAATAAACCTGATAGATGGAGTATTAATCGCTAAGGAATTCGATCTTTAAACATATGCCAAGGAGTCCTATGCTGTCTTCAACTCTGTAGCCCGCCAATGAGACTTTCCCGCCTATTTTTATTTATAAGATTGCAAAATACCAACTATAACTATTTTGGTACCGACCTAATAGTGCCAACTGGTAGAAGCGTCAAATATAAGGATATTCAAAATCTAACACACTAGCAAATTATTCTTAATCCTTACCATGAAAACTCATACAATAAGGACAAAAGGTATAGGTCGCTGGAAACTTCTTTCCACACACACCACATGTTTTAGACTCTTCTAAAGGAAGGAACTTTTGTGAACTTTCTGAATCTGTCTCTTCCCTTCTCTTGTGCAACCACAATAACACGAATCCGAGGATGACAATCAGATTAGCTCCAAAAAGGACAGCCAACAAGAACAGAAAAGCCAAGAGCCACTTTGGAAGTTCACATTCAACTAGTGGAGCAAGCTTAATCTGTACAACCCCGTCAATAAACTCGTTGTCCTTGACATCAACCTCTCCGGGTACAACACTCGCTTCTGCACTTAACGTATAGTTTCCAGGCTCCAAACAAGAGGTGCACCACTTAAATGTCAGATTTTTTTCTGCCTGAGGGACAAGATTCTTGACCGTTAGCNTTCCGATTAGATCAGAATTGTAATAAGCACTTACATCAAAAGTCTCAATTATATTCCCCTCATTCCTAACAACTACCGAGACTTTAATTAGTTGGCAGGGAAAAGCTTCAGTTACAGAAGGCTTAACGTCCACAACCGCCACATCATGCACAATAACTTTTACAATTTCAAACGTGGTAGAAACGCCGCGACACCATGGTACCCCACCCAAAGCTGGCAAAGCTGTATAAGCATTGGCGTAAACTACAGCATCTCCGAGGCTTGCCCACTGAGGAATCAAAAAACCTTGAACAAACATTACAGTTAGACCTGGGGCTATCTGCTCATCGACAAGTACAGCCTGTCCCAGAAAAACACTGATATTATCATACACATCAACAACCAAAGTTGCAATCTTGTCCGTGAATGCTATGTTCTCAACGGTTAATCTAAAGTGCACAACCTCATTCTTCATAAAAATGNATCTAGNAACAATNTTAGAGTCAAGAGTTTCTACCTTCAAGATTCGAACAATACAGCCTCCTCGAAAACTGAGAGTATCGTTAACCGTCACTCCTGCTATGTCNACGACACCAATAACATTCCAAACACCAGATATTACTTCTTCCGGATAACCATTCGGCCATGGCATCCTAAAACTCACATTAGCTANGCCATTAATATCTGTCACTGCTGTTTTTGTAAAAGATAAATTCTCAAAACGGTTCACTGGACCATGAGCTTCGAAGGCTACAATTTTCCCAGGTACAGGATCGTCTCTGTAAGTGACATAAGCATACAAAATCACTTCTTCTTGAGGGGCAAAAGCGTCGCTAGGCTGATGGGGTCCTCTACCGCTGTAAGGCTCCTTCTGCGTGTATACATCAATAGATCTGTATAACGTTGAGTCTTCTCC
>JGI24422J19971_10002589_pt1 | contig 11246 bp, 7 predicted proteins | sample DeeMarSWOR152_54_FD_19971 | JGI IMG/M metagenome (IMG submission 19971)
GATGAGCTCAGTTGAAGGCCTGCGTCGCGGATGTGTTTAACCATCCGAAGAGTTTTTTCGTAGAGCTGGGCATTGGCTATAGCACCGGCAATCTGCGAGGCGATGCTTTCGGCAAGTCTTAGGTCGGCCTCCGTATAAGCTTTCGGTTTTAACGATCCAAAATTCAGGACTCCGATCACCTGATCTTTCGACATCAAGGGAACCGCCATGAAGGATCGGACTCCGGCCTGGAAGAGAGGCGAGAGGCCGGGGAAGCGCCCCGCCACCCTGTCGATGTCATCCTCCTGGATGAGCTGGCTCGACCGCGTTCGCACCACCTCTTCGGTAAATGTGCCAGCCAAAGGAACGGTATCCCCAGCCCCCCGGCCTGCGTCATTCCCTGCGACATAGGTGGGGGTATGAGTGCTCCTTTCGACATCGATGATGTTAATGGCACTCCTATCGAACGGGATGACCTTCCGCACTTCTTCAGCAAAGAGCTCGTATACCCTGTCGATTTCCAGGGTTGAGCTAACGATTCGGCCGATCTTTGCAACTACTTCCCTTTCCTTCTCGGTTCTCTTGCGCTCGACCAACTCTCCCTGAACATTCGTGTAGAGCCGTGCGTTGTCCAGGGCAATCGAGGCCAGTGCAGCGAAACGGCTCAATACTTCAACCTCCTCATCTCCAAACTTGCCCTCTTCAGTAGCAGATAATCCAAGTACGCCGCGGACCTGATCGCCGAACCTGAGGGGAATGCCCACCATGGAACGGAGATCGTTGAATCTCGCATCTTGAACGCGGTCTGGCCAGGAACGGTAATCATCCACCACTATGGGTTGACCGGTCTCCAAGGCCCTCCCAGTAATCCCCTCACCGGGCTTCATCCGAAAACCGACATGGTCCTTGTGAACTCCCACACCCACCTTCATTACGAGCTCTGTCTCCTCTGGCTCGAGCAGGTAAATATATCCGTTCGGTACGCCTATCAGCGAGGCGGCTCGATCAATGATCGCTTCCAGGAGTTCATTCAAATCCAGCCGGTTGATCATTCCAAGGGACATTTCCTGCACTGCATTGAGATAATCCTTTTGCCGTTGTAGCTGTTCCTCAGCCCGCTTGCGCTCGGTATAGAGCCGGGCGTTGGCGATGGCTCCCGCGATCTGAGAGGCGATGCTCTCGGCGAGGTTTACATCTGCCTCGGTATAGGCTTTCTCATTGGCCGATTGAACGTGTAGTACTCCGAGAACCTGATCTTTTGAGATCAAAGGAACAGCCATGAACGACCGAAGTCCTACTTCAAAAGAAGACAGGAGGGCAGGGAAGCGGTTTGCCAGCTCCTCTTTGTCATCCGCTTGTATGAGCTGGCTCGACCGCGTGCGCGTGATCTCTTCGGTAAACGAGCCGGCCAGAGGAACGACATCTCCAGATTTCCGGTCTGAGACCTCGTCTCCCAGCATATAGGCAGGTGAGAATGTGCCCCCTTCAGGATCGATGATGTTAATTGAGATCCTATTGAAAGGCATGAGCTTGCGCACTTCTTCGGCAAAAAAATCGTAGACTTTGTCAATTTCCAGCGTTGAGCTAATAATTCGCCCAACCATGGCCACGATCTCCCTTTCCTCGGCCAGCCGTTCCAGTGCCTCCTTCTCCCTTTGCAGCGCCTCTTGGGAATTTTTCAGGCTTCCAATCATTGACTGAAAGGCCTTGCCAAACGTATCCTTGTCCGACTTTGCCTCCACTCTTTGGTCTAGATTTCCCCCGGCGATATTGGTGGCAATCCCCGCCATTTCCCTCATCCAATTCATGATATCCTGAAAAGACTTGGACAGTTGTCCAATTTCATCCTTGGTCTTTACTTCAACCTGTTGAGTAAGATCTCCCGTTTCTCTCGCCGTTGCAGCAGCAGCGGTGAATTTTCCGATTGGGGTGACTATCCCTCTGGCGACGAAAAAGACAAGAANCGAGATTGAACCNAAGACCATGAAAAAGAAGACGAGTACGTTGTATTTCAATATATTGATAGGGGTGAGCACCTTTTCTGAATCCACAAAGGCAAGGCACATCCAGTCAAAGGGTTTGATGCTTTGGAATTCGTGAGTCCTGCAAAAAGCCAAGGATTTTCTGGTATTTTCTATTTCGATTTCGACCGATCCCTTTTCTTTTCCCTCGAACCCAAGGTCAGAAGGGTTTATGGACAATACCTCCTGGAGTGGTCTGCCTCTAAGAGAGGGATCGTGATAGGCGATGATAGTTTTTCCATCGGCGCCCACCAGCATGCCAATTCTGTCCCCATCGCCCCTGATTTGCTTGCCGATGGCGAATTCTTGAACCAAATCCCAATTAATGAACAAGGTTATGACTCCTATGGGTTTTCTTTTCTCATCTTTAACTAATGAACTGAAACTAACTGTATAACTCTCTAGCAAGTCAGAATATCTGAAATCACGGACATAGACCGCTCCAGGGCTTTTAGCCCCTTCTAAGTAGCCCCGGTCAAACTCCTTTTGTTGTTTATCCTCAGATTTAAATGTTAGGGTATAATCGCTGGTGGCTATTAACGTGCCTTCTTTATCAAAGAGAACTATAGCCCTGTAAAGTTGGTTATTTTTCGTCAAATTTCTGAAAAACTCATCGACCCTCTCAATGGATCCAAATTCCCCTTTTACAATGGCAAGTTCAGCCCATTGCTGGACATCGAGATAGCCGGTATGCATAGCTTGGCCTATCCTCTCGATAGCGCCATGGGCTACATCTTCTAACCCAGAAAGAATTTGCTTCTTCAAGGCCGCCTTGCTCTTACTGTAGTTGAACGCACCCATGCTTATGAGCGGTACCAATGCTACTATCAGGAAGAGAAACATCAATTTGTTTCTTAACCTGTTCTTCCACGATAAAAGCCGTTCAAACCTGAACATTCTTTTACTCCTTTTTTCTAATCCATAGTCACCTGAAAGCTCATGCCCGTGAACTATACACGTGAGACAACATCCAATGGCTACCGTTAAAGGCAAACATCCTATCCACGTCTTTCTTCATGTGCGCGTTCTCTTTCCAGTATTTTGTCCGCGTTCAAGAGAGCAATTAACTTCTCATCCACCTTGCAATGCCCCTCTATGTATTCCGCCACTTCAGGCGCTAAAGTGGCGAGCGGAGGCTCAATCTTCCTTATCGGTACCTCAATCGCCTCAGCGACTTCATCCACCAACAGTCCTGTCTCCAACATCCCGGATTCAATGGCCACAATCCTCGTTTTATCGTTTAGCTCTTCCTGGGGCAGGCCAAAAATCCTCTTTAAATCTGTGACCGATAAGATATTTCCCCTTAAGTTCACAATCCCTGCAATATATGTCGGGCTTGAGGGTAGATAGGTTATCTTATCGATCTTCATTGCCTCCCTCAGTTTCGTAATCTCTATCCCGTACCACTCTTGAGATAACCGAAAGACCACGAGCTGCAGGGTTTCTTCCTTAAGCTCTTCTCTTTCGTAAAGGTCTTCCTCGTAAAGGGCTATCTCCTGTTCGGGTTCTTCTCCGTTCTCGGTTCTCTGTGAATGCATTTCTTTTTTTCGCTTTTCAGACATTCCCTAAATCCCTGTTGATTCCAGCGTATTGATCGCTACTTCCGACTTTTTATGTATCCCGTTATCTTCTCAATGAATTCCTTTCCCTCAAAGGGCAGAGTAATATAGCCGTCAGCCCCCACATCTCTTGTAATTTTTGAGAGCTCATCCGCATCCTTGGCAGACATAAACACTATCGGAATATTGCTGGTTTTTTCTTCGCCCCTCAAAATTCGACAGACCTCGTTTCCATTAATCCCCGGGAGGTTAAAATCCAATAGGATAAGCTGGTAGTGACCGGCCTTTGCCTTCTCAAGGCCCTCCTCGCCAGTTTCAACTGCCTCCACGGAAAATCCCCCTGATTCGAGCCTGAGCGTTAACATCGCATTTACCGATGGACTATCCTGTATAATCAGTATCTTATCCACCCGTTACCCCTCCTGTGGTCTATTATATAGGGTCCTTTTTTCGATACTCGAATCCTCGGCACGTTTTGCAAATTTCATTCCAGATCCCTATCCCTTAATCGCTATTTACTCTCCTTTTCTCCATCGACTCCCGATTTATCCACAAATTCTTCAATAGAAACGCCGGTTTTTACCTATCCCGAACGCGGGAATTCCTTTCCCTTCCTAGCGAATTCCAGGGATGCGGGAAATTGGGGAGGGGTGGGCGGGGTGAAAAATGTGAACGAGAAATCGATCGATTATGACCTTTTTGCATATCTCCCCATCATGGGGCCACTGAGGGAGGGCTCGGCGAACGCCCATGGGACAGGGTAAAACCCTCTCCGTTCTAACAATTTGATGTGCTGAGGTCGCATCCAGGCATTGCTTGAGGATCTGCACATCAGTAAATCTCGGCATAATGAATCCCCAGCCAGCAAATGAGATGGCCCGTATCGATTTATGATAAGATAAGAGCAAAAGGAAGGGAGTGGCGAAGTTATGTTCTTGGCTATGTTCATGTTGGTGAACGGGGTATTCTTGGCCGCGGCCGTCGCATTCACCCTGGATGCCGTTAAGGAGCAGGAGCGGCGGGCGGTCAGAGTCGGGTTCGGAGGCATCTTGTGCATGGTCGTGCTCGGGGTGGTGATTCTGCTCGTGCCGGGTTTTCGCTGGTACATGGCGATCATCTTGGGCGCCTTAATCCTCTTGTTCGTCCTCTGCCTTATACCAGGAAGGCCTAACCCGCGGGCTTTAAAGGGATCCCAGGCATATATGGTCCAAAACGTCCAGCGCTTCGACGAGAGAGACATCGTTTTTGCCCGAAACCGTTCTCTTCCGCCCGGATCGGCGACCTACAAGCGTTATTACCAAATGCACCCGGAGAGGGAGGAGAGAGATGCCCAGCGGAGGGCTGCCGGTGGCCCGTTGGGGAGAATTGGGTCCATTGACGGGGAGCATCGTCCCACTATTGCTATGCTCAAGGGTGCATTTCATTTACCCCACTACCTGGGGGAAAAGGAGAAAGTGGAGCCGCCCCCTGACTCCTCTGCCTTCCCCATGGACCCAAAGGAGGCTACCGAGAGGATAAAGGGATTCGCACGACATCTCGGAGCTGATCTGGTGGGGGTTTGTCGTCTGGATACTCGCTGGGCATATTCCCACCGGGGGGAGATTCTCTTTGACAACTGGGATGATTGGGGAACCGAGATTCCGCTTCCTCTCCCCTTTGCCATTGTCATTGCTGTGGAGATGCATGCGGATCTCGTCAGGGGTGCCCCCCATACGCCTTCGGTGGTGGAGAGCGGGGTAAATTACGCGAAGGGGGCCTATATCAGCACCATCCTGGCGCGTTTCATAGCCCAGTTAGGTTATCCCGCCGTGGCTCAGCACCTCCGCCACTACGACCTTGTGCTCGTGCCGGCGGCCGTTGATGCAGGATTAGGAGAATTGGGCCGCTTCGGTTATCTTATCACCAAGGAATTCGGTCCTCGAGTCCGCTTGGCCGCTGTGACGACATCACTGCCGTTGGTTCCCGACAAACCCGTGGATTTAGGGGCGCAGGAATTTTGTGCCAGGTGTCTGAAGTGTGCCAATGCCTGTCCTTCTGACTCTATCCCGAGGGGAGAAAAGGTGTTTTTTAATGGGGTAGAGAAGTGGAAGCTCGATGAGGAGGGGTGTTTTGGGTATTGGGGGAAGGTGGGAACGGATTGCAACATCTGTATGGCGATTTGCCCCTACAGCCGCCCCAACCGTTCCTTTCATCGACTTACCAGATGGATGGTGGCCAAGTCGCCACTTGCTCGAGCGCTCCTTCCAGCTGTTGATAATATCATTTACGGGAGAAAATGGCGTTCGGGTAAAGTCCCCACTTGGATAGATTACTCAAAGGGGAGAGAAGCATAGCGAACTTTAGTAGTCCGGATTCTTCGGAATAGATGAGGATTGACAATTCTCGAAAAGCGGGTATTAATTACTTTTGCTGTTTCCCTAAAAATGAAGAAGCTAAGAGGTCAGCATGATCCGATCGCGTATGCAACTCTCAGTCATTACCCTTCTGGTTGCCCTCATCTGCACCCCCCTTCTCATTCCCAGTTGGGCATTCTCCGCAGATCGTGAGACGAGGCATCTCTTCACGATCCAACGGAGTAAGAACACCAATGTCGTTCAGTACGATGCTCAATTGACACCGACAGGTAGGCTTGACCCGAAGGAGCCAGTCATCGCGTACTGGATCATGCTGGCAGAAGACGGACGGAAACAGCAGCTTATGTGGATTGAAAAAGAGATGGCCTACGGGTTCAAGGCCAAGTACGAGGCCGAGGGTGACATCGTAATCATGGCCATGGTGGCTGACATCCGGCGAAAGGTCAAAGTCTACGACACAGGTGGCAGATATCGCGCGGAGACCTTGATCGATGGACGGCCAGCCTTTGTCGAAAAGATCTACATCAAGTCAATAGAAGGCGACGCTCTTCCGAGGGTCGAGTACGTGGAGTTATCCGGGCAAGACATAGAAACGGGAGATGACTGCTACGAGAAAATGATACCGAAGTAGATCCGAACGTCTTTCGGCTTGTTTTAACCTGAATTTGGGCGGGTGGGGCCAGAAGTTCTGACCCGGATAGGAAAACTTAAAATCTCTAAGGGGGCGCTCCTCACTTCAATCCCGCCTTCCGCAAGGCATCAATATAACTCGCAGTATTAGCTGGATCTATGTGTGGGCGTGTCTTTGCAAAATAGTCCAAGGAAAACTTAGGACTTATCCTGAGGATTTCCGCAGCTGCTGCACGCGCCTCATCCTCTCGGCCGAGCAAGCTGTAAGTAGCGGTTAGCACAAGGTAGGCAAACAGATTATCGGGCTGGCGATGGATGGCTTTCTTACACGCGGTGATTGATTCCTCGTGCCGTCCCATCTCCCGATAAGCCATCCCTATCATGTGCCAATACCAGCTCGGAGCGATTGGGTTGAGACGAATGGCCTTCTCAAGTGAAAGAACGGCCCCCTCTGGCTTTCCCGAAAAGACAAGTACCTGCCCCAAATGAGCATAAGCGTCAGCGGAATTGGGATCAAGAGCGATGGCCTTCTCTGCCTCCTCGATGGCCTTTTCATGCTGCCTTTGCATCAAATAGAGGTTACTCAATAGACCGTGCGCAGGTTGACACGAGTCGTCCAGAGCGACACTTTTCCGTGCCAACTCAAAGGCCTGCCTCATAGATTCGCCAGGAGACCTGCTCGACTCAAGCCACACATCCAACAAATGAGTCCAACCCAGGGAGGCATATGCCTCTGGATACTCAGGGTCCAGGGCGATAGCCTCCTCATAGAGATTCCGGGCCTTGGCATTGCCCTCGTCATTCATTCTCTGGAAATGCTCTGATGCTTCCAAAAGCTTTAGATAAGCCTTGAGGTTGTCCGTACCTTTCGAATACAGCCGGAGTCTCTCCCCTTCCGTCAGCCTCACTTGAAGCTCTTTTATGATCTTCATGGTGATTTCATCTTGCAGGGCAAAAATGTCCTTCAGGTTCCGGTCGTAACGCTCAGCCCACAGATGATTTCCGGTTCGAGCATCCACAAGCTGGGCAGTGATCCGCACCGTATCCTCGGTTTTCCGGACACTCCCCTCAAGGACATACTTCACGCCAAGTTCGCGCCCTATCTGTTGCACCTTTACCGATTTGCCTTTGTATGTGAACGTCGAGTTACGGGCGATCACAAACAACTTCGGGGTCTTGGAGAGTGCTGTAATGATCTCCTCGGTTATCCCATCACTGAAGTACTCCTGCTCAGGATCGCCACTCATGTTGACAAAGGGCAGCACGGCAATGGAGGGTTTGTCGGGTAAGGGTAGTGGAGGCGTGTCGGGGAGCCCTGCCTTGCGAAGGGCGTCGAGTTCACGTTCTAATTCAGCATGGTCTTTAAAGAATCGTGTCTTCGCGTAATCTTCCAGACAAAATGTGGGGTTTTTTTCAAGAAGTTCTTCTACGAGAGCTCGCGCCGCTTCAATTCGCCCCAATTGACTGTAAACTATGGCCAGCTCAGTATACGAGTATACAGCTTCGGGATTACGTTCTCGGTATCTTTTGAGTGCTTCAATGGCCTCCTCGTAACGGCCTGTCAACCGATAACCCATGCCTAAGAAGTAGAGGAACCAGGCAGGATACATGGGACTGAGCCGCATCGCTTTCCTCGTTAATTCAATGGCCTCTTGAGGCCTCCCGGTAAAGTTCAATATGTTGGCGAGGATAGCATTGTAATGAGCTCCATTTGGACTTATTGACGTACCGCGCTCTCCCTCGGCAATTGCCCTTTCGTACTGCCGCTTATAGAGATGTATCATGCCGAGCAGCGAGTGAGCCCCTGCCTCGCTATCATCGAGTTCTATGGCTTTTTGCGCGAGTTCAACCGCCCGTTTGAATGATTCGGATCGAGACTGACTCCAGCCAAACCTTGCATCATTAAAATGACTCCAAGCGACAAGCCTGTACGCGGCCGGATATTCGGGGTCCAGGGCAATGGCCTCCTCCGCCCGCTGTCGTGCTAAAATCATTCCCTCTTTATTGATCCGTTGAAACTCATGGAGCGCTTGCAGGCCCTTTTCGTAAGCCTCCAGATTGGTAGTACCCTTTCCGATTATGCGGGCTTTTTCACCTCCAGTGAGCTCTACTTGCAAGGCCTTTAGAATTTCCATGGTGATTTCATCTTGAACGACGAATATGTCCTTTAGCTTCCGGTCATATCGCTCGGCCCACAAATGACGTCCATTGGTTGCATCAACAAGCTGTGCCGTGATTCGAATCTGATCGGCAGTCTTCTGGACGCTCCCCTCTAAGACATAACGGACCCCCAAATCCTCAGCTACTTTCTGAACTTTTACCGGCTTTCCCTTATAGGTGAAGGTGGAGTTGCGGGCTATGACAAACAGGTTGGGGATCTTAGAGAGGGCAGTAATAATTTGGTCGCTCAGGCCGTCGCCGAAATAGTCCTGCTCAGGATCGCCACTCATGTTCTCGAAAGGAAGCACAGCGATAGAAGGTTTATCGGGCAGAGGGAACGCCATCTTCTCTTCAGAGGCAACCTGAATGGGAGGGGGACGAAAGTAAGAATGCCATACAGTCACAGCCGCTCCAACAACGAGGACGGCAACTACGGCGAGAATAATAGTACGCCATGTCTTCCCCACGGCCTTTTTCGCCTTAACCACCCTGTGGGCTGCAGCACCGGGAAAAGAGAGAACTTTATATACCCGAACCGGCTCTGGGATGTTCTTGACCTCATGCTCCCCCTGATACTCATACTCTAATCCCAGCTTGTGCTTGACGTGCTCATAAACGGTGCCCGAGATACAAATGCCTCCTGCTTCAGCCAAACCTTCCATTCGGGCTGCGATGTTCACACCGTCTCCGTAGATCTTCTCTCCGTCCTCAACAATATCGCCAAGGTTGACGCCAATACGAAATTGCATCCTGCGGTTTTCGGAGACCTCGGAGTTCCTTTCAGCAAGCTCCCGCTGAATTTCCACGGCACAGTTCACAGCATCAAGTACACTGGCAAACTCAGCAAGAATGTTGTCACCAGGAGAATCCACCACCCGGCCTCTGTATTGTCGAATGAGATCTCTCATGGCTGCCCGGTAAGTCTTCAGCGTCCGAATGGTAGCCTCCTCGTCCTCTCTCATAAGGCGGCTGTAGCCCTCCACATCGGCACTTAAAATGGCTGTAAGCCGACGCTTAAATTCTTCTGTGTTCACCGGATCATCTCCTTGGCATCTTGAGGCAAAAGGGGCGGAGAAAGAGGATGTGCGGAAGAGGATGGCGATAGAGGGCTAACGAATAGAACGCATAGTCAACTTTGGAGATTTGATTGCGCTGATTGGGGAAAATGAGCTTCCCGAACCGCGTGACTCGCCCCTTCGTCTCTCTCTGAGTCAGAAGAAGACTAGCGCTTTTTGAGAGAGATGTCTATGAAAAAAAATGGGAAAAATGGGGGACGCTCTTAAAAAACTAAGAAAAGTTCGTTGACAGCTGGACAGGGAACTGATAGATAAGAACCCGTGCCCGTGCCAAGATTAGCTCGCCTTGACGCTCCCGGTGTTTTGCACCATGTCATAATTAGAGGCATTGAGCGTCGAAGGATATTCAGAGACAATACAGACCGGGACAGGTTTGTTGAGCGCCTCGCAAAACTCCTTCCTGAGACCCAAACGGCATGCTATTCATGGGCCGTTATTCCCAATCACGTTCATTTTCTTTTTCGGACGGGTCGAACGCCGTTAGCCACTTTGATGAGGAGGCTGCTTACAGGATACGCGGTCAGTTTTAACCGCCGGCACAGGCGACATGGTCAGCTTTTTCAAAACCGTTATAAATCCATTGTTTGCCAGGAAGATCTCTATTTGAGGGAGCTGGTCAGGTATATTCACCTAAACCCGATCAGGGCGGGAATTGTCAGTGACCTTCAGGAACTGAAAGACTATCCCTACAGTGGCCATAGTGCGTTGGTGGGAAAGGAAGGGAGACAATGGCAGGATGTGGACTATGTTCTCAGATATTTCGGAAAGACGCGACGTAGTGCCATCGGGGGGTATCTTTCCTATGTCGAGGCAGGGCTTCATCAGGGCCGCCGAGAAGAGCTGACCGGGGGTGGACTGATTCGCAGTCTTGGCGGTTGGTCAGAGGTAAAAAAGCATCGCTTGAAAAGCGGGGCCCATGTCATGAGTGATGAGAGGATATTGGGGGATTCAGATTTCGTAGACTCTATATTTTCCCATGCTGGTGAGAAATACGAGCGCCAATACGAATTGAAGCGTCATGGTTATGATCTGAATCGAGTCGTTAAGAGGGTTGCAGAAATCTATAGTATGGACGAGCATGAGATTTTTTCAAAGGGGAGGCAGAAAGAAAAGGTCAATGCCAGGAGTCTTATTTGTTATTGGGCCGTTCGGGAGCTGGGAATTTCGATTACAGACATGGCTAAACGCTTTAGTATGAGCGTTCCCGGAGTAGGATATGCGGTGGAGAGGGGAGAGGCCATTGCACAGAATAACAGTTATGAAATGACAGGGTAAGTTTTTTTTAGTTATTTAAGAGCGTCCCCCTATTTTACTATTTTAAATATCAAGTGGTTAGCCTCAATTAAACTTTTTTTATTTTTTTCTTGACAAGTTTTAAACGCTATATTATAATTGCATTGTAATTGTTAAATAGTTAACTTGTAATTAATAATCCTCTAATGAATGGCATGATAGAAAAAAAAGAAC
>JGI24422J19971_10002591_pt1 | contig 11238 bp, 11 predicted proteins | sample DeeMarSWOR152_54_FD_19971 | JGI IMG/M metagenome (IMG submission 19971)
CTCTTTACCGAAGATTAAGAAAAATATTATGCCATTCCAAATAAAAGTAAAAGACAAATAAGCCTTCACCATCTTATTAGTTTTGGGTCCCGGCTTGGCAAATAAAAAGTAAATTAATACAAATGCTACAGCTAGTACAATTATCTGCATTGGAAAAATCGCCTTATTGTAAGTGCCAACTTGGTTCCACCATTTTTCTGCATCTAACATGATTTCCCCCCTATTTTTTAAGCAGGTAAAGTAGAGAGCTGGTACAGTAATTTAGTTTAATCCTGATGAATGGGGATTTCCTTTTTTGGATTGCAACAATTCTCTCCATTTTTGATCGAATTTCACTTACTGAGATATTTAGTATTCGTATATCAGTAAAGAATGAATGTCAAGATATAGCCTAAGTCTGTCTCACTATGGATAAGGATGCTCAAAAGGAAACAGGAAGGAAAACTTCTGTAAGTCCCTAATTTCGCAAGAAAACTGTATGCCGGAGGAGGGATTCGAACCCACATGGAACTAAACGTTCCGCTGGATTTTGAGTCCAGTGCGTCTGCCAATTTCGCCACTCCGGCACGTTCGGGGTCAATAGCGTAACCTTCTTATTTTTCTCTTTTTCATCTCCATTTTCTGTTTTTCTCTTTATTATCTCCATATTCAGAAGTTCTTCTCTAAAGTAATTAAGGAACATCCACCGCTGTTTATTTTTCTCTTAGTGTAGAGTAAATGAGTTGTTGAAGATTTTTTACAAACTCTATCTTTTCAGGCTTTGAAGGCCTAGCATTTTCAAAGGTTAACGGCGGCAAAAACTCAACCGTCAGACAAGGTTTCTTGTAGCCTTTTATCTTGAGTAGATTCATAAGCCATCTTATTGCCCTGTAGAAAATTATTCTGTCAGCAATATAACGCCTAAATGTCTTCTTATCAATCATCGGTCTCTCTTTGATAACACTAGGCACTATTTTTACTACCTTTCCTCGCTTGAAAAACATACTTGCCAGCGTGGGAACGATTGTCTGATAAACAGGATTTTCAATGCCTTCGTGTGTTTTGCCTCCGCTTGGCGCAATTGCTATAGGAATATTATTTTCCAGGCTCTCCATGCACTTTTTTAAAGCTTGCTTATTTGTCCTTTGCTTCTCAAGCCTTCCTTCTTCTGTGTCAGGTTCCTGTAAATTCACGACTATAGAATCAAGTCTGTTTACCTGGGCAATAGCATACCTTGCAATAAAATCGATCATCTTATTATAGAACGGCTTTGCCCAGGGCTTTCTCCTCATCTTTTTTTGAAATCTCGGATGAAACATTGAGTCCTCAATATCTTTTCTAAGGATTGGCAGGTATTTCTTGGCCGCTATCGTGATCTCAGCCAGGAATCTTATTTTAGGCTTTTTTGGAGCAGCTACTCCCAAATATATTGGTTCTCCTCGCCGGGTTGCGTGATTGTAGACATATATTATCGGACCATTTTTTGGAATGTTTTCCAATCCTACAGGTTTTGGTTTCGGGCAGACAGGAACTCTTTGTCCTAGATTTCTTAAAAAGGTATACGAGAAACTCAGCATCTTTCAGACAAAGTAACATACAGAAAAATCGAAGTCAACTGAGGGATATGTATGCACCAAGGCCACGTGATTATTTCAGATTTTCACCTGATAAGGACTTACAGTTCTTAGCAACGTAAGGAAAGGAAGGCAATGAGTGCTTGATTTCAAATCTTGCCGGCGAGCCTAAAAAACCTCTCTTCGCCTTCTTAAAGGCTACTTCTCGTAGGCTTTCATGAGGTCAATGGCTTTTATGGCCAAATCATAGAGGTGCTTATGGGATTTATGACCATTGGTCAGGATCGTAAATCCTGTTTTTTGATCCAGGTTACCTACCATAAAGGCCGTATATCCGGGCACGCTTCCGCTATGAGCAAAATAGGTATCACCTTTTCGCTGGGAGATCCACCAAGTCAGGCCGTATCCGGTTGATGCATTCAGCCAGCCAGCACTTATTGGCCCATTGAACTCGTTGTACTGGCGCTTCATAACCTGTCGAAACGTTTCCTCGCTTATAAGGCGGAGATCTTTGAAAATGCCTCCATTAAGATTGGCAATTAACCAATTGGCCTGATTTGTTACAGTTCCGTATACTATTCCAGCCGGCCAAATATCTGCCTTTAGACGAATAGTTGGCACATGGCTTCCTGTATTTTTATCTACAATATAGGGAATAGCCAGTCTCTCTTCCATATCAGGCCTTGGGGCAAAGGCAGTATCCTTCATTTCTAAGGGATCAAAGATATGCTCCTGGATATACTTTCTGTATGGCACTCCGGAAAATTTTTCGATCAGATAAGCAATAAGGGTGTAGGCCATGTTGGAATAAACGGTTTTGGTCATAGGTGGATTCGTGAGCTTTAGAGATTTGCTCAAGTAATCTTTTAATGAAGGAGGCACTGTATCACCCCATACCGCATGGGGACCAAAATCACCTGGAAGTCCAGAGGCATGGGTTAGAAGATGCCGGAAGGTAACGGGTTTTGAAGGATTCTCTCCCTGTATTTTAAACTCGTCAAGGTAATTGTTAACCCGGTCATCGAGCTTGAACTTCCCCTCTTCCATCTGCTGGAGCAAGGCAAACATGGACATGGTCTTAAATGTGGAGCCAATGAGATAGACAGTGTTGGGAACTGCTGGAGTGTGGGCCCACAGGTTGGAGTAGCCGAAAGCACCGGTCCATATGATGCGATCTTCGTGGACAAGAGCGATAGTAGCTGAAGGAATCTTTCCCGCAAGCATCATTCGCTGGATCTCAGGTTCAAGTTGGGCGATCAGGCGATCAATGTCGATTGACGCAGAAGCTCTGCTTCCCGTTGTAAACAAAACCAGGGCAATGACCAAAACTAAAAAGTATCTGGGAATACCCCTCGGATTCATCCTAATGACCTCCTTCTCCTTGCAGAGTTCACAATTACTATCTTGCTAACTCTTTATTTTACCCGTCGTTCCTCGCTCCGTTTATTTTATTTCATCCCACAGGGCGAGGAGCTGACAAGTTTTATCGCTTCGCTCAGAATAAAATCTGCGATGACGCTATCTCAGATTTTCACTAAGAAATGTCTCCATAGCTTATAAAACAAATTAAATGTTCGTTGTCAAGCAAAATGCTCAAAATGTAAAAAAAAATCAAAATAATTACGAAAGAAAAGAAAAGCTGGCAGCAAATTGCCAGCGTCTGGGTGCTTGCAGCCTTAATCTATTTGACCTTTTATCTCATTTCTGATAAAAATCTTGCCTGCGGTTCAGTGAATAAAGAAAAGAAAAATTTGCTTCGTCTTGTTGACGATTTCGCCCAGAAAAAAATAGCAGTCTGGGGAGACTTCATCCTGGACGAATACATTTTTGGGAATACACGGCGCATCTCAAGGGAAGCTCCTGTTCTTATCCTTGACTACAAAAAAAAGGAATTCTCCCTCGGCGGCGCTGGAAATTCTGTCCTCAATCTCAAAGCTTTAGGCGCAGATCCTTATCCTATCGGTGTCGTGGGCTCGGATGACTCGGGGCAGAAAATCCTCCAAATCCTTAAGCAGAAGGGAGTCTCCGCAGAATACTTAATCAAAGAAAAAAAATATAAAACCCCGATTAAAACCAGAATTCTAGCTGGCGAGGAAACTGCAAGAAAACAGCAAATTTTGAGGATTGACCGAGAAGGAAAAGTTCCTGACAGCAATGAGTTAAAACAAAAAATCCAGAAAACTCTCAAAGATGCCCAAAAGAAGACAAACGCTCTACTCATTTCTGATTATAATTATTTTACCGTTAAAGAGGATCTTTTTAACCATATCCTTCCCAGCTTTAAGAAAAAAAATATCCCTGTAACCCTTGATTCCCGTTTCCGGCTCCTGAATTTCAAAGGCGTAACCGTCTCAACTCCCAACGAACCCGAAGTTGAGGGAGCCCTCCAGATCGAGATAAACGACGATAACCAGCTCCTTAAACAAGCAGGAAGGCTCATTTTAAAAAAGACACAGGCTTCAGCTCTGCTTATAACAAGAGGTTCCAAAGGAATGGTTCTCTTCGAAGAAAAGAAAGCTCCCTTTCCCATCTCCATCTGTGGCACGACAGACATAGTTGACGTCACTGGAGCCGGGGATACTGTCATAAGTGTTTTCACTCTGGCTTTAGCCTGTGGTTCAACTTTCAGAGAAGCCGCTCTGCTTGCTAACTATGCCGGCGATATTGTTGTCATGAAAAAAGGCACCGCCACTTTGAGTGCTCAAGAACTCAAGGAGAACATCGTTTCTTAAAATTGAATAAACTATACAAGCTTTCTCGGTTAGCAAAAATTATCCAAGAGCATAAGAAGAGGGGGCAAAAAGTTGTTCTGGCTAACGGCTGCTTTGATTTGATACATGTTGGCCATATAAGGTATCTGAAAGAATCTAAGAAAAAAGGAGATATTCTGGTTTTAGCTTTGAACAGCGATTCCTCAATCCACAAGCTTAAAGGAGAAGGAAGACCAATCCTAATCCAGAAAGAAAGGGCGGAAATAGCGTCCTCTTTTTACTTTGTCGATTACATTACCTTTTTTGACGAGCCGAATGTGGAGAAAGTCCTTCTTGCACTCAAACCTGATATCCATGCCAAAGGCTCAGACTATACAGAGGCTACAGTCCCAGAAAAGGAGACGGTTAAAAGATATGGAGGAACGATTGCCATAACAGGAGGGCCAAAAATAAAATCCACCTCACAGCTTATCAAAGAAATCGCTTTAAAAATAAAAGACAGAGAGTAAACCCTGAATTTTTCCATGGACAATTTCCTGATTATCCGGCTCAGCTCCCTGGGAGATATCATCCATACTCTTCCCGCTTTCTCTGCCTTAAGAAAAAGCTTCCCTGAATCTTACATATCCTGGGTTGTAGAGGATAAAGGAGGAGAAATTCTCGAATTTGTCCCAGGAATCGATAAGACTATCGTTGCTCATACTGAGGGATGGCACCTTCATAGAAAAAAATTCTGGACAGAAATTTCGCGCCTCAAAAGGGAGCTTAAAAACGAGAACCAGATAGTCCTTGACTTTCAAGGATTGGTAAAATCCGGATTTATTGCTTTTATCTCTTGCTCTAAAAAAAGAATCGGCTTCCATCGGAAAAACCTGAGAGAACCTCTTGCATCTCTTTTTTACACAGAAAAACTCGAAAAGATACCTGAAACCATACATGTCATAAGCAAAAATCTGAAGCTTCTGACCAGGATTGGAATACAAGAAGACAAATATGAATTCCCTCTATCTCTGCCNGCAGAGTTATCAGAGAGAGTTAAAGCAAAGCTTCAAGAAATAGGCTATGATGAGCAGAAAAAATTGATTCTATTTAATGTGGGCGCTGCCTGGGAAACAAAAAGATGGTTTCCTGAAAAATGGATCGAATTAATCGAGATTATGAAAACGAAAGAATTTTTTTCCCTCCTCTTGTGGGGAAATAAAGAGGAAAAAGCACTGGCTACCGAAGTCCACGAAAAGACTCAAATCCCCCTGGCGCCTTTCTTCTCTCTGAAGGAGGTTATGGCTCTGGTTAAGGAATCTTCTCTTCTGGTAAGCGGAGATACTTTTTCTCTTCAGGTTGCCTATGCTTTCTCCCGACCTGTTGTCGGCATATTCGGTCCCTCAAACCCCAAGAGAAACGGGCCTTTTGGCCCTCGTGATAAAGTGGCTTTCCATGAAATAGAATGTAGTAATTGTTATAAAAGGAAATGCCCAACTCTCGAATGTCTCAAAAAAATAACTCCGCAGGAAGTTGCTGCTTTAAGCAATCAATTATTGAAAGAGAATGCTTAAATTCAATATAGAGAAAATAATATATAGATGGAGAGTAAGAGCTGGCTCCGTTGGCCTTATCCTGGCAATTATTTTTGCCAAGCCCGATCTTACTTCGTTTTTGACCGGTTTGGGTGTTTGCTTTTTGGGGCTTCTGATCAGAACTTGGTCTGCTGGTCACCTCAGGAAGGAAAAGGAACTGGCAATATCCGGGCCTTACCAATACACCAGAAATCCTCTTTATTTGGGAAATTTCGTAATAGGAATTGGTGTAGTCTTCGCCTCTCGCTCATGGTGGGTACTTGGGTATTTTGCTGCCTATTTTCTCCTTTTCTACCCCCTTGCCATAAAAAAGGAAATGAAAAGGATGAAGGAGCTCTTCCCTCATGAATATGATGAATACAAGAAAAAAGCCCCCATTTTTTTCCCAGCATGGAAATCCTTTTCCTTCTCGGAAAATAAGTTCAGTTGGAAGCTCTTCCGGAAAAATAAAGAATGGAGAGCCTTAGTTGGAGCCGTTTTATTCTGGCTAATTCTGGCCCTTAAAATGATCTTCTTATAGATTGTAGGGGCTTGATTTATCAAGCCCACCTTTTTGATTGTATAGAACGATATGAATTTGGTTATGGCGTTTGCCACGAATCCCTCACTATTTCCGCAATTTCCTTCCGCTGACATCTTGATCAGAATTATCAAAGGAGACCCTCTTTAACTGAAGCAACGGAGGGATCATGTATTTACTTACTAATTCTCTTCGCAATTATATTTAACCTTAGTATCCACAATAAAAAAACGATAATCATAATATTTGATAGTTACACTAGAACGATCGTAGATATATGAACGCTTGAGCTTCCCAGAATATATCGTATAGGATTCTTCAAAGATGGTCTTACTAGGGAACCTGATTCCGTTTTTTACCACTCCATAATGATGGACTATTTTGAATATTGGAGTTACCTTGTACCTGCCAACTCTTCTTCTACTCCCCAACTGCTCTTGGATTTTTTTCCTTACTTCCTCAAATCCAACAAGGGAGTCTTGGGCAATTTCAATTTTAAGAACGCTAAAATTTTCTTGATCCACCCATAATTTTCCGTAATTAGGCTTTTCTTTCATTTTTTTAGTAGGAACAGCTTCAATGACATAGGCTTTTCTTTCATCTATCTTGTCTTCTTTAAGGAGTTTATAATTGTATTGCTTTTGGGAATCCTTGTTAAGAAATCCTACAGGACCGTAGATTGATCTTTCAGAAAAAAACCTTTTTGTTTTCATGCTTGCTTCTTTTATGCTCTTTTTCTTTCCATCCTCTTCTATAAGAATCCGGTTTTCCTCAAATTTATCTCCTTTCCTGATTAACTGGTAGTCATATATGTAAGAATTTATTTCTTTTACCGCTGGAGTTATATTTGTTCCAATTCGAATTTCCTGCTTAATTACAATTTCTTCCTTAACTTTTTCGTTACATACATAAAAGAGAGCTGCGTTTTCTAGGATTTCACAGTTGAGTGCGCATCTCTGCAGAATCTCCTCTAGGACTATATTATCTACTGTGATTCCTGCGGTGGATATGTATTGTACGTTAAGAAGAAATAATCCAATTATAAGTCCAATGCAGAGGATATAAGTGATTCTTCTTTGCATTTTTCCTCTCTTATTGCCTCTTTTTATATAGTGCTCTCCTTAATCAATTTAGCATTACTGTAATCATTTTAGAACTGTTATAAAAGACGGAAAATGGATTTTGGCGCACGCTATGAATCGCTCATCAATTTCGGCAATTTCCATCTGCTGACACCCTAAAAAAAGCTTATCACGGCAGAAACGGCGGAGTCAACATCCACAAAATATCAAATTCACATTTTTGATTTTTCAAATAAAGCGGTGGGCTTGATGAATCAAGCCCCTACAAAAAATAAACACCGTTCATCCAAAAATAAACAGCCTTAATCCAAATAAGGTGGATTTGATAAATCAAGCCCCTCTTTAAGTTGACGAAATTCATCATTTGAATCTAGAATATTCACAAATGGTAAAACTTAAAATTTTAAAAAATGTTCTTCCTATTTTCATTGTTTTCTTAGCTACCATATTAATATCTTCCGCTTGGATGAAAAGCTGGGCTCTTCCAAATAGGCTCAGTTTTTCAAATAGATCTCAAGAATCTATCTATCAAATCCTTATTATAGACTGTGAATCAACAATATATTCTGAATTGTGTGATTTAGCTGGCAATTTTTTTACCCAAGAAAAAGTCTCACATGTAATTACTAAGAGGAGATATGATAGCCTCAAGGATATTGTCAAATCAAAATTAAAAGATTTTGATTTATTAATCATTTCAGGGAGTAGCACTTTTTTCCCTGACTCTCCGGAAATTAAAGATGTAGCAGAACTCTTGCAAGCATCAATCGAACAGAACAAACACGCGTTTGGAATATGTTTCGGCTTGCAGCTCTTAGCTTATTTATTAGATTCGAAAGAAGGAAGTCTAGTCAAAACAGGTTCTTGGGATGAGGATGTTTTGATTCATATCTTAAAAGACGACTCGATTTTCAAAAGTGTCTGTCATAAAGGCGACTCATTCATAACTCGGCAATATCACAAATATTCAGTGCCATTCAATAATAAGGAAAATATTGGTGACGGAATTGTATTAGCAAAGAGCAAGGATGGAATCGAAATAATAAGAGCAGGTAATGTAGTGGCATCACAATTTCATCCCGAAAGTCGTTATGCCAGTCCAGAGGCTAAGCAAATATTTAAAAATTATTTGAGAGAATTTATCTTAAAAAAAGTTTTAAATTAGAGAGTTTAATTGAATATGAACTTTATCCAAATGACTTATTATCAGGAAACTCAATAGAAAGATTTGTATTCTTTAGAAACAAAATATTCTCTGGAACAGGGATTAGCCGGGCCAAAGATTGATAAAGCGGTAGAAGCGAATGTGAAAAAGGATTCTTAATAGCGTAAAAATAATCAAAACAGCAGAAAGATATACAGGCAGCATATTTTTTCTTTTTTCAAGAAATCGCATCAACTTGGGCTTCAGTCGAAGCAAAACCCAAACTCCCGCTAAAACAAGAAAACTATACGCAGGGAAAATATATCGATCTGCCTTACGGTCAAAAAGGGAAAACCAAAAAATGATACAACCTGCACTGATCACAGATAATTTAAAAAGCTTATCTTTTAATAGCGAAACTTTTTCTTTTCTCCATTTGTAGGCTCCGTAAAAAATAAAAAAAACCCAGGGAGCTGGAAACCAGATAGCTCTTCCCAGATACCAGATAAGGTTATAAATTTTACGGAGGGGATTAAATCCCGTTACAACTCCCCGGCCAGACTGAAGATTTATGTAATTTACCCAAAAGCCTATTCCAGCTGTAACCTGTCGATACCAGAGTTCAAATAAAAACATGATTCCCAAAGCAAATAAATTGGCCAGCACAATGAACAGCAAAGTTCTTCTATTCCGCAAGAATACGATCCAATATACTAAAGCAAGTATAGTCAGAATAAATGCAAATATTCCCTTTACAAAAAAAGCAAAGATTAAAGATACAACAAAAATTACCTTGTATTTCCATGATTCTTCCGAGCGAACCAGACCATAAATTCCAGCAATCACTGCCAAGTTCAATGGATGCTCATGATTGGCTCTGATAAGATATTGCAAGAAAATAGGAGTGAAGGCGTAAGCGAAGACTGCTCCCCAACCTAGAAAAGGACCTCCGAAATAGCTTGTTAAGAGATAGATAAAATACAGAGATAAAAATATATATAAAAAGTTAGCACAAAATGCAGCAGAAGACTCGGGCACTCCAATTCGGATAAAAAGGGCTGTTATCCATAATGCTCCAGGGGGATGCTCTCGAAACAAACCATAATTATAGCCATGCCCTCCCCAATCCGGAGCACACCAAGTATTAATAGGCTGATAGGCGAGTTTTCGAGCAATGGAACTGTAAGCACTTGAATCCGAATCATGGATCTCGTAAGGAAACACACTAACAAATACGCAGAGGATAACGTAAGTAAAGAATAAAAAAAGAGTTATTCTTGAAGTCTGTTGCCCGAAAAGAGGTCTTCCCTCTTTATTGGACTGCAACTTTATTAAATTCATGCTCGGGTAACTAGGGAAACAGAATCAATCTAACATAAAAATTTATTAAGGAAAATACCTATGATTATAAGAATATCCTGTTTTGGACTGCATCCATCTCCTTCAAAATAATACTCTCCCTCTCACCCTCTCCTCTTACTTGACAATTCTATTCCCTGGATTTACCCTTCCCAGTGACATCAGGATGCGAAATGTATTTAAGAAATCAAAAGAATTGTTGCTCCCTCAAAAAGCAAATTCCTATCCATTCCATTATGAAAGGTAACCCGCCTGACCCGACTACTTTAATTAAGCGAACCGATTTAACCACACCGCTCATCGGTTTCTATGATGCGCCCGATCCTGAGCCGTTTAAGCCTTTGGTTAGACCCAAACAGAGAGACTGTGTTTTCTCTTTCTATAAGAGTTGGCTCAAAGGAGAGACTCTTCACCTCACAAGGAATCAATACGGTTGCGGAGGCGCAGGCCACTGGATGTGGGGGATAAGATCACGCTCCAGAGAGGAATTCATCAAATTCTTAGTCGATGATGAAGGACTCAAAGCCTCCCATGATCTTATGGAAAAGTGGATTGACTCTGCCAAGCCCTATAAAGCTAAACATTCTCATCTTTTTGTTGGTTGGTACAGGAAAGATCTATGGGAATACATCAAGACCATCACCTTCTACGTCAACCCGGATCAACTAAGCACTTTAATGATCGGGGCTCAGTATCACAGTGCTCCGGATGATCCTCCTCCTGTGATTGCTCCATTCGGCTCTGGATGTTCTGAGCTTCAGCCCTTTGAGAACCTTGACGTTCCCCAAGCCGCTATAGGGGCCACTGACATCGCCATGCGCCAACACTTGCCCCCTGATATTCTTGCCTTCACTGTCACAAAACCAATGTTCAAACAGCTCTGTGAATTGGATGAGCGCAGCTTTCTGTTCAAGCCTTTTCTCCTAAGATTAAGGCAGGCGCGGGATTTCCCCGAAATCGCTGAAGAATAAACAGAAGGAGGGGAAGCGCCAAAAAAGGAGGGATTTCTATGAAATGGATGAAGAAACAGTTCAGTTTAGTAATCCTTCTTGCTTTGGTTTTTTGTGCAGGAGAGAAAGAGCCGAAGAACGAAATGCAGGAGGGATTAACAAAAAAGGAGCTTCTGGGGAAAAAGATATTTTTTGACACCAATCTCTCCAATCCCCCAGGTCAATCATGTGCTGCCTGCCATGAGCCTTTGGTCGGTTGGACAGGACCTATTGAGGCGATTAACAAGTCAGGGGCTGTCTATGAAGGAGCTGTGGCCAAACGATTTGGAAACCGAAAGCCGCCTT
>JGI24422J19971_10002592_pt1 | contig 11235 bp, 9 predicted proteins | sample DeeMarSWOR152_54_FD_19971 | JGI IMG/M metagenome (IMG submission 19971)
AACAGGAATATGAAGAAGCCTATTCCCGTGACTGCTATTGCTAGAGGCGTTCTAATGTCTAGGCCTATGAGGTGGAATAGATAGGTTGGTATCATGTACGGTAGGTAGGCGATGTCTCCTAGGTTGACGAGATTGATCTCCCAGAAAGCTATCCATGTGATCCGCAGTATTCCCAGACCTGCTAGGAAGAACATGGACCCGGCGAAGTAGCCGAAAGTTGGTAGGAAAAAGAATAGTGCTCCTAAGGTTGACAGTTTCTTCTTCTTCGTTATGAAGCCTGCTATTATTAAGATTACTATCGCTGCGAGGCAGACATAGCCTATCGGCCTAGCGATCTTCATGAACTCTTCGACGATCTCTGGTTTTATTCCCGGATTGACATCCGGAATCCACCCCGCACGAGAGAATAGAATTGCCAATATTCTTGGAACCTCTATCGTGGTGAAAGTCAGAGCGACTGTGAAAACAAGAGCTAAAAGAGTTAACGAAAGCATAGTGTGTATCTTTGGTTTTTCAGTTGCCGTCTTGATTGCTGTCGATTTCTTTTCGAACATATCGGTCCTCACCGACTACGACTTTAGGCTGGACCAATATAGTTCTATATTTTAGATCTAAGTGTCTAGAGTGTAGAACACTTGTAATATTCCCTTAATCAACAGTTTGGATTGCCACCTCATTTCACACATCCGTTGCACAGAGCGCGCACTATTATGCTTAAATTGCTCGTACGCCGATATTTTTGTTATGCTAATTGATGCACACACTCACTTGGACAGATACTTGTTCAAAAGATTCGGAGAAGATATTACTCCGATTCTGAAGCAGATAGAAAAATACAAGATTCTCACAATATCTAACTCCATGGATCTAACTTCTTACATAACAAATAGAAGAATATCTAGAAAGAGCAAGTACATCGTACCAGCTTTTGGAATACACCCTTGGAATGCCTACAGATATCTGGCCAAGACTGACTTGGTTCAGAAACTAATCAGAGAAAGCAAGATCATCGGTGAAGTAGGTCTTGACCATTCCTATGTGAAGGACAAGAGTCGATATCCTTCTCAAAGAAAGATTTTCGAGTTGTTCTTATCTAAAACAAAAGATAAGATCATATCGCTTCATACAAAAGGAGCAGAAAGAGATGTTTTGGATCTGCTGATAACGTATGAAAATAACAGGGTGATTATCCACTGGTATTCTGGAAGTCTTGATATTCTAGAGGAAATGACTGAAGAAGGTTATTATTTTTCCATAAGTCCAGAAATCAAGTTTTCTGACCACATAAGGAAGGTCGTGAAAAAGATACCGTTAGATCAGATATTGACAGAAACGGATAATCCAGGTGGTCCTCAAAGTTACATAGGAAATAAAGGGATGCCAATTCTAGTAAAAGACGTAGTTGAAGAGATTGCCAAAGTAAAGGAAAAGAGTTCTATCCAAATTGAAGAAATTGTTCAAGAGAATTTTGCTAGACTAGTGGAAAGTGATCCAAGTATTCATGAAATGTTGGTGCAGAACTTATCTACGGATCATGCAAACAAATAGCCAATTCCTTCAAGTCCTCAAGGAAACGGGTGCCAGACATGGAGAAGCCTTAAACCCAAAATGGACCGATATCGACCTAGTAAACCGAACCATACGAATAACACCTGAGAAAGGAAGCGAACCACGAATGTTCCGGATCTCAGAGAAGCTGGCAGCGATGCTTGGTCGCTTACCAAAAACATCCACACAGGTCTGGGTGTACAACAGTGATCGGAATGTCGAGAGAGTTCCGGAGATAGAGGAAAAAGCTGGCACATAAACTTGGAAACCCAAGAATCCTCCAGATTCACTGCCACATGTCTCGTCACTGGAAGGCCACAATAGAATACGCCAGAACCAAGGACATCCTCTACGTCCAAAAACTCCTCGGTCACAAAAGCCTGAAGAACACTCTTCGATATACGCAGCTAGCTACATTACCACAAAACGAAGAATATATCTGTAAGGTAGCGAAAGACGTTGAAAGGGCAAAGGACCTGGTAGAGGCTGGATTCGAATACGTGACAGATGTGAATGGCATGAAGCTGTTCCCGAAAATGAAAACCTCATATCCTGGTGCCTGATCTATCCCAGAGGGCCCGTGGTCTAGTTTGGATCAAGACGCTGGCCTGCGGAGCCGGAGGTCCTGGGTTCAAATCCCAGCGGGCCCGCCAGTTTTAAAGTATTCACAGATCTTCTAGAATTGGTGGTATTCCTTCTTTGTTGTGTAACTTGTTTTTACGCCTACAATGGAGATTGTCGGGGCAAATTCTCTAGCTTTTTTTCTGAAGGTGCTCCATAGGTTTCGACCCAAATGAACTTTTTCTGAAGGGTCTTCGGGTAGTACCGCTTCCAGTCGTAGTCGACTTGTTTTCCCCATTCGTAGTAGATTCGGGGATCAATGTAGCTCTTCAGAGATGTTCCTAGGTTGTAGTCACGGGTCTCCTTTTGGGTCGCTATCCTGAGCTTCAGTTTATCTGTCACCACTCTGTCACGTTGCTTCCGATTTTGGATCTTTTGCGTTAATTTTCCCGTCTGTTCTTTATACTTATTCTTCAGTAGGTTGAGGCGTTGTTTTTGCCGCATCAAAGTTTTTCGCTTAAGGCTGATTCGTCTATTGAGAGCACGAATGGGTTTACCTTGTTGTTTCTTTTCGGCGAGTTTCCGCTGATAATCCTTCAGTTTGTCATTTGTCGCCTTCAGCCTTTCCTGTTGCTTCATCAGCCTCTCTCCATATCTTTTTTCCTGCTCCTCAGATTTCTGCTTCAGCTTAATCTGAGCCTCCTTCGCTCGGTTCTTCAGAGCTTTGAGACGGTCTTTCTTCTTTTCTAGAGATGCTTTCCAACTTTCGCGGACTGTGCGGCGGTGGTTGCAGACCTTGGCGGCTTCGAGGTTTGCCATCACGGCAGCATATTTCTTCACATATTCACGGTCTTTGGGATTTACAGGAGCTTTTTCCAGCTTCGTCTCAACGACTTCGGAGGCGTAACAAGTGCGGAACACCTTTGCTGAGAGCCCAGTTATCACCTCATCGAGGAATTCGCTCACACGCTTTGAGTCGACACCGTCAAAAAGGGTGGATTGCGCGTTAAATGCAAACTCCTTGAGGTTTTTGATGACGTTATCTGGGAGTGCAACCTTGAAGACGTGAGGTACATAATCTTTTCCGAGGAATTTGAATGTTACAGTGCCATCACTGTTGTAGTTGATATGCTCAGGTCGAAGGGTTGAAGCGCCGACTGTGTCCGCTTCGTCAGGGTCTTTTTCGTCGCCGACTCTGATCTTCAACTTGTCAATAAGAAAACAGACAGTCGCTGTCTTCCTCCGTCTTGGATCATCAGAGTCAAGGCTCTGACGCACGTGCCTTTGAACTTTTTCAAGTCTTAGACGGAGTTCCTTCGCCTTGTCAAACTTCTCAATGTCCTTCTGCTGTTTCAAGATGCTGGAGTCTGAAAAACCGACATATTTCGTTTTGCCTGTGAGTTTATCCCGCCATCGTGCGATCCACATGGCGTCAGGTTGCCAAATGATAGCCTTCCAGTTGCCCGGCGGTATAGGGGCATCCGGCGAGAGGTTTAGCTCGACATCCTTCTCATCCGGTCCTTCCTTCCAGCGACCCCTTAGGGGATGCTTGCCCCGACCCATGAAGATGGAGCTGGGTTCCACGGCATAGTTGGCCACCTCCATCTGGGACCCGTCAACCCAGACATACCCATAGCGCTTCTTGTTAGCCTCTCTCTGGGCTTTTCTCTGAGCCCTCAACTGTCTCTTCTCCTCCTTGGAAAGGTTTGCCTTCCATACTCGCTCCTTTTCTACAAAAGATAGAACCTCGGAGTAGTCAACGTCTCCAGGTTTGACACTAATGCCTAGCTTCTTTGAGAAGTCACGGTGAAAGTTCTTGGCGAAGACATGACCTTCGACATAATGGGTTCCTATTTTTTTTGCCCAAGCGACGGCCATTTCCTCCTGTTCAGGCGTGAGCTTAATGTTCCTCCCCCTCACTTTGATTTTGAGATTTTTTACTTCGTATCGCGGTGGAATTAGAACGCCATTGTGATGTAATTGATTCATTTGGATTCTCCTTGACTATAGACTCTATACGGGGAAGAGAGAAGACTTAAACCTTACTTACCCTGCATCCAGTGTGTCACTCATACTTTTCCGGTTATGACGGTAAAATCCTCATGTCGAGCTGCGCAAAAGTGAAAGTTTTAACCGAGACGCGTCTTGTTTCTGAACCGTAAGTGTTCGTGCGCTATATTGTCTTTTGAGTTTCAGATTTGATCACTTCTGCTTTTTCAGGGTTGATTCCACGCCACATGATTTTGTATCCGAGGGCTTTCAGAATGTTAGGCGTGTCTTCCACTCCTTCTTTCTCGATAATTTTTGTGGCTTCAGGCAGGGGAAGTCTGCTTGTCTGACTTACTTGTTCTTCAAGTATTTTCCCGATTTTTTTCAATTTGTCTCTCTTCACAAGGCTGTTCGGTAACACTGCATAGCCGTCTGGAGGGTTTTCAGTTAAAGCTGTTCTTACGGATTCAGTGGACACTCCGATTCTCGCTGCGAATTCTTCATAGTTTACAACGGGTTCCAAGAATTTCACTGGAAGGTTCTTCACAAAAGATGCCTGTTTCTCTTTTACTGGTTGAAACAGTTCTTCCAAATAACGAAGTATTGAAGTTAATGGAATCTTTTTCCGATAATACAAAATGCTAAGTTCTCCGCGTTTCTGTAATTTATCCAGTTTTTCACATGCCAGGGTTTCATCCACGGCTATAAGCATGTTTACATCAATTTTTTTCAACTTCTCTATTTTCCGTCTCAAATAATCAGCCGTCCAAAACCCAATAATTTCCATGTACACTTTGACACTTTGTCTTTCGAAGGAAAAGTCTGGTATTATTACGTGTCTGCCGGCAGGAACTGGTTCAGGTTCCCTTCTCAAACGCCAATCAGATTCCAAAGCTTGGAAACGCGTGGCAAAACTCTCTTCAACGCTGCTGTCGTAAGAGATAGTTGGAGTTTTGAGCGTCTTCAATATTGGGCTGTGCTTCCAGCTTTCAATCTTAAAGTTGCATATTTCGTTTGTGTATTTCCACAGGATTTTCGCTTCAACAGTCCATTTTGGATTATCTATTATGGCTGGCAACAGCTTTGCAAGGGCGGTTCCATACCTTCTCGTCAGCTTGAAGAGGCTGGATGGCCCATCTATCTTCACCCAGAAATCACCGCTTCTGTAAGCCTCGTAGATCAAACCCAACCTTTTTATTGTATAAAAGATTCTTTGCCAGTTCCCTGAAGCCGTGAAGCTCAGTTCCGTCGAGGTGAAGAGAAGCGTCTGAGTCAAGCTGAGATTGTAGTTCTTAAGCAAATCCTGCGGTGGCAACGGTTTAAAATCTGCCAGAACCAGTTCACTGTCTAAGTCAGCGTAGAGAGAGTCCTCCATCATCTCAGATGTTAACTTCAATTCTGAGGCTACAGACTTGATTATTCTGTTTCTCTGTTCAGGCGTAGTTGGCAGCCCCAACTTTTCAGTTGCCTGATAAAGTTTTCTCCTCAGTTCCACAGGGTTAACCTTGACGTTGCATTTGAAGTCGCTTCTTCTGTCCAGTAGAACGGATAAGCCTCTGACGAAACGGTAGTCATAACCCATATCCTCAAGTTCACTGACGAATTTTTTCAGAACATTTTTCTTTTCACCTACATGACGACTGTAGGCCTCGATGAGAAGCTTGGCAACTTCTAGATTCTCGCTGGACAGTTTGGCGTATCGAGGCCAGATTCTTCCTTTCCTTCTCCGCACAAATAGAAGTTCGCTTGGAAGCAAGGTTCATCCCTTACTATCCTTTTTTCTTTTTCGACGTCGCCTTTGGCTTATCCTCACTTCAACAGTTTCTTTAGAGACGATTTCCACAAGCTTAGCTTTTTTGCCTTTCACTTTTCTTAGCAATCTTCCAAGTCTCTGAATGTATTCTCTTGTGCTTCCAGTTCCGCTTAGGACAAAGCCTACAGTCGCGTCTGGGACATCAACGCCTTCATCGAGAACCTGAGAGGTAACGATAGCTTTGTATTCACCGCTTCTGAACTTCTCCAGAATCTCGCGGCGTTCCTCCCTCGGCGTCTGGTAGGTAACAGACGGTATGAGAAACAAACGGCTGATCCTGTAGACAAGATCATTATGCAACGTGAAAATCAGAATCTTCTCATCCCTGTGAGCTTCAAGCAGCTTCGCTAATGTCTTCAGTTTAGCTCCCGAGTTCAAAGCAGTCTTCAACGCGCGGTTTCTAGCCAGAAGTGCCTTCCGCGCACGACGGTCTCTTCCGGTAGCCATGATAAACCTGTGGAAGTCCTTAACGCTTTTCAGAACAATTCCCTTTTCTTTCAAGTAATTTCTGAAAACTTTCGTCTCTCTGTCGTAGATCCGTTGCTCCTCAGGGGTCAACTCAACGTATATTTTCTCGTAAGCGTAGGGTGAAAGATGTTCACCTGCTAGTTCTTCAACGTCAACCGTGTAAACTGGATCTCCGACGAGGCGTGGAAGAAGAACATGTCTCTCGTCACCTCTCTCATACGTGGCGGTCAAACCCATGCGATAGGGCGCAATGTACATTTCAGCTATCTGCATGTAGCTCGGGGAAGCTAAATGGTGAACCTCGTCGAAAACTATGAACATAAACCTGTTACCCAACACTTCAGCTTTCAAATAAGCTGAGTCATACGTGGAAACAGTTATCATCTTCACCGTGTTTTCGCCTCCGCCAACAGCTCCAGTGTCTACATTAAGGTGATCCGCAACCTGTCTTTTCCACTGATCCATAAGATCCAAGGTTGGAACAATAATCAAAGTCTGCGTTTTCAGCTGGCTTATCGCTTGTAACGCTATGAAGGTTTTACCAGCAGCAGTCGGCAAGACAACAATACCTCTCATACCGGCTCGGCGCCACTTGTCCAATCCCTCTATTTGGTAAGGTCGCAACTTGACAGAGCTTTTCAAGGTTTGAAGAGGGGGAAGATTTGGCACCTCATCTCGGTATGGAACCCTGCTCTCCCCTAAGTAGGCTAACACATCTTGGTAATGCATAGCTTTAACTCTGTAACAGCCAACCCGGGGATCCCACTTGCCATAAGGGGTCCCAACTTCTCCACGTAACAGAAGAGTGCCTCTAGCAAACCGTAAACGGATCATAAATAATGATGCCTCTTTATCTTTCCCCGCGTAAACTTTGAACTTTTCTCCATTCTTTACCATCCGACTCTAACAGCACGTTGGTAATAGTCACGTGCTATCTACCACATCTGTTTTCTACTGGTTTTAAAGATGTCTAAAAGAAAACGCAGAATCTGAGCCTTCCCTTTCCTTTGGATACAAAAATTCAGATCAAGATTTCACGCGCGTAATGGACGTTTGGAAATAAGAAAGACATGAAGTTGGCAACTTAATCCTGCAATTTCGTTTGAAAGCTCTTTAGCAGTTTATCTGTGTCTTTTCCGATGTTTTCGCCTGAGTAACCTCCTTCTAGAACGAAGAATGTAGGCTTTTTCAGTGACGCTATTCTTTTTCCTATTTCTCCGAAGCCCTTCGCGGTCAAACCCAGAGAGGCCAAGTCTCCCGCATGAGTGTCAAATCCCGCCGAAACCGCAACAACCTCAAACTCACCCCGGTCAACTGTGCTTAACGCTTCATCCAAAGTTTTCAAATAAACCTCATCTCCACAATCAGCCCTCAAAGGAAAGTTCAAGCAATTAGTCTCAGAACTGTAGCCCGTACCAGGATAGAATGGGTACCTGTGCAATCCAACATATGTTACCTTTTCATCTCCTAAAAAAATCTGCTGAGTTCCATTTCCATGATGCCCGTCAATATCCAGAATCAAAGCTGGCTTACCCAGATACTTTACAGCTATCGCTATGTTGTTCAGGTAACAGAATCCTTTGGTTCTTGCGCCCAAGGCTATGCCCGTACTTCCAGCATGATGACCGGGAGGTCTCATCAGAGAGAACCCATTAACCTTGGCTGCTAGGATGGCTCCTCCAGCTGCAAGCCTTGCATACTCGTAAATGTTTTTGTACGCTGGAGTGTCAGCATCCTCCGTTAAGCCGTCTTTAAGCCTCCGAACATATTGAGCGTCGTGGACTCTAATCAAAGCCTCTTCTGAGGCTGGCTCAGGAGATAAGAATTCATATTCTCTCGCCTTTAGAATCTCATAGGCTCTTCTGACCCTTTCAGGACTCTCTATATGCCAAGAACCGTACTCTAAACACTTCTCGGAGAAGACTATTTTCACATGCATAACCATCCCAGTAACTAATGATGTTATTAAAATATAACCTCAACTCTAAAAGATTCAGAGAATTCGCAAAAGAACGGAGAAAAAACTAATGGTTTCAGAGAACCCGCTCGCCGCCTTCCGCTTGGAATGCAAAAATAGCTTAGCGGACGCCATCAGGAAGCTTTTTCCGAAAATTCAAGTTGCACGTTTAGCAATGGAGACGCCGCCGAGTCCAGAGTTCGGTCAGTTGGCTTCTTCACTCTGTTTCGAGCTTGGCAAACAAGTTGGCGAAAAACCCTTCGTTTTGGCTAGACGTTTAGTTGAAACCATGGACAAATCAAAGTTTTCTTTGATTGAACGAGTTGCTGCCGCTGGAAGGGGCTACATAAATTTTCATGCGAATTTCGCCAAGTTTTCAGCCTTAACCATTGATTCCGCCAGACATTTTGACGCTGAGTATGGTTTTGTGAAAACCGAAAACCCCTCAAAAATAATTGTTGAACACACAAGCGTAAACCCGATCCACCCAATACATATTGGACAAGCTAGAAATCCTATGCTAGGTGACGCCATAGCCCGACTGCTTAGATCAAGGGGCCACAATGTCTACCGCCACTATTATGTTGATGATGTGGGTCGACAAACAGCAGTCATAGGTTATGGACATGAAAAACTAGGTAAACCCAAACCTAAGGGAAAACCCGACCATTTTATCGGCAAAATATACACCATTACAAGTTGTCTGGTTGAAATCAACCGTTTGAAAAGGGAGCTTGAACGCGCAAAAACCGCTTCTGATACAGAAAACATCACGCAAATCAGCAAAGAGTTGGATAGCTGGATGTCAGTGGCTGTTGAGCTCAAAGGCAAATACCCAGAGTTCTTCGAGAAGCTTCTAGAAAAAATAAACGAGGAAGAAAACCCGGAAACTATGGTTAACGAGTTAAACAGGGCATACGAGGCTGGAGATGAGGAAGCTAGACAACTAATAAGAGAAGTCAGCGAACTGTGTCTAGAAGGCTTCAAAGAGACCCTCAGCCGCGCAGAAGTCTTGTATGATTCATGGGATTGGGAAAGCGAACTGGTGTGGAGCAATCGAGTGGAGAAAATTCTTGAAAAACTGCAGAAGACACCAATATGTTTTCACTCTAGGCGGCGTTCTGGAATTTGACGCTGAAAAAGTGGTCAAAGAATTTGGCTTAAAGAAAAAACTCAGTTTGAGAGACGATTACGAGGTTCCCTCTCTAACGCTTGTGCGTGCTGACGGCACAACACTCTACACAACACGCGACATCGCTTACACTTTGTGGAAGTTCGATAGGGCTGAACACGTCATAAACGTTGTTGGGATGCCGCAGAGCTTAGCTCAGCTGCAATTGAAAATAGCCTTGCACGCATTGGGCTATGGCAACTACGCAGACAATCTAATTCACTTCGCCTACAACCTTGTAACTCTTCCAGGCTATAAAATGTCAAGCCGAAGAGGTCGATACATAACCTTCGACGAAGTAATGGACGAAGCAGTTAAACGGGCATACGAAGAGGTTTCGAAGCGTTCTCCGCAACTGTCAGAGAAAGAAAAACGGAAAATCGCAGACTTCGTTGGCATGGGTGCGGTGCGATACGCCCTCGTGGAAGTTGACCCTTCAAAACCCGTCGTGTTCACATGGGACAGAGTGCTCAATTTCGAGAAGAACAGTGCACCGTACATACAATATTCTCATGCTAGGGCGTGCAGCATCTTGAGAAAAGCCGCAAGAAAACCTGAAGAAGCAGCCTTTAACCTGCTGAAGGAGAAGTTGGAGTGTGAAATAGTCATGACTCTGGCAAGTTTTCCAGACATCTTTGTTGAGGCAGCAGAGCTTCTTAAGCCTAACTTGGTAGCTGATTTCGCTAATGCCTTAGCCGACAGATTCAACACTTTTTACAACGCTTTACCAGTCATAAAAGCTGAACCAGAAGGGCTTAGCGACGCAAGGTTGGCTTTGGTTGGCGCCGTGAAAATAGTGCTTAGAAACGCGCTTAACCTCATAGGAATAGTGGCACCAGAAAAAATGTGAGAGTTTCATGGTGCTCCCTTAATTATAGCCACCGCCGTGCTTGTTCCAATCCTGTTTGCGCCAGCTTTAATCATGGCTACCGCGTCATCGTATGTCCTTATGCCGCCTGCCGCTTTAACACCTATATCCGTGCCTACCGTCCGCCGCATCAACCTGACATCTTCAATAGTTGCGCCCTTGCCGAAAAAACCAGTTGACGTCTTCACAAAGTCGGCTCCTGCCTCTTTGGCAAGTTTACAAGCGATTATTTTCTCTTCGTTTGTTAAATAGTCTGTTTCAATAATGACCTTGACAATTACCTCGTTTGACAAGCGTTTAACATCCACAACAGCCGCTATATCCTTTTTGACACATTCATAATCTCCGGATTTCAGCGCACTCAGATTGATCACCATGTCCAATTCCTCTGCTCCGTTCTCTACCGCTTTAACAGCCTCTGAAGCCTTTATTTCCGGCAGTGACACTCCGAAGGGAAATGCTATTGTTGAGCAAATTTTAACGTTTGAGCCTTTCAAGAGTGTTGCAGCCATTTTCACATAAACGGGATTAACGCAAACACATCCAAGACCATACTGTACAGCTTCTTTGCACAGTTTTTCAATTTCATTTTTGGTTGCCGTCGCTTTGACAACTGTGGAATCCATCATATCAGCCAGTTTTTTCCTTGAAATAACCAAATTTCCACCTCTAGATACAGACTGATTTTCATGTTCTATTATCCATTTCTACAGCGCGCGCTATAAGTGAACTCACTAATAAGGGCAGAATTACGGAAGCGTCCCCCTCAATCATAACACTGTCTGCCTTTTCCTTTATTTTATGCCACGAAACCGCTTCTCTTGGTCTTGCTCCAGACAGGCTTCCATCCCACTCGACAG
>JGI24422J19971_10002594_pt1 | contig 11233 bp, 9 predicted proteins | sample DeeMarSWOR152_54_FD_19971 | JGI IMG/M metagenome (IMG submission 19971)
CGGCCAGCTGCCGGCTACTCGCAACTGGGGGCGCCGCGCTCTATTATGCTGCCCGTTCTGGCGGGCTTGGCGGGCGATGTTCTGACCGCGACGATCAGGGCCGTGTACGGTCTCGGGCTAGCGCTCGACGAAGCCGTCCGCACGGCCGTCTTCCTCCGCATGTAATCTGCCCGAGAGCTTACTCGCCTGGCCCAACTCGCGACTGGAGGATGATGAGATGTTTGAGACCTCCTTCGATGAGCACGCCGCTGAGTACGACGCCTGGTTCCTGAAGAACCCCAACGTGCTCCAGTCGGAGGTGCTGCTGCTGGCGCGGTTCTTGACGGAACCCGGCCGGGCGCTGAGCGTCGGCTGTGGCAGCGGCCTGTTCGAGAAGATGCTGCGCGACGAGCACGGCATCGACATTCGCTACGGCGTCGAGCCGGCCCATGCCATGGCGGAGATCGCCGTGAAGCGCGGTATGGAAGTGCAGAGCGGCACCGCCGAGGATCTGCCATTCGACGACGGTTCCTTCGACACCGTGATCCTGAACGGCACTCCCAGTTACATCGACCAGTTGGAACTAGCCTTCGCCGAGGCATACAGGGTGCTGCGATCCGGCGGGCACGTGGTCGTCGCCGATGTCCCGGCGGAGAGTTCCTACGGCCTCCTGTACCGGCTCGCCGCGCACGTCGGAACCTGGGACGATGCCTCGCTGCGGGCGATCGCGCCGGCGCACCCCTATCCCGTGCAGTTCGCAGCCACCGCGCGTTGGCGCACGACGGAGCAGAAGGTGGAGCTGCTGGCGAACGTCGGCTTCGCCGAGTTCGAGACGGCCCAGACTCTCACGGTGCACCCGAAGTACTCCGAGGACGCCGTCGAGCAACCGTGCGCCGGCCACGACCGGGGCGACTACGTCGCCATCCGCGCCAAGAAGCCCTAGCGGCGGTGGCGCGCACCAGGATCGGCCGAGCTTCACTCGGAGACGTGACGACCATCGAGGACCTTTGCCGTGCCAGGCCGTCGAGCTGGCGGGGCGTCGAAAACGACAAGGAGCAACGATGAAGAGCAAGAAGCTGGGCATTAATAGCAGGCTCGTTCACGGTGTGTACCATCCCGATGCGACGGGAGCGGTGAACGTGCCGATCTACCAGAGCTCCACCTTCGCGTTCCGAGACTCCGCCCACGGCGCGGCCCTCTTCGCTGGCGAGGAGGACGGATACATCTACACACGCATCGGAAACCCGACGATCCGAACACTCGAGGAGGGCGTTGCCGATCTGGAGAACGGAGTGGGCGGGGTCGCCACGAGCTCCGGACTGGGAGCGGTCAGCACGCTCTACATGGGCCTGCTCGAGGAAGGCGCCCACATGGTGAGTACCGCGTCCGTCTACGGACCCAGCCGGGGACTCATCGAGAAGCACTTCTCGAGGTTCGGTATCGAAGCGTCGTTCGTGGACACCTCCGACCTGGACAACCTGCGCCAGGCCATTCGACCCGACACGCGCCTGGTCTACGTGGAGACCCCCTCGAACCCCGCGATGCAGGTGACCGATATCGCGGAGGCCGCGAAGATCGCGCACGATCACGGGACTTTGCTGGCCGTGGACAACACCTTCGCCAGCCCCTACCTCCAGAAGCCCCTGGACCTGGGAGCGGACGTCGTGCTCCACTCGGTCACCAAGTTCATCAACGGCCACGCGGACCTTGTCGGGGGCATCCTGGTGGCGAATGACGATGAGGTCCTCGAGCGACTGAGGGACGTGATGGTGCATATGGGTTGCAACATGGATCCGCACCAGGCGTTCCTCGTGCTCCGCGGGCTCAAGACCCTGGGAATTCGAGTGGAGCGGGCGCAGGCGGTGGCCAAGGCAATCGCGGAGTGGCTGGAAGCGCACCCCAAGGTCGAGAGCGTTCGCTACATCGGACTTCCCTCCCACCCGCAACACGATCTGGCCAAACGACAGATGCGCGGGTTCGGCAGCATGATCGCCTTCGAGCTAAAGGGCGGATTGGAGGCCGGCCGGCGGCTGATGAACCACGTCAAGCTCGCCACCTTGGCCGTTTCACTCGGGGGTGTGGAGACACTCATTGAACATCCCGCCTCGATGACCCACGCCGCGATCGCGAAGGCGGATCGCGAGGCGGCTGGCTTCACTGACGGGCTGGTGCGCTACTCGGTGGGCATCGAGGATGCGGACGACCTCATCGCCGATCTAGAGCAGGCCCTGGAAACCGTCTAGCGGAGAGCGAGAGCTAATCGGCAAGGCGGCGGTCGACTGCGGGAGNCCCCTTCCGGGTTCGAGTCCCGGGCCCTCCGCCTTCAGGTTACGGCGCACTCCCGTGTTCGGGTCAGAGCGCTTCAGGGTCATAACGAACCCCTGACTGGCTGCCGGCTCTTCGCCTTTGCCACGCCCGAACCTCCCCGCAACACGACACGCGATAGCGCAGGCCAACCTGATCCCGAATGCAACCGCGGCCGCGGCCCTCTGAGCATCCTGCTTTGCGATGTAGCTGAGAGCTGTCACGTGACGCTCCACGAATCAGTCCAGCGCCGCCGGGCGTCTCGTTGCTCGCCAGTCGGCCAAGAGGTTCCCCGTGCCGAAAGGGCAAACGAGTTGCGGCACTCGCGTCGCAACCAACCTCAACCGGGAGTTCAGGATCGTCCAGTGACGCACTATTGAATACGCGCGGATCGCCTGTGCCGGGATGCACGGGCCTGCGGAGGTGTCAGCGTGGGTCGCACGGTCGAGGCGCTGCGCCCGGTCCACTCGACGTCGGCCATCTTCTGCCCGACTGTCTGAGCAAGGCCGGGCTTCGTTCTATTCGCTGCCTCCGTGCGGCAACGGGACCGCCGAGGTCTCCTTCACCGTCGTCAGGACGATCGAGGAGTTCGTCCGCACAACCCCTGGGACCAGGCGCAGCCCCCCGTTCAGAACCCGCTCCAGATCCTTGCTGTCATGGCACCTCACCTTGAGCAGGTAGTCGTAGGCACCGGCGATGACATGGCACTCCTGAACCTCGACCGCCGACTCGGCCCACCCCAGGAGATCCTGTTGATGAGTTGGGCCCGATATGCTGACCGACACGAAGGCCAGCAGACCGTACCCCACCGATTCCGGGTTCACGTTGGCCGTGAACCCCTCCAGGACTCCCAGCCGTTCGAGCTTCCGTACCCGTTCGGTAACCGACGGCCCCGACAGCCCGACCTCGGCGGCCAGCTGGGCCCATGTTACCCGGCCGTCCGCTATGAGGCGCGCCAGCAACTTGAGATCCAAGCTATCCAGCTCTGTCTTCCGTTGTATTGTAGACATACATAAAAATGTACCTTGTTGTCCTAAGTAACAAGGGTTGAGCGGTGCTGTTCTGATCTTGCGATCCAAGCCGTCTGGCTGATTGTTCTGCTCTATCATAGCCATGAAACCAGTATTTCCTTGGACTCGTAAGGAAACAGCGAGATCAGCAGCCTGAACACAGGCAGCCTGCGCTTGCACCGGACCTCCGATTCACTCGGGTCGGGCGACGACCACGAAAGGAGTGTCAAGCATGGAGCGCACATCGCGACCCGCGCTCACCCAGGCGCCACACGGCGCGAGACGGGTTCCCTTCGCTTCCCCAGCCCTCATACCCGCACTCGCACTCGTACTCGTACTCCCCCTCTTGATCCTCTCGTGCGGCGAGACTACCCGCCCCGTTGCAAACGGGATGTTCCGCGCTGGGCCGGATCACCAGGCGGTGTACCCGGCGGCGCCGGCAGACGGGCGCGGGGTGATCGAATGGAGCTTCCAGACTGTCGATCGACTCCAACTCCAGGACTTCATGGAGTCATCTAACCACGATGAAGCCCGGAGCGTCGTCGTGTTCGCGATGGATCATCTTCCGGAGACCGTTGCGGCCGTTCCGTCCGACACGGTTTTGGCCCGTCGCTACCTGGAGGCCGGTGGCAAGATCGTATGGCTGGGGCTACCACCCCTGGCTATCGCACGCGATGAGGAGGGAGTGCCCACTTCATTCAGTCGCAATCCAGCGCAGGTGTTTCTGGGAGTGTCTTACGATCGGTATGACATGGACCAGTACGGAGCGTACCCCACGCCGGAAGGGAAGCGCTGGGGATTCACGGATTGGTGGGTGAGCAGTTCGGGAGTCGAAGTATCAGAGGTCACCACCGCGTTGGCGCTGGACGATAACGGCGGCGCACCTGCCTCGGTGAAGAGCTTCGGCGGGCCGTCGGGCTCGGGCTTCGTCGCTCTCTGGGGGACCTACAGGCCAGTACCGGCGAAGTACCTCGAGCAGATACGTAGAGTCGCGGAGTACGGCATCGGCGTTGTGGTGCTCGGGCCGAATAGCATCCAAGACCGAGGGTGTTCGACATGAGGAGCGTAGGGCAGGATATCCGGCAGACCGTGCGGATGCTGCGTCGCAGCCCGGGGTTCGCGGTCGTGGCGATTCTCACGCTCGCCCTTGGGATCGGCGCGACGAGCGCGATCTTTTCCGTTGTGAACGGCGTGCTGCTGAGCCCATTCCGCTACAGCGATCCTGATCGGCTCGTGGTCGTCTGGGAGAGGAACCTGGCCCGAGGCTTGCCCTACATGGTCGTCTCGCCGCCCAACTACGCGGACTGGCGCGACCAGAACAGCGTGTTCGCCGGGATGGGGGCGTTCTCGTTCAGACGCACTATCCTCGAGGGCGAGTCGGAGTCGAACGCGGTTCGTGGCGCTCGAGTCAGTGCCGGGATGTTCTCGCTGATGGGCGCCACACCGATCCTTGGGCGGACCTTCACTCCGGATGATGATCGTGAGGGAAGCGCGCCGGTGGTTGTGCTGAGCTACGGCAGCTGGCAGAACCGTTTCGGTGGTGATGCCGATCTGGTGGGTCGATCGATCCGGCTCGATGGCCGGAACCACGAGATCATCGGTGTGATGCCGCCGGGCTTTGAGTTTCCACCTCCGATTGTGCTTGAGGGCGCCATTCCCACCGAGCAGACGGAGCTTTGGGTCCCGTTTGCCATCGACATGGAAGGCGGCAACCGTAGCCAGCACTTCATGACCGTGATTGCTCGGCTGAAGGATGATGTGGACGTGCGAACGGCTCAGGCCGAGATGAACACGATCGCCAGCCGGCTGCAGCAGGAGTACCCATCGAGCAATGCCGACTGGGATATCACCCTGACCCCGCTGGATCGACAGGTGCTGGGCGATGTCAGCATTCAACTGTTGATCCTTCTCGGTGCTGTCTCCCTTGTCCTGCTGATTGCCTGCGTGAACGTGGCCAACTTGCTGCTGGCCCGGGGCACGGCTCGGCTGAAGGAGTTCGCGGTGCGGGCTTCTCTCGGCGCGGCTCGCGGCCGCCTTGTGCGCCAGCTTCTCACTGAGAGCCTGGGATTGTCCTTGCTGGGCGGCATCCTCGGCCTTGCCCTGGCCGTCTGGGGAGCGAAGGCCTTGGTCCAGCTGGCGCCTCCGGACGTCCCGCGGTTGGCCGAGGTGGGGCTGGACTCGACAGTGCTGGGCTTCACGTTGCTAGTGTCGCTAACGACGGGTGCCCTCTTCGGTCTGGCGCCGGCATTCCAGGGCGCATCGGAGAATCTGGGTGAACGGTTGCGCGAGGGTGGCCGCGGGGGTTCCGAGGGCAGGGGAAGCGCCCGCCTGCGATCGGCGCTCGTCGTGGCGGAGGTCGGCCTCTCTCTGGTGCTACTGGTCGGGGCGGGCCTGCTCATTCGGAGCTTTCTCAACCTGAGCAACGTCGATGCCGGGTTTGACCCCGCGAACCGGTCTACCATGCGGGTCACGCTTCCGGCCTCACGCTACCAAGAGGACGCTCAGCGGGTCCAGGCATACGACGAGCTGGAGCGAAGGCTCAACTCGACTCCCGGCGTCACCGCTGCTGGATTCATAAACACCATCCCGCTGGCCGCCGACCGGGGTGGCACATCCTTCCTCAAGGAGGGCGAAAGAGAGGAGCCGCCGGGCGAGAATCGGGGCGTGAACTTCGCGGTCGTCACGCCGAACTACTTGCAGGCGATGGGTGTTCGTCTCGCCAGCGGTCGATACTTCACCGAGAGAGACGATGCTAATGCGCAGCTGGCGGTGATCGTGAACGATGTCTTCGTGCGCGTCCACTATCCGGACGAGGATCCGATCGGCGCTACGATCTATCTCCACGGGCAACCATTCCGCATAGTGGGTGTCGTGGGTGGTGTACGCCACACGACTCTGAGAGACGACCCGAACCCCAGCGTTTATGTGCCGTATGCCCAGATCCCCTATTCGCGAGGCATGACGCTGGTCGTGCACAGCGAATCCGACGCCGTCTTCGCCGTCGCGCGAGATGCCGTTCGCCAGTTCGATCCGACGCTGCCCATCTATGATATGAAGACGATGGACCTGATACTCGCCGAGTCGCTTGCACGCATGCGCTTCTCTACAACCCTGATGCTGGGCTTCGCGCTCGTGGCCCTGGCACTTGCCGCCGTCGGCATCTACGGTGTCGTCGCCTATTCGGTCAGCCGGCGGACACATGAGATCGGCGTGCGCGTGGCCATCGGCGCCGAGACCGACGATGTGTTTCGCCTCGTGCTGGGTCAGGGAATGCGGCTGGTCGTGATCGGGATTATCTTGGGCGCTGTCGCTTCGTTTGGACTATCACGGTTCCTGAGCAGCTTGCTGTACGGTATCGGCAGCACTGATGTGCTGACATTGACCAGCGTGGCGCTCATACTGACCCTCGTGGCGGCGTCGGCCTGCTATGTACCGGCCCGGCGCGCCATGGCAGTCGATCCCGTNAACGCGCTCCGTTACGAGTGAAGATTCCAGAGCTCAANATGACCCGGCTCGTTCTCGCAATCACGTTGGTNCTGGTTGCGGGAGGTCTGCTACTCGCTGCGTCCCAAATGGAAGGCGGGCTCAGAGGTTCNGAGCTACTGATGGGTCTGGCGATCGAGGTGTTCGGAATCATAGTAACGCTCGCCGTCGTGGACTGGATGCTCGAACGGCGCCGTCGCCAGGAGCGAGCGCGAGATCTGGCGTGGGCCACTCTTCACTCCGTAGAACGGGCCGTCTGGGTCTGGCAAGGTGGCCCGAGGCGAGTCACCAGTGACGAGCTGCTGGGCCTCATCCTGGGCATCGATACGAAAGATGCGCTCCAGCCGTTCACCCGCTCGTTACTTGCCGCGGTCGGGGCGCGGAGCCTCGAGATTCTTGACCGAGAGGCTTCCTCGGTGAGCACTGTTCCGGGCCTGGCTACCGCTCTTCAGGAGCTTTCGGGTCTAAACTCGCTTTCTAATGAGCGATCGTCGGCTTCGATCCTTCTGGTCAGGGAGTTGTTGCACTCCGGCATCCAGGAACTGACCCGCGTCCTCGGCCTGTCGAGCCAGGCGATGCTGTCCGCATTGATCCGCTATCGAGATGCGGCCGCTGATGCGCAAAAGGAGCGGTATGAGCGTCTTCTCTCAGGTTTGAGCGAGACCGAATGGCAGTCTACACCTCAATCCTGAGTGAGGCAGCGAGGGTCGCATTGAGGCGTTGGATCTCTTGAGCCTGCCGGCCTGACTCGGTCCTTTTTCCTTCAAAGTAGGGGGGGATACTTACACTTGCCTACCAAAGCAAGGTGATTTTATCTTGTTACTTTAATTGTTGAGGGGAGATTGGCCCGCGAGGGGCAACTGTCGCGGCCTCCCGATCGTCCAAGTCAGTAAACCGTGCCGTCCATTCGGAGTTCAGCGGCGCCCGAGGAGATGCTGATGAAACACTACCTGCCCTCCGCCGACATAGAGAAGACGGAAACGCCAGCCCCAGCCGAGGAGCTGCAGCCGTGGGGCGAGACGCGAGTCGTGGGACAGCGCTTGAGCCGAGTGGATGCGTACGAGCGTGTGAGCGGCTCCGCAGTCTACACGCTCGACCTGGCTCTCCCGGACATGCTCCACGCGGCCATCGTTCGCTGCCCACACGCGCATGCGCGAGTCACACGCGTGGATACCAGTCGGGCGGAGACCACGCCGGGCGTCCGTGCCGTCATCACAGCCTCGACGCCGGGCGTCGCCTTGCCGTGGTACTTCGGCGATCGGGGGCCGACCAGCCGTCTTTTCGATGACCAGTGCCGCTACGCTGGCGAGGAGGTGGCCGCCGTCGCGGCGGAGACACCGCACCAGGCGTGGGATGCGGCACGCGCGATCGACGTCGAGTANGANGTCCTNCCNTTCGTGGTCGACATGGAGCAAGCNTTGAATCCGGAGGCGCCAGCAATTCACCAAGATGGAAACCTCGCCGTATCCGAAGCCTATGAGCGGGGAGACATCGAAGCNGGCTTCGCCGAGGCGGATGTAGTTCTCGAAGAGACCTACCGGACNCCGTGCGAGATCCACGCNCCGATGGAGACCTTCGTTTCTNTCGCTCGCTGGGACGGCGATCGGCTGACGGTTTGGGACTCGACGCAGGGCGTCTTCGACAGACAGCAGGATCTTGCCCGCTACTTCCGTCTTCCGCTGAGCTCGATTCGCGTCATCTGCCACTACATGGGCAGTGGCTTCGGCAGCAAGCTGAGCACGGGCAAGTACACCGTGATCGCGGCGTTGCTCGCCCGCAGGACGGCGCGTCCCGTGAAGCTGGCGCTCACACGCGAGGAGTCGTTCCTGTCAGAAGGCAACCGACCGGCCAACCTGATCAAGTTGAGAGCGGGCGTGAAGCGTGACGGCACACTGACGGCGTTGGACGGGGTATTCTTGGGTGACGTCGGCGCCTACCCGGCGGGCGCGGTATCCACTTATCTGGTCCAGAACCTCTACCTGTGCCCGAACGTCCGCACCCAAAGAACCGATGTCCACACCAACGCCGGCAGGGCGCGCGCCATGCGGGCGCCCGGCGAGCCACCCTGCGCCTGGGCACTGGAGCAGATGATGGACGCCCTCGCGGAAGAGATCGGGGTGGACCCGGTCGAGTTCCGGCTGAAGAACTTCGCGTCGTTTCTGCAAACGCCGGGCTACGCGCCCTACACGAGCGCGGGATTGCCCTTCACGAGCAACGGTCTGAGAGAGTGTCTGACGGAAGGCGCGAGGGCGTTCGGGTGGGCGGCGGCACGCCAGCGACCGCGTGGTGACGGGCATCTGCGCCGNGGNGTCGGTGTGGCGGCCGCAATGTGGCGCTGGATGGGAGACCCGCGCTCCACGGTGATCGTCAAGCTCTTCGCCGATGGTAGCGTCAACCTGAACATGGGCGCCAGCGACATCGGTACAGGTACCAAGACCATCATGGCAATGGTCGTGGCCGAAGAGTTGGGTGTGCCGATCGAGCGGATCCAGATCGAGCATGCTGACTCGGGGACAACCCAGTTTGCCCCGACCAGTGGAGGAAGCCAGACGGTCGTCGCCAACGCGCCCGCCGTGCGTGCCGCCGCGTTCGAGGTCAAACGCCAGATCATCGAGTCCGCCGCCCAACAGCTCGACCGGCCGGCTGGCGACCTCGTTCTGGAGGACGGCAGGATCTTCCCCGCCGATGAGCCGGAACAGGGAATAACCCTTGGGCAAGTCCGGGGCATTCAGCAGCAACAGGTCATCGTGGGAGTCGGACGTCGCCATCCGCATCCCGAAGGCAAGATCCCTCTTCCTTTCGCNGCNCAATTCGCCGAAGTCGAGGTGAACACCTTGACCGGTGAGGTGCGCGTCCTGCGGCTGGTGGCGGCGCACGACAGCGGTCGCGTGATGAACCGCCTCACCTACGAGAACCAGGTCTTCGGCGGGATGACGATGGGAATCGGTTTCGGGCTCACCGAGGGACGCGTTCTGGACAGACAGACCGGCAAGATGGTCAACGCCAACTGGCACGACTACAAGATCCCCACGGCCAAGGACGTTCCGCTCGATCAGACCTGTGTGCCGATAGATCCCAACGACACCGAGTGCAACACGACCGGGGCCAAGGGGCTCGGCGAGCCCGCCACCATTCCGACCGCCGCAGCCATCGCCAACGCGGTCTACAACGCGACCGGCGTTCGCGTCACGAATGCCCCCATCACTCCAAAGCAGATGCTCCAGCTGCTGGCCGAGAGCAGAGGAGGGGAATGAACCATGTTGCCTGAGTTCACCTACGTTCGCCCCGGTTCGCTCAGCGAAGCGTTGGAGCACGCCCGATCCGAGGGCGCCGTTCTGCACGCAGGAGGCACTGACCTGTTGGGCTGTCTGCGGGATGGCGTGTTTTCCGCCGGAAAGGTGGTGGCGATCGGCGACCTGGAGGAGCTGCGCCGGATCAGCCCGACCCGGGACGGCGGCCTTCGTATCGGCGCGCTGGCGACGCTCGCCGAGGTCGCCGCGCATCCCCTCATCCTCGAGCACTACACCGCCCTGGCACAGGGTGCGGCATCAGCCGCCAGTCCCCAACTGCGCAACCAGGGAACGCTGGGCGGCAACCTGTGCCAGCGACCGCGTTGCTGGTATTTCCGCGGTGACTTCCAGTGCCTTCGCAAGGGCGGCCCGATGTGCTACGCCATCGTCGGCGAGAACCAGTATCACTGCATCTTCGGCGGGGACCCTTGCTACATAGTGCATCCCTCGGACACGGCCCCGGCGCTCGTCGCGCTGGACGCCCGCGCCCGCCTGGCGTCGCCGAGCGGAACACGGCTCGTCCCACTGGAGTCCTTCTTCATTCTGCCCAGCGAGGACGTCCGGCGTGAAACCCTTCTCCAGCCCGGTGAGCTGCTCACCGAGGTTCTGCTCTCACCGCCCGCGGCCGGTCAGCGCAGCATCTACAGAAAGGTGCGCGCCCGAGGCGCCTGGGATTTCGCTCTTGCGGGTGTGGCCGTGGCGCTGAGCGGAGCCGACGATCGCGTCGAGGCGGCGCGTGTGGTGCTCTCGGGAGTCGCACCGATCCCGTGGCGAGCCGTCGATGCAGAGGAAGCGCTCAACCGGAGCCGTTTGGATGCCGAGACCATCTCTCGTGCAGCAACGGCCAGCGTTGCCGGTGCCCGGCCGATGACACGCAACGGCTACAAGGTGGAGCTCGTGCGTGGGCTGACGGAAGAGACACTGCATACGCTGGCGGCTCAATAGAAAGCGACGATTCGTCGCCACCGGTGGAGGAACGATGGCTGAACACAGAGATAGCAGGCACCCTTCGAGCTCAGGCGTCAGCCGCCGCGAGTTTCTTGGCACCGTTGGAGCCGGGACGCTGGGGGCTGCGCTGGTTGGCCCGGCTGCACCGGCTTCGGAGGCGGCAGACGCGCAGGCCGACGGACTCGCTCAGGTCACGCTGCTCATCAACGGCCGACCTCA
>JGI24422J19971_10002597_pt1 | contig 11228 bp, 11 predicted proteins | sample DeeMarSWOR152_54_FD_19971 | JGI IMG/M metagenome (IMG submission 19971)
TAGTTTATTACCTGGTGTCGATGGTGCATAACCACAGTATTGTCATAAAGACCCGCTGTTATGGTCGGGAAAATCTCGCAGTCCCTTCGATAGCCAGTTTATACCAGGGCGCTAACGTTCAGGAACGGGAAATCTACGACCTTATGGGCATAAAATTCGAGGGCCACCCCAATATGAAGCGTATTTTTCTCTGGGACGGTTTCCAGGGGCATCCATTGCGTAAGGACTATCTGTAATGGCAATTAAAACAGAACCTTTCGTTCTCAATATAGGACCAGTGCATCCGAGCACTCACGGGGTGTACCGGATGAAGGTAACCCTTGATGGGGAAGTAGTTGTTGATCTCGAGCCGGTTGTAGGTTATCTGCACCGTGGAATTGAGAAACTGGCTGAGGAGCGGACCTACACGGGCTTTATCCCGCTCACCGACCGGCTGGACTACATATCCTCAATGAGTAATAACCTGGCTTATGTCTTAGCCGTGGAAAAGCTGGCCGGGATAAAAGTGCCGGAACGAGCCGAGTACCTGCGGGTCATCATGGCTGAGCTACAACGTATTGCCAACCACCTTATAGCTGTCGGCTCCTTCTTTAATGACTGTGGTGCTTACTATACTCCTTTTCTGCATATGTTCCGGGAAAGAGAGAAGATTATAGACCTTTTTGAGATGGTCTGTGGCCAGCGTCTTACCTATAACTACATGCGGGTTGGCGGTGTCAGCCAGGATATCCCCGAGGAATTTTTGCCAGCAATAGACAGGTTCTTGGAACAAATGACTCGCTCTGTTGATGAATATGACTTATTTCTCAAGGAGAATGAGATATTACTGGCACGATCCAAAGGTGTTGGTATCCTGACCAGCGAAATGGCTATTAATTGCTCTGTCACCGGCCCGGTACTCCGCGCTACCGGAGTCGCCTGGGATTTTCGCAAAGCAGACCCTTACTCTGTTTATGACCGCTTTGAATTTGACATACCTACCGGTAGCGCTGGCGACTGCTACGACCGCTACCGGGTAAGAGTTGAGGAGATGCGGCAGAGCCTTCGTATCCTCANGCAAGCCGTGNAACANTTACCATCCGGGCCGGTNANGGCNGANGTACCACACCTGATTCGTCCCCCGGTAGGAGAAGCCTATGCGCACATTGAGGCGCCTAAAGGTGAGCTTGCCTTTTACCTGGTATCGGATAACTCCATCGCTCCTTATCGCTGCCATGTACGGCCAACCAGTTTGATGAACCTGTCGGCGCTACGCGAGATGGTCGTCGGATGGAAAATAGCCGACCTCATAATTATTTTCGGTAGCATTGATATCTGTTTGGGTGAGGTTGATAGATAGTGTCTATAGTTGATATTGGCATAAATAATCTCAGCAACCCGAATACCCTGCCTTCGGACTGGCCGGGTAACTTCTGGTGGCACTGGCTGATATTTACCATCATCATTATCGTCGTCATTATTGTGATGGTGATGGCTTATATATATATGGCACGCCGTCAGATCGGACGGATGCAATCGCGTGTAGGACCAAACCGGACCGGTCCCTTCGGAATTTTGCAGCCAATAGCCGACGTCTTGAAGGTGCTGCTCAAAGAGGGCATTATGCCGACCAGTGTTGATAAGGTAGTCTACTGGCTGGCACCAATTGTTGCCCTTGTCCCGGTATTTGCCATTTTCGCGGTAATGCCATTTACGGATGGGGGAATGCTGGCTGACCTGAATGTTGGTATCCTCTACGTAGTGGCGATTAGTGCCATATCAACCGTAGGAATGTTTATGGCCGGGTGGGCCTCGAGTAATAAATTCTCTCTCATTAGCGCCATGCGTGTTGTTGCCGCAGTGGTAAGCTATGAGATTCCAGTAATACTATCAATTGCTGGCGTGTTGCTGCTGGTCGGTTCGCTATCCATGAACGAGATAGTACTGGCTCAGCAGGATGTCCCTTTCATCCTGTTACAGCCTTTAGGCTTTTTAATCTTTTTTATTGCTGGCCTAGCTGAGATTAGCCGCAGTCCCTTTGACCTGTTTGAAGCGGATCAGGAAATAGTAGCCGGTTTTCACATTGAATACTCCGGTATAAAGTTTGCCCTGTTCTATCTGGTAGAATACGGCGAAGCCTTTATTTTATCTTGCCTGATTACCACTCTATTCCTCGGTGGCTGGAGAGGGCCCGTCCTGCCAGAGTGGCTCTGGTTCATTGTTAAGTCAGTTATAGTATGGTTTGTTATGGTCTGGATATGGGCAACATTACCTCGTATCAGGATAGACCAGATGATGGCACTGGCCTGGAAGTTCCTCCTGCCTCTGGCTTTAATCAATCTGGTTGTTACCGCAATACAGGTATTAACCATATCCGAGGATTCTATATGGGTAATTATACCGATTAATATCGCCATAATGGTGCTTTTGATACTGCTATGGTCTAAAGTATTCTTTAAGTTTGGATGGGGTAGAGTTGAAGTTTGAACGATATGGACTAGGTATGGCCAAAGGTCTGTCGGTAACTATTAGGCACCTGCTTCGTCACCCGACAGTCAGTCAGTATCCGGAGCAGAAGCTACACACCTCGCGCCGGATCCGAGGCCAAGAGCTTGTCTGGGACAGGATTAAATGTACCGGCTGTGGCACCTGTGCCAAGACCTGCCCGCAGGGTGTGATTGAGATTGTTACCTCACCGGAACCGGTGGAGAATAAATATACTGTCGAGAAGTATCAGGTAGACACAGGTTACTGTATCCAGTGTGGCTTGTGCGTTGAGGCCTGCCCTTACGAAGCATTATTTATGGGGTACGCTTATGAGCGGGCAAAATATCGACGCAGTGAGCTGNTACAGAACAAGGAAGAAATGATGCTGGAAACAGGGGAAAAGCAGCCTAGCGGTTACTTCTACCCTGAAATTGCTGCTAAGTTACCCGAGCAGACATTGCTCGTGGAAAGGATTATAGAGAAAGAGTAATGGGACTTGATATTGCCTTCTGGATATTAGCCGTAGTTGGTATAGGCGCTGCTTTAGCTGTGGTTTTGCTTCGTAATGTTTTCCACACAGCCCTTACCCTGGTCCTATGCTTCCTGGCTGTAGCCGGAATCTATGTTACCCTTAGTGCCGACTTTCTGGCGGTAGCGCAGGTCTTAATTTATGTTGGCGGTATATCGGTACTGGTTATTCTGGCGATTATGCTGACCAGAGAAGTCCAAAGAGGTAGCACCTCCAATAAATTGCGGATTCCGGCTTTTATAGTGGCTATCCTGTTTCTGGGTGTAGCAGTCTATACCCTGATCAACACTACGTGGTCGGTATCTACGGCGTCACCCACCGAGCCCACTACTACAGCCCTGGCCGGCAAGCTTCTGGGTGAAGGCGGTTTTGTCTTACCGGTAGAGATTGCCGCCTGTCTATTACTGGCGGCTATTATAGGAGCTATCGTTTTAGTGAGGGAGAAGTAAAAAGTGTCTATAGGACTGGAGCATTACCTTATACTGTCGGCCATTCTGTTTTCAATCGGACTATACGGGGCTCTAGCCAAACGCAATGCCATAGTTATCCTGATGTGCATTGAGATTATGCTCAATGCAGTGAATATTGCCATGGTTGCCTTCTCACGGTATGTTACACCTACTCTATTAACAGGGCAGGTCTTCACTATTTTCATTATTGTGGTGGCAGCAGCCGAGGCAGCCGTTGGCTTGGCGATAATAATAGCTATCTATCGCAGTCGCGAGACTATTGAATCTGACAAAATTGATTTGATGAAGTGGTAAGGAGACCGTGAAGGGGCAAACCCCTTCAAAATGAATAATCCCCCTCCTTTGAAGGAGATAAATACCGTAAGGAGAGCTATAGAGGCGAAGCCTCTCTTACAAAGCTAGTCCCCCTATCCTTTGAAGGAGAGGGGAATTAAAGGGGAGAGGTAGACATATTAAAGAATGTGGGTAGAGATTAAAAAAGCACAGAACCTGATGATAGCCGAGATGTGGAAGGAACTCTTCGAGGGTGAAGGGATACCAACCCGTATCCTGCCAGCTTCCGGCGAGCCGATGGGACAAGAGTTAGCCGTCTACCGCATCCTGGTTCCAGAAGACAAAAAGCATGTCATAGAAGAGGTATTGAGGAAACTGTAATGCCGAGCCAAGCAATCTGGTTCATATTTCTACTGCCGGTTATTTCCTTCGCAATAATATCGGTCTTCGTCAGGCCATTTGTTAGACCAGAGTCACGAGTTGCCGGTTATATCACCATTACCGCTATTACCGGTTCACTGGCGCTATCTATCTGGGCATTGATAGAAGTGATGGGAGCTTCTCCTCACCAGCTGGAAATGACTCCAATCAAGTGGCTGGCTATCGGGGATTTCACTATCCATATAGGCGCCATGGTGGATGCACTTACAGCAGTGATGATGATAGTAGTAACCGTGGTCAGCCTGATGATTCAAATTTATTCGCAGGGTTATATGCACGGCGACCCGGGTTACCACCGTTACTACGCCTGGATGTCGCTATTTACTGCCTCGATGCTGGGCGTGGTTATGGCTGATAGCCTGCTCCTGATATTCGTATTCTGGGAGATGGTTGGACTGTGTTCCTACCTGCTTATCGGCTTCTGGTTCCATCGCCCAGCGGCAGCCAACGCCGCTAAGAAGGCATTTATTGTTACCCGGCTTGGCGACTTTGGCTTCCTGGCCGCTATCCTGCTGATATTTGCCAAGACAGGTACGTTTGATATTGCCGAACTGTATGGTTTAGCTGGAACGGCAGTTTTAGCCGGCACAACCCTTACCTGGGTAGCTATTGGTATCTTCTCCGGTGCGGTGGGCAAGTCAGCTCAATTTCCGCTCCATGTATGGCTGCCTGATGCTATGGAAGGCCCGACGCCAGTCAGTGCCTTAATCCATGCCGCCACTATGGTAGCTGCTGGCGTCTTTCTGGTAGCCCGCACCCTGCCTATCTTTGCCCATTCACTGGAGGCAGTAACTACAGTAGCCATTATCGGTGGAGTCACCGCTATCTTCGCCGCTTCTATGGGACTGGTGGCGACTGATATTAAGCGAGTCCTTGCCTACTCGACCATCAGTCAGCTTGGTTACATGATGCTGGGGCTGGGAGCTGCTGGAATTGGTATTGCTCAGGGAGGCCATACTACCGTAGAAGCAGCCAAAGCGGCTGCTGCCATTGGCATATTCCACCTATTTAATCACGCCTTCTTTAAGGCACTGCTATTTCTTGGGGCAGGCAGCGTGAACCACGCCACTGGCACCTTTGATATGCGACTCATGGGGGGGTTACGTAAGGTGATGCCATGGACCTATATTGTCTTCGTCATTGCCTCACTGAGTCTGGCTGGTATCTGGCCACTATCTGGCTTCTGGAGCAAGGATGAGATTCTGGCCATATCTCTGGAACACCAACCTGCCATGTTTGCTCTGGCTTTGATAACAGTGTTTATGACTGCCTTCTACATGTTCCGGGCAGTATTTATGACCTTCGGCGGCGAGTACCGGGGCGGTGACCCTGAGGCTCACGGCCACCCCCATGAATCACCGCCAGTAATGGTGGCACCGATGGTTGTGCTGGCTATACTGGCAGTAATTTCCGGCTTCTGGAACCTTGGTGGCGGATTCAGCACCTTCATGGGCGAGAGTCACGCCCATGCTCCTGGCTTTTTCGGTATTCTGGGACAGGGATTACCCTGGATTTCGCTGATAATGGCTGGCTTGGGCATCCTTCTCGCCTATGCCATGTACAGTGCCAAATGGTTATCAGTGGAGCGCATTGGTAGCATGTTCAAACCATTCTATACCCTGTTCTTACGGAAGTACTTCTTCGATGAACTCTATGAAAATATCATCGTTAAAATCAGTCTAATCGGTGGGCTGTTTTCTGGTCTGGAGAAAATTGACACCTATGCCGTCGATGGAACTGTAAACGGGGTGGCTAGCGGCACTATAACCGGTGGTACAACCATCCGGCAGGCACATACCGGACAACTACAACTGTACGGGCTGTTTATCGGTATAGGTATTGTCGTTATTATCTTGGTTTTGTATCTATTCGGTTAATTGTTGATGGGGAAGCTTGGAGGAGTGAAGCCCCTCCAAGAACAGACTTCTCCCTCTCTCTTGGAAGAAGAGGGGAATTAAGGGAGTGAGGTTGATAAATAAGATAGGAGTCAGCGTAGTTGGGCTTTAATTATCTTTCAACTATAGTCTTTCTGCCGGTAGCGGGGGCTATCCTCATTGCTTTATTTGGCGGAGGACGGGATAGGTTTACTAAGTACCTGGCGGCTCTCTTTACCATTGTCCCTCTGATTTTAGCCGTTGTTATCTTTGCTAATTTCGATAGGTCAGTGGCGGCAGGGGTCATTCAATATGAGGAAAAGATAGCCTGGATTGCCAGTCTTAATGCTTACTATCACCTGGGTGTTGATGGCTTGAGTCTACCCCTGGTAGTACTGACCACCTTTCTGGGTTTCATGGTAGTCCTTATCTCATGGAAGGAACACCTCAGAGTTCGTGAGTACTTTGCCTGGCTACTGCTGCTGGAGACAAGTATTCTGGGGGTTTTTTGCTCCCTCGACCTCTTGCTGTTCTTCGTCTTCTGGGAGATAGAAATCATCCCCATGTATTTCCTGATCTCTGTCTGGGGTTCGGGCAGAAAGGAATACTCAGCGATAAAGTACGTAATTTATACTCTATTTGGCAGTGCTTTGATGCTGGCCGGTATTCTCAGCCTGTACTTCACCACCGGCAGTCTTAGTATGCTTGAAATATCACGGCAGGGACTGGGCATGGTGCAGTCAGTTATGCCAGCAGCCGCAATCTTCTTCCTGATGATTATTGGCTTTGCTGTCAAGCTGCCTGTTGTCCCCCTGCATACCTGGTTACCCGACGCCCATACCGATGCCCCAACAGCGGGGAGCGTGATGCTGGCCGGGGCGCTGATCAAGATGGGTGGCTACGGTATGGTGCGCGTGGTTAGTTTCTTCCCGGAGGTAGCCAGAGATTATGCCCCGCTATTCCTGACACTGGCGGTGATTAGCGTGCTTTATGGGGCAGCCCTAACCTTAAGGCAGACCGACCTGAAGAGGCTAATCGCTTACAGTAGTGTCAGCCATATGGGTTTTGTGTTACTCGGCATATTTGCCCTGGGTCAGGTGAGCCTGACTGGAGCCGCCCTGCAGATGGTCAGCCACGGTCTCCTTACTGGACTCTTGTTTGCTATGGCCGGTTTGACCATGCATAATGTCCATGAACGTGACCTGAGGAAACTTGGCGGCCTATCGCGGCAGGTACCAATCATTGCTGTTGTCTTCTCTATAGCCGGATTAGGTTCTCTGGGACTGCCGCTGACCAGCGGCTTTGCTGCTGAATTTCTAACCTTTGCTGGTAGCTTCTCCAGTACTGTAGTCAATGGTATTCAGGTCTTTACTATTCTGGCTGTTATCGGCGTGGTTCTGGCCGCCGGCTATATTCTCTGGATGCTACAAAGAGTATTCTATGGTCCAGTACTGGAACAATACGATGGTGTAAAAGATGCTGATGTTCTGGAACGGGTGTACATGTTTGCTTTCCTGGCATTGATTTTTCTGATCGGTATTTATCCGGCAATCCTGACCGATGTTATTAAGATTGGCATTACGCCGGTAACAAGTTTACTGAGTGGCTAAAGGAGTTTTAAATAATACTAACCAATGATGATGGGGTAGTGGTAATCAAAGATGGAGTCGATTTACGTATTAAAGGAGTAGGGTTTGAATCTTGAACTGTTTATGCCGGAGATAATTCTGGCTATCTTCGCCATATTAATAATCCTGCTTGACCTTTTCTTGAAGCAAAAAGGCCTGTTGGGAGCAGTCTGCATAATTGGCCTGTTAGTCTCGATTGGCTATACCATGGCTATGTGGGGAGGTACTCCTCAGGCTATCTTCTATGGCAGGCTGGCAGTGGACGATTTTGCCATCTTCTTCAAACTACTCTTCCTGGGCATTGCTATCCTGGTTATTCTGGCCTCCACAGACTATATTTCCAAGATGGCCCGCTTTCAGGGTGAATACTATGCTCTGATATTGCTATCGGCGCTGGGCATGATGTTGATGGCAGCCACCACTGAGTTAATCTCTATTTATGTTGCGTTAGAACTGACCAGTATCTCCCTCTATGTTCTGGTCGGCTTCCTTAAAGACGAGAAATCAACTGAATCCTCACTGAAATACTTGTTGCTGGGTGCTATAGCATCAGCAGTGCTGCTATACGGGATGGCACTGGTCTTTGGCACTACCGGAAAGACACAGTTAGGTGAAATAGCCCTCGTCCTGCAGACGATGTCACTGCAGGATACTCTGAATAACCCGGCGCTTATCATGGGTATAGTGTTACTGATAGCTGGTTTTGGCTTCAAGATAGCGGCTATTCCCTTCCATATGTGGGTGCCTGATGTTTATGAGGGGGCACCAACGCCAATAACCGCCTATCTTTCCGTAGGCAGCAAGGCGGCTGGCTTTGCTGTTATTCTGCGGGTCTTCTATTCTGCATTTGGATTTCCGGATTGGTTGAGCCAGAACTGGGCTTTGGTCTTTGCGGCGCTGGCTGCTATCGGGATGACGGTGGGTAATATAACCGCTCTACCCCAGACCAACATCAAGCGTATGCTGGGTTACTCTAGTATAGCCCAGGCTGGTTACCTGATGGTAGGACTGGTTACTCTGGGAGCTTCTGCTTCTGCCGATGTAGTTGGCCGCAGTGCTGTCCTCTTCTTTTTAGCCAGCTATGCTGTGGCTAACCTGGGAGCCTTTACTGCCATTATTGCTATCTCAAATAAGCTTAATAGTGACCTCATTCAAGATTACTCTGGCATGATTAAGCGGGCACCAGTGCTGGCTGTTGCCCTGACCTTGTGCCTCATTTCTCTTATTGGCATGCCACCGGCCGCCGGCTTTTTAGCCAAGTTTTACATCTTTAGCGGTGCTATCAATCAGGGTTTCCTGGGGCTGGTGATAATTGCCGTCATCAACAGCGTAATCTCCGCCTATTACTATCTGCGGGTAGTAAAGGTAATGTGGTTTGGTGAGCCGGCCTCCGAGGAAAAGGTGCCTTCATCGGGAGCCCTCAGGGTGGCTTTATTCATCTCCTGCGCCGGTGTCTTGCTGCTCTTCTTTTTCTCAGGCTATGTAATGAACGCCGCCGAAATATGTAATGAACGCCGCCGAAAACGCNGCCAAGATGTTTGTCTCCTAAATAACAGAGCCTGAAACCGGCTTCTTCAATCTTACCGTGTANTTCCATATATTCCCCAGATTACCGTCNAGNATAAAGCCNGCACGCTGGCATAATTTAATGGTCGTCGAGCGTAGAGGGTAATCCGGGTCAGGTAAAAATTCAGTTATGGATAGGATTCCACCTTCTTTTAATACTCTTTTTGCTTCACGCAAAGCTCTCTGTCGATCAGGTATCTCTGGAAGAACGGTCACCATATAAACCAGGTCAATAGAGCTATCGTCGAAGGGCAGTGTATAAGCAGTAGCCTGTTTCAACTCGATATTGATAATATCTTTATTTTCAGGTCTGGCCATTTTACTCTCCAGTTGCTTTAGCATCCCTGATTGGATATCAACGGCGTAGACTATCCCCTGGTTTCCTACCGCCCTGGCCACGTAGGTGGTAAAAGCCCCACTACCACAGCCGAGTTCGAGTACTTTCATGCCCTTTTTAATACCGCTACGTTCAATCAGCTTATCGGGTGGCTGCACCCGGCGTCTTAAGTTACTATCCAGAAACGGTCCGATGTAGGTCGGGGCTGGAAAATGACAGCACTTTTTAATTACGCGCAGTAAAATAAAAAACAAAAGAATAGCACCTATGACTATCAGTATGAGTGTTGAAGTCGTCATTGTGTATGCGAATTATAGTCGACGCTGCCCACTACAGGCAATAGCTTGATTGAATGCTCTTAACTGGTATTTAATCGTGTCTCTTTATAGGTGATGTTATAATAATTAAATAAGTTTATTACAGAAGCCTGGTGAACCCGATTGGAGGTTGCGATGGAGATTGCAATAATTATCCTGCTTTTTATTATAGTCGTGTTACTTATCTGGGATAGGTTTCGAAGAGAACGGACGCTGAAAGAGCAGGGTGATGCCCTGTCAAAAGCAGTGGGCGAAAGAATTGACGGTACCATTCAGGTTTTTGGAGACCTAAAAGAGAAGCTGGGTGAACTGACCCAGAGAACGCAAGACATCCAGGAAGCAGGCAAGAATATCTTGACATTACAAGAGATTCTAAGGGCACCTAAACCCAGAGGAGGTCTGGGCGAAATCCTGCTGGAGAGATTGTTATCCGATAGCTTACCAAGAGATTATTATAGAATTCAGCACAGATTCAAGAATGGCGAAGCTGTGGATGCAGTAGTAATTATTGGTGGCAACTTGGTCCCAATTGATGCCAAGTTTCCTCTTGAGGACTTTGAAAGAATAATTGCCGCCGAATCTGAACAGGAGCAGGCAAATTTAAGAAGGCAGTTCACCCGTACGGTGAAGAGGCATATTGAAAATGTATCCAAATATATACTGCCTGATGAAAATACTTTTGACTTTGCCTTAATGTACGTTCCAGCCGAAAATATTTATTATGAGACCATATGCCAGAGTGATATATATACCTGTTGCCTACAGAACAAGGTCTTCCTGGTGTCACCCAATAGTCTCAATGCCTACTTACAGGCTATAGTTCTGGGGCTAAGAGGGTTGCGTATCCAGAGTACGGCTCGGGAAATACTCGGCCATCTGGCACGCTTGCAGAACGACTTTAATGCTTTTCAAAAGGATTATGATATACTGGGAGGCCATATTCAGCATGCCTATACAAAATATGACGATGCAGCCAGAAAATTAACGAGGCTGGGTGATAGGTTGCAGATTGCTGGTAAAACATCTGTTGAGCAGCTACCAGAAGCAGGCACTGACACAGGTGATGAGGAAGAATAATCGTTAGTAAAAGATGGGAGCGAGATTATTTGTATTTCTCGCTCCCTTGGATAGCACTGGCGCTTGCGAGCCGAAAAAATATGCTATCCTAACCACTATTCTATTTAAAGTTTATTTGAAGCTTAGTTCTGAGATGGAGTTATCTTTGTGGGGTCACCTCTATTCACATTCAAATCGGACAAAAATCGACGGATTTCTTCCAGATTGAATCTTCGGTCGCCGCGCTGGGTAATACGCTGTGCCTTAATTA
>JGI24422J19971_10002599_pt1 | contig 11220 bp, 10 predicted proteins | sample DeeMarSWOR152_54_FD_19971 | JGI IMG/M metagenome (IMG submission 19971)
AGCTCAGCCAGCCGTCCTTTATCAATTCCTTCACGTACTCGGAAACCGCCTGCGAAGTGATGCCCAATCTTGGGGCGATGTCTTTCTGCTGTATGTTGGGCTGATTTGCTGCTATTTCCACCATTATCTGAAACTTGGTAGCCAGGTTTTTGCTCTTTAGTATTTGCGCCATGTTAACCATTATATCACTTACAGCCAGTCTATATTAGGGGAGTGAGCTGGGGCAAGCGCTTCTCAAAATGCACCTGTTGCAGCGAGGCTGCCGGGCGTGGCATACCCGCCGGCCATGCTCTATCATATGGATATGGAATTCATATACATTTGAGGGCGGAATTTGCTCCTGAAGCAGGCTATGTGCCTTTTCTATGGACGCTCTGGAATCAATTAGTCCCAATCGTTTGGCTACCCGAAAAACGTGGGTATCCACGGGCAGGGATGGCTTCCCCAGGGAAAAAAGTAGCACACATCTAGCTGTCTTATGTCCTACTCCAGGCAGACGCATTAAGTAGTCTTCAGCTTCAGCCATGTTCATTGCTTTGAGGAAATCAAGGCTGATACGACCCTGTTCTTTCTCAATTTGCTCAAGTACCTGCTTGATTCTAACGGCCTTGATTTGGGATAGTCCCCCGGACTGAATGACCCGAGCGATATGCTCTGCTGGAGCCGAAGCTACAGCTTCCCAACTATCGAAGCTAGCTTTAAGAGAGGCAAAAGCTCTGCCTGAATTTGCATCCGAGGTATTTTGGGATAGTATGGTCCCTATGAGCACATCGATAGGGTCCCTCTCTGGCTGCCACTTGCGTGGGCCATATTCCTGTTCTAAGAGCTCAATGATTTCTTCGATAGCCACTGGCTCAAAAATATCATGTTGGTGCCTCTTGATGCAAAGATGCCTGCTGTCGATAGTATTTGCGGCAACCTGGGTGAATCAGATAAGATAAGCATCTCAAAAGCGGGAAATGAATATGACCCTTGTAGAGAGGATATTAGCTAAAAAAGCTGGGAAGAAAGTAGTCAGACCGGATGAGATTGTCGAGGTCTCTGTGGACCTAGCCATGATACACGATGCGTTAGGTGCACATACGATTGCTAAGTTCAGGGAGCTAGGCCTTGAAAAGGTCTGGGATCCCGCAAGAGTCGTAGTGGTGCTGGATCACTATGTGCCCAACAAGGACATCGATACTGCCAAAAAGTGTCTTAATATCAAGAAATTTGTCCTCGAACAAGGTATAGAAAACTACTATGAAGTTGGGAAGGGGGGCATAGCCCACCAGGTGCTTGTAGAGAAGGGGCATGTGCTGCCGGGGACTACCCTTGTTGGTGTGGACAGCCATACCACGACATCGGGTGTGGTTGGGGCTTTTGCGACCGGGATCGGTGTTGATGAGATGGCTGTAGTCTTCAAGACGGGAAGGTTGTGGGAGCGGGTCCCGGGGACTATCAGGATAAATGTTGAAGGTAAGCTCGTGCCCCCAATAATGTCGAAGGATTTGATGCTTTTCATACTGAAGAGGTTGGGGGTAAGCGGCGCCCTGTTTAAGTCTCTTCAATATACAGGCTCGACCATAAACCAGATGAGCATCGCGAGTCGTATGGTATTAACCAATATGGCAATAGAGTCAGGTGCCACTAATGGCATCATCGAGCCTGACCAGAGGCTAGTAGATTTTCTCAGGGCAAGGACCAACCGCTCTTTCGAGCTTATTCAGAGCGACCAGGATGCGGAGTATGCGGAGACACTGGAGTTTCAGGCTGATAATATTAAGGAGCCCATGGTTGCCGTGCCCCCGAAGCCCTCCAATGCTGTGGGGATTACTGAGGTTGAGGGAACCAGAATTGACCAGGCATTCATAGGCTCGTGCACCAATGGACGCCTGGAAGACCTCGGGATTGCTGCCAGAATACTCAAGGGTCGGAAGGTGGATAAGTTTACCAAGGTTATCGTCATACCAGCCTCGCAGGAAGTCTTTAAAGCCGCTCTGGCAGAGGGGTTAATAGCGACATTTGTGGAGGCCGGGGCTGTGGTCGGTCCACCCACTTGTGGTCCGTGTATGGAGGCACATATGGGCATACTGGGACCGGGAGAAGTTTGCATAAGTACGGCAAATCGTAACTTTCAAGGCCGGGTAGGAGATGCGACTGCCAAAATATACCTGGCATCACCAGCGACCGTGGCAGCCTCGGCGTTGAAGGGCAAAATAAGTGACCCACGGGAGTTTTTCCGGGAGGCATAGATGGAACTCAAAGGCCGAGTCTGGAAGTTTGGTAAGGATGTCGACACTGATGAACTCTTTGCCGGAAGGTTCATCATGGGTGGTGATGAAACGAGCCAGAGCCAATATCAAGAGTTCATCGCAAGAAGCGGGCTAAGCGATGTTGGGCATCGTGAGAATGTGCCCAAGGATTTCCTCACCAAGGTTGCGAAAGGGGACATTATAGTTGCCGAAGAGAACTTTGGCATTGGTTCAAGCAGGCAGCAGGCTGCGGAAACTCTGAAGTTTAAGGGTGTCCAGGCTGTAGTTGCCGACTCAATCCACAGGATATTCTTCAGGAACTTCTGGAACCTTGGCTGCCTAGCCATAGATTTGCCGGGAATTTCCGCTGAATTTGAGACCGGGCATGAGATGGTGATAAACCTCAGGCAAGGGACTATCAAGAACCTCAATACGGGCAAGGAGTTTGAGTTTCGCCTGATAATTCCAGCATGGTTTATAGATATGGTGGAAGCCGGGGGTCTAATTCCCTACCACAAGTCCCTGAAATCTTAAATTCTGGAGCTAAAGTCTTCTGCATAATTTCGTGTAAAGTCCCTCTCCCTCGAAGGGAGAGGGTCAGGGTGACATGCCTACCCTATCCCTTGTTTTGAAACCTATCCATGAGACTGCACTGTAGCCTTGCTGGGTTCTGAGGAACCGAAACATATAATCTTCATCTTCGTTCCTTGGCAATCATCAAGGTCACCAGACTCGTCACCACACCCTCCCTAATTCCGCCATATAGCACCCGTAGCTTCAACCATCCAAACAACGGGGTCAACCAGGAGCTCCCTGACAAGAGTCCTCAAAAGCTCATTTCCGGCGATGAACTCCGCTATAGGAGGGCTAAGTTGGTAGTACAGAGCGACAAACTGAGAGCCGGCGGTGCTTTCCAGCAGCACCACATCCCGGAACTCTCGCAACACATCGAGCTGTTCAGCAGTCGGAGTTCCATAGGCTGCAGTAGCGATAAAACAATAAAGTATAACAGGCGGTGGAGAGAAATAACCACCCATGGGCGTGCCAGGTAACTGTGGTAGGTCTGGCGTGGTGTTCGTTGTTATTCTTGCCCAGGTATAGCCGCAGTAGCCATTGGTCTTGCCAACGTTGATTCCATTGGCTGAGCACTTGACCCATTCGGTGCCGTCCCACCAAAAGAGCCGGATTGAGTCTTCGCTGACGCCTGGCAAAACACCTAGTTCATCATCGGTATAGTAAAGCCTTATCTCAATTTCAGCGACCTGGTCAGTATTAGGAATGTAGATATCGATATATTTGTCCAGTGGGAAGCACTCGGCGTTAACGTAGACATCGGTAAATTTACCCACTGAGGCGAAGCCGGTGGGGGGGGCGCCGCCGGGATTACTAGCGTATCGAGCAACAGTTACCGTAGCATTGCCACTTACTACAACCTCGGTGTCAGCCTCGTTTTTAGCGTCAACGATGCCATCGATCACCGTCTCTGTCTTAGCGGCTACTACAGCAGCCCCCAGCCAGGGCTCGAAATCAACATTATCGCTGACCATGTCGCCCGCGCCATGGGGGTTATCATCTGGGTGAAATGGGCCTCTGGCATGACCCCACCAGTTGTGGGTGGCATCAACGGTTGACTGATTCCCTCCCACCTGAACTCCATAGACATCGTTTCCGACAATGTTGTTGAAGTGCGCTTCCAGCATACCATCATCCTCCTCAACAAATATACCTATATTGTTGTTAGAGATGGTGGACCCTATCATCTCCACTACTACATCGGGATTACCTATCCATATACCTGTTCCTGCGGTCTCAGGTTCAGGGTCTTCCACCCAACAGTTATTTATATCGCAGTTTTGAACAATGACCGTCGCTCCCTCTAGAGCTCTGATGCCGGTGTAGTTCATACCTCTCATACCTGTAATGGTACAGCCGTCAAGATTAGCCACAGCATCCCATATGTAGACGCCTGTCATTGAGATGTCGACAGTGACATCTGAGAGGTTCACCGCAGTGCTGACTTCGTGACCCCTGATAAACACCCCAACCCCAGATTCTGTGGCGGTAATGTTTTCCACCGTTAGGTCAGTAATGCTCACTGTGCTGTTAACGCAGGCAATGCCGACAACCTCGTCTCCGATGACTACGGTTCCATCAAAGTTAATACCATCAATGGCGATGTTGGCTGAAGCTTGCACCAGAGCCATGGACCAGTTGAACCCCTCCGACCCAACCTCAACCGCGCTAGTAACGGTTGCCCCCTCGGTGCTGATTATGCTTATATTTTCCCTCTCCTCCACCACGAAGGCGTCATATTCCCCCGCCGCCACCCTGATGGTGTCACCAGCAGAGGTCACATTAATGGCGGACTGGATAAAGTGGAACGGGTCAGCGCCCGAAGTGGGGGTCATGGCAACCAGGTTGAAGGTGTCGCTTGCAGCAATCTCTTCATTGCCGTCGGTCAGGCCAATGGTGGCGACGCTGTTGTTGTAGCTAATAGAAGCAATAATGTCAACATGTCCCGTGGCATTTCCAGAGAGGAACTCGATAGCATCGTCGGTGGCATATCCAGAGGTGGTGTTTGCCTCGGTGACTAACACTTTGGTGGTATGGTTATAAGACGCCACTGTGCCATCAAGCATCGGTAGCGCATCGATGGGCAAGTCATCCACATAGTAGGTAGTGCCAGGGCTAGCCGCCGCCGGCGCCTCCATCAGCAAGCTGGAACTCAAGGCCAGCACCACTGCAAACAAAATACTAAATATTTTCTTCAACTTCCCGAAACCTCCTTTCTAGATTGTTAGACTAATTTGCTAAAAGTCCTGTCTATTGGCATCACCTCGCATGAAAATTCCCCCATCTCGGTACTGCAATAATAGCTAGTAGTCACCCGACTATCGCCAGCATTGGCAGTAATGGTTTAGCTTTCCCCAAATCTTAGATTATACTACTCTCCCACACACTGTCAAATGTTTTCCGAGATTTTTAATATTTACATCCGGATTGGTAAAAAAGTCAGCAAATTATGGGTGATAGGGGCTCGGCCCCGGCTTGCGTGCCAACACATAATAACAAGCTGATAAGCTAGAAAACCTTTCAGGTTTTTGGGAAGAACTTACCTGTTACAAATGGTGAACCACTTAAATCCTCACACAATGTTACCTGCCATGCGAGCCGAGGCGTGGCAATCTCTGTGGCTAAATTCTAATTTCTAAACCCTAAACAAATCCAAAATTCCAAATTTAAATACTAAAACTCTTTTTGGTCTAGATTTTGGTCATTGACATATAATCTTCATCTTCGTTCCCAGGCAATCATCAAAGTCACCAGACTTGTCACCACACTCTCCCTAATTCCGCCATATAGCACGCGTAGCTTCAACCATCCAAACAATGGGGTCAACTAGGAGCTCCCTGACGAGAGACCTCAGAAGCTCATTTCCGGCTATGAACTCCGCTACGGGAGGGCTAAGCTGGTAATATAGGGCGACAAACTGAGAGCCGGCGGTGCTTTCCAGCAACACCACATCCCGGAACTCTCGCAACACATCGAGCTGTTCAGCGGTCGAAGTTCCATAGGCTGCGGTAGCGATAAAACACTGAACTCCGGGGGGTGATGAGTCTGGTGATGTGGTTGTGGTGAAGTGACGGGTAGCCCCCTCAATCTCAGTGTCGTTATACTCAAGTTGGGCTTTAAACTCATAGCGGGTGTCGGAAGTAAGGCTGGTAAGCGACTTAGCATAGGTGCCATTTACTGATTTGGACTCCCAAGGAGTATAAGACCACTCCGTGGCGGGGGACTTCTTGTAGGCAAAGCGCACGTCCACCGAGGTGTAGTTACCGTAGTTACCCACCGTGTAGTCCATATTCAGGGTGCTTGAGTCGGTGGTGATGTTGGTGGCAGCTTTTGTGGTAACCGTCGGATACACCGACACCTCAAAGTTGGCCGTGACGGTTACATTTTGAGCCGGCATGGTGAAGTTAGTGATTGTTGCATTCGCATTACCGAATACACCCGCTGGCGCCGTCCAGTTGACAAACTGGTAGCCCCCTGCGGCAACTGCTCCTATGCTGACTTCTGTACCTTCTGCGTAAGGTGATTCATCGGTCAAATCAATTGCTAGGCCACCTACCCCGGGGTCTGCTGCCATGGTGAGGTTGTAGACCGCCACAAAGTTGGCGGTGACGGAATAGTCGCCGTTCACGGTGATGTTGGTCGCGGCGGCGGTGACATTGCCAATGGTACTTACATTGCCAGTCCACTCGACAAACTGGTAGTCAGCGTCTGGAGCCGCCACCAGGTCAACTATCTCTCCATCGTAACAGGGAAACACTCCCTCGCCAGGGGTGGTTACATTACCTCCAGCAGTGCTGGAGATGGTGAGCTCGTATTGTACCGGTCTAACCGCTATGGTAAAGGCAACCCATGCCTGCGATGTTGGAATAGTAAAAGCACCTGGATCTTCCGAGGCAGCAGCAAGCACCCTGCGGGCTGAGTGTGTTCGGCAACTCCCGGTCCCGTTAGAAGACAGTGTACTTATCCCATCTGTATAACTAGCTGGATAAGCCGTAGTTCCCGACTGGTCTCCTCGGTCCTGCCCCGCCACAGCCAGCCAGAGGGTGTCTTCCACATCCCATCCGGCTGGGTTTAGAGAAGCCGGGTCTGGCGCCGTACTTGTGTTGGTTGCAGCTGTTGAAATCTCTGGCGGGTCTGTGCCATGCCAGTTTGTAATCCTGTAGACCTGTGCCGCCGCCTGCTCTGCTCCGGAGGTTACAAAATTAACCGTCGTGTCACCCTCATCCCCTGCTGCAATTTTATAATAAACAGAGCATCTGACTTCTACCCCATTGGTATTTGATGCCAGTTCGGTCCATCCAGCGGGTGTAGTTACTGTTGCATTCCCGCCATTGGTAAAAATGACAATCAGCAAATCGCCCGCATTAACCGTTGCTGGCATAGTGACATTATGGTTTGTTGTATTAGTGCCAAATGCTGTTTCTGTTACTGAAGCCACTACTGGCGCTGCCAACGCCGGCACCCCCGTCACCAAACTGAAGCTCAGCACCAGCACCAGAGCGAACAGGATACTAAATATTTTCCTCTTCACTTCCCGGAACCTCCTTTCTAGATTGTTGATTCTTACTCATCGTAGTCGTCACGATACACTTCCTTGAATTTTTTTCTCGGTACTGCCATTGAACATTCTTACAACACTAGTGATTTCTATATCTAGTGTGGCAAGCTTCAAATCTCTGTATGACACTTCGGCTTGAAAAATTCTGTAATCTCGTGAATGCATGCAAATCCTCCTCTGCTAACTTACCTTAAAATCGATGGTATTTATCACATTTTACCACATGATTCTTCTGAATTCTTTTAGTCTCCGCCTCAAGGCTGCGTAGTTCGTCCTCCCCGAACAGCCTCCACCCTTTCCTGTCTCTATATTCGGCATCCTTTACGATGTTGTGCTTGATCCAGCGGAACAGAGTGCTCTTACCTATGCTAACCATCTGGCAGACTTCAGCCGTCCTATAATAAATTCGGCCATTTATTTTTACAGGCATATCAACACCCCCTAAGACTAACTGAATATAGTCTAAGAGCCGTTCGCTTTCCCGTCAACCACCCGTTAGTAACCCTACTTTTGGAGAGAGGCTTGTTCTCTCCTAATTTACGGGAGCACACAAGAGGCTCCCCTACAGAGGCTCTGGTGAGATTGCCACGCGGAGTTTACCCTGAGCGGAGGCGAGATTCTTCGTCTTCGGCTCAGAATGACAAAAGGGACAAGCCCCGCCCCTACGCTCCAGATTTTTGTAGTTGCCTGATTTATCAGGCCCGGTTGCCCAATTTATTGGGTAACTACATTTTTAATCAGCCTCTTATGCTCCTCCGAAATTTATGATAGTGTATCTCCTGGAATTCGATGCACAAAGTCGTTTGGGATATGGACCCCGGCATCGATGATGCCCTGGCTTTAAGTCTGGCGTTAAAATCGCCCGAAGTCCAAGTTCTGGGCATCACCACGGTGGCAGGCAATGCTCCAGTGGAAATAACCAGTGCCAACGCTCGCCGGGTATTGGAATACCTGAATGTAGGCAGTATCTCGGTAGTGATGGGGGCAGCAAACCCTTTGAATCAGCCGTTAGAAGATGCCTTAAGCTACCATGGTTCAGATGGGCTGGGCAACTGCGGCTTGCCGTCGCCCCTGACTCCACTGTATCCGGCTAAAGCCTGGGATTTCCTTGCCCGGTTAGTTTTGGATGCTCCTGGTGAAGTTACTCTTGTAGCCACAGGACCCCTAACCAATGTAGCTTATGCCTTTGAGCTTCATCCCGAACTGCCTGAACTTTTAGCCAAGCTGGTTCTCATGGGAGGCGCTTATGGTCTTACGCCCTATGGCAAAGGGAATCGTACTCCCTTTGCCGAGTTCAATATCTGGCAGGACCCTGAAGCTGCTCATATAGTATTCAACTCTGGGGCGGACATCTTTGCTGTGGGGTTGGATGTATCTATGGACCCTGCGGCTTGTCTGAACAGCCAGCATCTGGAGCAAATTAGGACCAGTCATACACCGGCTGCACATCTGGCGGCCCAACTGGTAGAATACGAGGTAAAATACCACGGATGCTGTAGAATGCATGACCCGCTAGCTTTGGCAACGTTGCTGGATGCTTCCTTACTCGATTTTACATTGGCAAGGGTAGAAGTAGTTAAAGGAAATGACTGGGATAGAGGGGTTACTCGTATCTTGTCCTCTGGCCGCTCCCAGTTAATACACGTAGCCTCTGCTGTGGACGGGCCTCGCTTTCTGGAGCTATTTCTATCGCGCATGTTGGAGGAGTAAGATGGCCAGCTTGGTAGTATGTGGCGCCATAAACTGGGATATTAGCTGCTTCGTAGAGCGGTTGCCGGTGCCCGGTGAAGAGGTTACCATAAAACACATCACTCGAGTATCGGGGGGTACGGGAGGCAACGTCGCCGTGGCGGCAGCACGGATTTTGGGGGCTAAGAAAGTTGCCCTGCTAGGTGCTCTGGGGAAGGATGACATTGCTCGCCAGCAAATTGCCGCCCTCAAGGACGAAGGAGTTATCACCGAAGGAATCGACCACATTGCGGGAGTGGAATCGGGGCAGGCTTATATTCTGGTTGACCAAACAGGGGAGAACATTATTGCCAGTCATCTAGGGGCTAATGCCAGGCTGGGTCTGGGACACCTGAACAAAGAACAGGTCAAGCAACAGCTACAGGAATGTCAGGGCGTCGTTCTCACCGACCCGCCTTTAGAAGTGGCAGAGGAGCTAATAAACCTGGCAAAACGGCGTAGTGTCCCCGTGTTATGGGACCCGGGGATTTTGATAAGCCCGAACCGAGAAGCATTGCAGTCTCTTGCCAAACAGGCAGAAGTCCTCTTCTTAAATGAAACGGAGGCGAATGCTTTACTAGGAGCCTCTGAGTTGAATATGAGCTTGCAGAAGCTAAAAGAGCTAGGATTTGGCAATCACGCGGTGCTCAAACTTGGCTCTCAAGGAGCAGCCATGCTTGAGCCGGCTAGCGGTAGGGTGATCGAAGTCCCAGTCTTGCCTCTCAAGAAGCTCGGTCTAAATGTGGTCAGCACGGTAGGTTGTGGAGATGTCTTCGCCGGGGTCTTTGCTGCCTACCATGTTATAGGAAGTAGCTTGGTGCAATCGCTTATCATGGCCAGCGCTGCCGCAGGCCTTAACGCCACCAAACCTGAAACCAGAGGCAGCCCCGACCGGGCCGGATTGGAGGAAGTGGCAAACCGCAGCCAGAAACTTGGCTTCGCGGCTCAGGAACGTAAGCTTTCTTAAAACTACCTGGGCTGCCTTGCTTAGAGAAAAGGTTCATACTTTGTGCCACCTCCCACCAGCTCCCATTTAGCTAGCTTGAGTAATTACTGGACAGTTTTATTCCGCCTTACTACCCCTCCACAACTTCAACGACTTTATTCCTGCTTCTGAAGCCGCTGAGAATTCTGACCTGGCTCTGAGGAACGCCGAAATGCTCTGCCAGTAATTTGATGACTGCCTGATTGGCCTTGCCTTCCTTCGGCGGTTCTTTGACCTTGACTGTAAAGCTATCCCCTTCCCGGCTAAGCTCTTCGGTCTTAGAGCTGGGCTTTACTTTAACCTGGATTTTCATCCACCATCTCTCCCCCCATTCCCTGGTTATGAAATTCTACCAGTTTAACAGGTGTTATCTCGTTGCTCAGGGGCTTTTCGCTTTGAGCAAATACCCGGATATAGTTGCTGGTCAGCCCTGAGTATGTGCCGCTTCCGGGACTGGTTTCCTTCTCCCAGAGGACCGGCATAGTTTGCCCCAAGAACTGCTCACAAAAGCTACGTCGGCAGCTTTGAGAGAGCTCTAGCATCCGCTGGTTGCGCTCTGCTTTAACTTTATCTTTTATCTGCTCGGGCATCCTGGCTGCTGCTGTCTCAGGGCGGGGTGAGAAGGGGAAAACATGGATGTTAGCGAAACCAGCTTGCTGGCAAAAAGAGTAGCTCTGTTCAAACTCTTCATCGCTTTCCCCGGGGAAACCAACCATGACATCTGTGGTGATGGCTACCTCTGGTATCATCTGTTTAATCAAATTTACTGTTCTCTTATATTGGTCCAGAGAGTAGTTCCTCCGCATCCTTTGAAGCACGGTCTCGCTTCCGCTTTGCAGCGCTAAGTGGAAATGCCGACAGAGCCTTTCATCCTGCCACAAGGCAAGAAGTTCAGAGGATATTTCCGAAGGCTGTAAAGACGAGAGACGCAATCTCTCGATGCCTGTATCGCGGAGAATACGCTGAACCAAATCCCTTAGGTCAGTGCCGTCATCTTTGTAGCTGCCAACTTTCGTCCCGGTGAGAACAACTTCTTTGCAACCGGGGGCCACCTTTTGCTTAACTTCGTCAATTATCTGGGAAGCGGGCAAGGAATATTCGTGGGGTCTTACTTTGGGCACAATGCAATATGTGCAGGGGCT
>JGI24422J19971_10002601_pt1 | contig 11207 bp, 11 predicted proteins | sample DeeMarSWOR152_54_FD_19971 | JGI IMG/M metagenome (IMG submission 19971)
CTAGTAAAGGATTGAGGTTCAAAATAGCGAGCATATCTGCGCCCTTCGGGTAAGGGGTCTTCGACTAAGAAGGCTTCCATTATTTCATCAAAGGCGTCATCAGCGCCGTTTTCGGCTCCAATTGCTATCATGTCGGCTATTTTGCTAACAAATTCATCAAGCTCGGTGAATTTTTCCGAATACTGTTGTTGGTAGACATGCCGTAATTTCTTTCCCGCATTGAATTTAGCTGCAACTGTCTGACGAAAATCCTGTCGTATTATCTGTTTATAGCCTTCAGGCCAGAACTTTTCGGCGGCCGAGTCAGCATCTTCAGTGTCGGGCATAAAGTGCATTAGTAAACGTACTCCACTGATGTAACTTCAAGGACCACCTCTGATATATATCACCTGTCCCGAGATGAAGCTTGATTCTTCGCAAACTAAGAAGAGAACAACATTGGCCACGTCTTCAGGTTTACCTATCCTCCCGAGGGGTATCCGGGCGGCAGCGAATCGCTTGTAATCATCCAGGTACATTCCTTCTCTTCTTGCCATGGTTCTGGTCATTTCAGTATCTATAAAATCGGGGGCAACGCAGTTAACATTGATATTGTAGCGGCCCAGTTCAAGTGCTAGAGCTGTGGTGAATCCCTGTATGGCAGCGCTGGCTGATGCGTAGCCTGTCTGGCTTCGCTCTCCCAAGCTATTGGGAACGGGTGAGGATAGATTAACAATCTTGCCGTAGCACTGCTTGACCATGTACTTTTGAGCAGCTTGCGTACAGTTGAAGGTCCCCTTTAGATGTACAGCAATAACAAAATCCCACACCCCCTGTGACATCTTGTGGAACGGAATGTCTTTCCTTATCCCCGCATTGTTGACCAGGATATCAACTCGGCCGAATTGTTGCGCTGCGCGCTCGAACATTTGCTCCACTTCTTCCGCCTTAGACACATCAGCCTTGATGGCCAAAGCCTCTCGCCCCATCTCCTTGAGCTTTCCGGCAAGGTTTTCAGCGTAAGACAGATCAATGTCATTAACAACAACCTTGGCGCCCTCATCAGAAAACCTTAAAGCAATTGCCTTCCCAATCCCTCTCCCTGCTCCGGTTACTACACTGACCTTTTCCTGTAATTTCATGCTCTCTTTGAGGAAAACTAGCTAATGCAACAATCTGGCAACCAATCCACGAATATCAAATAAATTTCTGCCTACACACTTGTGACCACAAACTGGCAATAACCATCCTCTGAGGTCTTCATATCGATGGTTACATCTAGATTTAAGTCCTGAAAAAGTACCTCTAGGGCGGTAAGGCAACCATATTTACAGGGCAGGATGTCAGCTACCTTTGAGCTGCACTTCTCCTTCAGTAGCCTGAGTGTGTAGCAGTCAGGCACCTGATAGACCAATTTGTGGCAGTAATTCTCCAAGATGGGTAACTTTAAGAATTGCTGAGTGCTCAAGTAAGCAATCTCTATGAACCTCTGGGGAATGAGGGGGAAGAATAACTCGCCAGTACGGTCAATCACCTCCCTGAGAACCTCCAGAGTCCTATCGGGGTACTCCTCACCAAGCTGGAGCACCTTACTCATCCACTCCTTTCCATATTCGCCAAATACATCTTTAGCTATATCGTCTATCTCTGTCCCTTTCTTACCGGCAATAGCCTGAGTAAATTTGTTGACCACCCCAGGGGGCTCAAACTCCTGGCGGAGGAGAGCAATCATTTCCTCATTCAATTCAAATGAGTATGGTCGAGGAGCCACAAATAAGGGGTAGGATGATTTCTTAGCTTCCTCGGCTGTATCAGCCGTTTTAGTACCCTTTAATACCACATCGTTATAGGTAATGGTTATGGCACCTTCTGGACAAATCTCAATGCACTTATTGCACATGGTACACTTGTCCCGACGCACCGCTGAGACTTCATAAATACCTGGTTCTCTGGTATCAGATTCCTTTAACCTTACCATTTGCTTGCAATAAACGGAAAATACCAGTTGAGGGCAAGCAACAAGGCACTTCTTGCACCACATGGGGACAGAGCACTTTGAGTAATCTATATCGATTTTGGGTAGCTTTACTGGCAGCTTGGATAAGTCAACCGGCTCGATTTTGGGCACCTTGACTTCATTTAAATCAGCCATCACCATACCTCCTTCAGTGATGGTATTTTCGCCTTCTCCTCAAGGATTATTGCTCCTCTAGGGCAGGCAGTCTCACATAGACCACACCCAAAGCAGCGGAACTGGTCAATGCCCGCCTTGTCGGTAGTAACGTTGAATTTCAGGGCACCGAACTGGCAGCGTTGCACGCAAATACCACAGCCATTGCATAAGTCATCGTCTACCACAGCTACGTAGTGACTTTTAAGCAGATTGTAGCCAAAGTCTAGCCGCTGTTGTATGGCATCACATGCTGGGTAGTCGCAATTGCATATACCGCCGATAAAACGCTCCCCAAACAGCATTAAGCTATGGACGAAGCCCATTTTATCCATTTTGCGTAGCCACTCCTTGGCTTCCTCGCTGCTAACCCAGCATACCTGATTTTTATATCGCTCTGGCCACCGTTCCCACTTGAGCATGCCTACCCCCAATCCCATGCAGGTCATCTCATTCTCAGTTGGCTCCTCTTTACCTAGAAATCGAAGCCGGCAGATGCAGCCAATCAATCCAAGGGGATTGGCTATCTCCACCATGCGTTCCGTATCCCTAAGTGGCACAACCTGACCTATCCATCCACCGACTAGCCACTTTACAGGGGGGTTCTTTCGCGCATCTTGAATAGCCTTATAAGCTTCTAGCCCCTCCTCCATAGCATCTACCACTGCCTTTTGAATTTTTATATAGGTATTAGGGTCAGCTTCACCCGTAGCTGCCTTTCGCGCTGTAGCCGGCGGCCTCACGGTGTACATTTGCCTTGCATAGTTCTTGGGGTTCAAATACCAAATCATCCCATCACCCCAGAGGTCACAATATAAACACATCCTCCTTTCTCCTTTCTTTTAGTTATTTGTTTGCAAAGACAATTATAATGAGGAAGGATTTACAGTTTCCTCATGGAAAATTCGCAATAGCCATCCTTGGCAGTAGAAGCTACCATAGTAATAACCGCGTTCAGCTCCAGGTCTTTGCGTAAGGTTTCCAAAGCCTTAAGGCAGGCATTCTGGCAGGTCATAAGGTTAGCTATCTTGTCCCCACACTGTTCTTTTATTGTATTGAATAACTGGCATTGCGGTATTCGGTAAGCTAACTCGTAGGCATTATTTAATGTAATGGGTATCTTGAGTAACTGCTGGGTGCTCAGGTAGGCTATCTCCATAAATCTTTGAGGGACATACGGGAAAAACAAAAACTGGTTGCCGCTGCGGTCGACGGTCTCCTTGACTACTTCAATGGTTCTATCCGGGTACTCATCACCTAGCTGCATCGTCCTTTTCATCCACTTTTCGCCGTAGTCTTCGAATATTTCCTTGCCTATTCTTTCCACTTCACCCGGCGTTTTCCCCTTAACGGCATCGGCGAATTTGGAAACTATACCTTCAGCACCAANCTCCTCGCGAATGAGCTTAATCATATCCTCATTCAGGTCAAATGAATAAGGTTTAGGAGCTATAAATAAGTCGTACGGTGCTTCTTTGAGCTCTTTAAAAGGGTCATTCGCCATTATTCACCTCCTAGGCATCCCACTGTTTCCCTTTCACTTCCGGCTTTGCACGCTCAACAGTGGGCACCTCTATCTTTATAGCATCTACGGGGCAAACTTCAATGCACTTGTTGCAAACTGTACACTTGTCTCTACGTGAAGCAAAGAGCACATAGTTCCCATCAACTCGGGGATCCATTTCCTTTAATCTCTCTTCCCTACCCATAACACGAACTACGTGGAGTACAGCCGTAGGGCAAATCTGCAAACATTTCTTGCACAGAAANGGNACNGTGCACTTCTTNTGGTCGATGGTAATTTTNGGGAANNGTCTTCCCCAAATCACATCAGGAAGTTTTATCATAGTCATCGCCACACCTCCGCTAGNGCCGGCACGCTCTGTCTNGAAACTAATTTAATGGCGCCTCGAGGGCAACCTGTCTCACAGAGACCACAGCCAAAACACTTGAACGGGTCGATATTGGCCTTACCCGTAGTAACTTCAAATTTTAACGCGCCCCACTGACACCGCGAGGCACATATTCCGCAACTGTTACAGGTATCATAGTCGACCTGGGCAATATAGTGGCTCTTCAGTGGACCGATACCAAAATCAATAGCACTTCTCAAGGCGCCGCAATCCGGGTAATCACACTGGCAGAAACCGCCGATAAATGGGGCGCCAAAGAGCATTAAAAGGTGAACAAATCCTCTTCGGTCCATCTCGTGGTTCCATTCCTTGGCTTCATCTATGTTGACGAATTTGACACCGCCTTTATATCTTTCAGGCCACCGCTCCCACTTGAGCATACCTGGTCCCATGCCCATGCAGGTATATTCTAGTTCGTTTCTCTCATCTATCGCCCGTACACCCTTTCGGCAAATGCAAGCTATCAGTCCTATGGGAGAACAAAGTTCCAGCACTCTGTCGGCATCCTCCAGTGGAACAACCTGGCTCCCCTGCTCGGTTGCAATCAATTCCGCCTGCATCTTGGCGTAACCTGCCTGATCACCCTGCTCTATAGCTTTTATTAGGTCTAGCGTAGACGGCCCAATCCGTGCTCCTGTCTCTAGACCTGCGTCGGCCCCCTTGAAACCTTCACTAGGCAACCTGACCTTGTACATATTTCTGGCGTAATTTTTAGGGTTCAAGTACCATATTCCGTTACCATACTGTGGGTCACCAAATTCATCGCATAACCAGCACATTTTCACCTCCTAAATCGTAGTATTTAAATAAAACATCTCTGATATTACATTTCTACTCCCCGAACTACAGTAATCGACTAGCCGTATCAAAGCATATTTGGCCCCGTTCAAAAATGCAGTTAGCACACATCCGGCAATTCAGGCAGCGACTGGCTTCTTCCATTGCTTGCCATTGTGTATAGCCCAAATTCACATCATTAAACGTTTTTGTTGCCTGTTTACCAGGCAATTTTGGCATATCCCAGCGCTCTTTACGAGTGAAGTAAGCAGGAATTTGTTCCGGCTCAATGGTGATAATTTCTCGGGAGTCTTTTGGCATGGCTATGGGCATCCCCCTGAGATAATGGTCAATAGAATTGGCGGCTCTTCGGCCAGACGCCATGGAATCGGTCACAGTGCGGCCAGTGGCTGAGGCATCTCCCGCAGCAAAAACACCAGGGATGTTTGTTTCCAGAGTAGACTCATTAACTGCCAAACAACCAGCTTTATTTGTATTCAAAGATTCAACGAGCATATCGCTCATATCGGGGACCTGTCCTATGGCAATGATTACGCTATCGGCAGCCACCGTGTAATCACTACCGGGGCCTTCCCTCAATGTCCACTGAATCTTGCCGTCACTATCCAGCCAGGTAGTGGCTACGCGCTGGAAGTTTATCTCACCCACTTTCGTGCCGTCTCTGGTGGCGAACTGTTGAGGGGCCAGGGAGGGATGCAGTCGCACGCCTTCTCTCTCCGCTGCTTCAATTTCCCAGGCAAAGGCTGGTATAACGGATCTTGACTCAAGACAGGCAACATGTACCTCGTCAGCTCCGAATCTCAGTGCTGTTCGTGCCACATCCATAGCGACACCACCACCACCTATTACCCAGACGCTCCCTTGAAGTGGTGATAGTAGCCTCGCTTTTGCATCCCTTAACCATGGAAGGGCAAGGAATATCCCTGGCAAATCAGAGCCCGGTATTCTTAAGCCGGCGCTTTTCTGAGCACCCGTGGCAATCAGTATAGCATTAAATCCTAGTTGTCTCAGGGCGGCAAAACTCAAATCCTTACCGATACAGACATTGGTATGAATCCGTACACCCAGACCTGTAATGTAATTAATATCAGCCTGAATAGCCTCGAGAGGTAATATAAACTCAGGTATTGCCGAAGAGAGTATACCCCCGGGTATAAGTGAGGCTTCAAAGATGGTGGCACCATATCCCTTCTTAACCAAGTCGTGTGCCGCTGTTAATCCTGCTGGACCCGAACCTATTATCGCTACTCTTTCCTCTCTCGTTCTTGGTACTGGTGACGGCTTTTCACCATTCCCCCAGTCTGCAGCAAATCGTTTCAGCGACTTAATAGCAACTGCACTGTCAACTACCTTCCTGTTGCACTTTTCTTCACATGGATAGTGGCATACCCGTCCGCAGACAGATGGCAGTGGATTACTGTCCCTGATAATAGCTAACGCCTGTTGGATGTTACCCAGAGAGATTGCCATTATGTAGTTGGGAACATCCATATATAGTGGGCAGGCTGCTTCACATGGGGAATATTTATCCACCTCAGGCCAGCACCTTTCGGTATGAATATAGGCAGGTATTTTTGTTCTTTTCTCCAGTGGCATGTAGTAACGTGTAGTGTAATGGACTGACGGTGCCAATTTAGCCATTTTTAGTCCCTCCCTGAAATCCAGTTGTAACAGTTTGGCTTTCCCAAAATCTTTTTTTGGGTAATAGCCATTTGCTGCAAGGAAGAATTATAACATGGGTGCAGATATTTTTCTGCCTATCCTGCTGCTCTGTACCTGTCAACCGGCGTTTATTCTGGGGACATGATAGGTAATCTATAGTAGCCTAGCTCTTAATGGTGTCACTAGAATTTGAAAATCCCTTGACAGTTGGGGCGATATAGTATACGCTAAAAGCCACAATTTTGGAAAAACTAGACTCTTACTAACTTCCAATAGTTTGGTCTCGTATTATGGCTGGTGTTTATAGAGACCAGATGTTAGAAGAAAAAATTCAAAGGAGGGAAACATGAAGCGTTTATTATGGTTTTTAATGGTGGGGCTAGTTGCGGTTGGGCTACTTTTAGCGGGTTGTGGTGGCAATGGAGGCGATACAGGTGCAATTCGTGTAGCGACAGACGCTACCTGGCCGCCTTTTGAGTACGTCGATACAGAAACCAGTGAGATTGTCGGCTTTGACATCGACCTGTTCGATGCCATTGCCGAGCGTGCCGGGCTCGAAGTGGAGTATGTCAATGTCGCTTGGGATCCATTGTTGGCCGGCATGGCCCAGGGTACCTATGATGCTGCCATTTCATCCATCACTATCAGGGAAGACCGGCTGGAACAAATGAATTTTTCGATCCCATACTATGTGGCCGGGCAGATAATTGTTACCCTGACCTCAAACACTGATATCACAGGCCCTGAAACCCTTTCCGGCAAATCTGTTGGCGTTCAAAGCGGTACGACAGGTGATTATGAAGCTCAGGATATACCAGGGGTTACTGTAGTCGGCTACGATGAGATCGGCCTGGCATTCGTTGCTCTGATGACCGACCAGATTGATGCCGTTATCTGCGACACGCCGGTAGCTTACGGTTATGTCGAAACGTACGATACTCTCAAGACTGTGGGTGAGGTATTGACCACTGAAGAGTACGGCATTGCTGTACCAAAGGGCAAGGAAGACTTGCTTGAACAGATTAACGATGCCCTACAGGAACTTCTCGATGAGGGTATCATTGAGCAGTTGACTCAAGAATGGCTAGTTGCCTGAACCAGAAGTCATAAAGAAGGGTGCTTGATAGCACCCTTCTTGACTTTGTAATGGAAGAGCACAAAAAGAATGCTCCTGGCCGGGAACTTAGTTTTGTAGTTGGCGGTGAAGTAAGCATTCGCCAGGACCCGTGGTGGTGGCTGGTGGTAGCGGTAGCTGCCATCATAGTGCTGCTCGTGATGCTGCTGCCCGTCCCTTTCAGAGAGATCGTTCTCTTTGCACGTGATGGCATACTGGTTACCATGGTGGTAACCGTAGCATCCTATTTCCTAATACTCATCGTAGGGCTTTTAGGTGGGCTTGGGCGCATTTCTAAAAACAAGTTAATCTTTGGCCTCGCTTCACTTTATGTTGAAGTAGTACGCGGAATACCGCTCCTGGTACAGCTTATCGGCTGGTATTTTGCATCTCCAGTTATCATTCAAAAACTGGGCTTGTGGCTAAATTTACAGGCGCTTATTGAATACCGGCCAAACCCCATTATTACCGCCATTATGGCTATTACGGTTTGCTATGGCGCCTACATGAGTGAAATTGTTCGCTCGGGTATTCAAAGTGTACCCAAAGGCCAGATGGAAGCCGCCCGTTCTTTGGGTATGAGCCACTTCCAGNCCATGCGGCATGTGGTGTTACCGCAAGCTTTCAGGGTCATCCTGCCACCGATGGGTAATGAGTTTATTGCCCTGCTTAAAGATTCCTCTCTGGTAAGCGTGGTGGCGGTTGCCGATTTGACCAGGAGGGGGCGTGAATTCATGTCAGCCCATTTTAATCCCATAGAAACCTGGTTTATGGTAGCGCTGCTATATCTTATTATGACAATCGTTGCTGCCCGTGTAGTTTCCTATATCGAAAAACGTTCAAAATACGAAAGGTACTAAATGCCCGAACCAATTGTTCAGATAAAGGATGTCAAAAAGCGTTTTGGCAGGGTTGAAGCCTTGCGTGGTGTCAGCCTGGATGTTAACGAGGGTGAGGTGGTGGTTATCGTGGGGCCTTCCGGTTCCGGCAAATCAACCTTACTCAGATGTATAAACCGTTTGGAGGAGTACGAAGAAGGCACTATTATTGTAGATGGCATGACACTGGACAATACAAGTAATATCAACGCCATACGTCGTGAAGTGGGAATAGTTTTTCAATCCTTTAACCTGTTTGCGCATTTGACGGCCCTGCAAAACTTGATGCTGGCTCAACGCATAGTGCGCAAGCGGAGCCGTGAAGAAGCGGAGAAAATAGCTCAGGCACTTTTGGCAAAAGTAGGCATCCCGGAAAAAGCCAAAGCCCATCCTGCCCAGTTATCAGGCGGTCAGCAACAACGGGTCGCTATAGCACGCGCCCTGGCCATGAACCCCAAAATTATGCTTTTCGATGAACCTACTTCCGCCTTGGACCCNGAGATGATAAAAGAAGTTCTGGATGTTATGACTTCACTGGCAAAGGAAGGCATGACCATGTTGGTAGTATCCCACGAAATGGGGTTTGCCCGGGCGGCTGCCCAGCGGGTTATATTTATGGATGAAGGCCTGATTATTGAACAGGCTACACCCCACGATTTTTTTGAAAACCCCAAGGAGGAACGCACTCGGCTATTCTTAAGCAAGATACTACATCTCTAATAAATGCTTAAAAGTCATTGATAACATCTCCGAAAAGAGCTAGACTCGATTAGCATTGGTTGGCAGTGGAAAGAGGCTAAAGTGGTATCCTGGGGATATAATACCTGATTTGTAGTAGGCCTAATTGTTATGCTGTCACTGGAATTTTACAAATCCTCAAATACTTGGGGGTTATTACTTTTGATATCTTCCGTATTTTCTTAATGTAGGGAAGGATGTAGAGTGAGAGCTTACATTCTGGCTATTGACCAGGGTACCACTGGGACAACAGCACTTATTGTTGACCGTGACGGCGTCATACGTGGGCGTGGTTATGCCAAGATTACACAGTACTATCCCAAGCCAGGCTGGGTGGAACATGACCCTACGGAGATTTGGGATCAGACTCTACATGCGGTCAGGAGAGCTAAGCATGCTGCCGGAATTGGGGATGCTGATATCGCCGCCATAGGTATCACTAACCAGCGAGAGACGGCCTTACTTGTAGATAGAATAACTGGAGAGCCTATAGGGCGGGCCATCGTGTGGCAGTGCCGCAGGACAGCCGACAAGTGTAACCAACTCAAAACACAGGGGATGGCGGAAATCATCCAGGCCAGGACTGGATTGATAATCGACGCGTACTTTTCGGCAACAAAGATACAGTGGTTTTTGGAGAACCTGCCCGGGATACGAGAGCGGGCAGAACGGGGTGAGATTCTATTTTGCAATGTGGACGCCTGGTTGCTCTGGAAACTTACCAGTGGCAGGGTACATGCCACCGATTTTTCAAACGCATCTCGCACCATGCTGTTCAACATCAATACCCTGGATTGGGATGATGAACTACTTCGACTTTTCGACATTCCGCGTTCTATGCTACCGGATGTTTACCCCTCGATTAACATTTTTGGTTATACCGAGGAAGGGATTCCCATTGCTGGAATGGCCGGTGACCAGCAGGCGGCCTTGTTTGGCCAGGCATGTTATCAGCCCGGTATGACCAAGGTGACATATGGCACAGGTGCTTTTGTGCTTATGAACATAGGCAAGAAACCTGTCGTGGCCAGACATGGTCTGCTGACTACTTTGGCTTGTAGCCTCGACCGCAAGGCGGAGTACGCTTTGGAGGGCAGTGTATTTATTGCGGGGGCGGCTATCCAGTGGTTACAAGATTTAGGATTGATTAAGGAGGCGAGGGAGTCAGAGCAATTGGCAATGGAAATAAAGGATACCGGTGGTGTGTACCTGGTACCCGCTTTTGTCGGCTTGGGGGCACCTCATTGGGACATGTATGCGCGTGGTACGCTCGTTGGGCTGACTCGTGGTAGCGGCAGAGCCCAGGTTGTAAGAGCTGCTGTGGAATCAATCGCTTACCAGGTGACGGATATATTGGAAGCGATGGTGGCCAACTCGGGTCTTCGGCTGGCGGAGGTACGGGTGGACGGTGGGGCTGCGACTAACAACTTCCTGGCACAGTTTCAGGCTGATATAGCCGGCGTAAAAGTATATCGGCCAAAAGTGTTAGAGACGACGGCTCTGGGAGCAGCCTATCTCGCTGGCTTGGGGATAGGATTTTGGAAATCCGGCGAGGAGATAGAAGCATTACGCGAGGTAGGGCAGCAATTTACACCACATATGGACACCACAGAACGCCAGGCATTACGCCGTGGTTGGGTAAGAGCATTAGAACGGGCCAGGGGCTGGCTCATAGCAGAGGATAAGTAAACTCCTTAGAGTGCTTTCATTAGTTGTGGATTTTGCGGGAAAGTCTGATGGAGGATGTTAGCCACCTACAAATCCGCAAATACTTGGGGGGCTATTCCCTTTACTATATTCCGTATTTCTTCGGCGACAGCTCTAAACTCAGGAAGCGCTCGTTTGGATGTGCGCAGCTTGATGATGTGGCGAATTTCGCGGAAATTCCAGGTGCAGATTATCTGGGTCTCACAGGCGTTGGGCAGGACATAGCGAGCAATCTCAGCTTTTATCCC
>JGI24422J19971_10002605_pt1 | contig 11204 bp, 7 predicted proteins | sample DeeMarSWOR152_54_FD_19971 | JGI IMG/M metagenome (IMG submission 19971)
CGTGTGCAGCACGTTGCGAACCGCGGCGCGGGAGGCCGTCTCGTGCGGAACGGTTGGAGTGTAGACGTAGTGGCGGCCTTCGCGACGGTGCTTCAGGTGGCCTTTCCTCTCCAGGATCCCCAGCGTGACACGCACAGAGTCATAGCCCGGATCGTGCTCGATNCGGCCGACCACGTCCGCCACACTGGCCTCGCCCAATCGATAGACGATTTCCATGATCTCGCGTTCGCGGCGGCTCAGCCGCGTATGCGGAGTCCTCCTCAAGGCGCCCCCCTTGCCGCAGGTCCCTTACTGAAAAATATTTTTCACCTGAGCCATAATAGGCACCCGCCTCCTCGCTGTCAAGCACAGCGGCAAGCGAATGCTCTTCGCCACTCGGCCGATGTCCGGTTCCGAGACAGGTATGTCCGCATGCGCACAGCCGCAGCGCCGACAAGCGAGGGCTGAGGCGCGCAGCAGGCGGTCCTATCCCATAGAATCTCGACGCGTATTATCATGGAGAGGTTTCAGCCAGCCCGGCACAGCGCTTGCCAGGCTGGATAGGACAGTGTCATAGGAATCCGCGGAACCCGGTGCAGACTTCGCCAGGGCCGCTCTGCCGAAGGTGACCGAGAGCTGAGAGTCAGTCGCGATGATCACGTTGCGGAATGTCGAAAAGTGCTACGAGACCCGTGCGGGTAGGACGTTCGTCCTTCGCCAGATCAACATGGACGTCAGGAAGGGGGAGTTCCTGACAGTCATGGGGCCGTCCGGCGCGGGAAAGACGACTCTGTTGAATATCATCGGGATACTCGATGGCGATTTCTCAGGCGAGTACTATCTGGACGGGCACGCCGTGCACGATCTACCGCCAAAGGCGCGCAAGACACTGGGCAGGGACTACGTCGGTTTCATCTTCCAGCATTTCCATCTGCTGGATGACCTGACGGTGGCGGAGAATCTCGACATCCCGCTGTCCTATCGGAACGTCAAGCGCTCGGAACGGCAGGCTGTCGTCGCTGACATCCTGGACCGCTTCCAGATCGTGGCGAAGAAGGACCTGTTCCCGAGCCAGCTGTCAGGGGGGCAGCAGCAGCTCGTGGCCGTGGCAAGGGCCGTGGTGGCAGAGCCCAAGTTGATCCTTGCGGACGAGCCTACGGGTGCCCTGCACTCCACGCAGGGCCAGATGATCATGGATCTGCTGAAGGAACTCAACGAGCAGGGGGCCACGATCATCCAGGTGACACACAATGAGAAGTGGGCGGGCTACGGCAATCGGATCATCAACCTCCTCGACGGCTGGATGGTGAAGACCTAGCTACGGCCAGACGCCTACACGACATCAGTCCTGGTCACGTTCCAATACACGGACCCTCACGCGCGAGGGGGACTGTCCAGACCGGTGCACCTTGTGCACGGCGCTCTGGTAGTCATCCGCCGTCGCATGATAGATGTCCACGAAGCGCTGCGGGTTCCGGTCGATCACAGGGAACCAGGTGCTTTGAACCTGGACCATGATTCTGTGGCCTTGCTTGAACGTATGGCTCTTGTCTCCCAGCTCGAAAGCGATCTCCGTCAGCTGGTTCGGTACCAGCGGCTCGGGGTTCTCGAAGCTGTTCCGGTACTTCGCCCTGAACACTTCGCCGGCCAGCAGCATCTGGAAGCCGCCCATCCGCATACCGGAGTCAGCGGCTCGCTCTGATGTCGTGTCCGGGTAGACATCGATCAGCTTGACGATCCAGTCCGCATCCGTTCCGGTCGTGGACACGAACAGGTCAGCGACAATCGGGCCGGCGATCGTGATCTCCTCGGTCAGCACATCCGACCTGTAGACGAGGACGTCGGGCCTGCGTGCGGCGAAGCGCTGATCTTCGACCATCCAGAGGTGGCCCTGCCTGGTGCCAAGCTCCGCGGACCACGGTACCGGCTTGTCCGGGTCGCTGGTGTAGGAATCGTAGGCTTGCTCTGACTCGCGGGACGGGGGCTCGAACGAAAGTCGGCCATCGGCGTGGAAGTACAAGGACCTCTCGGTCGTCTCCTGCGGCGGCCAGTCACTGTAGGACTCCCACTCGTTCGAACCGGTCTCGAAGACCAGGGCTTCGGGGAGGTCCATCGTGCCGCTGTCTTTCAGGTAGTAGTTGAAGAACGGGAACTCGACGTTCTCCCGGAAGTAGACGCCCGTCTTCTGCTCGAAGTTGATCTCGCCCAGCGCATCGCCGTCCATCGAGGCCCAGCCGCCGTGCCGCCAGGGCCCCACGACGATGATGCTCTTGTTCTCCGGGTTTTTCTCCTCGAGCGTATAGTAGATGTTCATCGGGCCGCGGAAGTCCTCCGCATCGAACCAGCCGGCGACGTGAAGGACCGCATGGTCGATGTTGCCCAAGTGCGGCAGAACGTCCTGCTGTTTCCAATAGTCGTCGTAGTCGCCGTGCTCCATGTACTCGTTCCAGGTCGGCACGGTAGCGTGGAAGTACCTCGTGTCAACGTTGGGCAGCGGCCCGAGATCGAGGAAGAACTGGTACCCATCCGGGGTCCCGTAGTCGAACCGCCCGGCCCCGCTCGTTGAGGGCCCGGTTCTCGTCCGAGCACTGCGGGCCAGCCAATCGAAGGTATACATCAGGCGGAAAGCACCATTGTGGTGGAAGTCGTCCCCGATCCACATGTCGGCGGGTGAGGCCTGCGGTGAGGAGGCCACGAGTGCTGGATGGGCATCGATCATGCCCATCACCGTCTGGAATCCGGGATAGGAGATGCCGTACTGCCCGACTCTCCCGTTATGATTCGGGATGTTCTGCAACAGCCACTCGATGGTGTCGTAGGTGTCGCTGCTCTCATCGGTGTCCTGAGGGCCACGCTTGTGCGGCTTGTGAGGCCTCATCACCACGAACTCGCCTTCCGACTGGTACTTACCGCGCACATCCTGTTCGACGAAGATGAAGCCTTCTCTGGGGTAGAGGTCGTTCGGACCCAGCCGGCTACGGAAGTAGGTCGGCCCGTAGTAGCCAACCGAATACGGCGTGCGCCTGAGCAAGATGGGGTAGGTCCGGCTGCGGTCTTTGGGGATGTAGACCTGTGTGTACAGCCTCACGCCATCGCGCATCGGGATGTGGTACTCGTGCTTCGTGTAGTGCTGCAGAAGGTAGATGTACCTGACACCGCGGATGTTATCACTGTTCAGCTCGATCGACCTCTCGTAGTTCTCGACTGCCAGGTCGATCTGCCCGTGAATCATGTAGGCTTCGGCCAGACTGTCGTACGTGTTGAAGGCGTCGGGATAGGCCAGGACGTTGAGCTTGAGCAGCTCGATAGCCTCCTCTACCCGACCCCCGTACAGGTAGCGGAGCCCGAAGCTGTTCATCGGGTATTCAGCGAAGATGACGGCATCAGGGTTCTGTTGCCGCACGTTGTGGAAGACTTCCACCGCTTCCGCGACGCCTTGTGTGCGTGCGATCTCGAAGAACTCCTCTTGCGTCGGTATCTCCTGAGCAACGGCATCCAGTGAGAAGAGGACTCCGCAAAGGAGGGCGATGAGGCTGAGTCGGTGAGCTTTCATCTGGTACTTCCTCCGTCATGATAACTAGAGATCCATCGCAGGCGGATGTTGGCTGACACCGCGTCACGCCGCCTGCGGCATCATGGATGGCTCTGGATCAGCCCGCTTCAGGACGAGCGGCGCTTCCGCTTGCGCTCGACGCGATAGACCGGCTTCACGCCGTACTCCGCCGCCGCCCACAATCCGAGGATGATGCCGATGGCCGCGATCGCCCGCTTCTCGTCGTCCACGGGGATCACGAGCCCGTAGGTGTCGGCGACAAGATGCATCTGCTCGAGCACCTTCCTCGCGGCCGTCTGCTCGATGTCCCCGTGCCAGAAGTCGAGCTGGTCGAGGATCATTGCCTCATGCCGCCGCAGGAACTCGCCGAGTGAGATGACCTTCTCGCTGAGCGGCGTGCGCGGCCTGCAGAGGGCGAGCAGGTCCTCGACGTAGACGTCCCAGAGCCGCATGAACTCGCGATTGGACCTACGGCGCAGGTAGCGCGCCCGCTCCAGCGAGAACTTGGCCCGTGTCCGGGTACGGCCTCGGGGAACCAGCGGATGCAAGTCGTAGATCGTGTAGACCGTCTCCTCGTCGTACTCGTCCGGCTCGTGGCAGACCCACTGGCTCTTGAGCTGGGGCCAGGAGGCGATGACGAGGACCGCCGGATCCCGGCTATCGAGGAGGATGAAGCGACCCTTCTCCTCCTTCACGACCGTCACCCAATGGCTCCACTCTTGCACACAAAGGAGGCAAGGGATGCCTTTGCGGAGATAGCGTGACAGCTCTCGGCGTGCCTTCTGCGCGTCCAGCCTGCGGATCATCAGGAGATCGCAGTCAAAGCGGCGGGCGGCCCTGGCGAGTTGGCTGTCGTCGGTGCCGTGCCAGGACGCGCCGGCGGCCTTCGAGATCTCCCGCTCGGGCACCAGAATCCCGTGGACCAGGAGCGCGTGCTTGAGCGCGAAGGGCCCACACTGCCAGCGATTGGGTTGCGGGTAGATTCCCATCGGGGGCACCTCTCTCCTCGCATGCCAACTTAGTATATTTCTGCCGGTTGCCAACACTGGGATGAGGCGGAGGAGCGTTTGAGCACAGCGATGGAACAGCCTGTAGAGCGCAAGAAGTCAGTCATCGTCCTCTACAACTATGTCGGCGAAGACTGGTACGAGAAGCTCAAGGAAGTGGACCCTGCGACGCTGGGTTTCGAGCCGGAGTACCCGATCCACGTCTCGACACTAAAGGAGGAGTACGACGACATCGTGCGCGCGCTGCGGCGGGTCGGATACCGGGCGCGCGCCGTCAACCTGGAGGAGGACCTCAAGAAGCTGGAGCGGGTGCTCAAGCGCAGCCGCCCCGACGTCATCTTCAACCTAGTCGAACATTTCCACGACGACGCCGATCTCGAGCCCGCGATCGCGGCGATGTTCGACCTCTACCGAATCCCGTACACCGGCGCGCCGGCGTTCGCTCTGTCGCTGTGCCAGAGGAAGGGGCTCACCAAGCATCTCCTGCTGGACAACGGGGTGCCGACGCCGCGCTTCAAGATGCTGCACGGCCCGACGGTACCGAAGCGGCTCGGCCTGCGCTTCCCGCTGATCGTGAAGCCGTCATGGGAAGACGCGAGCTATGGCGTGGAGAAGGGCTCCGTGGTCCGCGATCGCGAGCAGCTCGCCGAGCGGCTCAAGCACGTGTGCGAAGATTTCGGGGTGCCGATCCTGGTCGAGGAGTTCATTGAGGGCCGGGAGCTGCACGTCTCGGTGTGGGGCAACGACCCACCGGAGGTGCTTCCGCCCATCGAGTTCGACTTCTCCGAGCTACCGGCCGACCACCCGCCCATCATCAGCTACGCGGCGAAATGGAACCCGCTGGAAGAGGTCTACCATCGTGTGCATGCGATCTGCCCGGCCTCGCTGCCCAAGCGGTTGCTCCAAAGGGTGGAGAAAGTGGCCATCCGGGCATATGAGATCACCCGCTGCCGGGACTATGCCCGCATTGATATCAGGCTGAGGGACAACAAGCCGTACGTGCTGGAGGTGAACCCGAACCCGGACATCACGGAGGGCGTCTCATTCATGGATTCGGTGGAACAGGGGGGCTACTCGTTTGACCAGGCGCTGGCCCGGATCGTGGAGTTCGCGCTGGAGCGCGAGCCGCCGCCTCCTCCCGAGCCGAAGCCGGATCTGCCACCCGTCGATACCCTGATCCGGGTCCGCCCCCCGGAATCCTGACACCCAGGAAGTACCAGCGATCGAAAGTAGGGTGCGCTGGCGGCGGTGCGCTATCCTCAGCGCAGTGTTATCCTCAAGAAGCGGTTCAGGAAACGGCTGATACGCATCCGCCAATAGGCGATGTACACCATGCTCATCAGTCGCGGCTCCAGGTTGGGATTCTTGATCTTGCCTAGAGTAGAGAGGTAATGCAGATGCTCGGCAACGGAGACCGGGCAGCCCGTGACACGAATGTACCGCGATGAGCGCTTCCTGGCGCAGTTCCACAGGGCTTTACTCATCTTGAGCAGCATGTCGTGGGATCTCGTCCTTCGCTCATCGACCGCGCTCGCCGTCTTGTAGCTGCTCTCGATCTTTACGGCATCACCGCCGATACGGCCCTCCCAGCTGGTGCAGTTTCCGGCGAAAATGACCCTCTCATCGCCTTCGAGGTCCAGCGGTCCCGCCACCTTACCCACCACGTAGCGGATCCTCTTCATCCTCTTCTCCGGTTCGGGGTAGAAGGTCTTGAAGATGTGCATGGCCTCCTGCAGAGCCCCCGGACAGCCGCCCCAGCAGTAGTCGGGGGAATGTTCCTCTGGAAAGGTCCCTACTGTGCAGGTGAGGTTGCCGTCGTCTCTGAAGTAGTCATCGATCCGTTCGAAGCAGATCTCGAAGCTTTGGGTTCGCTCCTGCACCTCTTCCAGAGGGAAATCGCCCGCCACCTCGATCTCGTCCAGGCTCATGGGCCCGTACCCTCGCTCGGCGGCAAACCGGAGGTGCGCGACGTCTTTGGGATCGATGTGCACCATGTGGCAAGCCACGGTATCCACGGCACAGGAGTTCGTGCCCATGACGATGGCGCCCAGAGGGAAGGGCGTCGGGGTCAGCATCATCCTCTGCCCGGCGATGATACCGTCGATGGCTATGAACTTCGGCTCGATGACCTCCTGCAGGTCGGCGATCTTGTGTTCCAGGAAGAGGTTATGATCCACCAGACGGTGCCGATCGTCCTGAAGGCCGATGAAGTTCTTCAGGCTGAAGGTCACCCGACACCACGGGTGGGCCTTGAACTTGGGCAGATTGATGAGGTAGTCGCACTCCGTGATCGGCTGTGGCACATATACGTTGTCCCGCAGCCGCCCCGGCTTGGACAACCGTACCGGCACCTGCCTGGACTCATCGAAGTAGTAGGCCTTGACCTTGTGTCTCTTGATCACGTCGAGGTACCCGGCCTGCTTGAAGCTGTAGCGGGTCGGTATGACAATGCCGGAGCGCTCACCCACAGCGATCTCCTTGACGTTCTCGGCCCTGGCTTTGACCGCCGAGATCACACCGTCCAGAAACTCTCTGCGGGTGAAGGCGTGGGGGAACCTCCGGGGGTGGGCGATGACCACGTTGGGCTTCAGCAGGATCCTGCCGGAGGGCCGTGCGCCCAGCTCCTGCATCCCCTGTTTGACGATGCCGGCGATCCGCTCGGGATCGTAGGCATCGCAACGCACGATCAGAACCTTGTGCTTGGGTACCAGCATGTTCTCCCTGGGGAAGAGGCCGGTAGATCTCTACTAGGAAGACTCTCCGCTCGGCGGAAGCCGCAGTGCCGCCGTGAAGTCACGCCCTGAGGGAGCCTGGAACACCCTGAGCCCGAACTCGGGCACGATCGCGATGATGTGATCGAAGATGTCCGACTGGATGCCCTCGTAGTCCACCCAGTTCACGTCGCTCGAAAAGACGTAGATCTCGAGTGGCAGACCATTCGACGTCGGATCACGCTGCCGCACCATCAGTGTCAATCCCCTGTGCACCTTGGGGTGGTCGCGAAGATAGCGCACCACATACGCCCGAAAGGTCCCGATGTTGGTGAGGCGGCGTGCATTGGCCACAAGGCCCGGGTCGCCGGCGTGTGCGGCGTTGTACTCGTCCAGCTCCTTCCGCTTCTGACGCATATAGTCCCGTAGCAGTACGAACCTCTCGAAGCGCTCGATATCCGTGTCGTCGAGGAAGCGGATCGAGTTCATGTCGATATGAATGGCGCGCTTGATGCGCCGGCCACCCGCCTCGCGCATGGCGCGCCAGTTCTTGAACGAATCGCTGATGAACTTGTGCGTGGGTATCGAGATCACGGTCTTGTCCCAGTTCTGCACTTTGATGGTGTGTAGGCCAATGTCGATGACATCACCATCGACACCGAACTGGGGCATCTCGATCCAGTCGCCGACGCGCATCATGTCATAGCTCGCGATCTGCAAGCTGGCGACGAACGATAGGATAGTGTCACGGAAGACGATCAGCAGCACCGCCGTCATTGCGCCCAGGCCGCTGAGCAGAAGGACGGGCGATCGTCCGGTCAGCGTTGCTATGGCAACGATACCGCCCACCACGTACAAGATGATCTTGGCGACCTGCACGTAGCCCTTGATCGGTCGCCCATCCGCGAAGCGACTCGTCGAGTAGATCTCATTCGCGGCTGACAGGACCGCACACGCCGCGAGCACACCGATCACCACCATCGCGGCCAGCGCCGCGTGTTGGATCGCCTCGGCGAAGCGCTGCGACAGCCCCGGTATCAGCTGAACGCCGAAGTAGACTGCCAGCGCCGGAGCGAGATGTGCCAGCCGCTCGAATACTCTGTGCCGGAGGAGGATGTCGTCCCAAGTGACGGGCGTCCCTTTGACGATCCTCGCTATCGTCGCCAGGAGAACCCGCTTCGTGATCTTGTCCGCCAGGTAGGCAAGCAGAATAAGGGCGAGCGCGCCGCCGAGCTGTAAGACGAGCTGGTACTCGCCGAGCCAGGCAAGTATGCGTGCGACGACGCCGGTGTCGCCGCTCTCCGCCGTCTGCTGAAGGACCAGGGCAATATCAAGCATCGATCAGACCCTTGAACCGAGGCCTAACGCAGCCAAGATGGGCCCGCCGCTCTCAGCGGGCAAACCCGTACCCTAGCTTCTCTTCAAGGGCTGCGGTCACGCGCACGCTGCCCGACCTGTCTCAGACACCTGCGCGAGGCCGCCCACCCGCGAACTAGCCAGGGTCTGACCCGCGCACTATTGTTAGGGGCGCGTTGGCTACGTTTTCGCCAGTCGGCCGGTCTACATAGCTGCCGGCCGTTCATGCTGACCAGCTGCCAATCAACCGCCATGACAGAGCTCGAGCAACTCGACCACATCGCGATCACCGTCAAGTCGCACCGGCTTCTCAAGACGCTGCTCAACGAGAATCCGAAGCTCGACGAGATCATGCGCAACTCCAAGAACGAGACGGAGGCGCTGGTCGGAGTGCGCAATTGGGTGATGGAGGAACTGGGCAAGAGCCCTGCGGCACTGGCCTACTACGAAGGCAGGCGCTCGGACCGGGAGACCTTCGAGGCCCTGAACTGGAGCGACTACGCGGCGATCCGCTTACTCGACTACATCGATAACGCGGGCCGGGAGTTCGTCGACCTCAACCTGCGGGGCCAGCTGGCGGTGAGTAATCCCATCAAGCTCATCTGGCTCGCCGTCACCCGCGGTACGGGCGGCGCCAAGCCGTACTTCTTCGAGGACATGTTGCACCTCTTCCGGCAGTTCACAGGCAGGAGCACGTGCCGGATGCCGAGCCGCGAGGAAGTCGAGGCTTGGATGGCAAGNTATCCGTCCGGCCTGGACCCGCGCATCGTGGCGTTGCGCAAGGAGAACCGCGACCGGATCCTCAATATCATCATCGACCGGATGGATCGGGGCGAGATCCGCAGCCCCAAGTTCCAGTTCGAGGCGGGGATGTCGCGGGAGGAGAAATTCGCCAGGGCCCTGGAGTGGTGGAACGACATGTACTTCCACCTCAACTTCGCGGTCCGCTCGCCGGAGCTGTTGAACGAGATGTTGGGGGACTCGCTCGATCCGGACACCATGAAGATCCTCTACCGGGCCCGAGACGCAGGTATCCCCTTCTTCGTGAATCCGTACTATCTGTCGCTGCTCCATGTGCGGGTGCCTTACTTCGCCGTCGGGGCCGACCTAGCGATCCGCCACTATGTCGTCTACGCCACGCCGCTGGTCGAGGAGTTCGGCCATATCGTCGCCTGGGAGAAGGAGGACCAGGTCCAACCGGGCAAGCCCAACGCGGCCGGCTGGCTGCTACCGCCGTACGACAACGTGCACCGGCGCTACCCGGACGTGGCGATCCTGATCCCGGACACAACGGGCCGTGCCTGTGGCGGGCTCTGTTCCTCCTGCCAGAGGATGTTCGACTTCCAGCGCGGGCGGCTCAACTTCGACCTCGACGCGTTACAACCAAAGGTCACATGGCCGGAGAAGCTGTCCGAGCTGATGAAGTACTTCGAGGAGGACTCCCAGCTCCGGGACATCCTGGTGACCGGCGGCGATGCGCTCATGAGCTCCGACCGCTCTCTGGAGCGGATTCTGGACGCCATCTACGACATGGCTCTGGCGAAGAAGGCAGCGAACAAGCGGCGCAAGCAGGGCAAGAAGTACGCGGAGATGGTCAGAGTTCGCCTCGGCACGCGCCTGCTGGCCTACCTGCCGCAGCGAATCACGCCGGAACTCATCGAGCTCTTAACCCGCTTCAGAGAGAAGGCCATACAGATCGGCATCAAGCAGTTCGTGATCCAGACGCACATCGAGTCCCCGATGGAGGTAACGCCGGAGGCGCGGGATGCGATCGCGCGACTGCTGTCCGCCGGCTGGATCGTGACGAACCAGCATGTCTTCACCGCGGCTTCCTCGCGCCGCGGTCATGGAGCAAAGCTGCGCCAGGTGCTGAACGAGGTCGGGGTCCTGCCGTACTACAACTTCGTGCTCAAGGGCTATCGGGAGGTCGCCTTCAACTACGCACCCATCGCCCGCGTGGTGCAGGAGGAACTGGAGGAAAAGGTACACGGCCAGATCCCCGAGAAGTATCACGACAGAATCCGGAGCCTGCCCGAGCAAGCGGAGTCGCTGGTAGACAGGCTCGGCGCTATCCGGAACGAGGCCGATCTGCCGTTCCTCGCCACAGGTCGCAGTGTCCTCAACTTACCGGCGGTCGGCAAGAGCCTGACGTTCCGAGTCATAGGCATCACGAGGTACGGCCGTCGCATCCTCGAGTTCGATCACGACCGGACGCGTGCTCACAGTCCCATCATCGATCAGATGGGTAAGGTGGTGATTATCGAATCGAAGTCGATCAGCGAGTACTTGCAGCAGCTTGACGAGCTTGGCGAGGATGTGTCAGAGTACGATAGCTTATACGGGTACTCGCTCAGCGAGACCGAGCCGCGGCTGTCCCTCTACGAATACCCGGCTTACGAGTTCGACGCGACNGACGAGCTTACCTACTTCGAGCTACCTCGCCCAGAGGAACAGACAGTCGAGGTGAGCTAGGGCCTCTGCCGCCACACCGAGGGCAGCCAGCGGTCTGCGGTGGCGACGCGGCTTCAGTCAAACCGATCCGGCCGCCTCGCCTGGCGAGCCTGCCGTTCGAGCAGGCGTACCAGTTCATCACGCAAG
>JGI24422J19971_10002606_pt1 | contig 11202 bp, 19 predicted proteins | sample DeeMarSWOR152_54_FD_19971 | JGI IMG/M metagenome (IMG submission 19971)
TGAAACCATCGGCAAGACTAGGCCCAGGGGAATTTGTGGCTCCGGGCTAATCGACGCTATTTATGAACTCGCCAAAAATAAGATAATAGGCCAGGACGGGAAATTCAACTTATCACCTGATGGTCGACGAATAGTTGTGGAGGATAATGAACCCCGGTATATATTAGCCTTTCCCGAGGAGACGGAAACAGGACAGGCAATAACCATTTCCGAATCAGAAATCGGCAACCTTATTAAATCCAAGGGGGCAGTATTTGCTGCCATGAAGTCTCTAATCAATTATGTCGGACTAACCCTCGACCAGCTGGATACCATATATGTCGCCGGCGGTTTTGGTAGCTCTTTGAATATTGCCAAAGCCATTGCTATAGGTCTGCTGCCCGATATAGACACCAAGAAAATTCAATTCATTGGTAACAGCTCTGTTATGGGAGCACGGATGGCTCTTCTTTCCGCCCCCGCTTTTGAGAAGGCGATAAATATCGCCAAGAAAATGACAAACATTGAGCTGTCCAACTATCTGCCCTTCATGAATGAATTTGTGGCGGCTCTATTTCTGCCCCACACAGATAATAGCTTGTTTTCTTCAGTACACTACTGATGAACCATCGCAGTTTTGCAACGAAGGGAGTAATAAAAAAGGTTAAGTCTAAATGATGAAAAAGGAACCAAACAACGACCAGACCATCCAAATGCAGGGCCATTTCCTGACCACCCGGCGACGTCTGCTTTTGGAATTGATTCGAGATTCCGAGGAACACTTGGACGCTAAGGAATTGTATCAGCGTGCCCGTGCCAGAGATGACTCTATAGGTCCGGCTACGGTGTACAGGAGCCTTAATCTCTTTAAGGAGCTGGGACTGATTAATGAGACGAGGTTGGACAAGGTTCGTTGCTATTACGAGATTAAACAATCACCGGAGCACCAGCACTTGATCTGCCAAGGATGCGGCAAGGTTATCGAATTTCAAAACCCCCACTTCCAGAAGTTGATCAAGGCAGTACGGCGTGAACACGGCTTCAATGTAACTAACGCTGAGTTATACCTTGAGGGTTACTGTCCAGAGTGTGAGGACCAAGAGAAGAGAGGGTAACCCATCTGACTGCGGAAAGGAGCGGTATCTTGAGCGGTGGTCAGATTGATAAGCTTTGCTGGGAGTGGTTGCGCGAAAACTATGGTGAGGAAATTGCCTCTGAATACACAACATATTCGCCGGTGATACCAATATGGAATCCTGCTGAACTTAACGACGCACTCGAAGACCTAAGGCTGAAGCTATGCCTCACCTTTGGTCCCGAGCAATCCTTCGGACGCACTGATTATTACGAAGCGAGAGAAAAGCTAGGGTTATCAGTTGGCCGGACTCCAATACCAGATGTATTTGTCAGGGCCCTTGCAACAAAGTAAACACGGGAACCGCTTTCACAATGAATGCTTACCAGTACTTGAGATTAAAAGAGCTAGTCGCTGAAAAGAGAATAGTGCGATGATTGAGATTAACGAACGAGATTTTGATAAGGAAGTGCTGGGATGTAAACTCCCTGTGTTCACTTGCTTCACTACTCGGTGGTGCCATTCCTGTTACCCCACGTGTCTTTTAGGTGATGACCTGGCGAATGAATATGAGGGCAGAGTGAAATTTGTAAAGGTTGATGTGGAGAAAATCCCGCACGTCTCAACCGGGTACCGCATTACCGCCGTGCCTACTATTTTGATTTTCAAGAACTCTAAGCCGGTGAGGACGCTCCTCGGCTTTCAGGACCGAAGGTCGCTGAAAGCCCTGCTGGATAGCGTGACAAACGAAAGTGATAAGCTCCCCAGCAGAAGATCGGAAATGAATGAGGTACAGGAATGAACAGGTTTCATATAGATCAGGAGAACCCAATCCAGCAACGAATGGCTGAAGAGGAAAAGATCCAGCAGAGAGTTGACGAGGACGGTACCATGTGGACGAAGGTCTACTTTGGTGGCGGCGCTCATTTCAGAAATTGGTTAAGTCAGTTTGTAGAACTGAAGGGTGAAGAGAATGTGAAGGTGGAGGAAGCGGATTCCACAGGCTTTCAATGCTACGAAGAAAGCGGTGAGAAGATGTACCGCATATGGGTTAAGGATACCGACTTAGGAGAAAAAGCAAGCGGTCTATATGATGAACAGGAAGATACTCCTGCCCCGTTCTATGATTCAACTGAGGCTTATCAGAATCAAAAGTAATGATGTTTCCTGTTATAGCTGGACATAATATGAACAGGCATATAGCTTTTACCAAATAAAAGTAGAGGAGAGTGATAAATGGCATATAAAATTACTGAAGACTGTATAAGCTGTGGAGCCTGTGCACCTGAGTGCAAGAATGAGGCTATCTCTGAGGGAGAAGACGTTTACATTATAGATGCTGAGCGGTGCACTGAATGCGTCGGCAACTTTGAATCGCCGAAGTGCGCCGAGGTTTGCCCGGTAGACGCCTGTGTACCTGACCCGGAACACGAGGAGAGCAAAGAGCAATTGCTGGAGAAATGGCACAGCTTGCACCCGGGCGAGATTCCTGCTTATGAGCCATAGGGGTACAAAATGAGTAAAGACAAAGTAAGAGAGATTGAGGATAAGATAGCCGACCTTAAGGCTAGGTGGCCAGCTCACTCCGTGCCGCCGTCAATGTGGCAGCAACTAGAAAAACTGGAGGCTGAGCTAGAGGAGGCAAAGGTAGAAGAAAGTAGAGGCCGATAGCAGGATGATTCAGCTTACTTGCTCTATTCATTGGTGGAAAGCTTGCTACGGCTTAAGGAGGCAGTATCCGTGATGAAGTGGCGACTGAGAAGCTGCCCTCGGTGCGGTGGTGATACGTTCATTGAGAAAGATTTGTATGGATGGTACGAAACTTGCCTGCAGTGTGGTTACTGGTGTGAGTTGAGGGACTTGGATGGATTCGGACAGGGCCCAGAACTAAAAGACAAGAGACCTTTAGGGGCAACAGGACATGAACCAATGGGAAAGTGAGGCAGTACCAATGTTACTTTCCTGTGGCGTATGTGCATTGTAAGGAGAAAACAGCGTTGGCTTTTGAAATGAAACGACCTGCTTTAAGCGTGGATAGGTGGAACAGGAGAAAGAAATGACTACAGACTTTAACCTGCTTCGTCATCGTTTGGAGACTGAGCGGGAAGGTTTATTGCAAGAAATAAAGACTACTGCTTCTCTTGTAGCTGAGAGACGAGAGCGTGGTTACTATAGTGAAGGAAGCGAGTTGGCTGCAGAGATTTTCGAGGTGGAAAAGGAGTTAATCTTAGAAAAGCGTGTGCGAGACCAGCTAGCAGAGGTAGAAAATGCTCTGCACAAGTTTGACCAAGGAACCTATGGCCTGTGTGAAATCTGCGGTCAACCAATAGAGTCGGCCCGGTTAGAAGCCCTTCCTCATGCGAAGTTATGCTTAAGCTGTAAAGCTCGTCGGGCAAAGAATTGAGTATGAACCGTGCAAGCTAAACAAGTGATAGTTACAATGCCGATAAAGAGGAACTGATGCCAAGCAAGATAGCGTTAGTGGACTATAATAAATGTCACCCTGAGAAGTGCGACAGCGCTTGTCTTTGCCGCCGGGGATATCAGGCATAACTCATTTCGCCAGGTGATAACTGCGGCTGGGGACGGAGCCGCTGCAGCTAGCTCAGCATTCAGATATCTTTATGAGTAAGCAAGAGATGCAAGGGATTGGAGGTGAATATGTGCTTAAGTAACGTCTTCTACATTGACTCGAATGGTCGGCAACAAGAAGTAATGCAGGACGTAGCTCAGATGGAAGCCCAAGATAATGGATTCCTGTTCATTGGGCTGTTAGGGGAGCAAAAATTCTTTCAGGGCGAAGTAAGAACTATTGACTTTGTGAATAAGCACTCGGTAGTGCTTGGGATAAATAGAACAAAGCACGATCAGGTGAGCGGTGCCAGCTTCTAGTCAACCACGGATAATAATTTTTACTGGGTCGTCGTGCCCCTGGTGCGATAGGGTAAAGCAGTACCTGAAGGGAAAAGGCTTCAGGTTTCGAGAAGTGAATGTTGAGAGAGACCGCGATGGTGCCAGGGAATTGCAGCGCAGGCATATAATGGGTGTGCCCGTTATCCTGATTGGAAGCCATCCCATTGTCGGCTTCGATAAGCCAAAGATCGATAAATTACTAGGAATCAAAAGGTAGGAAAAGAGGAATCAAAGATGCAGATAAAGCCTTTTGAGGACCGGGTGTTGGTTGAGCCAGAAGAGCCCGAGGAGAGCAGAACCAAGAGCGGGATAATCATCCCTGACACGGCGAAGGAAAAGCCAAGAACAGGCAAAGTTATTGAGGTAGGGACGGATGAGGAGCTCGCTAAGAATATAAAGGTGGGGGATAAAATAGTCTTTGCTAAATTCACCGGTGATGAACTCGAATTTGAGGGCGAAAAATACTTGATAGTTTCCAGAAGCGACATTCTTGCTGTGATTAGATAAACCACTTCAAAAGCAAGGGCAGGCTTGAAGTGCCAATTCAGGCTAGCGGAAAGCTACCCCTGAAGTATAAATGGATGCTCACCGAAACATATCAAGCAGGGACGTGTAGAGTTGAAAATAATAAAGGAGGGGTTAGTGATTAAAAATATCTCTGAGAAGGATGTTCGTCAGGCAATAGGACAGGTGATGCACCCAGAAATCAGTCTTACTCTTGTTGAACTGGGAATGGTCAAAGATGTCACGCTGAGGGATGACGAGGTCTCTCTTAGCCTAGTGCTCCCTTTTCTCGGTATTCCTGCTTCAATCAAGGACTATCTTGTTAACAGCCTACGCCAGGCGGTGATGAAGTTAGGTGCCAAGGCTGAAATCAAGATAGCCGAGATGAATCAGGAAGAACGCCTAGCCTTCTTGGCTATGGAGCAGGAAGGCTGGAGAGGGCTTGGATAAATATAAATGGAGCTAGAATCACGGGCCATTGAGGTATTAGAAAGAATAGGGATTATGAGAGGTCAGGCTGTACTGGATTTTGGCTGTGGCTATGGAGCATATACCATTCCCGTTGCCAAAATAGTTGGCGCGCATGGAAGAGTGTATGCCTTAGACAAAGATAAGGAAGCCCTGGATGAGCTGATGCAAAAAGCTGGGTCAGCGGGCTTGAAAAATATAGAAAGAATGGAGACATTGGGGAAACTAGAAATCGAGCTAGCTGATGAGTCTGTAGATGTGGTTCTTCTGTTTGATGTTTTTCATTCTTTCTATTTCCCACAGGCAGGTGATAGAAGAAGACTATTAGATGAAATTCATAGAATCATGAAGCCCTCTGCTTTTCTCTCTATTTCAGTCTGGCCGAACCTGATAGAGCCTGAGGCTGAAGGCGATATAAAAAATGCAGACTTCCGTTTGAAGAAGGAGGTTCTCGAGACGCTTGCAGATGATATTAAGGGCCTCGAAACGCGCAGAATTCTTTGTTTCAGGAAAGCGCGATATATTACTTACTCTAGTTGTGCCCAATAATCAACGTAGAAGGAGTCAGTATGAGCAAGATAGTAGAAGTTACGGATCAAAACTTTGAGGAGGAAGTTCTAGGTTCAGACCTGCCCACAGAGGTTGATTTTTGGGCACCCTGGTGTGGTCCGTGTCGGATGGTTATACCGATATACGAAAAACTCTCCGAGGAGTATGAAGGCCGATTTAAATTCTGCATGATTAATGTGGATGAAAACCAGCGGACAGCAGTGAAATACCAGATTATGAGTATACCCATGCAGAAATATTTCGCTAATGGTGAGAATGTAGATGAAATTCTCGGCGCAGTTCCTGAGGCCACGATTCGGGCAATGGTTGAAGATATTCTCAAGAGGTTCCCGACTGATGAAACGGGAAGGCTTAAAGTGCTTTTAACCTCGTGGGTTGAGAATAACAAAAAACATAGTGATAAATTTAGCAAATGGGTGGAGAAAGCTAAAAACATGGAGGGCAATCCAATCTATAAAAGCGCATTACAGGCAGCAGAAGAGTTGAAAAAAGCCAATGAACAACTGTCCCAAGTATTAACCCAACTGCCCAAGTACTGATTAAACTAGAAGAGGCAAGATAAATAGCAGCCAAGTGCGGCTGAGTAAACTCGGCTAGATGAGGAGGTGAAGTAGTTATGTCACTCCAGGATTGGAAGGCAAATATGGAGAAAGAGCGCGAGAGCAAGGACTCTTCCTTTGCCCAACAATGGCAATCACCAATCCCGCCTCAAGACAGGCTTCGGTTTAAAGGTTTAGAATATTATCCTCCTGACCCAAGCTACAGATTCGAGCTTGAACTGCATGAGTATCCCGAAAAGCAGGCAGTGAGAATGGCTTACACCAAAGGCAACGAACAAGACTTCCTTCGCTGGGGTGAATTTCGGTTCAATATAGGCGGAAGGGAACAAGCTCTTCAGGTTTACAAGAGCAGCCGTCAGGAGGAAATGTTGTTTATACCCTTCAAGGATATGACATCTGGTAAGGAAACCTATGGGGCTGGGCGCTACCTGGATCTTGAGCCAGAAATAGACCACACTGCAGACGGGAAATGGATTCTGGATTTTAACCAAGCTTACAATCCGTGGTGTGCATATAGCGAAGCTTATACCTGTCCTTTCGTGCCAGTGGAGAACTGGCTAGACATTCCAATTCAGGCCGGTGAGAAAAATTACCCTTTAAGCGAGGGACATTAAAAAGATGGCACAGATTGCGAAGAGAAAGCAAAGCTAATCCTGCGAATCCCTGACGATGAGTGGCTTTTATCGGTGGTTTCAGTCGGACATCCTGCAGAAGCACCAGAAAAGGGAAGGAAAGAGCTGGATGAAATTACCTTCACCAATACATACGGTCTTCATTAAGCCATTTGAGGGAGCCAAGAATGGCAAGTATGCAGACGAGTATCTGGCGATGCTCAAATGGGGGATCTAATTGCCAACAGCAAGGTCCAAGGTAGAGATTGGTGAGTGGGGAGCCCGCTATTACGATATCTTGATAAACCTGCTGTCGCTAGGGCGCTACTCTGATTTTATCAAAGGGGTTGTTGACAAAATGGATATCAAGCCAACTCAATCAATACTCGACCTCGGCTCAGGTACTGGCAAGAACGATTGCTTCATGGCAGAAAAGGTAGGCTCTCAGGGCCGTATTGTGGGTCTAGATATCAGTGACGAGATGTTAGTAAGAGCTTGGAAGCATTGCCTCGGATATTCCAATGTCGTTTTTGAAAAACAGAGGATAGAACTACCCCTGGCATATGAAGAGGAGTTTGATAAGGTGTTTATCTCCTTTGTCCTGCATGGGTTTGAGGATGACCAAAAGGTGGGGATTATCCGTAATGCTTACCAAGTTCTAAAGCCGGGAGGAACCTTCCATATCCTAGATTATGCTGAGTTTGACATTGACAGGATGTGGTTTCCCCTTCGTTGGGCATTCATCCGATGGGAGTGCCAGCTGGCTTTCGAATTCCTTAAGCTCGATATAAAGGGGATGCTCTATACTCAAGGTTTCACTGCCTTCAAAGAAGATCTTTTCCTCAGAGGGCATCTGCGGCTGTTGAGTGCAGTAAAGCCCCCGGATAGCACTCTGTGAATGAAAGCGAGAATCATATGAATAAGCTGGAGAAGGCTTTAAGCAGATTGTTAAAACATTGTGAGCTTATAAATTGTTTGTCACCAGTCCTGGCCTATGCCTCAAAAAAAGGAAGTATATCCTATCGTGAGGTGGACAATATAGTTAAGGACACCGCTGAGGATGTTTTACTCCTGGGCAACGAATGGAGACTACTTCTTCCTGTTAGAACGCTTAAGAGCGCTGCCTGGGAGGATCGACTGCTTCTCTGTAAGCCGGAAGAATCGTACGAAGTACCCAATATTATCAGATGTCTAGTGGAAGGGGCCAGTAGGACAGGGTACTGGGATCCTGAGCATGCTATAACCAAACTTTTCAAGGAAATGAGTGAGCCAGCTTGGGAGAAAATACCCAAGTTGGTTGAGAGGCTGGAGGAGCAGGCGAGGGACTACAGGGTTACCGCAGTTCAGATAAAGGAAATATGCGGCGAGTTAGGCTTGGGGGACAGGGTTGATATGCTTATAGCTGAGCTGAAAGGAAGCGGGGTAATGAGTCCAAAGCTGGGCTCGCTTGCTGAAGTGTCCCGAACAGGGTCCCCTATTTATGAGCTCAATCCGTCGCTATTCATAAAGAAAGGAGAGAGAAAGTGATTGGCCAAGTGCAGAAACCTATAGAAGAGATTTTGGAAATGCTGGAGGGCAAGGAGAAGCTAGTTCTGTACGGTTGCGGTGGCTGCGCAACAGTTTTTCACACGGGGGGTGAGCCGGAGGTAAAGGAGATGGCAGATACTCTTCACAATCATGGGAAAAGCATCCTGGCTGCTGTTGCTCCACCATTTGGAGAGTTCACCTGCTATGCTCCCTGGAGCAAGGAGCGTCTGGGAAAATATCGGCAGCAGGTTGAAGAATGTGATGCTATTTTGATGATGGCCTGTGGCGACGGACTTCAAGTTGTCAGGGAGTTCGTGTTAGAGAATGAATTTGGCCTGGTAAAGCCTATCTACCCGGCAAACGATGCTATTGGGCACATGGGTGGTGGACCGAGTGCCTTCCGTGAGAAGTGCGTGCAGTGTGGCGAATGCTTGCTCGGCCAGTTCGCCGGTATCTGCCCAATGACTCAGTGTGCAAAGGGGCTCCTCAACGGCCCGTGCGGCGGTGCAAGCAATGGCAAGTGCGAAGCAGACCCTACACGTGACTGCGCCTGGGAGCTGATATACAATCGCCTGAAGAAATTGGGCATACTGGAAACGATAAAGCAGTTCGTTCCACCGAAGGACTACAGTAAAATGGCCCGGCCACGCAAGATTGAAGTAGCTCCACTCGTCCTTTAGCGCCAGTCTGTTCAGGGGTGAGCCTGATTTAAATAACACGATTTATTGTAAAAAGTGATTTAGACAATGAGTAACAACAGAGTCTCTTTACTGGATAGGCTGCTCGCTATACCCGTTATCGTTTACTTTTGGTGTTATAAGTGGGGTCAGAAGCGGGCGAACTCTAAGGAAGAAAGTTGACCAAGATATTTAGAAATGGAAGGGAGGAGCTAGAATTAAAGCCGTATGTTTTGACTTAGGAGATACCCTGGTAGCTGAAGAATCCGTTGTGCATGATAGCTCCGGCCGAGCCATTACTGCCCGCATCATCGACGGTGTATTCGAAGTCTTGGACGCTATCAGAAAAGAGGGATACAGGATAGGCATGATAGCTAATGGGGATAGCACTGATTGCTGGAACATTATCGAAGCCACCGGCTTACATAACTACTTTGGTGCCATAGTAATTTCTGAAGAGGTGGGGATCGAAAAGCCCAATCAAAGGATTTTTGAGGTTGCGTTAGGCAAACTTGGCGTGGAGCCTGAGAATGCAGTCATGGTTGGCAATAGAATTGACGCCGATATTCTTGGAGCAAACATGTTTGGCATGAAGAGCGTGTGGTTCAGATGGAACGCCCGGCATAACGACACAATAGACAGTAGCCAAGGGAAACCCGATTTCACAATCAACAGTCTCTTTGAGTTACCTGGACTGCTTACCTTGATGTAGAGTTAATAGCAATTGTGACTCGGGGTTGCCCAAAAGGGAGTAGTAAGGAAGTGGTATTAATCGTAACTAGTGAAGAATCTGGTCTGGATAGGTACAGCCAGGAGATAGCCAATAGGCTGGATGTCGAGAAAATCACCTGTAGGAGATATCTATCCCCGCCAAAGGCTTATAAGCTGGCAAGGTCAATAGGAAGTCGCGGCGAAGTCGTTCACCTGCCAAATCAGCACTTCGCCAGGTATGCTCTCTTTCTTAATCGGCCATTCATAATCACTGTGCATGACCTGGTACGATGCTGCTTTAATTTTGACCGGGAAAGCATTAGCGAGAAGATGCTACTTAACCTTGACAAAAGGTATATCAAACGAGCAAATCACATAATAGCGGTATCGGAAAGTACTAAAAATGACCTGGTCAACTACCTGAAGATACCAGAGGGCAGGATTAGTGTAATCTATAATGGAGTAGACCATAATGTCTTCAAGTCATATCATGTGAGGCTTCATTATCGCCGATATATACTATATGTTGGTTCAGAGAGACGGCGCAAAAACCTGGGCCGCCTTTTAGAATCCTTTGCTGCGCTAAAGCGCGAGTTCCCCGACTTAATGCTGGTCAAAGTAGGAAGTCCAGGAAGGAGCAAAGAGTTCCGAAGTAAGACACTGGAAATATTGTCCCGTCTGGGGATAACCGAAGAAGTGATTTTCGTTGACCATATTTCTGAGAAGGATTTAGCCTATTACTATTCCTCAGCTGCCTTGCTTTGCTATCCCTCACTGTATGAGGGTTTTGGTCTACCACCTCTGGAGGCTATGGCCTGTGGCTGCCCGGTGGTGACTTCCAATACCTCTTCTCTTCCTGAAGTCATGGGCGAAGCTGGCATAATGGTCAACCCCTACGATACTCGTAGCCTGGTTCAGGCAATGAGGCAGGTTCTTACTGATAGCGATTTGAGGAATAGCATGGTAAGAAAGGGGCTGGAGCAGTCCAAGAAGTTCTCCTGGGAAAGGACCGCTGATCTGACTCTTCAGGTCTACAACAGAGTAACCAGTAGGGAAATTAAAAGATATGACTGGGGCACTACTCAAGAAGGCAAAGAGATAGAAAGAAGGGAGGCAAACACAGTAGTAAGATAAATGAGTTTTCGGACGAGGTCGACGCGGAAGATAAAAAGGGGAGAAGGAATAGTAGATTCCTTAATCGCCGGAGGTTTTGAGAAAGAATACTAATCAAGGGAGAGTCCTAAATGAAAATACTGATCTGTGGTAAGGGAGGGTGTGGAAAATCTACAATTGTGACCCTTTTAGGTAAAGAGATGGCTGCAAGGGGAAATAAGGTATTGGTGATTGACAGCGATGAGTCAAATATTGGTCTTCATAGCCGGTTAGGAATGCAAAAGCCTGAAGATTTTATGAATTACTTTGGCGGTAAAAACGTTCTATTTGAAAAAACCAAAGAGCTGAAGGACAAATGGAGGCTAGATGACTTACCTAACGATTATTTAACTGAGAAAGGAAATATCCAACTTTTATCGATGGGGAAAATTTATCAATTCGGTGAAGGATGCGCTTGTCCAATTAATGCGCTTTCTTCAAAGTTTCTAGAAATT
>JGI24422J19971_10002612_pt1 | contig 11180 bp, 8 predicted proteins | sample DeeMarSWOR152_54_FD_19971 | JGI IMG/M metagenome (IMG submission 19971)
GGTCACGCAGACTTTGAAGGTTTGAATATGGTCTGTTCCCTTAATCTTTAGACCTGAAAGCGGTATGGACTCTCCTGGAGCGGGAAACGGGATTCGAACCCGCGACCCTCAGCTTGGAAGGCTGATGCTCTGCCAACTGAGCTATTCCCGCTAAACACTCCCCCTTGGTGGAGAGGGGAGGATTCGAACCTCCGAAGGCTACGCCAACAGATTTACAGTCTGCCCCCTTTGGCCGCTCGGGAACCTCTCCTCCTATTTTAACGTAATTTATTATTATAATCAATTATGGGCAATAAAATCAAGTCTTTTCTACCAGAGTATTTGGTCGAATCTGAAAAAAAGGTGAGGTTAGTCAATTTTTTCGTAAAATATCTTAATAATTCGCGAATTTAACCTATTTTTCACCCCATCTATAACATATTTTCATCGTCTCTGTCAAGATTTCACCTTAAGAGATCTCACCTTTTGTCTTTTTTCAAAGCCCCCAACGGGATGCCATTTATTTCAGGGAATTCGCCCAACCCCTCACTTCATTGTCCTTGAATTGAATAGCAAAATATGTTAACTATTTTTAAGGGTTATACACTATTTGTTAAACGTCAATCGATATTTATGATTTATTCAACCCTTTTCCGCTGTCGAGGCGAAAAGGCCCGACGCTCCATCCGATGGTGAAAGGATTCGGATAAGGTGATCCATTTTTACCATGTAAGCAAGATCTACTCCAACAATATTCATGCCTTAGACGACATTACCCTTCAAGTTGACAGAGGTGAATTCCTTTTCTTGACTGGTCCGAGCGGGGCCGGGAAGACAACCCTTCTCAAGTTGATATACTGCGAAGAAAGTCCTACTCAAGGGGAGATCTTGGTCAACGGAATTAATATATCGAGGATCAGACCTTCCCAGATTCCCTATCTTCGGAGAAACATCGGTATTGTCTTTCAGGACTTTAAACTCCTGAAGGATTTAACGGTATCTCAAAATGTGGCCTTCGCCTTGGAGGTAACGGGGATTAGGGGAAAGGAACTGAAGAGGAGGACTTGGAAGACTCTGCGAATGGTTGGGTTGCTGGATAAGATGGATGAAATGCCGTTAAAGCTCTCGGGAGGAGAGCAACAGCGGGTTGCCATCGCCCGCGCCCTCATTAACAATCCGCCCATTCTCCTTGCTGATGAACCGACGGGAAACCTTGATCCCGATATCTCCGTCGATATCATCAACCTCATGAATAATTTCAATGCGTGGGGGATGACCGTCGTTATCGCCACGCATAATATCGACTTAGTCAGGAAGTACAGCAAAAGAGTTATAAGGCTCAAGAAGGGTAGGACCACAGATCAAATGGATCCGGAGAGGTTAACGCTAAAGCCCGAAGCCGAAGCTTCGTTCTTCTAAAGGCCAATGTATTTCCTCAAAAAAGCTTACCGAGACATACGAAGGAATATCTTGGTAAATGGAGTATCCATCAGCATTATCGTCTTTTCCCTTCTCATTTTTTCCATCTTCCTGTTGGTCCTGTCAAACATCAATAGACTCACGGCTCACTGGGAGGGTAAAATCCTGGTAATCTGCTATGTACAGGATGGCCTGGCAACCCATGAGGTGGAGAATGTCCGGAAAAATATCCTCGACATGAAGGGAGTGAAGTCCGTTAAATACGTTTCCAAATCCGATGCCGCCTTGCTCTTTAGACGGCTTTTCGGTAAGCAAAAGGGAGTCCTTGAGGGGTTGGATTTGAGCATCTTACCCGCCTCCTTTGAAGTTCACCTTGAGCAACAATTGCATCGCGGTCAGGGGTTGGAGCAATTGGCAAGAAAACTGCTCCAACTAAGGGGAATCACGGACATCCAATACGCGCGAGAATGGATAACCAAGCTTTCCACCATCGTACATCTCTTACGATGGGGGCAGTGGATCCTGGGAGGAATCCTATTCCTTGCTATTTCATTTATCGTTTCTAATACCATCAAACTAACCATCTACTCCCGGAGAGAAGAAATCGAAATTATGAGATTGGTCGGGGCAACCAGTGGACATATCCAGATCCCCTTCTTGATCGAGGGGCTCTTTCAGGGGGCCTCTGGAGCGTTCCTGGCCCTGGGATTGCTGTTTCTCCTCTATCAGGTGTTCCTCTTTCAGTCGGGACCTTCTATCAAGGCCTATTTCGGGCCCGTTGCATTTTCCTTCTTACCGTGGAGCTCCGTTGGAGGAGTAATTTCGGTGGGTATTTCCCTGGGAGTTCTCGGGAGCTACATGTCGTTGGCGAGGTTTTTGAAGGCATAAGTGACCCGTATGGGAAAAGTCCTCTTCAGCAGCCTCTTCTTTCTCTTCATCGCGGGCATAGGAACCAATTTTGCTCAGGATGATAGCGGTAGTAACCCGGGACACGTGGAAACGCACAAGAAGCGACTGGAAGAGATCCAAGAGGAACTGAGGCACAAGAGGGCCGGCGAAAAAGCAGTCTCAAGAAGGGAAGAGTCCCTCCTCGGGACGCTCAGCCGGATGGAGGAGGATCTTTTCCGTATGGAGAAAGAGTTGGCGAGGTTGGACTCACAACATGATGGCATCCAGAGGAATATTGCCGTGATACAGGAGAAGTTGAACCGAATCCAGCGCCAAATGGACCACAATCAAGCCCGTCTCCATTCCCGGATCGTTGCCATGTACAAGGCGGGGAGAGTCGGTTATCTCCCCTATCTCCTCTCCTCCGATTCGTACACTGATTTTATGCGGATGGCGAAATTCCTCAAGATCGTGATCGATCACGATGCACATGTATTGAGGAACTACCGGGCCCAATGGCTGGAGAAGAAGCGATACCAGGAGAAATCGGAGAACGACATGAGAGAGCTCAAACGAATCATTTCCCATCGGGAACGGAAAAAACTGGAAATCCTCCATGCGAAAAGCGAAAAAGTGGCTTTTCTCGAAGCAGTAAGGAGGGAAAAGGCGGAGTATCGGAAATGGATTCAAGAATTGGAGGTTAGGGCAAGAGAGCTGCACCTCTTCATTGAGAAACTGGAAAAGGAAATGAGAGACAAAGAGGTCTCCGATTTGAACTTCAAGTTTCATAAGGGAAGGCTTTCCTTGCCCGTGAGGGGAAACGTTATCCCGGGGAGGTACGGTCGTGGGATCATAATCGAGGCACCTCAAGATTCCCCAATACGGGCTGTCTTTTCGGGACGAGTAATCTTCTCGGGACGATTTGAGGGATACGGCAATATTATCATCCTCGATCATGGGAATAAGTATTATACGGTTTTCGGCCATGCATCCAAGGTATTAAAGGGGGTAAATGAGCGCGTCGAAGAAGGAGAGGTAATCGCCCTCGTTGGCGATACAGGCTCCATCAGGGGTCCCTGTCTCTATTTTGAAATCAGGCATAAGGGGAAACCGGAAAATCCGCTGGAATGGTTTTTCATACCGAAGGGTTCAGATGGCCTCTCTGAAGCAAAGAAAGGCTCGGACGTTTCAGCGGGAGGAGGAAGGAGTTAGGGGGAAAGCGGCTCCATTCTCCTTCACGAGCACAAGGAGGAAGACATGTCAAAGCGAATAAATCGTTTCAACCCTAAACTACTGCTTCTCATCTTGCTCATCTCCTTCTTGGGAATCCTCATGGGGATGGCGAGGGATCGGAAAGTCTCGGCAGTGACCGACGACGTCTACGAGGATCTCCGAGTTTTCACCGACGTCCTTACCCATCTCCAGAACGATTACGTGGAGGAAACCGAAAATCGAAGGCTGATTTACGGAGCCATTAAGGGGATGTTGGACACCCTAGACCCACATTCCTCATTCATGCCCCCCGAGGTATACAAGGAAATGCAGATGGAAACCAGGGGGAAATTCGAAGGACTGGGCATCGTCATTGAAAAGAAGAAAGGGCTCTTACTGGTCGTCTCCCCCATAGAGGACACGCCGGCCTTTAAGGCGGGGGTCCAATCGGGAGACCATATCATAAAGATCGATGACCAGCCCACCGAGAACATGACGTTGCATGAAGCCGCCATGAAGATGCGAGGGCCCAAGGGAACCAAAGTTACCTTAACCGTCGTGAGGGAGGGAGTAACAAAGCCCAAAGAGATCACCATCGTTCGGGATATCATCCCCTTGAAGAGCGTCAAATACGAAGTACTTGAAGAGGGCATCGGTTATGTCCGGATTTCACAGTTCAATGAACAGACAGCCTCGGATTTCGAAAAGGCCCTCGACAAACTGAATTCTCTCAATAAGGCCCCTATTAAGAGCTTGATCATTGATCTTCGAAACAATCCCGGGGGACTATTGGATCAGGCCGTAAAGGTGGCCGACAAATTTATCGGCTCAGGTGTTATCGTCTCCATTGAGGGACGAAACAAAGAGCAGAAGATGAAGTTCACGGCTCACAAAGAAGGGACTGTGGAAAACTATACGGTAGTTGTCTTGGTCAACAGCGGCAGTGCCAGCGGATCGGAGATCCTTGCAGGTGCCTTACAAGATCATGGAAGGGCATTGATCCTGGGGACTCAAACCTTCGGCAAGGGATCTGTCCAGACCATTTTCCCACTGAAAGATGGGTCGGGCTTGAAACTGACCACGGCCACGTACTATACGCCCAAGGGAAGGTCTATTCAGGCAATGGGCATTGCCCCAAACATTGTTGTCCCCTATTCGCGGGTTTCCGAAGGCGAAGAATCAAAAGAGCAGGCGTCCCGCCTTCTGGAAAAGGATTTGGAGCGCCATTTGAAGGGGGAACAAGGGGAGAAAGGCCTTGAAAAGCCAGAGGAAAAGAAGGTCCTCGATTCCCAACTAGAGCGCGCCGTGCAAATCCTCAAGAGTTGGGAGATCTTTCAGGCTCTTTCCCTTAAGAAATGAGGAACCCCTCCATGGCACAGCGACCGACCAAGGGGACCAAAGCGAAAAGGGCTTCCCCGAGGAAGAGACCTTCAACCAGGAAGCGAAGGAAGAAGCCAGCCTCACGATTTTGGCCTTTTGTGGGGTTCATTGGATTTCTCCTCGCGTTAGCGCTCGCTTTCTTTTATCTCTATCGACCCTCTTACGACCTCCAGTCCCTGCTCAACCAAAGGATAGACCTTATCGACAAGGCTATTTACAGCCGCCTCTTTAAGCTCGGCTTTTCCGAAAAAGACGTCATTTCCCGGCAATCCCTCCCAACAAGGAGCGGCGATCTTTCGTGGAAGACCTTCTCCATAGAGCTCCAGCTTCCCGAGCGAACCCCATTCTCTCAGATCAAGAGGCAGATGGAGCGGGATTTGACGCATGTGGATAGGGATGTTTCCCTCCGATTCACCGAGGATCCTTCTCAACCGAGGAAGATAGAGGTCCTAGTCGGCGATCTCTTGACCCATAACCTCATTTTCCGCCCCCCCAAGGTTAGAGTACCCGAGAAGAAGGTTGGGCCTCGGGTCGCCATCATCATCGATGATATGGGTCCGAGCAAGCGGAGGGCGAGGGAGGTGATAAACTTGGAGGCTCCTCTCACCCTCTCCTTTTTCCCCTTTTCCCGCAATTCTCGGAAATTGGCGCAGGAGGCCCTCGAAAAGGGAAAGGAGGTTATCCTCCACATGCCCATGGAGCCCAAGGAATTTCCGGAAATAAACCCTGGGAAGGGGGCTCTCCTCATGAACATGACTGAAGAAGAGCTCCATCGGCAGATTCGCGAAAATCTCGACACCATCCCCTTTGTAAAGGGGGTAAACAACCACATGGGCTCACGCTTCATGGAGGATGAACACAGGGTAGGCATTTTGATGGAAGAGCTCAAGGCGCGGAAGCTCTTTTTCTTGGATAGTCGGACGACCGCCAACACGGTGGGATATCGGACTGCAAAGGAATTGGGCATCAAGACCGGAGAGAGGGATGTTTTCTTGGACAACAACCGTTATGATGAAGCGGAAATCAGAGAGAATATCTCGAAGTTGGTGGAGATAGCCAAAAATGAAGGCAAGGCCATTGGCATTGGTCATCCTCACCCTTCTACAATCAGATCCCTCCGGGAGATGATACCGACGTTGAAGGAGAAGGGAATTGAAATCGTCCCCCTTTCGGATCTCATGGATTAGAACTCATGGCGAATCGGGTATGATTCCACCTATGCAAATATTTCAGCATTCTGAAAAAATGTCACACCTCTGACCCCAATTCTCCCCTCCCTTCCTCACTCATAGGTGCCCCCAACGATGCGATAGGGAATTATCTACTCCTCGAAATTACGGGCAAATCCGAAAATTCAGATTTCTCCAACCGGTTGGAATGTCTCCTGTTGGCATTCTCCTTGCTAGGTATCCTCTAAAAAGAGGAGGAAACCATGAACATCATTCATCGCATCCGCTCCCTCTTCGATCCCACCAACAAGGGAAAGACCCTTGAGTTCGGCTTTATCACCGTGCTCGTCGTCATTGTCATCTACTTAATCGGATCCGGACTCTAACCCACCTCCCTCCATCCTCAATAAATTCAGGGTCAGGCTTGCATACGTGCATAAACACCTAGTCCATGGCTTTTTGTCCGCACACTCGAAGTTCTCTATCCGATCCTGATCATCAAGAAAAATGTCCTGCTTTTGATTGCCACGGAGAATGACATGATAGAATAATCCTTAAAATTCTAGACCGAAGTGGGCATATCATAATTATCGATTCTCTCTTTATGAATTTATATGCGTGTTTGCAAGCCTGACCCCATTTTACGTTCGAGACGAGATAACCCCAGCCTCTGGGGACTGGGGTTATCCAATTGAAAAACTCCCCCGGGGGAAGGCTACATTAACGTCTCGATGGATCGTTGCGCTAGGGCGAGGACGCTGCGCGGGAAAATCCCCATATACAGCACACCCCATGTGGATATGATTATGGCGATAACTGAAGCCGGCGAGAACGACAGGCCGGAGATCTCCCTTTCGGCCTCCCTGAAGTACATGAGCACGGTCACCCGTAAATAGTAGTATACTGAGATGGCGCTATTGAGCACGCCAATGACGGCGAGCCAGTAATACTGGGCCTTCACCGCCGCGCTGAAGATGTAGAACTTGCCCATGAATCCCCCCAAAGGCGGAATTCCAGCCATGGACAGGAGGAATATGGTCATGGAGGCGGCCAGCAGCGGGTACTTAAACCCGATTCCCGCATAATCCGATATCAATACGTTCTCCTCCCCCCTCTTTCCCAGGAGGATCACGACGGTAAAGGCACCGATATTCATGAAGGCATAGACCAAGAGGTAGAAGAGAATACTGGCCGTACCCAACTCATTTCCCGCCACGAAGGCCACCAAAATATATCCGGCGTGAGCTATGCTGGAATAGGCCAACATCCTCTTGATGTTTGTCTGGGCGATGGCCACCACGTTTCCCACCGTCATCGTTGCCACGGCCAAAAGCCACATAATGGTTATCCAATCGGGCTGAAAGGCCCCCAGCGCGGAGAAGAAAACCCGGATGAACCCGGCAAATCCAGCGGCCTTTACCCCCGTCGCCATAAACGCCGTTATGGATGTCGGGGCACCTTCGTATACATCAGGGGTCCACATATGGAAAGGCACTGTCGCAACCTTAAACCCGAAGCCGATGGTCAACAAGGCGATGCCGATGATGATCATGGGCGACCGGAGAAGCTCCGGCTTGGATTTAATATAGGCCGCGATCTCCTTGAGGACGATGGATCCGGTGGATCCATAAATCAGGGCCATGCCGTACAACAGGAATCCCGTTGCAAAAGCCCCGAGCAGGAAGTACTTCAGGGCAGACTCGATGGACTTCCTATCCCCCGTTAACATCCCCGCCAGAACATAGATGGAAATGGACATGGTTTCGAGCCCGAGAAATATGGTGATCAAGCTCGTCCCGGCGGCCATCAGCATCATGCCCACGGTAGAAAACATGATCAGGGCATAGTATTCACCGAAGTTGAGATCTACCCTTCTCGCATACCCAATGGAGATGAGCACGGTTAAAAGGGCGATGATGAGGAAGATGACCTTGAAGAACATTCCAAATCCATCGGCGGCAATCATGTTGCTGAAGGCGTATTGAGACGTGCCCATAATGGGGATGGTAGAGAAGAAGGCGACGACGATTCCCGCGAGGCTAACATACCCCAGGTAATCAGTCCTCCCTGCCCGGGGGATAAAGACCCCGAGAAGGAGAACTCCCAGGGCAAAGGCGCTCATGACCAGCTCAGGAGCGATAATGCTGAAATTGATCTGAGGAACAGCTATTTCCATCTAAGAATTCCTCCCCCATCGAGCCCCATCAGTTGCTCCCGGAAGACGGACGCACGCTCCCTCCGGCGAGGATGGATGGCAACTTCGGCGTTGGCGCTTCTCCCTTCATCTCGTATTTCGCCTTAAAGGACTTTATGAACTGATCCACCGAGACATCCATTTTCGAGAAGAAGAGCTTGGGATAGACCCCCATCACGAAAATCAGCAGCACCATGGGAACCATGGTGGCTATTTCCCGCGTGTTTAAGTCCTTCAACTTCATATTCTCCGGATTCTTTATCTCCCCGAACATGACCCGTTGAAACATCCAGAGCATATAAGCTGCTCCCAGGATAACCCCCGTGGCCGCGGCCACGCCATAGGCTGTCTTTGAGCGAAAAGCGCCCAAGAGGATGAGAAACTCCCCGACAAATCCATTGGTCCCGGGAAGCCCAATTGAGGATAGGGTCACGATCATGAAGATGGCCGCGAAAACGGGCATGACCTTGGATAACCCGCCGAAATCGGCAATCATCCGAGTATGCCTCCGTTCATATATCATGCCCACAAGCAAAAAGAGGGACCCCGTGCTCACGCCGTGATTGAGCATCTGGTAAACGCTTCCCTCGACCCCCTGCATGTTCAATGCGAACATCCCCAGTATGACGTACCCGAGGTGACTGACGCTGGAGAAGGCGACCAACCTCTTGAGATCCGCCTGCATCATGGAAACCAGGGCCCCATAAATGATACCGATGATGGCCAATACACAGATCAATGGCAGGAAGTCCATTGCTGCATTGGGGAACAGGGGCATGGCAAAACGGATAAACCCGTATGTCCCCATTTTCAGCAAGACGCCAGCCAGGATGACGCTTCCGGCCGTGGGGGCCTCCGTATGGGCGTCGGGCAACCAGGTGTGAAAGGGGAACATGGGGACCTTGATGGCAAAGGCCACGGCGAAGGCAGCGAACAACCAGTATTGGGTGCCTACCGGGATTACCGTCTTATAGAGCTCCAACGCGTCGAAGGTCAGGGTTCCCGTTGCCCTGAAGTTGATGAAGTAGAGGGCAAGTATGGCCACCAGCATCAAAACGCTCCCGGCCATGGTATAGATGAAGAACTTGATGGCGGCGTAGATCCTTCGCTTGGGATCGCCCCACACCCCGATGAGGAGATACATGGGTATGAGCATTACCTCCCAAAAGACGTAAAAGAGGACGAGATCCAGCGCAACGAGAGCCCCCACCATCCCCGTCTCGAGAAAGAGGAAGGAGATCATGTACTCCTTCACCCGCACGGTGATGGCGCTCCAGGAGCTGAGGATGCACAGCACAGTCAAGAAGGTCGCCAAGAGGATGAGCAGGAGGCTTATCCCATCGATTCCCAGATAGTAGCTGATCCCATATTCGGGGATCCATGGTACCCTCTCCACGAACTGCATCCCAACGGCTTTCGGGTCGAAATAAAAGAACAGGGGGAGGGAAACGACGAACTCCGCCAGGGAGAAGACGAAGGCCACGAGCCTTATGGCGGAGTGATTCTCCTTGTCGATGAACAGCAGGACTATAGCGCCAACAATGGGCAAAAAGACGATGATCGAGAGAAAACCACCCATGGACAACACTCCTTCATCTTAGTGGAAGATCACCCTGAACACGTAATATGCGACGACGATAACGCCCCCGATAACCATGGAAAAGGCGTAGTTCTGAACGAAACCGGTTTGGATCTTCCGCAAAACCCCGCTCCATCCAACGATGAACTGACCCACGCCGTTTACCGCTCCATCGACGACCAGATCATCAAACCCCTTCCACAAACCCGTCCCCAACGACTTGAGGGAATCGACGAAACAAAATTCGTAGATCTCGTCCACGAAATACTTGTTGATCAATACCCTGTAGAGGGTCTTTCTCTTCTCGGCCAACATGCGCGGAAGGTCTGGCCTCTTGATGTAGAACACGTAGGCGATGAAGATGCCGATGAGCGCGATGAGGACGGAAATGCCCATCAGCATCAATTCCGTCGATGCGGAGCCGACCCCGTGGGCTCCGGCATGTGCGCCACCCCCTTCAGCCGCGTGAGCCATACTCCCCAGTGAGAGGGAGGCGTGAGCGGGGGCCGCTCCCCCGTGGCCACCAACCACGGGTGCCAGAAATTCGCCGACCTTGTTGAATCCCCCCAAGAATATGTGGGGTATGCCCACGTAACCGCCTATTATGGAGAGGACGGCCAACACCCCCATGGGAATCGTCATCACCCTGGGCGACTCATGGATGTGTTTCCTCACCTCCTCGGGGGCCCGAGACTGGCCGAAGAAGGTCATGAACAGGAGCCTGAACATGTAGAAGGCCGTCATTCCAGCGGCGATGGCCCCTACCAGCCAGAGCAGGAAATGTCCATGGGGGCTGCTGTAGGCCTGCCACAGGATCTCATCCTTGCTGAAGAACCCGGAAAACCCCGGTATTCCAGCGATAGCGAGGGTAGCGGGAACAAAGGCCCAGAAGGTCACGGGGATCTTGTTCCTCAGTCCCCCCATTTTCCGCATGTCCAGCTCCCCGCTCATGGCGTGCATGACGCTTCCCGCTCCCAAGAAGAGGAGGCCCTTGAAGAAGGCATGGGTCATTAAGTGGAACATCCCCGCTCCATAAGCCCCAACGCCGACCCCGAGGAACATATACCCCAGCTGACTGATGGTGGAGTAAGCCAGGACCCGTTTGATATCGTTCTGGGTTAATCCAATAGATGCAGCATAGATAGCCGTCGCTACTCCAATGACCGCTACAATGGCCAACGCAATGGGAGCCATGCTGTACAGCACGTTGCAGCGGGCAATCATGTAGACCCCCGCGGTAACCATGGTGGCGGCATGGATGAGGGAGCTCACAGGAGTAGGACCCTCCATGGCGTCGGGCAGCCAGACGTAGAGGGGAAGTTGGGCTGATTTCCCCGCCGCCCCGATGAAGAGCAGAATG
>JGI24422J19971_10002613_pt1 | contig 11178 bp, 11 predicted proteins | sample DeeMarSWOR152_54_FD_19971 | JGI IMG/M metagenome (IMG submission 19971)
GTAAATCACTTTCAGAATCAGATGAAAATGAAAAGTTTCCTCATAAAATATTTCCGTGTGCTCTGGAATACCATGCGAAGCTGATCCAAGAAAAAATGATAATCTTACTTTCAGATGGTAAGGCATGATGTATTATCGATTATACCGGGAACGTCCATGACAAAGAATGGACCATTTGAATGAAATATCAGATTGCATTATAAAGGAGGTATACCATGGAGAATATCAGGATCGTTGATACAAATGCAGAAAACATTCATGAGTATGGAATTAAAATGAAAATAATTAAGTATAGTAATTATAAGGATGTACAAAACAGTCCTTGTGCATTTGGAACATTTTGTATGTTATATAATGGTGTATTAATTACTGATCATCCAATAAGTCACAAGCGCTTTACAAATATTATGAATAAGATACTAAAGAAATAAGATGAAATAGCTCAGGTCTTCCCCTAACAGCGTGTAATTGGCTTCGGCGTTTTTACGCTTTTGCCCAAATGTCTTATTTTTGCTTGGTACTTTAGTTACGGACGAAACGGTATACGTAATAACGGGTAGGATTTATTATTAAGGAGTATTCCACCGAGATAGATCCAAAACATTCTCTACATTAGATATATTTTCATTATTATCGTTATATAGTAAGGCTTAGTAAATTTCATTTTTGAGGAGTATGCTTATCACTAATATTGGATTAATGAGAGAAAGTAGTTTGCATGCTGAATTGAAACGTCTATACTCTAATACTAATGCCAAACATGAATTAAATGTCTGTGGATTTATTGTTGATATTATACAAGATGATTCAATAATCGAGATACAAACGGGGAGTTTTTCAAAGATAAAAAACAAACTTTCCTCACTACTTCAGGATTACAAAGTTAAATTAGTATATCCTATTGCATATGAGAAAACTCTCGTCGTGTATGATTATAAAAAAGAAACCATCCTTTATAAAAGAAGATCGCCCAAAAGGGGTGGATTGATTGATATAGTTGATGAAATAATTCATATCACGAAACTTGTTACTCATCCCAATTTCAGTCTTGAAGTAGCTTTAACCAAGGAAGAAGAAATTAGGACAGCAGATGGGAAAGGAAGTTGGCGGCGAAGAGGTGTAAGTATTATTGATAGAAAGTTAGTGGATGTCATCGACAGAATTGAGTTTCTTCATATACAAGATTACTTAAGATTACTTCCTAATAATTTTCAATCTTCTTTTACAAATAGGAGTATTTCAGATATAATGAATAAATCAATAAGAAAGGTACAAAAATTAACATACAGTTTAAAGCAAATGGGCTTACTTCAAGTGGTTGGGAAGCAAGGGAATGCCCACGTTTTTAAAATTGTAAATTGTTAAGATTATGGAGAAAAGAATTGACATAAATTAAAAAAAATACTAGTTTTGTCAAGCTCTTTTAAAAGCGCTAAAATTATTTATTCGGAGGAAGTTAGTTTCATGCCAACAGGTAGAGTTAAATGGTTTAATGAGCAGAAAGGTTATGGATTTATCAGCAGAGAAGATGGAGATGATATCTTTGTCCATTATTCTGAGATCAAATCTGAAGGATTTAAAACGTTAACTGAAAATCAAGAGGTCTCTTTTGAAATAAAGGAAGGACCCAAAGGTTTACAAGCAGCAAATGTAAAGGCTCTTTAAACTATTCGGAAAAGCCCTGATTATTCGGGGCTTTATTATTTCAATTATATACGATCTACATTATCTCCTTTCATTTTTCACGTATATACTAACCCATACTTGGAAATCTTTTCTATATTTTGTACGATGAAGAATAATGGCTACACCATATTTACCTTTCCCTTTGCTCCCTATTGCCCTCGATTTCGGTAGAGGAATAGAAAACCGGGTAGAAGATAAGGCTAAAGAATATAGAAACACTGTACTGCTCCTCTATGGTGGTGGTAGTATAAAAAAATAGGGATTATACGACCACGTAATAGAAAGATACTTCACTTCAGGTAAAAATTGGGTATTTTGGCAGATAGGGATTAATGCAGATATATTTATTTGAATTATCCATTTTTATGGAGGAATTCTTCCATAAATTGAACTAATACTTTAATATCGTCTATTCCATGAGCATTATACATAGATATTCTTATTCCACCAACTGACCTGTGTCCTTTCAATCCAACTATTCCTGCCTCTTTGGCTTCAGTAATTAATCGTGATTCGAGTTCTTCTGTTGGAAGATTGAATGTTACATTCATAAATGAGCGACTTCCTTTATCAACCCTTGTTTTAAAAAATTCCGGATTTTTATCTATGAGACTATAGACAAGCCCCGCTTTCTTCGTTCTGTTTCTCTATAAACCTCAGTCCACCTTGACCTTTTACCCATTTTAGCACCTTATTCATTATAAATATTCCAAAACAGGGAGGTGTGTTGTAGAGGGAATTTTTTGCAGAATGGACTCGATAACTTAAAATATCAGGAATATTCTTTTGGGAACGCTCGATCAAATCATCTCTAATAATAACAACTGTCACTCCTGCAGCCCCTAAATTTTTTTGTGCGCCAGCATAGATTAAGCCAAATGACTTAACATCGATTTTTCTTGACAAAATATCACTTGACATATCACATGCAATTGTAGCTGCTCCAGTATCAGGAAATGTTTTCCATTGGGTACCAAATATTGTGTTGTTTGACGTTAGATGACAGTAAATAGAACCAGATGAAATATTAATCTCTTTATGTGCTGGAATTCGGAAAAACTTTCCATTTTCCTCAGTGGAGCACGCAAGGTTAACTCGCCTAATAACTTTGGCTGTTTCGTAGGCATTTTTTGAAAAACGACCAGTCACAACGTAATCTGCCGATTCTTTATCGTTCAGTAGATTCATTGGTATCATTGCAAATTGAAGCGTTGCCCCTCCCTGAAGCATCAGCACTTGATAATTGCTCGGAACTCCAAATATTTCTGCCAAAAGATCTTTTGTCTCATTGTGCATCGCATCATATTCTTTGGAACGATGACTTATTTCCATAACAGACATGCCGGTTTCTCTCCATTCCAGAAGCTCATCTCTTATTGATTCCAGCGCCTCTAATGGGAGTGCTGACGGGCCAGGATAAAAATTCAATATACGACTCATGGTATACCCTCCTTTCAATTATTGTATTATTGGGAGAACTAGAACGACGGGATAGCAATTTTACCCTTATCTTATATTAATTCGATTCTCTTTTTAGAATTACAGTGTCTTTCTCATTCCATCCGATTCTAATCTTATCTCCAATAAACATGTCTTCCAAATAGCTCTTGCTTTCCATCCTTATTCTCATCTCCTGACCATTATCAAGGCTTACATAGAATTCAGAACACACTCCTTTGTAAAGAATATTATTTACCTTGACTGAAAAAGAATTANTACGCTCTTTTGCCTTTTCCCCTATTTCTATCNTTTCCGGCCTTACCACTAATATTACACTGTCACCTTTATTGACCCTCACCTTTGCAGGAATAGAAAATTCCNGACCATTAGATANCAATTTTTTAACACCNGCATTATCTTCAATAATTTTTCCCTTGATGATATTTGCTATTCCAATGAAATCTGCTACAAACTCTGTCTTTGGATTTTCATATAATTCTCTCGGTGTTGCAACCTGTTCTAACCTTCCTTCATTTATTATTGCTATTCGATCGCTCATGGTTAATGCTTCTTCTTGGTTATGTGTTACTGCAATAAACGTGATTCCTAACTTCTGATGGAGATTCTTTAGTTCTGNCTGCATTCGCTCTCTCAATTTTTCATCAAGAGCCCCNAGTGGTTCATCCAAAAGAAGTATGGGAGGCTGTGTTACCAGAGCTCTTGCCAGAGCAACCCTCTGTTTCTGACCGCCACTGAGTGTAGTTACCTTTCTTTTATAAAGTCCTTCAAGGTCTACTAACTCCAATGCGTTTAAAGCCTTGATTTTTCTATCATTTTTATTCAAGTCCTGGAATAGGAGACCATACTCGATATTTTCTCCGACTGTCATATGGGGAAATAACGCAAGATCTTGAAAAACTGTTTTTGTAGATCTTTTATTAGGAGGCAGGTCATTCACAAGTCTACCCTGGATATAGACATCTCCTTCTGTAGGTTTTTCGAATCCACCTATCATCCGCAGAGTTGTTGTTTTGCCTGAACCACTGGGTCCTAAAAGAGTTAAAAATTCCCCTTTATGAACCTCGAGTGTAAGNTTGTGAACCGCAACAATATCTCCNAATCTTTTACATAAATTTCTCAAATANATATCCGCCTGACTATTATTTTTTATTTTATTTGTCATAGNCTTACACTCTTCAGGATTNGATNCTCAGTTATTTCCTATTCTTTCTCAAGCCGGTATTTTCATTGGCATAAGACATAACGTACAATTTTAAAGTTCAACTCATTGAACGGGAAGAATAACGAATAAAAGCAAAGTATATCATGGCAATTAATACCAAAAGAATTGAGGCTGATAAAATCAATCCCGCTAATGCATAGATACTAGGATCAGCTCCTCCTTTCATTTGCCCAAACATGTACATAGATAATGTTTCCTGCCATCCGGATAAAAAATAGGCTCTGATAAATTCATTTAAAGAGAGCAAAAACCCAAATAATGCACCCCCGAATATTCCACCCCGTGTAAGGGGAAAAATAATATCTGTGAAAGCTCTAAACCCATTTGCACCAAGATCCCTTGCTGCTTCTATGACACCCTCCCTTAATCCTGAAAAACTTACGAGGGTAACTATAGCAGCATAGGGGAGGGCATATAAGACATGTCCAAAAACAACTGTATACATGGATGAGCGAATATTAATTAACCTGAAAAAAACTGACAGGGAAAGAGCTGCAATTATTCCTGGTACAAAAATTGGAAAAATCAAGAGACCTAAAAAATAACTTCTTTTCCTTAATTTTCTGTATGATAGACCTGATAGAAGTGATAAAAAAGACGTAATTACGGCGGTTAAAAGGCCCACCATAACCGATTGTTTGATCGCACCGGGCAATCTCTCTCTCTGGAATAATCGGATATACCATTTTAAACTAAACTCACTGAAATTTCTTGGTATTCTTTCTAACTCTGAAGGTTCAAAGGATATTAACAGCAAATAAAAAGAAGGTAAAAAAATAAATATCATAGCCAGAACAGTGAAAGCCCAGAGACAAATTTTTTTTAATACAGTTCCTGCTTTCATCAATGTACCTCTTCAGTCACTCCAATGTTTCGAAAAGCTCACCTATCTTTGCGTATTTAAATCCTAAGAGTAAGGCAACCATTGTTATGGCAAGGATTAGTGTTGATATTGCAAAGGCTGACGGAAACTTTAAAGCTGCCATTAAAGAATCAAGCATCTGTTGGGTTGACAATTCACTAACGCCGCCCAACAGGTCCCACTCCACAGTTGATCCAAGGGAACTCACAAATACAAAAATACAACCAGCAAATATTCCCGGTTTTGTTAATGGGATAATAATTTTTATCACCGTTTGAAAAAATGTTGCTCCAAGATCCTGGCTCGCTTCTACTGTTGAATCTCCAACTCTCTCAATTGATAAAACGATAGGGAAGATCATAAAGGGAAGATAAGAGGATAAAAGTCCAATGTGTACCGCGACTTCATTGAACAATAAGCCTTCTATAGGTGTAGAAATTAATCTCAACCATAGTAAAATATTATTGATTACTCCATATCTACCTAGAATAAGGCGCAGAGAAAAGACTCTTACTATATAACTGAGAAAAAAAGGAATGATAAATATGAATAATAGTATATTTCGAAATTTCTCTCTTACAATCTTGCGGATAAAATAGGCAATAGGATATCCAATTATTAGGGCAAGAAATGTAACAGTAACCGATACTCTTAAGGTTTTAAGAAAAGTAATATACCTTCCTAATGTAAAAAATTTTGTATATGCAGCGATTGTAAGATGGGGTCTTATCCAGTATTCAGTTGGTTCAAAAAAACTCCAGATTATTATCGATACCAGCGGAAGAACACCAAAAATGAATACAAATAATACCGGAGGTATAACCTCGTAGTAGGATAAAACCCCATCTTTTGATTTTCCTATTTTCCCTTTCATTATCTATTTAGCATGATTCGGGCCGAAAGTTAATTACCTACTGCCTTATGGGTAAAGCTCTCTCTACCATGAGTGTGAGTTAAGCTCTTCGCAGTTTTTCCCACCAATCCTCATATAGTTTAAAATTGTCTGGACGAACATTCTGCCAGTAAGTTTCTCCCTTTTTCTTTTTGAACTTATCATGCACATGTTCCTGCTTACCCTTAATCCATTCTGGATCGAACTCATCTGGATGCGCTTCTGCATATTTAATAACCTTATCTGTGGGTGAACAGTATCCTCTCATCTTCATAATTTGGTTTCCAAAGAATCCGGAATATACCCAGTTGACAAATGCATGTGCTGTTTCATACAGCCCCTTCTTTTCTACCCCCTTATGCAGGAGCAGATCATTGGACCAGCCTTCATATCCTTCTTTGGGTACAGCATATTTTGCATTTATTCCCTTTTCCTGTGCGGCATATACAATAGGTTCCCAACCAGTCATGCACCATACCTCACCACTGGTGATCAGGGATACTCCCTGTTCCCATCCACTCCAGAAGGTCCTGAATTGTCCGGCCTTTTTATGTTTGATGAGAAACTCCATAACTCCCTCAAGCTCATCAACCTTAAGATTTCCTGGATCTTCTATAATCCCCATACCTTCTATATTATTTTCTTTTAGGTACATTGCAGTGAAGATAACCGCGTTTGCCCAATAATCCTCCATTGAGGTCTTTCCCTTTAAGGCACTATCGAAAACATAGGCATATGTGTCACACACAGGTACCTTGTCTGCATTATAGATCATTGAATCAGCATTGATTGTAAACGGGATGCCGTACCGTTTTCCATCTACCATATGATAAGGTATATTCCTTATCATAGGCCAGACATCATCATCCCAGTTAGGAATAAGGCTCATATCCCAGGGTAGTATTGCGCCCTGATCAGCAAGTTCTTTTTCAGCACCACCTTGGAGCCCGTTTACATCATAAATTTCTGCAGCATCACCGAAAACCATCTTGCTTATCACTGGTCCCACTGCATTACCATTATCTGCGAACAGTATCTTAATCCCTAATTCGTTTTCCAGCTTTATCCACTGTTCTTCGATAGTCTGTGTTCCGGAAGCCCAGAGACGTAAATCTTTTACTTCAGGTTTCTTTTCAGCACCAGCAAAGGCTCGGAACGGGCTGTTTGACCTTCCTATTAAATGTCTAAGAGCTGGATATGCCATCATACCTGCCCCAATTTTTAGGGTAGTCCCTAAAAATTTTCTTCTCGTAATTTTTCTTTTGTCTCCCTCCATTTTTTATGCCTCCTTTTAAAAAATTTTTTTTTGTATAAAATATATTATGATCAGCACTCTGAATTGCAAGAGGTAGCTTAACCTCTCTCTATTAATTATTCTACTCTTTCAAATAAGAACGTCAACTATTTTTAATAAAAATTATTTTTTATTTAAGATTCAAATTATTTTTTTACGAATAATTTAAATAATTATATTATATTTCCGATATTAGCAATCTTACATATTTTTCATATATTGTCAATACATACATGGTATTTCATGTGTAATTCCTAGCTCACAAGCTTCTCAATTGGGGTATATTCAATTTCAAAGCCGAAATGAGGAGGTCCAAGAATATCGATTCCCTTTGGTGAACGGAATTGTTCAATTGCTCGTAGTCCTATTACCGCAACACGGTACCCTTCTTCGATGGCAGAGTTGACGAAAGGTTCCCCACTCTCGCGATCAACTACGATCAGCATATCCGGACTGGTTACATATGGCTTCCCGTTCAACCAGGAGATATGATTCTCATTCTTAAACCAAATCTTTAATTCTTTGCCTGTAAAATTCTTCTCCCCGCTTATTGTATGAGTTCCCCAGTAATAGCCTTCTCTATCCTCCCATTCTTTCTTGGAAACTTCTCCCTCGAACAGGAACCATCCGTTGAGTTCTTTAACTAACTTCAATACAGGGTCTTGTCCTGCTTCCCTCGAGGTCCGTATAAAGCGGCCAATTTCTAAACATCGGGATAACGTTCCCTCTATAATAACCTTCTTCATGTCCTTTCCTTTAAATAGAAATCCAGCTTGCCCAGCAAGACCAAAGGAGGCAGCAGCTAAAAATTTTCCAATCCGTTCTGCCATTTCATAGCCAATGCTCTCCTTGATGATACAAAGGTTGCCATACTTATCCACACTGCTAATTGGCCATAAAGGGAGTCCTTCAAGATATGGTGTCGTCTGTGGGACTTCTGGAATCGCACGTCCGGTATAATCTCCATCAACTGCGGTTATCCCTAAGCGTGCAGCTGCAACAACCGCCCCCGCGGTGTTTGAACCACCCAGTTCTATAGGTACGATTACTTTTATTTTAACATCCATGTATTTCTCAAGCAAACTGATAGATTCAGCCTGTATGCTTTTATAAGCTTCTTTTACCAATCCTAAACGTTTCATCCTCTTTTCTGCTTCTTCAGTAAGCGGGGCTATTGAGCCCATTAGAAAAGGAGAGGCTGTCCAATCATCATCTGAAACATCAGAAACGTCAACCCAAGAAATTTTAAAACCTTCATCTCTTGCAGCAGTAAGCCATGTAATTCCATCTTTTGGATTACCCCCTCCTCCTGTACCCATAAAAGTACATCCCCTTACAAAATCATGGATATCCTGCTCTGATTCAATTGTGCTCATTCTCTACCCTCCTTTTTTCTAGTTTTAATTTCCTCTATAACTCTTGACAAATAGATTACCGCGCTCTTTGGCGGATTTTATATTAACCGAGACATTATGACAACGAACAAAATGACCTGGCATAACTTCCAAAAGGTCAGGAAGCTGTTGAAAGCAGATTGTATCTGCAAGACTACAACGTGGATGAAAGGCGCAACCCTTCGGTGGGGTAACTGGACTGGGGATTTCACCTCCCCGGCTCTGCTTTACAGGTCTTACCCGACGCTCCTCTTTCGAGATTACAGGTACCGCTGAAATAAGTGTCCGCGTATAAGGGTGAAGTGGTGCTATGAACAATTCTTCTGTCGAAGCTAATTCATAAATGCGCCCAACATACATCACCGCAGTCCTGCTTGCTATTGTTCGCGTCAGGCTAAGATCATGGGAGATGAACAAATATGACAACTGGAACTCTTTTTGTAGCTTCTGCAAGAGACGGATGATCTTGGCCTGAACTGAAACGTCTAAAGCTGAGGTCGGCTCATCCAGGACAATAAAAGATGGGTTAACAGCCAGAGCTCGGGCGATCGCTACACGCTGACGTTGCCCCCCACTTAAAGCAGACGGATATTTATACATATAGTTAGGCGAAAGCTCCACCATGCGGAGAAGATCTCTGACGATCTTTGTACGATCATTCCCATTCTGAGCAATTTTGTGGGTAATCAGCGGATCCTCAAGTGTGCTTTTAATACTTCGTCGGGGGTTAAGGGAAGACTTTGGGTCCTGAAATACCATCTGAGCATCTTTCTTGAAAAAATGTAAATTTTCTTCTTTTAACTTCGTAATATCCTTTCCTTTGAATTGTATGGTTCCACTTGTCGGCTTAAATAACCTGACAATAGTCTTTCCTACGGTGGATTTTCCGGAACCGGATTCACCGACTAGACCAAATATCTCTCCACTTCTTATATCTAAGCTGACCCCCTCGACAGCCTTTACCTCTCCAATCTGCCTTTGGAAGAATCCTACTCGTATTGGGAAGTGCTTTACCAAGTCATCTACAATTAAAAGAGGTTCATTCATTCTAACCGCCTTTTTCTGTATAAAGATAGCATGCGACATACTGATCGGGTTTTAGCATGGTGAAGGGAGGCTTTTTCATCGAGCAGACCGGCATTGCATGACTGCAACGTGGATGGAAACGGCATCCAGAAAGAGCATCGATGTAATCTGGTACTGTTCCAGGAATCCCCTCAGCGATCTGGCCACCTGTGAGACGGGGGACAGAAGCTAAAAGTCCCTGTGTATAGGGGTGTTTAGGGTTATTAAAGAGGACAGCAGTCGGTGCAGTTTCCACTACCTGGCCAGCATACATAATATATACTCGTTCTGTCGTCTCCTGTATAACTCCAAGATTATGGGTAATAAGCAGTACTGAAATCCGTCTGTTTTTAACAAGCTCACTCAACAGATCCAGTATCTGTGCCTGAATTGTCACATCAAGAGCGGTCCCTGGTTCATCAGCGATAAGGAAGCTCGGTTCGTTGACCAGAGCCATTGCAATCAATACTCGTTGACGCATTCCCCCGCTGAGCTCGAGCGGATAATTATTCTTGATCCGTTTCGGATCAGGAAGCCTGACCTCTCCAAGGGCAGCGATCGCTTTATCATGGACCTCTTTTTTGGATAGATTCACCCCGCTGCTACGATATCGCCTGGCAAAGCGAATTACATCACAGAGCTGCTCACCGATAGTAAAAACAGGGTTCAGTGCATTCATCGGATCCTGGAAGATCATCGAGATCTCTGTCCCCTTTATCTGCAGAAGCTCCCTTTGAGACATCTTTAGAACATCACGACCATCAAGAAAAATTTCACCATGGGGAATAATTGCAGGAGGAATCTTTAACATACCCATCACCGCTTTCATGGTAACCGTTTTACCACACCCAGTTTCTCCGGCAAATCCTACCCGCTCACCCTTGGCAACATATAGGTAAACTCCATCGAGCACACGAGAAACTCCCTCATATACTCGGAAATAAACATGGAGATCTCGGATCTCAAGCATATACTGGTCGTCCATTTAAATACCCTCTGATTCAACATCAAGCATGTCCCGTAGTCCATCTCCCAATAAATTAAATCCAAGAATCAGAAAAAAAATTGCCAAACTTGGAAATACGGTCAACCACCATTTTGTTGGAAGATGTGCAGCTCCATAGGATATCATTGTACCAAGACCAGGCTTTGGAGGCTGAACTCCTAATCCTAAAAAGCTCAGCCCAGCTCCGACTAAGATAACAAAACCAGCATCTAAGGTAACCTTTACTGTAATTGCAGATACACAATTAGGAAGGATATCCTTGAATAATATTCTTAAGTGACTATCACCGATTACCT
>JGI24422J19971_10002615_pt1 | contig 11175 bp, 8 predicted proteins | sample DeeMarSWOR152_54_FD_19971 | JGI IMG/M metagenome (IMG submission 19971)
CTTGCCGTGAGATCATCGAGTCATTGATGAGGATTCCCAAGCCTACAAGAGAGGATGTCGACGCAGTCAAGATAAGAATAGCTGGGAGGCGGGGTCTGAAATGGGTCCTACCGAACTCTATGATAATACCACACTTGAGGCTGAGCGAAAGACGAAAACTCATACCAGTGCTAAGAAGAAAAGCGGTCCGTACAATCTCAGGCGTAACAGTGATTGCCGTGATGACGAAACCATGGCCGTGTCCTCATGAATCTCCTTGCGCCTACTGCCCAGGAGGACCTTCCCAAGGAGTACCCCAAAGTTATACTGGTCATGAGCCGGCAGCAATGAGAGGAATTGAAAACCAGTATGATCCTTACCTGCAAGTCAAGAGCCGATTACACCAGTTAGAAGCAATCGGCCACAAGGTTGACAAAGCCGAATTGATAGTCATGGGGGGCACTTTCCCAAGCACTCCTCTAGATTACCAGGAGAACTTTGTTAAGCGGTGCCTAGATGCAGTAGTCGGAGTTGAGACACGCAGTCTTGAAGAAGCTAAGAAGATTGCAGAAAGTAGCCGAATACATAATGTGGGCATAACCGTCGAGACTAGACCGGACTGGTCCAAGACTGAACAGGTAGACCATATGCTATCCATGGGTGTGACCCGCGTAGAACTCGGAGTGCAAAACGTCTACGATGATATATATCGCCATGTTGGACGGGGTCACACAGTGGAAGATGTAGCTCAAGCAACGCATACTCTAAAGGATTCCGGACTAAAAGTGCTCTACCATCTCATGCCAGGCCTACCAGGATCCAGTCCAGAGAGAGATTTGGAAGGATTCAAACAAGTCTTCACTCACCCTGCTTTCAAACCAGACATGATTAAGATCTATCCTTGCCTTGTTCTAAGGCGCACTAAAACCTTTGAATGGTGGAGAAAGGGCGAATATACCCCATACTCCACAGAAGACGCCGTCAAAATAATAGCTGAAATAAAGAAGCTTGTTCCTAGATGGATCCGCATAATGCGGGTTCAGCGAGACATACCAGCGCCTTTGGTGGAAGCAGGAGTGAAAAAAAGCAACCTGAGGCAACTTGTACTACAAAGGCTTGACCAAGAAGGAGCCACGTGCCGCTGCATTAGATGTCGAGAGGTTGGTCACAAATGGCGGAGACACAAGGTAATGCCACATCCAGAAGACATAGAAATGCACTCAACAACAGAACACGCATCAGATGGAATCGACGTTTTCATCTCGGCCGAAGATGCAGGCAATGACACAATTGCTGCTTACTTGCGACTGAGAATACCTTCAAAGAACGCTCACAGGCCAGAAATCCTTTCGCAGCCATCTTCGATTGTACGCGAGCTCCACGTTTGCGGCCCCCTCGTCCCAGTCGGACAACACTCAGAAAAGGCGTGGCAACACAAAGGCTACGGAGCAAGTCTACTCTCCGAAGCAGAGAGAATCTCAGCCGAGATCTATGACAAGCGAAAAATGGTAATAACAAGTGCACTGGGAACAAAAAGATACTACATGCGTTTCGGCTATACGTACGACGGGCCATACATGTCAAAGATATTGGAGAAATAAGATTGAAAGAGTTGCCAGGTTACAAAGGAAAGGCACTAGAAGCTCTCAGGAAATCCCGGGCAGATATAGGGGACATAATCCGCATCCGCCAACGTGGGAAGACCTATGAAGGATTGCTTATTCCAAGAAGCGAGTTTCGTGATGATCAACATGTTGTGATCAAACTCACAAACGGCTACAATGTTGGAGTTCTTGTCACCCCAGAAACAAAAATAGAGAAAACTGGCAAAGGCACAAAGCCAACATTCTCAACGCCAGCCTTGCCAAGGCAAAAGCCAAACCTCCCCAAGGTCGGCATTCTAAGTACGGGAGGCACTATTGCAAGCAGAGTCAACTATAGGACTGGTGCAGTAAGACCGGCACTCACTGCCAACGACCTATACAGTGTTGTCCCAGAACTCTCGGACATAGCCGCAGTAGAAGCAGAAATCCTCTTCAGTATACTCAGCGAAAACATCACACCAGAACAATGGTCTCAAACAGTCATTCACATCGCCAACAAGATCGAAAGCGGTGTTCAAGGAGTAGTTGTAGCACATGGAACGGACACAATGGGCTACACTGCAGCTGCGCTGAGCTTTGCACTGCAAGACCTCCCTGTGCCAGTGATCCTAGTGGGCTCTCAACGCTCAGCCGACAGACCTAGCTCCGACGCTGCAACTAACCTAATTGGAGCCGTAAAGGCAGCGGCTGACGCGCCTTTCGCAGAAGTTGTCGTTTCTATGCATGAAACAGTCTCCGACAAGTCAATCGTCTTCCATCGAGGAACGAAAGTGAGAAAATGCCACACGAGCCGCCGCGATGCTTTCAAATCCGTGAATGCATCGCCCTTGGCTAGACTTGAACACGGCAGAGTCACAATGCTGGCCAAAAGCTTCAATAAACGAAGTGCCGAGCGAAGGCTGACAATCAAACCACGATTCGACGAAAAAGTCGCCCTTTTCAAGTTCTACCCTAATGCCGATGCAGGAGTCATTGATTGGCTCGTTGACAACGGTTTCAAGGGAATTATCTTGGAAGGAACGGGGTTAGGACATGTAGGCGAGCGTTGCTTCTCTGCTCTAAGGAAAGCGATCGGAGAGAACCTCATCATCGGAATGACTTCACAGTGCATCTGGGGACGAATAAACATGAATGTTTACGACACCGGCAGAGATCTTCTGCAAATCGGTGTAATACCACTGGGCGACATGCTACCTGAAACGGCATTAGTGAAAATGATGTGGGCGCTGGGACAGACAAAGAAAGCTGAAGAAGTAAAGAAACTACTAACAAAAAACATTGCACACGAATTCTCCGATAGAGTGGTTCTTGAAACGGCTGGAACTCGGTGAGAAACGTTGGCTATTGATTACCGCAAAATCGGCCTGAAGGTGGGACTGGAAATACATCAACAGTTGAGTTCCACCGAGAAGCTTTTTTGCGCCTGCAAAACGCAGCTTTTCAAGGAAGAACCAGAGATCACATTTCTGCGAAAGCTGCGCCCAACGCAAAGCGAACTGGGCCAGACCGACCCAGCTGCATTCTTTGAGTTCCAGAAAGGCCTTCGTATTCTATACGAGGCGAACAGAGAAACTGCGTGTTTGGTGGAGATGGACGAGGAACCCCCTCATGACCTGAATCGACAAGCTCTGGAGACCTCTCTCGTGGTCGCTCTTATGTTGGAAGCCGATCCTGTTCATGAAATCCATGTAATGCGCAAAACAGTCATCGACGGATCAAACACCACCGGCTTTCAGCGAACATGCGTAGTTGCTTTCAACGGGAAAGTTGAAGTCCATGGGAAAACTGTGCCAATTCAGCATGTGGGCCTCGAAGAAGACGCAGCTCGCAAGATGGGGGAAGACAAGAACACTCTCAGATACCGTATTGACCGTCTCTGCATCCCCCTCGTGGAGGTAGCAACCGCTCCCGCAATTCAAACGCCCAAACAAGCAGGAGAAGTTGCTTTAGCAATCGGTCGTATTCTAAGGGCAACGGGAATGGTGCGGAGGGGGCTAGGGACAGTACGACAAGATCTGAACATCTCAATAGCCAAGGGCGCTCTTGTGGAAATTAAGGGAGTACAGGAACTTGAACTCGTGTCCTTGGTTGTTGAGAACGAAGTTCAGCGTCAGCTCAATCTTCTAGAGATTAAGACTGAGATGCTAAAGCGCAGAGCAAAAGGGGCAGACTTCAGACTTGAGTATGTAGACGTTACAGATGTTTTCGCAGACACTAACTGCAAGGTAATCCACAATGCTTTGAAGAAAGGCAAGAAAGCTCTGGCCATTAAATTGCCTAGTTTCAAAGGACTTCTGAAGAGGGAACTGGCGCCTGGCGTACGATTAGGCAGTGAGATGGCGGATAGAGCGCGCTTCTGGGGGCGCGTAGGAGGCATCTTTCACACTGACGAGTTACCTGCCTACGGAATCACCAACGAAGAGGCGGATAAGTTGAAGCGTGCAATGAAGACCAAGCAAGGCGATGCTGTGGTCTTTGTGGTTGACGTTCCAGAAAATGCTTCCGACGCTCTACAAGCTGTCTACGACCGGGCCAAGGAAGCTCTAAGTGAAGTGCCACAAGAAACGCGCGCCGCAAGACCAGACGGAACAACGCGCTACATGCGACCTAGGCCTGGCGCCGCACGCATGTATCCTGAAACCGACGTGCCAGCTATTCCCATCCCCGAAGACTACATAGATAGTCTGCGCGAGCATTTACCAGAGTTACCAGATCAGAGGATGCGAAGATTCATCGAAAGCTATGGACTAAACAAGAAACTCGCGAAACAAGTCCTAGATTCTAGGTATGGCAAGCTGTTCGAACAAGCGGTCAAGGAGAGCAGAGTTTCACCCACAACCATTGCAGTTACGCTAACTGAAACCGTGAAAGCTTTGAAACGAGAAGGAGCGCAGATTGAGAATGTTTCCAGAAGGCAGTTCTTGGAACTGTTTCACTTACTAGGCCTGGAAAAGGTAGCAAAAGAAGCAGCTTCTGACATAATCGCCTGGCTATCGGAGCGAAGAAAAGCGAAGGTTATCGACGCTGTACAAGCCCTTGGTTTAAAAATGCTTTCGGCTGAGGAGCTTGAGAATATCGTTGATCGGGTAATCGAAGAAAACCGACAACTCCTGACGGAGCGTGGAGAAAAGGCTTTTGGGGCTGTTATGGGTCTGACAATGAGAAAGGTGCGAGGGAAGGCCATGCCTGAGGCGGTTATTAAGACAATAAAAGGAAAGCTAAAAGACCTCAAGTAGTTCACTCTCTGGCCTCCGCAACTTCAGCTTGTGCCATCATGGCCTACTCGAAAGAGTTTTGAATAGAGCAACGTATCTCATATCGGTCACCTGGTGGCTCACAATGCAGAAAGTAAGAATCGCACTCGCTGGAGTGGGCAATTGCGCCTCAGGTCTCGTCCAAGGCCTGTTCCACTATGGAGAAACCAATACCAAAGAAAGTGCCGTTGGATTAAGACATGTCATTATTGGTGATTACTACCCTAAAGACGTCGAAATCGTTGCCGCCTTCGATATTGACTCCAGAAAAGTCGGGAAGGATTTATCAGAAGCCATTTTTTCTGAGCCTAACAATACTGTGAGATTCGCCTGCGTTCCGAAGTTGGGCGTCACAGTTCGGAAAGGACAGTTGTTGGATGGGATTGGAACCTATCTCAAAAACGTTATAAAAACAGATTCTTCTCCCGCAACTGACGTGGCACAAACATTGCAGGATAAGAAAGCTGAAATTCTTGTTAACCTTCTCCCCAGCGGAGCGGCAAAGGCGTCGAAATGGTACGCAGAACAAGCGATTCGAGCCAATTGCGCCTTCGTTAACGCAACACCTGTCAGCGTTGCGAGTGATCCTTCATTAGCCAAGCAATTCGAGAACGCAAAGCTCCCTGTCGTGGGCGATGACTTGATTGATCAAATAGGAGCCACCACACTGCACAAGACGTTGATGAGGCTGCTCTCAGCACAAGGGGTCCGCATATCCCATACCTACCAGCTTGATGTTGGTGGAGGAACCGAGTCTCTCGATACATTAGAGAGAACTCGCGAAATGAAGAGGAGCATAAAAACGAAAACAGTGGAGTCAGCACTGCCCTACAAAGCTTCGGTCGTAGCTGGAACAACAGACTACGTGGATTTCCTGAAAAATCGGCGGGACAGCTATCTTTGGATAAAAGGGCTTTATTTCGGAAGAACACCAATGGAAATCGAATTAAGGCTATGCACAATCGATGGACCAAATGCTGGCTCAGTGCTTTTGGACGTTGTTAGAGCAGTCAAAGTTGCTCTCGAAAGAGGGGAGTCAGGATCTATACTGGGTATCTCCGCCTACGCCTTCAAGAAGCCACCAGAAACATTACCTTTGGAGAAGGCTACACGATTGTTCGGAGCCTATCTAACTCGAAGCAGTTAGATACCATTTTTCAAGCCTTTTTGCATTCTGAGCGAGCGTAAGGCAATGTGACCGAGCATGTGCTGGAGGGTTACGAATATATTGCGCAAAACACACGTATACTATCGATCTCGTTTTCCAGCTATGAAATCCTCTACCCACGTCCTCGCCAAGTCGTCTGGCACCTGCATTGGGGGATGTTTGAAGGCATATGATGAAATGCTGACAAGTGGTCCTGTGATTCCTCTCTCCTGTGCTATCTTCACGGCCCTTACTACATCTATCGCCACTCCTGCACTGTTGGGTGAATCCTCAACTTCCAGCTTCGCTCTCAGCGTAACAGGTTGATTGCCGAATTTCCGTCCTTTGATGAACAGGTAGCATATTTTCTTGTCTTTCAGGAAGGGCACGTAGTCAGATGGGCCGATGCGTGTTGGCACTTCGTAGGGCACGAGACTTTTGACTGCCTCCGTTTTGCTTATGCGCTTTGTTCTGAGCCTATCTTCCACCGTCATGTTTAGGAAATCAGTGTTCCCGCCGAGGTTTAGCTGATAAGTTTCCTCCATATCGATTCCTCTGTCGACGCAAAGCTTTACCAAGTTGCGATGTAGGATCGTCGCCCCTAGCTGGCTCTTTATGTCGTCACCGGCAACAGGCAAGCCCTTATGTTTAAACCTCTCTGCCCACGTCTTGTCTGACGCAACGAATTCAGGAATGCAGTTTACGAAGGCGCATTTGGCGTCAAGGCAAGCTTGAGCATAGTGAAGAGTAGATGTGTGGCTTCCTACTGGGAGGAAGTTCACCAACATGTCTGCTTGGGCATCTTCAAGAACTCGTGCAACATTGGCGGCTTCGAACTGTTCATCATCATACGCGTGGAAAGGCTCTTTCATATGGGGTGCGACAGCGTCAAGAGTCGGCCCTGGCATCACTTTTACCCCTAGTAGTGGTACGTTCGCAAACTCCGCGCAGACGTTTGGCTTCTCCCATATAGCCTCAGCCAAGTCTTTACCAATCTTTCGTTTGTTGACTTCGAAGGCGGCGACGAATTTTATGTCTCGGACATGATAACCTCCGAAGTCAACATGCATTAAACCTGGTACCTTGGCATCTTCCCTAGCGTCCTTATAGTATTCCACGCCTTGAACTAGAGCAGAAGCGCAATTCCCAACTCCTGCTATTGCTACCTTGACGCTCAATGCTGAATCTCCTCGTCAAGATTAATGCTGGGATATTTAAGATTAGTTATTAAAGAAAAACAATGCAAGAACACGTGGTTACTCCTGGGCGACGCATACGAAAATGAAGCAGTGTTGGAGCAAGTGTTCGCTACTTTAGGAAACTCATGCGGTCTTGCCCATGAGAGTTCATCCTATTGCAAGTATGCCCTCAAAAATCTTATCTTCATCTACTCCCAACTCTCTAGCTAGCCAGATTTTCAGCAGCTTTGCATCTTTTGGTAAATCCCCGCTGTAGGTTAGTACTCTCCCATTTCTCAGGGCGTCTGCTTGAAAGCCTTTCTCGGTCTCCTTGAACAGGAAGGAAACAGTGTCTGCGCCCTTGGCCAACGTCTTGAAGTCATCCCATTGTTTACATCTAACGATCACTGGTGGTCCTGCTGGAGTTGGCAGTGCAACAGAAGACTTGCGGGGAGAAGAAAGGTAGTTGACCAGGCTGGAAATCTCTGTTTGCAGGGTGGAGAGACGTTCTTCGACTTTCTCGATTTTTTCAGACACTGCCCCGGTTTCGCCCATAGACGATGTTACGTTGCCCAGCTCGCCTATTAAGCGGTCAAGATCCTTTTCGTGTTCTTTAAGAACGTTAATTATGAAGTCTAGAGCTTCCAAGGCTTCGTCTTTTGAAGGAGGCTTTTTTACCATTGGGCTCGGGCTTCTCCCCATAATGTCTTCGAAAGAAATAATGCTTCCCATTGTAGATAAACGTAGTGCATTGAGAAACAATATCCCTATGAAAGCCCGACTATTCTTATTGTGAATATAAACGTCGGCAGACTTGTATCGTTTGAAATGTGTGCATTCAGAAGTCAGGAGAACAGGAAAGGGATTTCGGCAGGTATACCTCAAGAGGAGGGTAGTCTTTAATGTATTTTTTCGCATGTTCCTATTATCAGATTTACGAAAAATCTGCAGCTGCCTTGATTTGAGGTGTGTGGGTCATGAGTTGTTTTAGGGGGGTGCCTTCCACTCTCATCGATGTTTGGGCAGTTTGTAGGTTTGTTTATGTCATAAGCTTTTTATACTTGTATCTTGTCTTAAGTCTTACGACGGTCGAGGTTGAAGGGTTGAGGGAATGCATGTGGTTAAAGAAGATAAATATCTTCTCAAAGCCTTCTCCTTTCTCCCTAATGAAAAGTTTTGGCCACATGCGCCCCTTTCCCAATAGACAATGAAGCCGCCACAACTAGCTATTCTGCATGCATGCTATCTCACGGTTCTTTGTTTTAGGGGGTGCCATCTTCCCCTACGTCCAACAGCGTATCCAGCCATGCTGAACAGTCTCGCCCACAGATTGATGAACCAAAGAATTGGGTAGAACGGTGTGTAATATAGCAAGTGCTTGTGATTGTAATCCCCATACGCGAAACGCAACGCGGCTGCCTGCAAGACTGCCCCTATCAGCAGTGCGTAAGAAACAAACCAAAGCAAGTTTAGTACGAACAAGATCCGGTCGGGCGCAAACCACAAGAGAAACGGAAAGCTAATGATGGCACCCAATTCGACAAAGGCCCCGAAATACTCAAAAATCATGCAATACCAAAGCAGTAGGCTCAGCCACCGTGTCTCACCCAGAACGTCTCGATGGATTCCGAAGGTGTTGTGCAGCCAGCCGGCAAACCATCTTAATCTTTGACCCCAGAAACTGGCGAAATCTGACGGTGCCAAGGTTGTACTCCTTGCATCATTTAAATATCCTACCTTGTAGCCTTTTTTCTGCAATTCCAGCGTAATCTCGGAATCCTCGGTAACGGACTTCAGAGCCTCGCGATTCAGAATGTCTCTCAGTACTTCCGCGTCAAACAATCCCATTGCCCCTGGAACGACTAGAACTGCGTTTCCCAAAGCCTGTGCGCATCTAAAGACAGCCAAGCCTTGGCTGTACTCCACTTGCTGTAGGATCACGTAAGGGTTATTCTCTTCGTCGTAATCCGTGGGGTGAATATAACCAGTTGCTGCAGCTTTCCCATTCGTCCGCATGTATTCGACCAAGTTCTTCAATGCGTCCTTTCTCCACCAAGAATCGGCATCAACAACAGCGATAAGCTGCCCCATGGCGCGGTTGGCCCCTGTCGTGAGNGCGTCTACCTTTCCCAAGTTTGTCATGTGGCGGACTATGCGCCCTCTAATGCGTGNATGTGTCTTTGCNTTTAGTTGAAGACTTGCGAATGCTATCTCATAGCTATTGTCATCGCTGCCGTCATCCACAACTANGACTTCGACAGGTCCGGAGTATTCCTCCCCGCATTTGAAGAGACTGTTAATGCACCGAGGCAGCTGCTTTTCCTCATTGAAGGCCGGCACCACAAAGGATACCATCGGATAAAAATCCATCTTCTCTCTCCTTGTACAACGTCGTGACAACCATGCAAGGACAAGCATCAGTCCTCCCATTCCAATGCCCAAGAAAGTGAACCAGGAATAATAGAAAACGACTAGAGCATGCCACAANANTCTNGNGGGCTNAAAAACGGGCCTATATCCAAAGACGTTTATTGACAACCACTGCGCCAGACTAGGAAAGGCTAACCACGACACTAATGCCAGGAGTAAAGGCAGCACCAGCAGTACGTAACGAAGATGATTAGCCAACGTATCTCTTGTAGGCCTCGAAAACGCCACCTTGCTCCCTTGAACGAGAACTAGGCCAGACCGAAAATAAGCCCTATTCCTCCCGAAATAATATTCTCTCACAAAAGCATCGTACTGAAGCCATAAAAGACCCTCATCCTTTGAAGGAAAACGCCAGAGTACCTTATTTAGGGACGAAAGGTCTCCTGTTAGAACCTTTCTTTAAGATTCAGCCCGGAGCGAAAGGACATTCGTCACGAGCTCCTCTGCTTTGGCTTGTAGGGGCTATCCTGTTGGCTATGGGTGCCTATCGCAAAAATCCCGGGTTTCTACCCTTTGGAGGGAGATGAGTCAGTTTCAGCCTGTTATGGTCTCTTCACCCAGTATATAGTTGGGCCGCCTTTGATCCGGGGGCAATTGTTGTTTGAGTTGCCGCTCAACGTTTCAATGACTTCTTTGTAGCTCTGCATGTATTCAACACCTCTTTTTGTGGTTTTGTAGATCGTCTTTCTGTTCTTTTTTAGGATTTCAAGCAGTTGTGTCTCCAGCAGTAGCTTGATGTAGGTGTTGAGTTGAGAGAAGCTCAGATTTGCTTTGTACATTATTTGGGTTTTTAATGCGCCGTCTCTTGCGATGTCTAGGATCTCTGCGATGATATACAGGCGATCTCTTCGTTTGCGGGGGTTGTCCCAGTTTATCACTCTATACACCTTGTCTAGAAGTTTTGTCTATATCACGGAGAGTGTGGGGACGTTAAAAGGAGTGTTTCGCAAGATTCTATATTTCTTCTCATGACATATTGTGGTTTCCCTCGCGGCAGGATTGTGTACTTTTGTGTATTTTTGTGGGACGGTTCGACAATAATGTTTATTAACACTCAATATATCATACACATCGATAAGCATGGCCAATCAAAGAATCTCAGCCCTAATATTCCTAACAGTAATTACAACGGCAATCGGAGCAGTGGTTCTCGGGTCAGGAATACTCTTTGGAAGCAGAACCATCACAAATCAGGGCAACGTGAACGCCATAGGGGTAGGCGTCTACAGCGAAGCCTCGTGCACCAACGGAGTATCATCAATAAACTGGGGTTACATCGAACCAGGCTCAACCAAGAACTTCACGATCTACATCCGAAACGAAGGGAACGTTCCAATGACGTTGAATATGACAACTGAAGGATGGAATCCGAACTCAACTTCAACGTACCTATCCTTAAGGTGGAATCGCGAAGCGAGCCTAGTCGCTGTCAACTCAGTTGTGGAAACGGTGCTTACTCTTCTCGTATCTCCTGACATAGCTGAGATCACTAATTTCACATTCGACATAATAATCATCGGCACTGAGTCACCTGCGTGATATTCGCCCCCAGTTCTCCGTTTTTTTTCGTACCAGAATACGCT
>JGI24422J19971_10002616_pt1 | contig 11171 bp, 8 predicted proteins | sample DeeMarSWOR152_54_FD_19971 | JGI IMG/M metagenome (IMG submission 19971)
ATTGGCGATCAATTTGCCCGCTCTGTTTATTACGGCAGGTATAAGATTATTCCTATTCGTACGGAGATTATAAAGTTTTGTGAGACTATTGGCTTTGACTATATGGGAGCAATCATCTGGCAGAAAGTCACTACCTGCAATACTACCGGAGGGGCAACAGTGATGGGTTCTTTCCCTTATCCCAGAAACGGAATTATCAAGTTAGACTACGAATTTATCTTGATATTTAAAAAATTAGGAAAGTCCCCTAAGGCATCAAAACAAATAAAAGAAGAATCAAGGCTTTCTCAAAAGGAATGGAATGAATATTTTTATGGACATTGGAACTTTAGCGGCCAGAAACAGGACAAACACTTAGCACCATTCCCGGAGGAGTTACCTAAAAGACTGATTAAAATGTTTAGTTTCATTGGGGATACAATTCTCGACCCATTCCTCGGAAGCGGGACAACATCCGTCGCAGCTCTTAAGCTCTCAAGAAATTCAATAGGTTATGAGGTAAATGATGAGTATTTAGCTACTATAAAGAAAAGACTGATGAAGAATATGGATATTTTTGAGAAAGATGGGAGAGTCGAGATTATTAAACAGGAACTGAAAGATACGGCCTTTAAAAAAGAGATTCAAAGACTTCCATATATCTTCAAGGACCCTATAACCTTTGAACGTAAGATTGACCCGAAACTTTTAAGGTTTGGGTCAAGAATAGATGGAAAAGAGAGAGACAAAGAGAGATACCACACAGTCAAGAAAGTGATCTCCCCTTCAGATGTCATTTTGGATACAGGAGCAAGAATACATCTGATCGGAGTAAAATCAAATGGTAAAAGAAATGCCGAAGCCACCCGGTTCCTAGAGAATTTAACTAAGGGGCAGAAAGTATTCTTAAGATTTGATGAAGTCAAACATGATAATGATAATAATCTCCTTTGCTATCTATATTTAAAGAACAAAACTTTTGTGAATTCTCACTTGATTAAAAATAGATTGGTAGATGTTGACACAACACGAGATTACAGAATGAAAAGTAAGTTTATCTCCTTATTTACTCAATCAGATAAGAACAGATGAAAATAAAACTCACTAATGACGAGATTAGAAGATATTTAGATATCGAAACCCCGGAGTTTCCAACATACACGACCCAACTTATGAACTTGGCAAATCAAAACGCCCAAGGGACAAGACCCAAAATCGTTGGTCAAATGAGCGAACTTATTCAGCATTTTACTGGGAAAACCTTGGTTGAATGGGAACAATGGTATCTGAAACAGAAACCAGATGCTATAAGGACCGCGACCGAAAGAATACTACAAATGGTAAAGAACTTAAAGAATGCGATAGAGAAAATTGACAGAGAAATAGTCGAAGATTGGGTGAAGGATTTAGTAATCGTCAAAACATTTATGGGCTTGAGATTTCAAGAAGCAATTTTAAAGAAGGCCGCTGAATTAAAAGGTGTGGATTATCACCTATCAGATTTCACAGAAGAATCAAAGGGTATCGACGGATATATTGGGAATACTCCTATCTCAATAAAACCTGAGACTTATAAAGTAAAGGCTGCACTTCGAGAAGATATAGCAGTTAAAATCATATATTACGAAAAGATTAAGGATGGAATTCAGGTAGATTATGGAGAAGTCATGGACTAATAAAAGCCGCCACTTTGTAATAACAACGGATAAAAGAGTAAGGATTTCTTCAAATTTGCTAATCTTTCCTTTCCTACCCCCTATATTTTAGGATTTTTGCGATGCTCAAGAGAACGCATAATTGCGGCCAGCTTCGGCTTGTCGACGCCGGCAAAAAGGTAACGCTGGCAGGGTGGGTTCACTCATATCGCGACCACGGAAACTTGGTATTCATCGACCTGCGCGACAGAGAAAGCCTGACCCAATTGGTTTTTAATCCCGATACCCAGCCCGAAGCCCACAAGCTGGCAAGAACCGTCCGCTGCGAATGGGTAATAGCAGCTCAAGGTGCCGTTCAGCCGAGAGGTAAGGGTATGGCAAATCCAAAGCTGCCGACCGGCGAAATCGAAGTCTCTGTCCAGCAACTGGAAATTCTCAATGTCTCAAAGACACCACCGTTTGAACTGAACGACGCCGAAAAGACAAGCGAGGAGCTGCGCTTGGCCAGCCGATATATTGACCTGCGTCGGCCCCAAATGCAGCAGAAACTACACACACGTCATCGGGTCACCACAGTTGTACGGGATTTTTTCGACCGATTAGGCTTCTGGGAAATCGAAACACCAATGCTGGCCAAAAGCACGCCGGAAGGGGCAAGAGATTTCCTCGTGCCCAGCAGACTGCATAAAAATTGCTTCTACGCACTGCCGCAATCGCCACAGCTCTTTAAGCAAATCCTAATGGTCAGCGGTGTCGATAAATACTTCCAGATAGTGCGATGCTTTCGCGATGAAGACCCCCGCGCTGACAGACAGGCCGAATTCACACAAATCGACGTAGAGATGAGCTTCGTTGATACTAACGATGTCATCGGCGTTCACGAAAACTTAATAGCCAGAATCTGGAAGCGGATACTTGACGTGGATGTGGCGGCGCCGATGCGGCGGATTTCCTACAAAGAAGCGATTGCTGATTACGGCACCGACAGGCCGGATTTGCGCTTCGATATGAAGCTAAAAGACATTTCCGATATCGCCAAACAAAGCTCATTCAAGGTGTTTAGTACGGTGCTTGAAAACGGCGGGATTGTAAAAGGACTCTGCTCGCCGGGCGGTGAAAAATATTCCAGAAGCGATATCGAAAAGACCCTCACCGACTTCGTGGCTGACTACGGTGCAAAGGGACTGGCCTGGTCAAAAGCCAAAACAGAAAACAATGAAATCTCGCTCGCCGGTGGTGTCGCAAAGTTCTTCAGTCCCGAAATGCAGCAGCAGATAATCGAACGCTTCGAGGCAAAAGACGGTGACCTGCTTTTGTTTGTTGCTGACAGCGAAAGAGCTGCCAATAAGGCTCTGGCTCCTCTGCGGTGCAAACTTGCACGCGACCTAAAGCTTTACGAGCAGGGACGCTTTGAGTTTGTATGGGTAGTGGACTTCCCACTGTTTGAGTGGAACGAGGATGAAAAACGCTACGATTCACTGCATCATCCGTTCACCTCTCCCGTTGAAGAGGATTTGGAAAAGCTCGAAACCGACCCTGCCAATATTCGGTCGCAGGCCTACGATATCGTCGTCAACGGCTCCGAGATCGGCGGCGGCAGTATTCGTATCCACCAACCGAAAGTTCAGCAGAAGGTCTTTGATCTGCTCAATATATCAAAGGAACAGGCGCAGCAGCGATTCGGGTTCTTCTTGAAGGCTCTGGAATATGGCGCTCCGCCGCACGGTGGAATAGCATTCGGCCTCGATAGAATCGTTATGCTGCTTACCGGCACGGATAATATTCGGGACGTTATTGCTTTCCCGAAGACCCAGCGTGGCCAGTGCCTCTTAACCGATGCACCGAGCGAAGTGGACCAAAAACAGCTTGATGAGCTGAACTTGCGAATGCAAAGGCACTCACACATAATCGCGCAGAAAACGGACGAGCAGGACCAATAGCTGAACCAAAAACCAACCGACAAATCGAGAAAAAGATGAAAATTTGTCTTGACCTTCTCATTTATATTGCGGATAAAAAATATCACATCTATAGTGGAATTCGTCATCAGACCGTAGGTTATCCTTGGAGAAAAGCGTATTTTTCGTTTCCCATTTTGCAACATATTGTTCGTTGCCCAAATACGCTTTAATGCGTTTGGCAACCTGCAGAATGGGTTTTTCTAATTGTCAGGAGTGATTCTATGTTAGCAATATTACAGAACTGGGAAAGGTTGGCTTGGCTGTGGGGGGCAGCCGTATTAGTCGGCCTTGTGGGCCATTATTTCGTCTTTAGACTGCTGCTGGGACTTGCCAAACGCACCAAGAGCATCGTCGATGAGTCTTTTGTCAACCGCTGCTATAGGCCTTTGCAATGGATAATCATCCTTATTATAGTCCGCCTGGTTTCGAAATTAACTGCATTTCAAACCGAGATGCCTGATTTTTTAAATCACGTTCTCAGCTTACTTCTTATTGGGTTGGTCTCTTGGCTGTTGATCAAAACCACTTACGTTTTAGAGGACTATGTTCTCACCCGTTTTGACGTTGGAGTAAAAGACAATCTCAGAGCCAGGAAGATTCATACACAGTTCAGAGTTCTAAAGCGAATCGTAATTGCAGTTGTGGGTATTTTAGCATTAGCAACATGCTTGATGACCTTTGAAAGAGTTCGCCAGTTAGGGACAACCATTTTGGCCTCAGCCGGTATTATTGGTATTGTCGTAGGTATGGCTGCTCAGCGAACTATTGGGACCTTTATCGCCGGCCTTCAGATTGCTATCACGCAGCCTATTCGCGTAGATGACGTGGTCATAGTGGAAAATGAATGGGGTCGAATCGAAGAGATAACTTTGACCTATGTGGTTGTGAAAATCTGGGATTTAAGGCGGTTGGTTGTCCCCATCCCCTATTTTATCGAGAAACCTTTTCAGAACTGGACCCGCGTTACAGCCGACCTGTTAGGTACTGTATACATTTACGTTGACTATACAGTACGTATCGAGTCCATCAGAAAGGAGCTCAATCGTATTCTGAAGAATTCTGAGCTATGGGATGGCAAGGTTTGCGTCCTGCAGGTTACTAATACTTCTGACCGTACGGTTGAGTTAAGAGCTCTTATGAGTGCCGCAGATGCCTCAACTGCATGGAGTCTACGTTGCGAAGTTAGAGAAAAGCTGATTGATTTTATTCAGAAAAATTATCCAGAGGCTTTGCCCAAGCTAAGAGCCGAACTTCACCAGCTAAAAGATTAACGGATGAAAATCACTTATACTTGTGTACACCTATTTATGTTTTGCGGATGCGAATTTTAGTTTATGTGGATTAATTTAAATCGTATTTGGCAGAGACTTTTGAAGTTCCTGCGGTTATCGCCGTTGTCACTGGCGAAGAAAGTGCAGGTCACCTTTGGTGCTGCGGTTCTCTTTATCTTGGCGCTTGCACTTCTTCTGCCATATATCTGGATGGGCCAGCTCATAAAAACGGACCTGCTCGATACCGGTCGAGCAAGGTCGCAGGCCCTGCTCGATCGACACTTCCAGCCAAAAGACCCAGGCCAAACTCTTCAGGCACTGGACAATACCGGACTCGTGTCTGACGTAAACAATCCTGAGATGCTCTGGATTCGATTCACAAAAGACGATACTCAAGCCTCAAGAATCAAAAGTCAAGAATCGAGATTCGAAGAGATGATTGAATCTCTAAAAGCTGATGAGACTCGAGACGATAATATCTGGCTAACCAAAACAGAGGGTGTCCATCAGAGCAATTATGTGCGAATCTTCAGGGCAACCGATAGCTGTATAAGCTGCCACAATCCGCAGGGTTCTGCCAGCCCGTTTAGGAAAAATGAGCTCATAGGTGCGGTGTTTATCCGGCGCCCGGCAGGCGAAGCCGGCAAAATGGTCCTTATGAATCGGGTTTGGATCATCGTTGCCGGCCTAATCGCTGGTACCGGTGCCATCGTTGCGTTTTACTGGATCACCCAGCGGGTAATCCTCCGACCCATCCGACAACTACGGGCGCTTGCAAATAATATTACCGAGGGAACTCTCGACATAAGAAGTTCGATAAAGACCGGCGACGAATATGAGAAGCTGGCCGATGCCTTCAACGATATGCTGGATGGGCTGCTGGCGACGCAGGAAAAACTAAGGCAGGCAAACAAACAGCTCGATACCAAAATAGTAGAGCTTTCCGAGCGAAATATCGAGTTGTTCAAGGCCAATAAGGTAAAAGGCGAATTCTTAGCCAATATCTCGCACGAGTTCAGAACACCGTTGAATGCCATACTGGGCTTTGCTCAGGTTTTGCGCGAAAAGCCGGAGATTCTAAAAAAGGAAAAGGCACAAAGGTATGCTGAGAACATTATCACCAGCGGAAACAGACTCTTGAGCATGGTTAATGATCTGCTGGACCTGGCAAAAACCCAGGCTGGAAAAATGGAACTACACATAGAAAAAACCTCCATAGAGAATTTGCTCAAAGCTCTGGTATCATCTTTCTCGCTGTTGACGAAGAAAAAGAAAATAAAAGTCAAACTTCAAGTCGATCCTGGTTTACCACCCCTTATGACAGACGCCGGCAAGGTCCAGCAGATAATGTACAATTTCCTCAGTAATGCGGTAAAGTTTACGCCGCAGCAAGGCAGAATTGAAATTCGAGCCCGCCTAAGGCAGGATGAAAAGACCGTCAGGATTGCGGTAACCGATACCGGCTGCGGCATTATCGAAGCTGACAGGGAAAAAATATTTGAAAAATTTCGGCAGGTTGATGGCTCTATAACCCGCGAATCAACCGGCAGCGGATTGGGACTTACCATCAGCACCGAATTAGCCGCTATGCTCGCAGGCAGTATCGGCATGGAAAGTGAGCGTGGCAAAGGCTCAACCTTCTGGCTCGACATCCCGGTTACACTCACTAAAGAACAAGACCAGAACAAATGATACGAGAAGTCGGATGTCAGAAGTCAGATAAGAAATATGAGATTATCTGTCTCTGTCTTCTGTTTTCTGGTTAATTGGTGAGTAGGTAATTGGCAACGGGTAAAACAACATAAAAGGGATGCTGGATGCCCGATGCTCGTAGAAGACGAAAATCAAGTATCGAGAATCAAGTTGACCATTTAACCAAAACTATAAGGAGAAATTATGCGTCCCATTAGAAACCCAAGAGGTCAGAAATCAGAAGTTAAATGTCAGATTATCTGTTCTCTGTTTTCTGTGTTCTGTGTTGTGTTTGCAAGTACCGCTCTCGTTCTTGCAGCTCCCCTTGGCCAAACTCATCCGTTCTCCGTTCACGATATGCTGGCGATGGATAGACTCTCCGACCCTCAGGTTTCACCGGACAGCAGATGGATTGTCTTTGTGCTGCGCGAGACGGACCTGGAAGCCGACTGTGGACGAACCGACCTCTGGCTGGTCCGCGCAGACGGCACAGGTCTTCGCCGCCTAACCTCCCATCCACAAGCTGACTCAAATCCACGCTGGGCGTCCGACGCCAAGTTTATATGGTTTATATCCACACGGTCGGGGTCTTCACAGGTTTGGCGCATTCAAATTGATGGCGGCGAAGCCGAACAAGTTACAGACCAGCCTCTTGACGTCGGGAATCTGGTCGTCTCGCCTGATGGAAATTATATCGCTTTTACGATGGAGGTCTTCCCAGATTGCAACGTAGCGTCCACAAAGGACAGACTTGACCAGATCAAGCAAAGAAAAACGAGCGGACGGATTTACGACCGAATATTCGTCCGGCACTGGGATACCTGGAAGGATGGCCGACGCTCACATCTATTCGTAATGCCCTGGCGCCGAGGCGACGCCGTGGACGTGATGCAGGGCATGGACGCCGATACTCCCTCCAAACCCTTCGGCGGCCCTGAGGAAATTACATTCACTCCCGACGGCAAAGGCCTTATCTTTACCGCCCGTGACGTGGGCAGAGAAGAACCATGGTCAACAGACTTCGACCTTTATTGGGCACCCATTGATGGCTCTAAACCGCCGAAATGCTTAACCAATAAAAATAAAGCCTGGGATACTCATCCGATTTTCTCACCAGATGGTAAGACTCTCGCCTACTTGGCTATGGCCAGGCCCGGCTACGAATCTGACCGCTTTCGAATTGTCCTGCGCGGCTGGCCTGATGGTGAGGACCGTGTTTTAACAGAAGATTGGGACCGCAGCCCATCGTCTCTCTGCTTCTCGGCAGAAGGCAAAACGCTTTACGTTACTGCGGCTAATATAGGTCAGGAATCTCTGTTCGCCGTTAATGTAACAACCGGCACGGTTCAAACCATTGTAAAGGAAGGTAGTGTCAGTTCACCCGGCGTCGCAGGAGGCAGGATTGTCTATGGCCTGAATAACCTGCGATGTCCTGTAGAATTGTATTCGGTTAAACCTGACGGCAGCGATGTACATAAAATCACTAATATCAACTCAGAAAAAATAGCCGCCACCCGTATGGGTGAATATGAGCAGTTTTCTTTCAAGGGATGGAACGATGAAACGGTCTATTGCTATGTGGTCAAACCTGTGGATTTCAACCCCGGTAAGAAATACCCCGTGGCCTTTCTGATCCACGGGGGACCTCAGGGTTCTTTCGGAAACACCTTCCACTACCGCTGGAATCCGCAGGCCTATGCGGGTGCAGGTTATGCTGCCGTCATGGTTGATTTCCACGGCTCTACCGGATACGGACAGGCCTTTACCGATTCTATCCGAGGGGACTGGGGCGGCAAGCCGCTGGAAGACTTACAGAAAGGTCTGGCCGCCGCCTTGGAACGTTATCCTTGGATGGATGGCAACAGAGTCGGTGCCTTGGGCGCTTCCTTCGGCGGTTATATGATTAACTGGATAGCCGGCAACTGGCCCGACCGTTTCCGCTGCCTGGTGAATCACGATGGCAATCTTGATGAGGGAATGGCATACTTTGACACGGAAGAACTCTGGTTCCCCGAGTGGGATCACCTCGGTACGCCCTGGAACAATCCGGTTGACTATGAGAAGCACAACCCGGTAAATTTCGTTAAGAACTGGAAAACCCCGATGCTCGTTATCCACGGCGCTTTGGATTTTCGCGTCGTTGATACTCAGGGGCTCTCCACCTTTACCGCCCTGCAGCGCCTCGGTATTCCCAGCAAACTGCTATACTTTCCCGATGAGAACCACTGGGTGCTCAAGCCGGCAAATTCCATTCTCTGGCACGAAACAGTGATCGGCTGGCTCGACCGTTGGCTGAGGAATCCTGCCTCGCGGGAACCAAAAAATGGTTATTGATTATTGAGGATTGATAATTTAATATCTTGTTAATACTCAGGACTCAGATGTCAGAAATCAGAAGTCAGATTTTCTGTTCTCTATTATAGGATGCATTGATGGGTAGAAAATGTTTAAGAGCGATTTTCCCCGGCTCGTTCGACCCGATTACAAACGGGCATTTGGACGTTATCGACCGCAGTATGAAACTATTTGACGAGCTTATAATTGCCGTTGGCCGAAGCCCGCTCAAGAACCAGCTCTTCACGCCTGAAGAACGCGTGGAGATGATAGCTGAGCTTATCCGACAAAGGCGGATGCGGGGCGTCGCAGTCGAAAGTTTCGACGGGCTGACTGTTCAATACGCCGCTAAAAAAAAGGCGGATGTCATCCTGCGCGGCCTGCGAAGTCTTACAGATGTTCAGTATGAATTTCAGCTTGCTATGACCAACCGGGCTGTAGCTGGCATAGAAACGGTCTTTATTATGACCAGTGAACAGTATGGCTTCACCAGTTCGACCTTGATTCGCGAGGTTGCCTCACTGGGTGGCGACCTCTCAAATTTGATTCCGAAAAATATTTATAATCGTTTGAAACAGCGCCTTAAAGAACGTCGCCCGTGATTCGTCGCTCGTCAGATGAACGAACGACCAGCCACGAGAGACGGGCAACGAAACTATGTTTACGGTTAGTGTTGAAACACGTTTTCGGGCGCCGCATCGGTTGCCCCTGCCGGCCTCGAAGGGTTCCCCAGCCGCGGAGGCCGAACCCCTGCACTATCATGACTGGCTGGTTACCGCTGACGTCGGCAGCGACAAGCTCAATAGCATGGGATTTGTAATGGACTTTCACAGACTCAAGGCGGCGCTCGATAATATTGTGGCCGATGCAGCACCAAAAATGACTGATAAGAAGTCTTTTGGCGCTGCACCATCGGCCGAGAACGTAGCCAGATACATATATGAAAAGCTTGAGCCAAAACTGCCAAAAGGCGTCAAACTCCAAAATATCAGGGTTGTCGAGGAGCCGGGTTGCTCGGCAAAATTTGACCCCCACCATAGAAGGGCTAACAGAAGACAGAAAACAAAAGACAGAAAACAGAAGAAAGAGAACAGATAATCTGACTTCTGATTTCTGATTTCAAGTGAGTGTATAAATTTGACGATATTTCCAGGAGTTCTCATTTTGAAAGATATCGCAAAAGGGTGTCCCTTCAAATATCACCTGTGCCTGCGCAATGCCCATAAGTGCTTGCGCAGTCAAGCATAGGCCGATAGCATTTGTGCCAAAATGGATACTCGACGAAAATCGAAAATCAAATTGATGACAAGAAAACAAATTTTTGGTATAATAATAGAAAAGACTAAAATCTGATGCCCGATACTTGTACCTGCATTTGTTTAAAAGCAGGTACAAGTGGAAGAAGAAAATCGAGTTGATTATGCAATGTCAGATTTGTAACAAAAATAATGCGACTATTCATCTGACTGAGATTACCGACGGGGCACGCACCGAGATGCACATTTGCGAGCACTGCGCCACCGAGCAGGGCATAGCCGTCAAGAGCCATATCCCTATAAATGAGCTGCTCAGCAGCTTACTTGCCGTCCAGCCGGCAGACGATGAACTCTCCGGCTCTTCAGACCGCAAGGTCGCGTGCCCGAACTGCGGATTTACGCTCGATCAGTTCCGCAAGGAAGGAGTTTTGGGCTGTCCTCATGATTATGAAATCTTTGAGAAATCACTTCGGCCACTTATCGAAAAAGCTCACGACGGGAAAACAGCTCACTGCGGCAAACTACCTTCAAAAACACCGCGGGATGAAAAAAAGCAAATAAAGCTCTTAAACCTTCGTCAGCAACTGGCCGATGCGGTCCAAAGCGAAGATTACGAACTGGCAGCCAAACTACGGGACAAAATAAAGCAAAGCGAAAAGTAGAAAACAGCCGTAAAGGACACAGAGAAAAAATCAAAAATAAAAATGCAAAAATTGAACGATTCTCGTTGCTTGTAATCAGCAATCGGTTTTAATCGAGTATCCAGCATCGAGCAACCGGTATCCCATTATGAAACTGACAGACATAAGTAATGATATAAACGAGTGGTTTAACGGCTCTGGGCCGTTGGCCGATATCGTCATTTCCTCGAGGATTCGCCTGGCCAGGAACATCGCAGGCCATAAATTCCTGAGCCGATGTTCAAATACTGAAAAATCTGAAATACTCAAAAAGTTAAGAGATGTGCTGATGTCGCTCAAGCTTGGCGATAAAGTCTTCTATATCAGTGTGGACAAAGCCCCT
>JGI24422J19971_10002619_pt1 | contig 11165 bp, 8 predicted proteins | sample DeeMarSWOR152_54_FD_19971 | JGI IMG/M metagenome (IMG submission 19971)
CCCGGCAAACATGCTATAATTATCCCTTCCTGAAGTACCTCCCGGGTAGAAGATATGAGAATTTGCCTGCTCACCTATAGGGGAAATCCTTACAGCGGTGGGCAAGGTATTTATATTTACTACCTATCACGCGAGTTCCAGCGCATGGGCCATGAGGTGGAGGTAATCGCCAGTGCTCCTCTCCCCCAACTGAGTCAAGGTGTAGTCCTCCATCAGCTTACAAGCTCCAGCATATATCATCCAGGAGCCTCTTTCAGGAGAAAGCTCCCCAATGCCAGGAACTTCATCGACTTACACGAGCTTTGTGCCAGCCGCCTGGGAATCTTCGCCGAACCCTGGGCATTTAGCTTCAGGGCTTACACCAAGCTAAAAGAACTCTGTAAACACCGCCCTTTTGACATCATTCATGATAATCAAGGCCTGGGCTACGGGCTCCTGTTGATGAAAAGGTTAAACATCCCAGTAATAGCCACCATACACCATCCCCTTCCTATAGACAGGCAGGCCGACCTCGAGCAAGCCAACGGATTCAGGCAGAGATGGACAATCAAAAGGTTTTATTCTTTCATCCGCATGCAAGCTTTCGTGGCGCGGCGCCTGGACCGAATAATCACAGTGTCACAAAATGCGGCAAAGGACATAAACCTCTTCTTTAAGGTGCCTTTTGACAACCTAAGGGTGATCTACAACGGCATAGATATTGAAATCTACAAGAGAGATGACAAGGCAAGCAAAGAGAGGGATGGCCTCATCATGGTGGGCAATACCGATGACAGGAAGAAGGGTGTTCTCTATCTACTGCAAGCACTGCAAACCCTGGGAAAGGACGGCTTAAAGCTGACCATCGTTGATGACGCAGAGCGGCACTCTTCCTATAGAGGATATGGAACCATTGCCTTCATACGGTTTCAAATTGGTAAGCAAGCTCAATTTGGACGGGCTGGTGCACTTCACCGGCAGGCTTACCCAGGATGAACTGGTAAAACGTTATCTAGCGGCAAGAATAGCCGTAGTGCCTTCCCTTTACGAGGGTTTCGGATTACCTGCCGCTGAGGCTATGGCCTGTGGCACTCCCGTTATATCCACAACTGGAGGGGCATTGCCCGAGGTAGTAGGCAACGCCGGTATGCTAGTCCCTCCAGGCAGAGCCGATGCCCTGGCTGTCGCAATTAAACAGCTCCTCAATGATGAACAAGCACAAAGGCATATGAGCGAAGCGGGCAGGAAAAGAGTGGAAGAGAATTTCAATTGGGAGCAGGCAGCCAGAAAAACACTCGAGGTCTACCAGGAGGTTAAAGAAATAAAGAACAGATCTGTCTTTCGGCAGGGGTAACAACTCAACGGGGCCGAAAAAACCTAAGCCCCAGGCGACATTCTATATGCCGCCCATTTCTATCGGGGAATAAATCCTCACTATCAAGAATTTCGCGCGACAGCTATGATGGGGACTAGTGCGTCACCACCCACTCTTGCCAACAGCCCTCTCAGATTGTTACAATAGCTCATAGCGAACTTAGGTTACTACGTCTTCACTCTACGCGCTGTCAAGGAGGCCCCATGAGAATAGAAAGCCCCAGATACACCGAGCGTTTTGGCTCAGTTCGGATTAACGATGTGCAGCAGGTGTTGGAACTGGATTCTGGCAGAGCGAAAGAACTCCGCCCCCAAGAGAATATCGCCGTGCAAAAAATCGAGGAGGATGTTATCAAGGACTTCGAAGAGAGAATGGCTATTGTCATCCCTACTAAGGACGAGAAGCTCAAGCTCTTCGAGGGTGTTGTCAGTGGAGTTCCTCACGAGTGCCTGATAATCGTAGTCTCTAACAGCCAGAGAAGGCGGATTGACCGATTCAGGATGGAGAAAGATGCTCTCAACCAGTTCTGTCACTTTACTCGCCGCGAGGCTCTGATTATTCACCAGAAAGACCCCATGCTGGCCCGGGCTCTCGCTGAGGCAGGCTACACCGACATTTTGGGAGAGGACGAACTGATAAGGAATGGCAAGGCTGAAGGCATGGTAGCTGCCATGCTTGTTGCTATGGCTGCCAAGAAAGAGTTTGTCGGCTTCATTGATGCTGATAATTATTTTCCCGGTGCTGTATGGGAGTATGCCAGATGCTACGCTACCGGCTTCAGCATGGCTAAATCCCCTTATAGCATGGTCAGGGTTTTGTGGCGCTACAAGCCAAAAATAACGGCAGGCATGTTTTTTAAGAGATGGGGTCGAGTATCAGAGATAACTAACAGGTGCATGAATTCTCTAATCTCAAATAGAACCGGATTCGAAACTGAGATTGTCAAGACAGGCAATGCCGGGGAGCATGCTATGACCTTGAGGCTGGCAGAGATACTTACGTATGCTTCAGGCTACGCTGTGGAACCTCAGGAGCTCATATCTATCTTCGAAGGGTTTGGTGGTGTCTTGCCCATGGCGCACCCCACCGCTGCTAAACATGGCGTTGAGATATTCCAGACCGAGACAAGGAACCCTCATCTGCATGAAGAAAAGGGTGGGCGGCATCTTCAAGTGGAAATGCTATTGCCCGGTCTGGGGTCTATCTATCACTCTCCACTCTGTGAAGAGGAGACCAAGCGGTTAATTCGCGACGAGCTTTTACAGCAGAATGCCATCCAGTCGGATGAAGAACCACCGAAACCACGCCTTATTAGTCCACTAAGGGCTATTAGACTCAAGAAGTTCACCAAAGTTGTAACGGAACACATGAATTCATATTCAGCATTAGCGGAAGAGGAATGAAAGCGGTCATTCTTGTCGGTGGGGAAGGGACGAGGTTACGCCCATTAACGTGCAACACCCCCAAGGCGATTGTGCCTATCCTGAACCGACCTTTCTTGGAACATCTGCTGGGCTATTTGAAGGAGCACGGAGTTACCGACGCTATTCTTGCCATGGGTTATCTCCCTGACCCCATCCAAAGGTGTTTAGGCGATGGTACTCAACTCGGAGTTCAGCTTACCTATCTGGTGGAGGAGTCGCCTCTGGGCACAGCCGGAGCAGTGAAGAATGCTGAATCATACCTAGATGGGCCATTCCTTGTTTTCAACGGCGACATTATCACCGAGATAGACCTCACAGCTATGATGAAACGCCACAAAGAAGTCAAGCCCAAGGTTAGCATAGCGCTGACTCCGGTAGATAACCCTACCATATACGGGGTAGTGGAGACCGACACCCGGGGCTTGGTACAGCGCTTCGTCGAGAAGCCGACCTGGGATAAGGTTACTACTAACATGATAAACGCCGGCATCTACATTCTCGAGCCTGAGGTATTAGCGCATATTCCACCATCAACTCCGTCTATGTTTGAGAATTACCTATTTCCGCGACTCCTTGAGATGGGTGAGCCTATCTTGGGCTATCCTTCCGACGCCTACTGGATTGATATCGGTACACCGGAGAAATACCTGAAGGCAAACCATGACCTGCTTTTACAGCAAGCTGGTAGAGGCGTTCAAGTTCAAGGAAAGAGTCAGCTCCATCCTACTGCCCAAATCGAGGGGCCGGTTTTGCTTGCTGAAGAATGTATTATCGCTGAGAACGCCAAGCTAAAAGGGCCCGTCGTTCTGGGGCCACATTGTGAAATTGGCAAAGGCGCAGTAGTGCAAGGAGCGGTACTCTGGCACCACTCGAGAGTAGGGGAGAAGGCAATACTCAGAAATTGCGTAATTTGCTCCCATAGCTATGTAGGACAAGGCAGCCATGTTCCCGATAATTGCGTGCTCGGCGATAGTGTTACAGTTGCTTCAGAAAACATATTGGATAAAGATACAAAGGTGTGGCCGGAAGGCTATTCTGAGTAAAATGCGACTCGACCCTCAGTATCTGTACCATGATTTGGCCAACCACGCTTCAAATTTGATACCCAGCAGGTACACCAATTGAATAAGCAAATGTCCTAGATTCGGTCCCTGAAGCCAGAAAGGAGTTTGAGTTTATATGTGTCCTATTTGTGGTATTGTAAATCGCAATGACGAAGATGTAGGCAGACAGATAGACTCTATGATGAGTACCCTGTGTAGCAATAGTTCTGCCGATGCTTGGCTTGTCTCAGAGGGAGTATCAAGCAGGTGGCAAAGGGATGTTCGGGCGATAAGAAGACAGGCTCTGGCGCAGGTCTCCTTTGCCACCAGGGAGCAGGGCCCAGCAAGACCTGGCTTTGATCACGGCGGCAATTTGTCGGTGCTTTATGAGGGTAATCTCTACAATAGTGAGAGCCTCAGGTTGGGACTCGCCTCGAAGCAGCAACCAACTAGCGAAAGTACAGCAGAGATAGTGGCCCACCTGCTCGGACAGAAGTATAAAAATGGCCTGGTTGCGGCACTGAAGCAGGTGTCGCCTATGCTCCATGGCGAATTCTGCCTGGCAGCAAGTGACGGCAAGCAAGTGGTGATTATGAGGGATTTTGCCGGTCTCAGGCCGGTCTTTTACGCCGAAAATAACAGACTCTTCGCCTTTGCTTCAAGGAAGACGGCTCTCTGGGAAATAGGGCTGCGTAATGTAAGGCCCCTACGAGCGGGAATGATTGCCTCGTTTGGCAAAGATGGCATTATTCTTAGTGAAGCCAACCCGTTGAGCAGGATGAACATTCAAGTGACTATCACCGACTTGGCTGAGGCCGTGGACAGCTACTGTGCCCTGCTCAAAGCAGCTGTTGAGGAGAGGTTACACAATGTTAGAAGGGTGGCGGCGCTCGTTTCAGGAGGCGTAGATAGTTGCCTGATAGCCAAGCTCGTCTCAGATACGTCCGCAATCAGGGGCATTGAAGTGACGACTTATACTGCTGGCGTAGAGGGGGCGATTGATATTGAATATGCCGAGCGCTTTGCTCAAGAGCTAGGGCTAAAGCACAAGGTAAGAAGACTGAGCCAGGATGAGATTGAGGCATATATACCTCGGGTAGCTGCTGCTGTCGAAGAGAGGGACTTGGTGCAAATTGAAGCTGGTATTGGAGTCTACGCCGCGGTGGAGATGGCATGCCAGGATGGGCTCAAGGTAATCTTCTCTGGTCAGGGTCCAGATGAGCTATGGGGAGGTTATAGCTGGTATCCTCAAGTTATTGCCAAAGATGGCTATGATGGCCTTGTGCAGAATATGTGGGGTGACTTAGGGAGAGCCGATATAGAGACCTTTGACAGGGAGAACCGGATTGCTATGGCGCATGGGGTGGAGAAGGTCTTCCCTTACGCCGACATCGAGGTGGTCAAGCTGGCAATGAGCGTATCGCCTCAGCTAAAGATTACATCTGCTGAAGACAGGATTGGCAAGCACCCTCATCGAGAGGCAGCCAAAAAGCTTGGACTACCTGCCCAATATGCTGACCGAAGTAAAGATGCAGCCCAGCATGGTACGGGAATTCATGGCACTCTTGACGCAATAGCCCGCAAGAATGGCTTTACCCCCGAGTTAGTGGAGCATGTGGGATATGATAGTGACAAAGTGAGTCAGGAGAAGCTAGCCAGTTCTACCCGTTACGGCTACCTGTATGCAGAGAAGGAACTCTGGCAGATGCCCCAGCATGTTCAGTTCTTCTTTGACTCGGTGGCATACCGGAGCAACCTGCTCAATGAGGCGGAAAGGGCAAGGATAGAGCAATTTCTAAAGAAGGCAGGTATTTGATCAGGCCGGAGAAAGACACCGAAACAACATTCATACACACGGGGGTTAAGGCTAATGAAGTTGAAACCAGTTGTTTTCACAGACTTAGACGGCACTTTGCTCGACCTGGAAACTTACTCTTATGATAAAGCTTTGCCAGCCATAGAGCATTTAGGCAGCCAAGAGGTACCTATCATCTTCTGTTCGGCCAAGACCAGAGCAGAGCAAGAGGTATACCGAAAAGAGCTGCAGATAAACGACCCTTTCATCGTGGAGAACGGAGGGGCGGTCTTCATTGCCCAAGGCTATTTTCCATTTGATTTTGAGTATCATAAAGCTAAGGATGGCTACCAGGTAATTGAACTCGGCATTCCCTACCACAGAATTAGAGAAACTCTGGCACAGATAAGGATTGATACCGGAGTCAATTTTAGAGGTTTCGGAGATATGAGTGTGGCGGAAGTGGCATCGCTAACCGGCCTGGTTCCCGAGGCCGCACAGCGAGCCAAAGCCAGGGAGTATGACGAGACCCTCAATCTTGAGGGAACACCAGACGAGATTGACAGAGTATTAGATGCGATAAAGAAAGCAGACCTCAATTATACATCTGGCGGCCGCTATTATGACGTGACAGGACCCAACGATAAAGGCAAGGCTACACGAATCTTGACCGACTTATTTCGTAGTAAACTAGGCCAGATAGAGACCATAGCCATAGGTGATAGCCCCAACGACCTACCTATGCTCTCAGCGGTGGACATCCCTGTTCTGGTGCAAAAGCCGGGACGGATTTGGGAAGATATGGATATCCCTCATCTCCGCAGGATGGAGGGGATTGGCCCTGAGGGCTGGGCAAGAGCTGCTGAGGAAATAGTCAAACAGAGGATGGCTTGATCCTTGGAGGTCAGGATTGAAAGCTGGAGTAGCTCAAATTAGCTTCTGCAATGAAATAGAAACAAATGTGGCAAAGATCTTATCATACCTCAAGACAGCGGGAAGTCTAGGACTGGACTTTTTATGCTTCCCAGAATGCTGCCTTACGGGCTACAGACGTGACTTCCATAACATCGTGTGGGACGAGGTAGCTCAAGCAATAGACAAACTGCAGGAAGTAGTCACCGCGGAAGGCATAACCATTGCTGTCGGGGCTCCCTATGCTGAGGCGGGAAAACTCTATAATGCCGCTATTGTTGTATCAGCAAACCAGAGGCTCAACTACTTCAAAAACAACCTGACCGAGTTTGATAAGCTATACTTTGCTGAAGGGAAGGAAGTACTGTCCTTTGAAGTGGCGAAGGTCAAATGCGGCCTTCTTATCTGCCGAGACCAGAACGACCCGCGACTGACGCAGGAATACGCAAGGGCGGGCGTTAAGGTTGTCTTTCTTCTGGCGGCCCATTATTATCTTCCTGCGGAGGCACGTCGTAAAGTAGATAAGAATCGTGCCCTGCCAATCGCTAGAGCAGTAGAAAATGGCCTATTTGTCGCTAAGGCGAATGCGGTTGGTCCCCAGGGTGACTACGTCAGCCTCGGCCGCAGTATGATTGTCGACCCTGAAGGTTCAGTCCTTTGCGAGGCGGATGAGAGTGAAGAAAGGCTGCTTTATCGTGACCTCTAAAACTTGAGCTTCATGCTCACTATCTCAAAGGGTTTCACCTCAAGCCGTATCTCTCTACCACTGCATTCAATTTCTTCCTCTCCTTCCTCCAACAGGTTCACTATCTTGGCTGAGACAGGCTCTTTGAACAAACTCACCACTCCTGATGTCTTTTCCCCTTTTGTTTCGAAACATCTCAGCACCACCTCGTTGCTATCTTCCGCCTTCTTTAGAGCGACTAAGATAAGATTTTCCGGTTTGAGTTCAACAAAAGATAGGCGCGAAGGAAGCGTCCTAATCCTCTTGCGCGTTTCAGGTGGTAACTGGAAGCCAATCAGGGTATTGTTGAATTCGTTAGCTGGCATGAAAGAATTTGCCTTCTTCCAGTCTTCTCTGTGTGGGAAGAGGGAATACTCAAAGTGGTAGGTCTTGAATTCCTGGGCATCGGGCGTGGGGATAGCGGGCCCGGTTTCTCCGTCAGAGGAGAGCATCAATACGCTCCGCAACAACGTCAAGTATAGTTCCTTCTCTCTAACCTCATGGGCAGGCAGGCCCTTGTTAATTAGTGTCACCCCTTTTTCCCCATCGGAGTAGTCAATCCAGTTAAGGGCCGGATAGATACCACATGGTTCTTCCATCCACTGTTCCTCGGGATGAAAATGGTACTGGTCTACAGGCCGAGTGACTACACCGAACTGGGTTTCAGATTGATATTCCGAGGAATCGATATCGGTGGAAAATTTGACCCTGATTCGTACTTGAGGATGGCGGTTATCAATCGTGGTTCGAAAGTCAATTCGAGGAATGTCTTCATAGACAATTATTTTCTTTGATAGGGACAGAAACTTGTGGCGCCATAAGCGCGACCCAAATTTTTCCACGAGCCGATAAGGCCATCTAAGAGAAAAATAATCGCTCTCAATTTCAATTATTCTCCGAAGCGAAGTCTTATTGATCTTGAAGCTAGTCATTCTGAATTTGCCGTATTTAATTCCCCTGTCTCCTTCCGTTTTGAAGGATTCCTCCAGATTCTGCCGGTGATAGTAAAGGTCTCCTGTTTCCTCTTCCAGGACCAGTTCATTTCCTTTGACCACAAATTTACCGTCCTGTGAAACTTCAATCAGCCCGTTGGATGGATCGACTCTGACATCAAAGAATTGATTCTGAATCCTGTTCCCTTTAGTTTTAATTTTGGGTGTCTTTAACCCACGCGGATTTCTGCTCATAATCTTATACGTTCGATACCCCAGAGCAGGAACTGTAGCCACAAAGCCGATTTTGACAGTCTGATAGGAGTCATCTGAATACCGCGTAAATTCCAGGACCTCTACCTCCACCTCCTCTTGGTCACTCTTAAGCCCCCCCATCCTCTTAATCTTGCCCCTCTCCAGCCACAATTCTACTTCAACCCAGTTCCTTACCTCCCATGAAAGCGGATTAAATACGATGACATCTTCCCGGTCCTGCAAACTCTGGGAAATGTATGAGAGCAGATCCCAAAGCGTTTGGGGAAGATGGTCTTCAAGATACGCAAAATTGTCCCTCGCTTCTTCATAGCATTCATCTATGCCGGTGCCAGGTGTCACATCATGAAAAGCCCCCCAAAGGATTTTCTTCCAATCGTCCCTGAATTCATCCACCGGGTAGGGAATCCCTAGTAGCCAAGCTACCGTAGCCCATTTTTCGCAGGCCAATAGCAGATTCTCACTTCTTCTGAGATTCTGCTTGATCCAAATACGGCTGGAACAAACGTTGGGAAACACTTCAGAATATCTACCACAGTAAAGTTCACCTGTCCTGGCCTCTAGGTTTGCGGCCTCCTTCTCCATTGCCCCAAAAAAGTCACCACACCTGGCAATTTTCATTTTTGAGTCCTCATGCGTCCTATTCCACCTTTTCACCGTTCTGCTTGTTTCAGGCTGGGGCAGAGTCACCCCGCTTCCAGAGGGCATCAAAATATGACGGGTGGTAGCAGCTGCTTTAAGTGTGGTGAAGCTTTCTTCCAGCGCTGAGAGGTCAAGACCGGCCCGATAGCCAAGAGGCATCCAGTGCGACAAAATTCTGGTACCGTCCAGTCCCTGCCACCAAAATTCAGATGGTTTGTCCCTATCTACCCCTCGCCGAAAGGCAAAGTATTTATAACCCGATTTCACCAGGATCTGGGGGAACTGGGCATTGTAGCCAAAACTATCTGCAGCCCACATCACCGGGACCTCTATCCCAAATTTCTCCTTCGCATACCTTTTGCCGAAAAGTATCTCTCTAACAAGGGTCTCTCCGTTAGGAATCATGGTATCAGCCATCAAATACTCGCCATCGGCGATTTCAATCTTGCCTGACTTGACCAGCTTTGTTATCTTCTCAAAAAGCAGCGGGTTTCTTCTCTCAATTTCTTCAATCAAAGCAGTCTGCTCGATCAAGAATTTGTAATCTGACTTCTGTATCAGCTCCACTGCCTCTCTCAGTATCAGTTCTATGTTGATATAGAAGTAATCCTCTTTGGTCAACACCCAGACCGCATCATAGTGGGTATGGGGCACAAGATAGAGCATATACGCCATGACTGATAGCCTCCCTCGCTTCTTTGGGCTACATATATCTATATTCCATGAAGGAATCTCTCACTACGGCAGAACTATACAGGGGATAGAATGCGCCACGTGAATTTGTGTATCTGAGCCAAGAACACTAGTCAAAGAAGAGTGAAAAGAACACGAGAGACAGAGGTTACATATGGAAGCGTCCGAGTTTCCCGCGCCATTCCATAAGCCCCTTCCTGTCCACGGAATTGGTCCCCTGGGAATTCCGCGGTGCGCGTCTTCGAAATGGCCCCGTTTCAGTCTTTGCGGCTGCGTCACTCCTGAGGTCCTGCTATCCATAAGAGCATTGATAGAGACATGTAAGCGTGGAGCAGGAAGGTTTGAACCCACGATCTCCAGGGCCACAACCTGGCGCCTTAACCACTGGGCTACGCTCACCACAAATACAGGTGTTATTATACTTCACAATGGCTGTCCCTTTCAATCTCGAAAACATGCCTTTGCGTCGTTTCATTGTTGTACAAGGCCAACCTCTCCACACCCGGCAAACATGCTATAATTATCCCTTCCTGAAGTACCTCCCGGGTAGAAGATATGAGAATTTGCCTGCTCACCTATAGGGGAAATCCTTACAGCGGTGGGCAAGGTATTTATATTTACTACCTATCACGCGAGTTCCAGCGCATGGGCCATGAGGTGGAGGTAATCGCCAGTGCTCCTCTCCCCCAACTGAGTCAAGGTGTAGTCCTCCATCAGCTTACAAGCTCCAGCATATATCATCCAGGAGCCTCTTTCAGGAGAAAGCTCCCCAATGCCAGGAACTTCATCGACTTACACGAGCTTTGTGCCAGCCGCCTGGGAATCTTCGCCGAACCCTGGGCATTTAGCTTCAGGGCTTACACCAAGCTAAAAGAACTCTGTAAACACCGCCCTTTTGACATCATTCATGATAATCAAGGCCTGGGCTACGGGCTCCTGTTGATGAAAAGGTTAAACATCCCAGTAATAGCCACCATACACCATCCCCTTCCTATAGACAGGCAGGCCGACCTCGAGCAAGCCAACGGATTCAGGCAGAGATGGACAATCAAAAGGTTTTATTCTTTCATCCGCATGCAAGCTTTCGTGGCGCGGCGCCTGGACCGAATAATCACAGTGTCACAAAATGCGGCAAAGGACATAAACCTCTTCTTTAAGGTGCCTTTTGACAACCTAAGGGTGATCTACAACGGCATAGATATTGAAATCTACAAGAGAGATGACAAGGCAAGCAAAGAGAGGGATGGCCTCATCATGGTGGGCAATACCGATGACAGGAAGAAGGGTGTTCTCTATCTACTGCAAGCACTGCAAACCCTGGGAAAGGACGGCTTAAAGCTGACCATCGTTGATGACGCAGAGCGGCACTCTTC
>JGI24422J19971_10002623_pt1 | contig 11159 bp, 12 predicted proteins | sample DeeMarSWOR152_54_FD_19971 | JGI IMG/M metagenome (IMG submission 19971)
TCGAGGGCCGGAGTGTCGAGCGGCACGAACCCGTACAGCTCGTACACATCTTGCACCACAGAGATGAGCCGCTGGCGCGCGATCATCTCGTCGGGCATGAGGTCGCGGAATCCACGAAGTAGGCGGGGTTCCGTCCGTCCGGATTGATCGCCGACCATAACGCCGCTCCCGCTTGATGATTCGGCCCCTTTTCGGGGCCGCTATGGGATGAGAGTGTGGCACTGGGGACGGGACTTGAACCCGTGACCTCCTGATCCACAGTCAGGCGCTCTTTCCAACTGAGCTACCCCAGCCTCTTGGTTAGTGATGAGGACGAGAAGCCCAACGCGTTGCCTGGAATATAGAGTGTATCTCTATTGTTGTCAACCGCAAAACCGCCCTCCGGGATCACCCGTCATCAGCCTTATCGATTCGGGCATCTTCCTCCCGCGGGGGAGCGGAGGCCGCATCACAGCCGGGGCATTCGGCGTGTTCCAGCTCAATGGCCTTCAGGCGCGCGATCTCCTTATCCATCTCCCGGATCCTGTCCGACATCATCTGTAATATGTTGAAGACGAAGGACGGATCCTCATGGACCTTCTTGAGAAAGCCCTTCTTGTCCACCGTGAGTATTCGGGCTTTGCTCTTGACACGTACCGTTGCCGACCGCGTAGTGTCGCCGAGCAAAGCCATCTCGCCGAATACCTGGCCCTTCCCGAGGGTGGCAAGCGGGATCTCCTCTTCGCCGCTCTGGCGGATGACCTCTACCTCGCCCGAGAGAACGACGTACATCTCGTTTCCGTACTCACCTTGACGCACGACGATCTCGCCCAGCTCATATTCCTTACCGAGGCGACCCATCCTCATCAGCCACATCCTCCTTTCGGCACGATCTCTAGACCGGCGTCACAAGCGCGGACTATATGTTGAACAAAGCTAGCTGCAAGAGCTGGATGCATGGAGCGGCGCAGGATATCTCCATAGGCAGCGCTGCCCGTGAACATGTCCCAGAGTACCCCACTCATCCTTCGTTTTTCGAAGGGAAGCTTCTGCTCCTCTGCCGTCACGCACAGCAGTGAACTGACAGAGGCAGGTGACCGTTTCACGATCCCGCTCGCGGAAAAGAGCACTCTTCCCAGCCAGTTATCCCTTCTCAGATGTGAGTAGATCGGGGCATAGTGCCGATCGAAGTCCTGTGCCGATACTCCACTGAAAATCGCGGTCCTGGCGGCAGCTTTGGCTGTGCGGTAGGCGGCCCCGATTCCGTCTTTGTATAAGCGCGATACCCCACAGTCCCCTACGGCGACGACTCGGTCTGCATAGGGACGAATGGCCTCTCCTACATTGATCTTGGGGGAGCATCGGCACGCGTCATCAGGTATTCTCCACATGGGAGGGAAGCAGCCTCGTACAGCAGGATCCTTGAAGAACGAGCGGACGCATGCTCTGTCGATGCTCCTCCCCAGGAGGCAGACAGTGACAAAGTCGCCCTTGGGGATGAAAGCAGCAAACTCGATCGACGGATTACTGAGAAGAAACAGGTGCATCGAACTTCCGAACCACTCTTGAATCGTCTTCCTGCCGAGCATGATCTCAGTGATGAATGTCTGCATTGTCTGCGGACGGCGGTACCCGAAGCCGAGGTTCTCGAGGAGGCGGAGCCCGCTCGTATTGACACCGCAGGCTACAACGACAAGATCGTACGGCCTCGGTTCCTTCCCCCGACACTCGATCTCGGGGCGCTTGTCCCGCCACACAATGTCACAGACCCTGGCTGGCAACACTCGGGCGCCCTCCCCTCGCGCCAGGTTGAGGAGGAGTGCGTCGAAGCTCTTCCACAGTGTTTTCGAAACGCCCTTGGGGCCGGCCCCGCGGTGGAGCGTCGCGATCCTCTTCTCGTTGTGCGGGGTCTCGATGTGTACATTCCCCTGATTGGTGTGGAGGATATATGAGTCGATCGCTCTCTGAACAACATCATCCGGAAGATGGATTCCTTCCACGGCCAGGGCCTGGACAAGGGACTCGGAAACGATTCCCCCGCACATGTTGCACCCCTCCGGCCCGGGCACAGAGAAATCCCGTGGTTCATAGATATCGATTCTTACATCGATGGCCGCGCGTTTCGCCATGGTGAGGGCGAACAGGCTGAAGAACGAACCCGCAGGCCCTCCGCCAATGACGGCGCAGCGGGAGCCATTTTCGAGTGCGATTGACGTGGTTCATCCTCCCTTGGATCGAGTTTACCGATTGACCAGCGGGCGGTCACAGGCTGGAGGTGCGCGGGGCCGCAAATTCGGCGCCGTGGTGGCCTGAGCGAACTCCGTCAGCCAGCAGCGACAGGCGGATAACGTTTCTCCGCTTCTGGCATTACAGTCTATCATGCCATGTCTCGAAAGTCCACCGAAAATCTCCGTTTCGGGCACCGTCCTCGGGGAGGGTGACGACGGCCGACCACCGGGGCGGGCTCCTTCGGAGCGGTTTTTGCGGGAGAAGGCGAAAAACCTCTCGACAATCATGTCTGGATGTGGTATTTTTCGCGCCGATGGTCGAGTCCCTCGGCACACCACGTCGAGCAGTTGGATCTCGGCCGGGCGGTGTGCGTGGTGATCGGAGTACGTGTGATGCGTCAGGATAAGAGTGGGTCTACCTTGAGAATAACCTAGTGATTAGAATGGTGTGCGCCGCTAGCTCAACTAGGCAGAGCAACGGACTCTTAATCCGTGGGTTGAAGGTTCGATTCCTTCGCGGCGTACCATCTCTTTTCGCCCTCTCGGACGCGCTGCGATGAGAGGCGGACCTCGGCGCAGTGGGATCGATTGGGCGTTTCTTCTCTGTTCGAGAGGGGCGGTCCCCTGAAGGGATCGAGGACCAGGGGTGAGGATCTTAACACATAGAGGAGGAGTCGAACTGTGGTGCCGCAGCGTGCATTCTTGACTAAGGGCGTGGGCAGGCACCGGGAAAAGCTCACGAGCTTCGAGATGGCGCTCCGGAACGCCGCCATCGCCGACTACAACATAGTTCGTGTCTCGAGCATTTTTCCCCCCGGATGCCGATTGATCACGCGCGCCGAGGGCCTGGGTCGCCTGACGCCGGGGCAGATCGTCTACGTCGTGCTGAGCGAGAACGCGACAAACGAGCCTCACCGATTGATCGCGGCATCGATCGGTGTTGCCATACCCAAGGATCCTGCCAACTTCGGCTACCTGTCCGAGCACCATAGCTTCGGCGAGAAGGGGGTGAAGGCAGGGGACTACGCTGAAGATCTGGCCGCCAGCATGCTCGCGACTATCCTGGGCGTCGAGTTCGATCCTGACTGGAGCTACGACGCGCGGAAGGAGATATGGAAGATCAGCGACCAGATCGTGCGCACAACGAACACTACACAGACGGCCATCGGGGATAAGAGCGGACTGTGGACGACGGTGGTGGCCGCTGCCGTCTTTGCTCCGGAAGATACCGATACTCACGACGAGGGGAACACGTGACAAGACGATTTCTCGACCGACCCGTTGTGCCGCTCGAGGTCGACCCAGACGCAAACGTGGCATCGCTCCTGCAGCGAATGGGCAGGATCTCGTTTCAGGGGCGGAATCTCTCGAAAGCATTCGCGGTCTGGAAGGAGATGCTCCAGCATCGCAATGTCATCTTCTTGGGGCTCGCGGGAGCGATGATCCCTGCCGGCATGCGAAAGCTGATGGTCTTCCTCATTGAGCATCGCTTCATCGACTGCCTCGTTGTCACCGGGGCCAATCTCTTTCACGATATCCATGAGTCCCTTGGGCGGCGCCACTATATAGGCCATCCCGGGCTGCCCGACGAGGAACTGAGAGAGGCGGCAGTCGACAGGATCTATGATACGCTCGCCAGCGAAGACGAATTCCGGGCCACTGACTATCAGCTCGCTACGTGGGCCACTCAGCTCGATCTGAGTAGGGCCTGGACGACGAGAGAGTATCTCTATGAGGTTGGCAGGGTGTTGAGCGAGGGCGGGCACGACCGGTGCATGGTGAGCGAGGCGTATCGTGCAGGTATACCGATCTACTGCCCCGCGATCGGGGACTCCTCTATCGGCCTGGCGCTCCTGCGGAGTGAAGCAGGAAAGAGAGTTCCGATCATCTTCGATGTTGTATCGGACGTGGCAGAGACGGGCCGGATCGTCGAGGGCTCACCGTCTTCCGGAGTGATCTACGTCGGGGGAGGTACCCCGAAGAACTTCATCCAGCAGACCGAGGTGTTGCTTCCGCGTGACCAGCGGACTAAGGAGGGGCACCGCTATGCCATCCAGATTACGGCCGATGCCCCGTTCTGGGGGGGGCTGAGTGGATGCACCTTCGACGAGGCCAAATCCTGGGGCAAGATCTCGTCTGATGCGGCGATGGTGACGGTCCGCGCCGACGCCACCGTCGCGTTGCCCATCCTGGTGACCGCGCTCTCGCAGGAGGCCATGGACCTGGCCCGCGCCCGTCCCAAACCCGGGTTCGAGATGGGAAGGGAGCTCTCAGTCCACTGGGACGAGGGTCAGTGAAATACGTATAATGAATTGATATTCTGTTAGTTATCCTGGTAACTTAAAGTGCTGTATGAGATAATGATTCTGCCGTGCGCCAGCCCTTCAAGCCCGGCAGAAGACACTCAATCAGAGTATGAGCCACGGAGGGTCAGCATATGGAGGCATCGTCGAGGCGGGAGCGTCTGGCGGACATGATAGGCGAGCTGCCGGTACTGTACCGCCTGAACAAAGATCTTCTCTCGACCCTCGATCCGAGGCAGATCGCCCAGAGGGCCTTCAGCCACCTGAAGGAGGTCATCGACTACGACAGCGTGGCGCTGTTGACGCTCGGCGACGAGTCGAGGGCAGAGCTGTTGATCGATGCAGCGCGGCCTCTGGAAGAGAAGTACAGTGCCGCGGTGAAGAATCGCCTCATCCGGGGGCTCGCTGCTGCCGCGGGAAAGGAGCTCGACGTCGAGAACCTCGTCGTCCTCGCCTTTCAGCGCGGGAGTGATGTGGAAGAGGAGGAGGAGACGCCGGCGAGTGAGCTTAACTCGTACCTCACGGTGCCGATAGTGGCGCGAGGTCAGCTGTACGGAATGCTGAGCAGCGGGGCGGCCCGAGAGCGAGCGTTCACTGAGGACAATCTGCGTATACTCTCGATCTTTGCCAATGAGATCGCCTCGGCAATGGAGAATGTCAATCTCCAGAAGACGAAGCTTCTCGCCATACTCGACACGGTGACAGACGTATACAACAGTCGCTTCTTTCGGCAGTGTCTCCGAATGGATTTCGCGCGAGCGCAGCGATACCACTCTACGCTGTCGCTCATCGTTATCGATATCGACCATTTCCGCCACATCAACGATGCCCATGGACATCGTCAGGGGGACGTCATCCTGTACGAGCTGGCATCGATCCTCGGGAGGACCGCGCGCGAGGTCGATGTCGTCGCTCGTCTGCGTGGAGGAGAATTCGCCCTCCTGTTGCCGCAGACAGACTATGCCGGGGCCGTGGCGCTCGCGGAGCGCCTGAGACTCCGCGTGCGGGAGCACAAATTCTCCGGCCTTCCGGAGTCCTCTATGATGACTGTCAGCGCCGGCGTTGCCAGCTTCCCTGCTCTGTCCGGGATCTCCCACGAAGCGATGCTCGAGCAGGCGCGCCGGGCGCTCAGACAGGCAAAGGAGGCCGGAAGAGATCGGGTGGTGGGGGCGATTCAGCGTCAGCCCGGCTAGCGTGGTCGACGGGAATGGGGAACGTATGTTGCGCATAGGAAGGGCAGACCGATGATGGAGCAGCTTGAACGTCTGTTGGATGTGGATCGGAGTCCGGCAGCGCGCCTCGAGTACTACCAGGGGATACTCGGTAGACTGAAGAGGCGAATGGTTGCGACGATGGGGACCGGTATCGCGGATCTGCTCGCCACCCAGGCAGTCAGCCGGGTCGCGATGGACCATCCGATAGCGACAGATCTAGGCATCGAGGATGGTGGCGTCACATTCGACGCGTTCAGCGATCTCGACGAGGCCAGGGCAGAGCCCCTTGCCGCGGCCTGTAAGGATCTTGTCATCGCGTTCTTCGATATCCTCTCCGAGCTCACCGGTCAGGTCCTCACCCAGGGTTGGCTGCGTGAGATCGAGGACGGAGAGTAGCCGGACTCAGGGCGAGTCGCTATGCACACCATCCTGCTGATAGCTGTCCTTCTCCTCATGTTCGTCGGGCTCGTTGGCAGCCTGCTCCCGGTATTGCCCGGCGCCCCGCTCATCTTCCTCGGTGCGTTCGTGTACGCCATCTTCACTCACTTCGAAAAGGTCACGTGGGGGAAGCTTCTCGGCCTCGGCGGGCTGACTGCGCTTGCCCTGGTGATCGACTACATCGCCACCGCCGTTGGAGTAAAGCGGCTCGGGGCCTCATGGGCCGGTGTGGCGGGGGCGCTCCTCGGCGCTGTGGTCGGGGGCGTTCTCATGGCCCCGGTGGGCGTGTTCCTCGCGCCGATCGGGATCGTTATCGGCGCGATCGTTGGGGCCGTCGTCGGTGAGCTGCTGAGGAGGGGACGCATGAGTCCCGCATTGAGAGCGGGAGTCGGGTCGATCGTAGGGCTGGTGGGGGGGATGGTAGCCAGGATCGCCATCTGTGTGGCGATGGTCGTCATTTTCCTGTACGCAGTCTATGGGTGTGGTGAGGTGCGGCAGACGGTGAAGATGCGGTCTGCGGAGGAGGAGGAATTTCTCCGCCAGCTCGCAGTATTGAGTTCTATGCCCGAGGACTCTTCCGTATCCCGACTTCTGCTCGGGAAGGTCGAAAGAGTGTACGGGGAGCGTCGGGGATCAGGAGAGGTGCCTGCCGGGACGGGTCCATCCGCGGCCGCGGCGCCGGGAACGGACGCCGGGGCGGAGAGCGACAGGCAGGTGTCCGCGCCTCTGGAGGACGTTGTTGTCAGACTTGGAGATCTCATGGCCATAGGGCCGTTCAGGCCATTCCTCGGTCAGATGGTAGTCATTCTCGGCTCGCCCCGGACCCGGGAGGCCGGGCCGGACGAGGAGGGGAGACCGGTATTCCTGGCTGAGGAGATCGTTCTCGCCGAGGAGATGTTTGCCATTGACTTCGTCGAGGAGACACTGGCGTTGACGATCAGCAACCACTTCTCCCGGCCGCTCCGCGAGCTTCGCGTTCTTTACCCCGGCGGCGGACATCTCGTTCCGGAGGGCCCGCCTGCACGACACCTCTCGGTTCTGTTACCGGGTGCCAAGGCGCTCGCGTCCTGGCGCCTCCGGGCCGTCGGTGAAGTGAAACGGATGCCGTCCCTCCGCTTTCTCACCCTGGAACCCCCTGCAAATCTCCATCTGGCCCTTCATCACCTGCACGGGAAGTAGATCGAGAACCCGGGTACTTCCCCGAACCAGGGCCATTCGCTGTTGACTTGTTTCCGCCCGTGTGCTACAATATCAGTGTAGTTGGCTGTGCACGGGAACAGGGTCGACACCGTATGTGCGTGGGGGCGATCGGTTTCGACGGGGACGGAAGAGATCGAGGCTGCATGCCGAGGTCCCGTCACCTCGCTAAACAGTCGGGAACTCAATAGTTGCCAACAGCAACTACGCACTAGCCGCCTAAGAGTGGCTACGTCCGCGGCAGCCTTTGTCTGCGAGACCGCCGATGGGCGCCGCGAAAGCAGACTGGCCCTTTGTTCGGGCCCTGGGGACGGAGGGTGAGAAAGAACAGGGCTGGCCCCGCTGTGCATCCTGTGGCCGGAGGCCAGCGGGGTGAGATCAAGTAGGCCTACTAAGCATGTAGGGGCCTCCTTCGAACCGTTTCCGGACGCGGGTTCGATTCCCGCCGCCTCCACCAACTGTTTGGCGTGAGCTGAAGCTCACGCCTTTGTTACCTTGTGCGACCTGCCTGCGGGATCGATCACTGTGTTTGCCCCCACAACTGGTCCTCATCTCACAGAATCACGCTCTCGTCTCATCCAACTCGCACGGTGGGTGGAATCGTCCGAGACGTGTTTTTGCGCGTTCCTAGCTCTGGCTATACTGGTCAAGAAGATTGACAGAGAGACCTCCGCTGGCTACAGTCGCTTTCGGCCCAACGCAATGATTGCCCCGAGGCTTCCCTACACCTCCCGTCACCCTTCGGGGTGAGCGAGGGAAGTTGAGCTGTCCCCGGGCAGCTTCCTCGGGGCATACCATGTGAAAGCGGCTTCGTCTATGCTAGGAGAAGGGGTCTATCTCGGTGGCGAGCTCACAGATCCAGCAGTGACATGCGATACGTTCGTGGGCGGCCGGGTTCGTCATTGTGTGCTATCGTCTCGGGAGAGATCTCTCCGCGACATCCTTCTCCCGTAAGACGGAAAGGGGATTGACAAACGAGAAGACTTCATATATAGCAACAGTCACCCGATACGTTATCTCATCCGCGTCCGGTTTCGTACGGCAGCGTACGGACCTGACACCGCGTGCATCTCATAGCTACGGAAGCGAAACGGAGGGAAAGCATGGCGAACCTGAAGGGGACGAAGACAGAGAAGAACCTGTCGGCGGCATTCGCGGGCGAGTCTAAGGCCAGAAATAAGTACACCTATTTCGCCGAGGTCGCACGCCGAGAGGGGCACCAGTACATTGCCCAGATCTTCGAAGAGACGGCAATGAACGAAATGCAGCATGCAAAGGATGAGTTCAGACTGCTGGGCGGCATAGGGGACACGGCGGCGAATCTGAAAGAAGCGATGGGAGGAGAAGATTACGAGACCGTCTCCATGTATCCTGAGTTCGCCAGGCAGGCGGAGGAAGAGGGATTCAAGGACGCCGCGATCCTGTTCAGGCAGATAGCCAGGGCCGAATCATCGCACAGAGACAGGTACAGGAAGTTGCTGGAGATGCTCGAGGGCGGGACTCTGTACAAGAGGGAGGACCCGATACAATGGAAGTGCAGTGTGTGCGGCTACATTGTGGAAGGTACAGAGCCGCCTCGTAAGTGTCCCTGTTGTCAGTATCCGAGAGAATACTACGGGCCGGTCTGTCTGTAGCGGAACGAATCTGAGCGTGAGCCTCAGTTCCCCGCCGAGCGGATCGGGACCGTGACAATAGATGAGCGCCTCTCGAGTCGGGGGCGATCCGTCCCCTGACTGTCGGCCGCGCGTGAGATAGCAATGAGAGAGACGCACGACATGGTACTCTATATGGGCTACTCGCACCGGTCAAATCCTTTTGCGGCTTTGCGCGATGAAGTAGCCGTCGCACGGCCAGGCCCGAGAGTGTTGGGTGGCATCAGCGTTGAGGTAGCCAGAGAGCGGCAGCCGGGCGAGCATCTGCACCCCCACCTTCGGGATCATGGCGATTCGCTCGGGATCATGCCGACTCTCTCATCAGATCCTTCAGAGCATTGTCCAGGTCAGGGAACTCGAACGCGAAGCCGCCCTCCAGCAGCTTCCGGGGCAGCACCCGCTGTCCCTCGAGCAGTGCATTGGCGAATTCGCCCATGACGAGCCGGAGAGCGAACCCGGGGACCGGAAAGCGTGAGACCGATCTACCGAGCTGGCGTGCCACCAGTTCGGTCAACTCGCGGTTGCGAACGGGATTGGGGGAGACGCAGTTGACTGCGCCCCTGAGCTCCCCGCGCTCCAGCAGGAATAGGAGGATCCTGGAGAGATCTTCGAGGTGGACCCAGGAAACCCACTGCCGACCGCTCCCCAGGGCGGCTACGGGGCGACGCCGGAAGTTCTCGACCATGGTCGCAAGTGCACCGCCGCCTCTTCCCAGTACGATGCCGAACCGGCACAGAACCACCCGCGCACCTGCGTCAGCGGCTTTCCCGGCCGTGGCTTCCCAGTCGCGCGCTACCCGGGCCAGGAAATCATCGCCAGATCCATTCTCCTCATCCAGAGTCTCGTCGCCGTGGAATCCGTAGTACCCGACCGCGGATGCGTTGAGCAGATGGAGACTGCGATCGGGGCTGGCCGCTGTTGCGCTGACCACATTACGTGTGGTCTCGACGCGGCTGTCGAGGATAGTTCGCTTATATCTTGCGGTCCAGCGTCTGAATATCGGCGCTCCGGCAAGATTGATGACTGCGTCGTGCCCGGCCAGTCTCTCCTGCCAGGGGCCCGGCTCTGTGGGATCCCCTCCCAGGTACGAGATCCCCGGGTGAAGATCCGGAGAGACCCTGGGTGAGCGGCTCAGTATCGTGACCCGATGGCCTTCAGCTGCCAGCATCCGCGACACGTATCGACCGACGAGTCCACTGCCGCCGGTAATGAATACCTTCATGATCGCACTCCGGTGTACCCGGACGAAACCGCCTGTCAGCCGGGATGCATCGGCTCCGGTCTACCTGTTCAGAGCATATATCGAGGCATTCAGAATGGCTGCGAAACTCACCCAGGCGATATAAGGGATCAGAATCAGGCTGGCCAGCGCCGATATCTGACGGAAAAGCACAATCGTGACCGATATGGCAACCCATAGGAGCAGGATCACTATCAGGCCGGCCAGCGGCGAGCGGAGGCCGAAGAAGGCACCCGACCATGCTGCGTTCAGGATCAGCTGTACCGCGAAAGCGACGATAGCTACTCTGACCTGCGCCGTCCCGACTCCTTTGCGCCATACGAGAAACAGGGATATTCCCATCAGCAGATAGAGTGTGATCCAGACCGGCCCGAAAACCCAACTGGGGGGGTTGAAGAACGGCCGTCTCAGGGTTGGATACCAGGTGGAGACTGACCGAGCAGTGAAGATCGACCCAATGACGCCGGCCGACTGACACAAGACGATGCTTATGACGAGTCTCGCGAGATCTAGGGGCTTCACGTTCCCGCCTTTCTGGTTTGAAGTCTTGTTCTCTACTTCGTAGTCTTCTTCGTCAGGTCGGAGCAGTCCACTCCGTACGGACAGAACCGCTCTCTATTAGATAGAGAGATGGACAGTTGTGCCAGCTGTTCGAAGATTCTCCAGCTCTCGGCCATCACAATACTTCTCCCGGTCGAGTATTGCCGGGAGATGCAGCTTGACACCGGGGCCCGATTCCCATACGATGGCCGCCTCGAGATTATATCTCATCCTGTTGCGCATGCAAGACCATTTGTGGCCCTGCTGTACCTACGCTTCCTCACACATGGGTGCGTCCATCCGAAGGAGTCGGCCCGAACCGGGACTGGAGAAATGCCCGTACGGGAAAGCGATTCAGGGTAATACCT
>JGI24422J19971_10002624_pt1 | contig 11157 bp, 8 predicted proteins | sample DeeMarSWOR152_54_FD_19971 | JGI IMG/M metagenome (IMG submission 19971)
GGACTTGAAAAGAGGAGAGTTCGTCAGAATTGCCCGAGTCTTAGACTGCCGGATGTGCAATTTCGAGCGAGACAGAATCCGCATCGACATAACAAAGGAAGGCCTAGTTAGACCGGTTGAGCCACCCAGAACTCAAGACGACGCAGCAGCATGATCTGACGCTTCTTAGGAGCGCATCCCATGCCAAGCACGCGCGTCCATTAGAGTCGGCAGGAATGAGAGAGCACCATGACAATTGTCAGGCCTCCATCGTTTCGTGAACTGGTTAAGCTTTACGGCAGCCCAAGAGCTGCAGTTCTTCACCTGGTGAAGTCAGGGTATTCACCCGAAGAAATATCGTGGAAAATGGAAGTCCCATACCACCTTGTTCGGCTCTACATTAGCGGAATCGAACCCGCAGGGTCAAAGACCTTTCTTAGCATAACAGAAATCTATGATCGACTTGCAGTTCTACGGAGCAAGAAGGGCAAGGAAACGGAGCTTGTCAAGTTCTTCAGTAGAGCAGACCTTGACCTCGAGTTGAAGGTTAGGCTTGCGTTAGGCAGAATCGTGGATGAAACTCTCAGGATTGGACCCGGCGTTATTGAGAGAGCTATAAGCGTCGCAACAGGATCCAGCCCTAGAAAGGTGAAGAAACTCCTCGTGGACTATGGAGAATACGGCGAAGTTGCCTCTTTGTTGCTTAAACAAAAGAAGGCAAGACTCGCGTTAGAAGAGGTATACCAGTCCATCAGGCTTCTCCCGAAGCTTGAAAGACTAAAAGACCGTGACCTCGTAATCTCCAGCCTCCTGCAGGCTAGCACGCCTGAAGAAGGGAAGTATATTATCCGGCTTCTCCTGTTCGACTTAAAACTGGGCTACAAACAGAAAAGTGTAATCTACGCTGCAGCCAAAGCCTACAATCTCCCACCTGAGCTTGTAGAAAGCGTATGTGCCATGGTAGGCTTAACGGAAGGAATAATGCTAGCGCCAAAGGGAGCCCTCGCCCTTGAAGAAGTAAAACTACGCCCCGGTCAGTTCCTGAAGCCTCAACTCGCAAAGCTGTACCAGCCCGAAAAGGTGGACTATCCTGCCAGGGCTGAACACAAACTGGACGGCAGCAGGCTTCAGATACATAAATGGGGAGAGCAAATCTGGCTTTATTCGCGAAGAGGAATCGACAAGACGAAAGCCCTTCCCGAAGCTGCAGAAATCGCCAAGAAATGCAAAGCACGTAGCTGCATCTTAGACAGTGAAGTCATAGCCATAGATGCAAGCGGAAATCCCCTACCGTTCCAAACCCTGCTTGAAAGAACCATTCCGACAAGAGTCCCTTCCCCCGAAGATTTGGAAGGAAAGAGGAAAGTAGCCGTGACGGTTCGAGCTTTCGACGTAATATACTTGAATGGTAGAGATCTCACAAACCTACCGTTCTCTGAAAGAAGAGAATTCCTAGTCGATATAGTCCCAGCCCAATACTTAGTTATGGGCAAAGAATGTCAAAACGAAGTCGAGCTAATGGGTTTCTACGAGCAAGCCTTAAGGCTGGGATATGAAGGCATCGTCGTCAAGAACCTAAGCTTCACCTACGAATTCGGACAAAGGACCTACGGTTGGCTCAAGCTGAAACCCGAGCGGGACACAATTGACTGCACGCTCGTAAAGGCTTACTTTGGGAAGGGCAAGAGAGCAGGTTACTATTCTTCCTTCCTAATGGCTGTCCGAGACCCAGAGCAGAGAAGACTGTATACTATAGGAAGAGTTTCGAATCTGTCTGAAAACACAATGGCAGAGCTTAGAAACGTAGTTGAAGCCACGAAAACCAGCCAGGACGAAGAAGGCGTATCCATGAGACCCACGATAGTGACTGAGGTCACATATCAAGAGATCCAGAACGCAGAAGAATACACCAGCGGCTACGCACTGCGAGTACCTAAGGTTGTCCGCTTCAGGCCAGACAAAACTGTAGAGGAAATTGATAGCCTAGAGAAAATGCATAAGCTCTATGAACTGCAATATGAGCGGCAGACTCCTCAAACACTCTAGCGATTTCTAGAGCGACGAGATTAGTAGAGCGGCTGCAAGATAGCCGTGCTTTTGAACTGTTTTGCCGTAGGCCAAAGGCGATTTCTATGAATTCAGGGATCACTGAATATGCAAAGTCGTGTGTTGGAGCACCGAACGTTAGACCGGTACAAGCTGCGTCAGCGTATATGAAGAGCCTTCTGTTTCCAAAGCGGTAACTGGCATTGCTCGGGCTGCCGAATTTTGGCCTGTCCAGAATCTTGAATGGCCAGAGCTTGCAGGCTTGAGGTTTGGTGCGCTGTAAGCTGCAAAACGCCGCATTCGGAGCCTCCACCAAGAACGTGCAAGAACCGTCTGGCCTCTTTCTTAAGAGAAAGCTGTTAATGCTAGATGCGGTGTACTTAACCCCGTATTTCTTAACGATACTCAACCATTCTGGCAACTTAAGAACAACGTCGTATCGTCTGCAGCAAATGCCACAGGCGTTACAGCGCCAAGAGCTGACTTGGCTCCAAGGAACGATCTGCATCTCTGTGCAGTCCCACGATTTCCAAGGAAAGGATTAGAGGTTTTGCATGTTATTAAGAATTCTTCGGGGGAGCGTACTAACGTCGCTCAGAATGTGAAGTTTCCCGAAGTCCATGCCCTCCCTTACTCAAGACCTGTCATCTAGTCAGGTTCAAGCTGGTTCAGACCTTTTAGTATCTCCTTGACAGCAACTTCTGGAGGAGTGTCGATATCTTCGCATTTGAACTCCACAAAAGGAATTCTCCCTTTGTAGTAATCTATGAGAGGCTGTGTTTGTCTTTCATACACTGCCACCCTTTCTCTTATCACTTCTTGCGTGTCATCAATACGTTGATAGANTGGCCCCCCACAGCGGTCACATATTCCGTCTCTCTTGGGCTTCAAGAAGCGAATGTTGTACACTTCTCCACAATTCCTGCAAATTCTGCGGCTGGAAAGTCGCTCTACAATAATCCATTCTGGAACAAGTAGGAGAACAACTGCATCAATCTTTGTGGATCTGTCCAGAGCCCTAGCCTGTGCAATGTTTCTGGGATATCCGTCTAGTATGAAACCTCTCTTACAATCCTTCCTAGACAGCCGATTTCGGAAGACTTCGATCACAATGCTATCAGGGACTAGTTCCCCTTTGCCAATGTACCTCTTAACAGTCTTGCCTAGTACCGTTTCTGACCCTGCCATTTCCCTAAGAATGTCCCCTGCTGCTATGGCAGGTATGCCGAGTTCGGAACGAAGCCGTGAGGCATAGGTTCCCTTTCCTGAACCAGGCGGGCCAAGGATCACAATCTTCGTAAATTCCCTCCCCCTTTCAAGCCTACGCTATTGAGTCGCCCATTTAGACACATTCGCAGTCTGTGGATTCTAGCTTCCAGTCTTCCGCCACCTAGTCTGGGAGACGATGGAGGTTTCTCTTCGCCACTTTCTTTTGGAAGCTACCGCGCGCTTCGGAAATGCAGCTATTTCTCCAGCAGCTTCGTGAAGGTATCGTGATGCTCTTCTTCGTCTTCTAGTATCTCTTCAAAAAGCCTTCGAGTAGTCGTGTCGTTGTCTTCTTGAGCTGCTTTTATGGTTTGCCTGTAGAGGGCGACTGCTTCTTCTTCGGCCTTGATGTTATTTCTAATCATCTCTTCAAGGCTTGTACCGACGAAAATCGGGTCAGGCTTGATGGTTGGAACTCCCCCTAGATATGACAGGCGTTCTGCAATTGCCTCTGCATGTTTCATTTCGGCGATAGCGATGTCTTTGAAAATGCCTTCAACGAGAGCTCCTTTTATGCCTGTTGCTTGTACATGCTGCCACATGTACTGGACGGAAACTTGGAGCTCNCTGGCTATACCNCGATTCAGTAGCTCTTTCAACTTCTCAGATGCCAATTTCTCACCTCTACTCTAAGTGAATAGAGGGGATACCTGCAGCCCCCTATTATATTTTATGCGATAACAAAACGGCATGTTCGAAGTTGCGTGTCATCGCTTGTACANGTAGATTGTGTGTGAAGGATAACCCAGCCTAGGGTTTTCGCAGAAGTTCTCTGTTNTTNCAGGTTTCCAGCCAACGATTTCGTAGTCGTGGGAGACTATTCGCGTTCCTGGCTTCAATTCCTCTTCAAGCTTAGGCCTGATCTTATCGTTGGCGCTAGTTGTTAGATACAAAAAGACGACGTTTGCAGTGGAAATGTTAACCTTGAATATGTCGTCTTGGACGATGGTCACGCGATCCTGAATCCCTAGCTCCTGAATGGTCACCAAAGCTTTCTTGGCCAAGTCTTCTCTTAGCTCAACACCGACAGCCCTAGCTCCGAACTCTTGGGCTGCCAAAATCACAGTTCGCCCATCACCAGCGCCCAAATCGTAGAAGGCTTCTCCCGGCTGCAAGCTCGCAAGCGCCAGCATATGCCTTACCACTGGAAGAGGCGATGCCACAAAGGGAGCAATGAACAAGCGTAAAGGTCTCCGTCGGGATTCTAAATCGTCTGTCTTCTTAAGGTTTATTAAAGATTACTACGCTACGTACGATGTTTTTTTCTTGGGCATTGAAGGCTGTCTTGCCTCTCCACACTTCATGCAGCTTTGCTGGCATATTTCAAGGTACTTTTCCTCGTCCTTTTCCACTGCTTCGGCCGCTTCGTGGCAAAGNTCGCTTTGTTCCACGCATCCNGCTTCTCTGCAGAGTTCAGATATTGAGTTNCAGCATCGTTTCACATCTTCTCGGTTAAACGCTACTCGATTTGTCCTCACCAGCAGGCATAGCTCCCTTGCCAANACGCATGTACGAACGTAATTGAAACGACTTAAAGTTTTNTCACGTAGCCTCTGCTTGCTCAGCTCCAAGCGTGTTAACTCCTGCGACAAGGCGTGTGATAATTCAGATATAACTCATTTATACTTTTGGAAATCAGAATCACTATGGTAAATCTGATTCTTGGGTTGGTGGCTAAACATTCATGCCGTTTTATAAGTTTGGACACATTGGTTTGCAGCTTTCTCAGCTAGTCCGCCCAGAACCGTCTTTTCAACGCCTTTCGCTCAGCTTCAACCACTAGTTCGAAGAAATGGTCATTGATCTCTTTTTCCTGTTTGAGTATGCCCTTCACACTTTCTGGCTTGATTCTCCTAGCAGACAAGGCTATCGCGGCTATTTTGCCGTATCGTGATATGTACTGCGCAGTTTTAACTGCTTGCTCTTGCAGTTTTTGTTCTTCTTTTGTTAGTTTCTCCCCTCTCTTTTCCACTATTGGCCCCACGTAGTCTTCTTCCCTCGCAAGAAGTCCTAGGGCATTGGAACCACACTGTGGGCAAGCAGGTTTATCGGGCAAATCTTTTATCCGGATCATTTCAAGGTAGTCCCAACAGTTTGTGCAGACAAAGCTCCGTACTTCGTTTAGCAATCTTGCTTTTGTTGATTCAACAATGATGAGTCGCATTTTGTTCGCTGGGATGAGGTCTGTTTTCATGCTCACGCGTTCTATTCCAACTCTTGCCACAGGAGTTGCGGCTCCACTGGTCTCAACTTTGACAACTTCAACTTCACCCCTCCGAATTGCTCCGATTACTTGAAGGAGTTTGTCAAGGTCTAGATCACTTTGGAATACCTCCTTCAGCGCTTCCTCATAGATTGCCGTGCCTTCGAAACTCTTCATGAGTCCGCTAAGGCTGACACTGCTAAAATCTGCCCATTTTTTCAGAGCTCCAAACCTCCTCGCCACGTGAATCAGTCGGCGCTTGAAAATTCCTGTTTTGACAGTTGCCCTTGTTAGTGCATCACGTATTATCAGATCTGATGTTTCCTTGAGTTCGTTGAGCAAAGTTATCACTTTGTCTGCGTTTGCTGTCTCCGTTGTTCTGAGGAAAATGCGGTAGGGATCATGCTGAACGGCGACTGTGTAGCCGGTTCGTTCTGAGAGATAGTGGCCTAGCAGTTGTGCAAGTGCTCTGTTCGTCAAAGAACCAAAGCTCGAGTGCATTATTGCAAGGTCTTGCCAGTCTTCGATTGTTATGCGCTTGTTCGTAGGGACAGGGTAGCCTCTTTTGACTTGATCGAAGACCTCCTGTAAAGCCCGGGAGACTGTATCCTTGTCTGCTGGATATTCGGCGGCAAGTTGCGCCGTGATCTGATCGGATGTTTTGCCTCTTATCATCTCTGTCTCAACAATTCCTCTGATACGTCCTACTTCCTGAGAAACCTCGAAGGGCACTGGAATTTCCTCTCCAACCCAACTTGGTATAGCGCCTGTCGGGTCGTCAACAGATTTCACATATATCTTGTCACTGTAGATGTGAAGGATTTTCCACGGGCTTCCTCGGATGATGAATTTTGTACCCGGCTTCCCGTATTCGGCCACGAAGGCTTCATCCAGAATACCTATCGCGGCGTCCGATGCGCCGTCAATGACTAGGTACTGCTTCTCCACAGGTATCATGGACAAGTTGTCGAAGTAATATTCGTATAATGCCTTGGTTCGGCGAGGCCTCAAAGCTGTGAGATCTTCAAAGGAGACCCAGGCAATCCGAGGAAACCTCGTGTGCATGTACTTGAGGATCTTTTCCACATCTTCAACTGTGAGGTTTCGATAGGGGTAGGCGTTTTTGAAGAGCTCTACAATGTCCCCGAAAAACAGACGNCTCCGTTTCATNAGCAATCCTGCGGTTTGATGAGCTAGGGCGTCATACGGCTTCTCAGGAACAGCTACNGGTTCAAGCTCCTCCCGATAAGCCATAGAACTAATGGCTATGGCCTCCAAGGTGTCATCGGAATCCATGGTGACTATTATTCCATCCGCAACGCGGCCTACTCTGTGACCACTTCTGCCGATCCTTTGAATTAGCCTAGTAACTTGTCTGGGACTCATATACTGAACAACCATGTCTATCCGGCCTATGTCAATGCCCAATTCAAGAGAGCTTGTACAGACGAGCCCTTTCAAATCGCCATCCTTTAATCCTCTTTCTGCTGCCACCCTTGAAGGCTTGGCAAGCGAGCCGTGATGAATCGAAACTGGAAAGTCTACATCCCATATTTTGAAACGGCTAGCCAACACCTCAGAAATCGAACGCGTGTTCGTAAACAGCAAAACTGACCGGTGCTTCTCGATGTAGTCTCGTATCAGTCGAAGCCGAGCTGCAACTTCTGGGTGTGTGTAGAGAGATGAAGCGAGAACATAGTCTTGAGAAGTTGGCTTAGGAAAGACAACTCTTAAACGCATTTGCCGTCCGACTGGCACTCTCACGATTTCCACTGGTCTGTTGTGGCCAACCAAGAATCGGGCGACTTTTTCTGGGCTGCCTATGGTTGCTGAAAGCCCTATCATTTGGAAGTCGTTATCGGCAATGGCTCGAAGTCTCTCTAGGGCTAGTGAAAGTTGACTGCCCCGTTTGCTGTCTGCCATTTCGTGGACTTCGTCAATCACGACCCATCTAATGTTCCGCAGGTGCTGGCGTAGCACCCATCCTGTTATTATGGCTTGCAGCGTTTCGGGGGTTGTGATCAGGATCTCGGGTGGGCTTCGCGATTGCCTGGTTCTTTCTTTGGTTTCCGTGTCTCCATGTCGTACGGCTAGTTTGATGTCTAAATTGTTACACCACCATTGCAGCCTCTCCAGCAAATCCCGGTTTAGAGCACGCAACGGAGTGANATATAGAACCTTTATTCCACGTCGATCCGGTGATTGGATTAACATGTTCAGNATGGGGAAGATCGCTGACTCTGTTTTGCCTGTGGCTGTGGGCGAGATGAGGAGAACGTTCTTTCCTTCAAGAATCTTTGGTATTGTCTCCCTTTGTGGATCCGTCGGTGTTTGGAATCCTCTCTTCTCAACAAGCCTTCGAACAGGCTTAACGAACATGTTGAAAACATTGTCAACCTTGGCTTCCAAGAACGCAGAAACTCCAAACTCAGGAAAGATAGTGAAAACCCATTCTCTAAAAAGTCTTTCTAGCGCGTGTGCTTATTGACGAAGGAATCGGCTACAGGTTGTTCCCAGTGTTACCTCCATTTGATCACTTTTCTGTTGTAGAAAACCTCGGGCAGTATTAGTAGCCCTGACATGGAAGCGACTATGACTATAGCCCATTCAAGCGGGTCAANCATGAATACTGTTCCAAACAAGCCGACGACGGGGACGAGAATTGTCAGCGCAGCNGAACCTAGGACTGCTGCTAGCAGGTACTTGTTCGAAAGAAATCCTACNTTGAAGGCATTGTGTTTTTCAGAACGGCAATTCCACACGACGAAAAGCTCCTGTAATGTAGCTCGGAGGAAAGCCATAGTTCTAGCTTCTGCAAGTTTGAGATTATATTCCGGGGAGCCCTTTTCCAAGCCAAAAGGTGGAAGCAAATAAAATTGCCAGTAGAACAAGCCTCCTGTCAGGAGGAGCTGCATTGTGAATGTGGCTATTATCGAGGCTATCCTTCCATGAAGCACTCCCTCTTTGGGATTCCGGGGGGGCCGCTGCATGACATCCTTCTCAGCGGGATCCATTGCTAGTGCAATTGCTGGCGCTCCGTCGGTTACGAGGTTTATCCACAGAATCATGCCAGGGAGAAGAGGAAGCTCCCAGCCTACCAACGCGAAAATCCCGATCAACGCTAACTCGTCAAAGTTGCTCCTGAGCAGGAAAAATGAGAACTTTCTTATATTGTCGAAAATAGCGCGCCCGCCTTCCACAGCCTTGACTATTGTTGCAAAGTTGTCATCTGCAAGTACCATGTCTGCTGCCTCCTTTGTTACGTCAGTGCCCGTAATTCCCATGGCAATGCCAATGTCCGCCTTTTTCAAAGCTGGAGCGTCGTTTACGCCGTCCCCGGTCATGGCTACTATTTCGCCTTTCTTCTTCAGGGCTTTTACAATGCGGAGTTTGTGTTCAGGAGCGACTCGTGCGTACACTCTTATGTTCTCGACAAGATCTTCGAATTCCTTGTCGGTCATGGAGTCCAGCAAGTCTCCCGTCAGAACTTCGCCGCCTGGGTTGCCTTCGATTATGCCTATGTCTTTGGCTACGGCCACGGCTGTAAGCTTGTGATCGCCCGTAATCATGATGGTTTTGATGCCGGCTTGCTGACACATAGTGTTTGCCTCTTTGGCTTCTTCTCGTGGGGGGTCGATCATCCCAAGCAAGCCTATAAAAGTCAAGCCGCTCTCGATTTGCTCATTAGTTTCCTCCTCTCTGCTGAGTTCTCGAAAGTCTTCTGGCTCAATATGGTCTAACTCTTTGAAGGCCACGCCGAGGACGCGCAAGGCTTCACTCGCCATCTGCCCGTTCGTCTTTAATATCTTCTGACTCTCTCTCGCGGTCAGTTTTGTTGGCTCTCCATCCTTGAAAATCCTTGAGCAACGCGTCAAAACCACCTCTGGGGCGCCTTTCATGAAAGCCAGTAACTTGTTGTCGTTTGTCTTGTGGACTGTTGTCATTCGTTTTCTTTCAGAAGTGAACGGGATTTCATGCACTCGGGGGTTCTTCTCCTCCTGTTGAGCCTTTGTCAATCCAGCTTTTGCCGCTGCAACGATCAAGGCTCCTTCGGTTGTGTCTCCGATTATTTTCGTTCCATCGTAGGAAGCATTGGTGCAGACTGAGCTGGCTCCAAGCAGCAAATTTAGATTGGCGTCTTTGGCTGCTTCTATTGGTTTACCGTCCAGGGTGAATTGGCCTTTAGCTTCGTAGCCAACGCCAGTAACCTCAAACATTTTATCATTGGTGTAGATTGTCCGGACAGTCATCTCGCCTTTAGTTAACGTGCCGGTTTTGTCGGAGCAGATTACTGTGGTGGAGCCGAGGGTTTCTGCTGAGGAGAGCTTTCTGATTATGGCGTTTCGCTTAGCCAGTTCGCGAGCTCCTAGGGCTAACGAAACAGTTACCACCGCCGGAAGTCCTTCTGGAACTGCAGATACAGCCAACGCGATTGCGGTTATAAAACTGTCAAGTATGTCTCCAGCTCTTGCAAGCAGCTCCAGAGCAAAGATTACTGCACATACAAGAACAATGATTATCGCAAGCTTCTTTGCGAAGCTTTCTAGNTTGAGCTTCAGAGGAGTTTCCTCAGCTTCAACTGTCTGCACCATTTCGGCNATCTTACCGAACTCNGTTTGCATACCTGTAGCGGTCACNACAGCTTTTCCTCTGCCGTAAGTTACGTAAGTTGCTGTGAAAACCATGTTCTTTCGATCCGCCACAGGCGCCTTCTCCTCAACCACCCCGATTCTCTTCTCCACCTGTGTTGATTCACCTGTCAAGACGGCTTCATCAGTCCTCAAGTCTACGACTTCAACCAGTCTACAGTCTGCCGGAACGCGGTCTCCAGATTCCAGTAGAACAACATCTCCGGGGACTACTTCCTTGGCGGGTACGATCTCTTCCTTGCCGTCTCTCATCAAACGGGCCTTGGGTGCAGTTAGCTTCTTCATAGCTTCCATCGCCTTCTCAGAGCGATATTCTTGGGCGAAGCCGACGACTGAGTTGAGAACTACTATGGCTGCTATGGTTATAGTGTCGACCTGGGACTCTCCCTGAGCTTGGGCAGAGACAAAGGCGATGGCTGTGGCGACTAGAAGCATTATTACAAAAATGTCTTTGAACTGCCTCAGAAAAATCTTCAAGGCGGAGGTTCTTTTTGCCTCTATCAGCTCATTTAGTCCGTACCTCTCTAGACGTTCCTTCGCCTCTTCGTCCTTCAAACCTAGAGGACTTGTTTGGAAGTCTTCGAATACATCGTCAACAGTCTTGGAGTGCCAAGCCTTGCTCATTATTATACGCGCCTGAAGCGAATTGTAGCTTTAACATGGTCTCTCCCTAAAGGGTTTTTCTGTTTTGCACACAAAATTAGGACTGCAAACCCGCTAGGGTCCGTGCCAAAAGGCTGAGCCTACTCTCGCTTAAGTTGAAGAACCGCGCCNCTGCAGGAGAGGGTTGAATTAAGCTACTTAGAGCTTTCTNCGACTGATAACCCAAAACACACATGCACATGCATGCATGCACACACNCCCCGCAAGAAAGAAGCTCAAAATGGGCTCCTTCCAAGGGTTTTGCAGCTGATAACTAAAGCATGTCTTTAATGTGGAAAAGGTAAAGAGTTCTCTTAATGGAAAGTCTTTTATGTATTATCATACGAAACGGTATCCATCATTATGGAGGAA
>JGI24422J19971_10002625_pt1 | contig 11156 bp, 7 predicted proteins | sample DeeMarSWOR152_54_FD_19971 | JGI IMG/M metagenome (IMG submission 19971)
ATGCATTACGTGTATGTATCCTGCGATCTTCGCTTGCGGGATGACCGTGAACTCCATCGAGACGAGGTCCATGTCGCTGGCAGTGCCGAAGTACCTCGCCAACACGTCGATATCCGCAACCCAATCGTTGTAATCCCAGTCGGTTGCATCGGCCGGCTCATCCTCGAATGCCACGGTTGTTCTCCCACCCTCCGGCCATTCCTTCTCTATCTCGCCCTGCACTTCATAGGTGATGCAGGTCGCCCAATTCTTTCCCGGGAATTCGCAGTCGCCAGAAGCCCCCCAAGCTGTCTCCTGCCGGCGCCGCGAGCGAACCACGGCGTGAGCGCCGATGTAGAGCTTCGTGCCCATCGGCCAAACCAGAGGGGCCTTGTACTGGAACGATCCGGTGAGACACCGGTGATGCTCGTCGCCATAGTCAAAGCGTCCCGGCGGCGGGTTGCCGTTCCTCTGGGGTATGCCGTCCAGGTGATCGGCCACGTGCATATGGGTCTCGGAGATGCACCACCCCCCGTATAGGACGTACTTCACGTACAGATAGTCGGCATCGTTCCAGACGTGGACTTCGCCAACCGTCGTTGCACCCTTCCGGTTACCGCCACCGGCCACCAACTCCGCGACGAACGGGTCCGAGGCGGTGTGAAACTGCGGAAAGAACAATAGGAGATCCTCAGGTTCCGTCGGCCCGCCCGACTCGTCGCAACCAACCGCTAGGAGTCCGGACAGGAGAACCAGGCCCGGAAGCATCGCAAGTCGTCTCATTGTGCTGCTCCTTTCACATCAAACTTCGCTGACAAGTCTTCGTCCACGGTAGTGTATTTGGCCGGGGCTTGCTGCGCGGCGCGCACCTGCGGCCCCCTGACTTCATGGCGTACCCACCTCAAGCGCGACACCATCATCGGACGAGTCACTGAGCGCACGACTCAGGCGAATCAGATGAAACGTCGCATGTTTTTCCACCCGATACACGTAGCGCTCACGCGCATGTCGGGAGAGACTCTCGGGCAAGTCGCCGGCAGTTGGTTCATCCCATAAGATCCACTCGACGCCGCGACCCTGAACCCAGGTGATCTCCTCGTCCCGCGGCTCCTCGCGGGTTGATAGCGCCTTGTATGGATCTCGAAAGGCGTCCATCTCTGGAGGCAGCACCACGATCTCCCGGCGACCCAAGGGCATGGACAGCGTGCCTCCGAGAAGCTGCCCGAAGCCGGTCGACCAACGGCCGCGCGCGACGATCCGTGAGTCCAGGGCCTCCCTGAATCCCGGGGCGCTCTGTAACCCGGAGAAATGGAACTCAAGCGTGGGTAGGAACGCCGTACGCGTATTCACCCTCGTATCCCTGCCCGTCTCCCACTCGAGCCGCAGAGTCCGGCTGGACTCCCAGACCACGAGAGCCGTCAGCCCCAGGAATAGCGCCACGCTGACGAGGTGCCTCCGGTCAATCCGCCACCGGGACGCCGCCTCGCTCACGACAACCGCGACACAAGGCAGGCCCACGACGTGCAGCCAGAGCGTCTGGCGCGCCCACCAGCGCGCGTCGGTCGCCATAAACAGAAGCACCACCATGACCGTCAGGAATCCGAGGGGGGCGACGGGAGTAGGCAAACGCCGTTGCAGCGCGAGCAGCCAGAGAAGGCCGATGGCTGGGATAGCTCCGACAATCCAGACGTAGCCCAGCCCGCCGGCCATCCAGCCGTAGCTGCGGGCGGGTCCATCCAACTGTAGCCAAGCGACGAAGGGGCGCGTCCACGCTGGATAGCGGCCCAGCCACTCGGGGAGGTCGACCTGGCTGAAGTACCGATGATCCCACCCATTGATGATCACCTTCTCACCGAATGCGACCTGAATGGGGTAGATCGGATTCCCAGTGACGACGGCGTTTCTTATGTACCAGTAGCCGCCCACGGCCAGCATGACGAGCAGAGCGAGGGCAAGGGCGCGGATTTCGACCCGACAACGGCCCACCCCGCGGAGGCCGAGCGCCCCGACCGCAGTGCCCGCGAGGACTATGGCAGCGAACGGCAGGCCGTAGCCTTTGGAGCCCAGCATCAGCCCCACAGTCAGCCCTAACAGAGCGCCCTTCCACACGAGCTTTCTGGGGCCGTCAAACACGAAGACACATGCGGCAGCCACGGAGGCCATCGCGGCGCTGGCAAAGCCAGGATCCACATAGGCGCTGACGCTCTGGCTTACATAGACTGAGGCCCCGGCAACCAAGGCACCGGCGAGCCACCGGTATATCCCGCGCGCTCCGAGCACCGCAGCCGTCACCGCCAGCGCGGTGACCGCCAGCGGCCAGTACCACAAGTTGCACGCATCCACCAGCCGGCTCGTCTGGAAGAGATAGTGGGTGATGAAGCTCGTTAGCTCGACGCCCATCGGGTAGTTGACGACGGGCACGTCCGGAATCCCGGCGATGAACGCCACGTGCCCACGCAGTACCCAGGCGTTGATGGCAGGAACGTGATAGGTCAGGCCGTCCCAATCGTACAGCGGGCGGTAGGCGGCCAGGGCCCAGAGCTGAACCCAGACCCAGCCGGCCCAGACCAGAAGTGCGACGACCGCTGCCTTGATCACCCAGTCCAGAACCGGGACCCGGCCCGTGTTTGACGCGGAAGCGGTAGACCCGCTTTCTGGCTCCCGGAACCGTCGAGCGAATGCCCAGGCTGCCGTCGCTGAAATCAGCAGGATGACCACGGCGAGGTGCTGGCTCATCTCGATCCCCGCCAACCCAAGGCCGATAGTGAAGACTTGAATCAAGGCGAGGAAGCAAGATACGCCGGCGAAACTGGGCAGCACGCCCGACCTTTGCCAGCCGATTCCGGAGGCTAGCCTGGGATCAGCCATCGGCCAACGGCTAGCGCGCTCCGCGTCGACAGCCATTCTCACCAATCCCTGAAGAACTTGACGGTCAGCCACTCACTATCCCAGAACGGGCTGTAGTCGAATCTCACGCTGAAGCCCATCTTCGAATTCAGGAACCTGGCGAACGACACTCGGTAGCTTGTGGCTGTGTACTCCATCACGGCGCTCCCGTGAATCAGGCTCGGCAGATAAGCGACATCGGCGTAGGTCACGCCCGCTTCCACATAAGTCTGCCGGTACACGAAGTAGGTGATCCCTAAGTCGCCGCTTCGTGACCACTCCTCGCCCGGGTGACTGAGGTCAAATCGCGCGCCACTACCGATCATCCAGTGATCCGTGGCGTACCATATGGTCCCCAGCATGAACGCGTCCGAGTAGGCGGCGTCCTTGCTCTGCCACCGGGCGTATGACAGAGACAACGACAGGTTGCTGAGGACGTTCTTGCCCGCGGAAACCCCGACGGCGTACTCCGGGTGCAGCGCCTCGCTGGTGCCCGTACTGACCCCGATGGAGACGTTGTAGCCGCTGGACCAATAGCGAGAGTAGCTGGCGCCGAACCCCATGCCCGAATCACCGAACCGCTTGTCGTGGCTGACAAAGAAGCGCCACAAATGCTTAAACGGCCGAGACATCGAGAGCGATACGAACTCGGAATGGCCCGTCTCGTCCGGGTAGTGTCCTAGGGCCAGCCCCAGCTCCAGCGAATAAGTGAGCGGGTTCTTTGCCTGCTCCGCGCCTGCCTCCTGCCCGTAAACGGGTGCCACCCCGCCCGCCCCGAACAGCGCGCATGACAGCAAGCTGAGGATCAGGCAGCTGACTCCATCGGGCTTGCGCTTGCCGGAAGCCATGACGCTCATAAGACTCCGCTTGCCTCCACAGTAGCCCTCGGCTGAGGTTCGGACGCTTCGATCTGATACAGACTCCTCCAGCTGGCTCCCCACGAGTAGAAGGCGATGAAGACCAGCACGTCCAGCGGTAGACCGAAAACAAAGAAGAGGATGGGCAAGAACAGCAACGAGAGATGATGTAGAATAAACGCATGGGTCATGTACTGCAGCGGGATCAGCAGGCTCAGGTGCAACATCAGGAGCAAAGTCAGCCCGAGCTTCCTCCCCAGACCGAGGTCGTAGATGTAGTACGTGAAGCCGAGCAGGATGGGGATAAGCGTGATCAGCGCCAGACTCGCGATCAGCATCCCGTGGACGTACCCGCTTGCTCCGTACGGGAATCTTCCTGGGGCGATAGCGAAGAACAGCTGGGCACACGCTTGGAAAAAGGCGACGATTCGCAGCAGGTACGCCACCGGCAGATAGCGCCGCGGTATCAAGAAGGACGCGCCGAGCAACAGCACGGTCAGAACGGCGCCGACAATCCAGATGGCCCGTCCGGGATGTCCCGACTCGACTGCCAGATAGGGCGCGCTGATTCCCAGCTGGTAATCGACGATGACGACGTACCCCTCCCACCCGAACACCTGGCGCCAGAACTCCAAAATCTGTGCCCAAGCGACGACCACCCAATCAAAGACCAGTAGCCAGCCCTCAAGCACCGCGATGAGCAGCACGACACTGCCGAGAATCTTGGTACCCGTCTGCGGTTCTCTGACCATGGACCGGTGTTGGGAGATCAGCCCGCCCCGGTGGCCCCGGTAGCGCGCCTGTTCCAGCTCCTCAGGCAGCTCGGGATCGGGTGACGCCGGATACTGGTATAACTGTTCGCTTCGAACCAGTGCCATGGACTCATTCCTCAGGCTACGTTGCCCGGGTGGGCCTCGGTGCTATCGGGAAGCACCTGACCAACCACATGCGCCCAGACTGTGCCGTGCGCCACCACGCCACAAGCAGAATGAACGGTACGACCGCTGACCGTTGTGAGTCGTTGAGCCGTCCCGACCGTGCTCCCCCTGGCGAGGTGGATCTCCGTCTCGGCCAGTGCAGGGCCATTGATATGGCAACCTGCTCCGACGTACAGGCCATACCCGCTCACGGCACTGCCCTCGATCCGCACCCCCTCGGCAAGGTAAAGGTCCTTATGGCTCTTGATGCTGCCCAGGATGCGGGCGCCCCGACCTACCCGGCACCAGCCTGTGACCACGATGTCTGCCTCCACTATGACATCGGGAGGAACCTCCAACTTGCGTGCCACCAGCCAGCGCCCGGCCTCCACCTCCACCAAGTGCGGCACATCCTCCGGTTGCAGAACGACGCTCGGCACAGCCTCTTTGCCGGCCTCGGGGCCTGCGCTGGCCGATGTCGCGCCGAACTCGATTCGCGGGGCACGCAGCCGCTCGAATCCACAGCCGTCTTCAAGATTGACGACTTCGCCTGCCGAGACCCTGCCGTGGAGGACGGAGCCCGCGGCGGCATGGACCCGCTTTCCGGCGTGCAGCCAACGCAGCGACCTGCTTGACGACCCAAGGTCGATACTGTCTTCCGCCAGGATGGCGCGGTAGATGCTCCGTTCGCCGCCGTAAACCGAACGCCCGGCGTAGATCTCTCCCAGAAATACCGTCCGATCGGGCAATAGCAGGTCCGCAGAGGACAGGACCAATCGCTTGCTTCTGCCAACCCGTCTCTCGGCCTCGCTCAGGATCGACAGCCCGTCACTTCCAACGGCGATGTACTCTCTGTTCTCCCCCAGTCTGCCCTCGCGCGCGTCCTCCGCCTGCCGGCATTCCTCTAGAATAGAGCGAAAGTTAGAGTCGATGAACGACCGGAAACTCTTCGCAAAGCTCTCAATGTCTACTTCCGACTCGTAAACGACACGTAACGGCGCGGTGTCCCTCCGGTTTCGCCATTCGGAAAGGGTCGGCATCAGCGGAAGCAGAACCAAGGCGATGGTGATCGCGAAGAGCAGCGCCGCTGCGAACGTTACGCTCATTCGCGCAGCCCGTTCTGATTACGGTTGGGTATGTGAATGTGATTGTGGTTGTGATTGTGCTCGGTCTTATGCCACATCAACTCCTCGCTCCGCTTTCGCGGCAAGATCTGCGAAAGCGTGGCCCTCGAGACCGCGAAGAGGCTGACCAGGAACCCCAGGAATACGAATGGAAGCAGACGGATTCGGCCCCGGGAGCCGTCGAGACGCGCGGCGGCGGCCACCTCGTAGAAAGTCGCGAAGTTGCCAATCGTGCTGTACGACGTCACCAGGAGAATCACAATGAGGCCAGGTTTCACCTCACCGAGATACCAGAGCACGATCCCCAACATCCACCCCAGCAAGAGGACGGGAGACACGGTATAGACGCCCAGCAGCAACATTCCATCGATCTTTTCCAAAAAGCTCGTCCGGCGATTGCGCAGGAGCCCGGCGCCATACCGTGCCGTGGCTTGATTGTGCCCCATCGCCCAACGCTTGATCTGGCGCAGCCGTCCGTCCCACTCCTCAGGTACCTGCTCGTAACACTCCGACCGGTTCTGGTAGACCGTCTTCCAGCCGCCTAGCAACAGGCGGTACGTCGCGTCGGTATCCTCGGCCAGCGCGTCATCCCGCCACCCACCCACACTCATCAGGGCGCGCTTGCGCACCCCGCCGACTGTTCCACCGTACTGGGGTACCAGGTGCAAGTTCATGCGCGCCTGCTGGTCAACTTGATAACCGCCGGCGCGCTCCAGATCGAGCAACCGGGTGAGAAGGTTGATGTCCGTGTTGTGCGGCACGACCCGACCCATGACCGCGCCGACCTCCGGGTCGAAGAACGGCGCGACCAGCTGCTTGAGCAGCCCCCGACCGGGTACGTAGTCGGCGTCGAAGACGAGCACGATATCCGTCTCGACCTCCCTAGTGGCATCGTTCAATGCCGCCGCTTTTCCCGCTGGGCCGTCACTTCGATGGAAAGGCTTGACGACGTCTGGGTAGCGTTGCTCGAACTCGCGGATCCTTTCGTTAGTCTGGTCGGTGGAACGATCGTCTATGGGGGTGATGGTCAGCTTGTCCTTGGGGTAGTCGGCGTCAAGCAGTGCCTCGAGAATATCCCCGATGACCGGCTCCTCGTTATGCGCCGGTATGAGCACCGTCACGCCCGGCCAATCTGCCGTATCCACGTCTACATACGGTTGCCTGGGTCGCCGGAACAGGCGGTTGAGCGTGAAGAAGTAGTGGCGAACGATGTACACGCACACCACGAAGATGATGACGTACAGCGTGTACAACATCAGGCTGACAAGCCAGGGCCGCGATTCGCCGGTATCGGCCGCTTGCGACAATGGCTGCAGCGAAGGGAGTGGGTAATCCGAGCCCTCGCTGATCCTGCGAATATTCGGAGAGGCGTTTTCGCTGCGAGGAGATCGCTCGGAGGCCGTGACGCCCGCGCTCACCGCCAGGTTCTCGGCTTGGCCGCCGTGCGCCGGCGCAGCAGTCAATATGACGACCAGNGAGAGAAGGCTTGTGACACGCGCGCTACGCGCTCGCAGCAGCCACGCCACTCGCTGCGTGGCTACACAACGTCCGAAACGGACCCTGGATCCTGAGGAAGGGCCCGCAATGGATCGGTTAGAGGACCACTTGCACTCTTCTGCCACGGCCGAACGCCTTTCTGGGAGAGAAAGTCCCCCGGTCATGCTGCCCTGCCGTGGCCAATCGCACGGTGAACAAGCGCGCTTTATCCCTACAGCATAGCGTGCTGTTAGACGGGCAACAATCGGTCGCTGGGGCAAGAAGCGAGCCACCGCTTGTAGGCCACCCAACCAAGCTTGGCGAAAGGGATAATTGTTCGCCAGCGCACGTTCGCCGGATGTCACACATCTCGCTTGCGGGCGAGATGGCTAGGCGCACCCGGCCGCCGTCCGACTCTACGTCCCGGAAGTGATAGGCTAGGAAGTCTCACTTCGGGGCCTCCAAGCACAGGAGCAGCGCAAGGGTTGGGAAAGGCGTGCATCACCCGATTCGAGAGGCCTCGACGTTCCTGGCCCGCGCTGTGCGTGTGGCAGGACCAGCTCAACAGCTTCGCCGAGGCTCAGCTAGTCGTGAGCACACGGATTCACTGGTACAACCGAAATCCCCCGTTCGAACCGTTCGGTTACCTGAGTCCCGCGGAGGATCGGGCTCAACAACTGCGCCAAGTAGCGTGACGGCAAGGGGGTACAGCAGGATCTGGGTGTTGCCTTCAGCCGCAAACGTATGTGTGGCAGTATTGCAACTATTGCGAGTGGTCTCGACTGTCGTTAAAGCCCTGAAACTCATGCTCGTTCGGAGACTACGCAAGTGATCCTTAGTGACTTGTCAGTGCTTGCCCTTCGAAAGGACTTCTTGACATCAATGTCTTGTCCTCCTCGGCGCCGTAACCTGGACTGCTGCGTGTGCGGTTGGGCACGCCGGGGAAGACATGCCCGCTTCGCTAGGAAATCGAGCCGTGGCTCTATTCAACAATCGATCCGAGTCTTTCACCCCGCCATTGGCTGAGTCNACCGACCGTCGNGACGATNCGCCAGCGGGGGTGCTCGCCGCGTTCGCCGGGGTGTCCTGCTTCCTGGCTTCGATCCAAGTCTTCTGTATTGGGCTCNGCGTGGCGCGGATCGGCTTGAACCGGCCCCTCGCGATATCCGTACTCGTCACATCCCTGATCTTGGCGTGGCTCTTTGGGACGCGCTTCAGAGATCCGAGTGCCGCGCCAACCGCTAGGCCGGGACTGCCGCGGACTAAGACTCCTCTTTTTCACTGGTTTCTGCGAATCCTCGCTGCCTGCGCGCTGCTGTGGGCAGGCTGGACCTGGCTACAGCTGTGGGTTCTGGCGCTGCTTCGTTCCCCCTACGCGTTTGACGGTCTGGCCTATCACATACCCGCCATCCACGACTGGGTCGTGCAGGGAGGAGTGGGTTTCGTCGCCAGCACGCCGGACGTCCCGAACGTCAACTTCCCGATGGGCGTCGAGCTCAGCAGCTTCTTCGCCCACTTCGTCTTTCAGACCAGCCGGCTGCTGGACGCCTGCAACCTTTGGTACTGGCCGCTCGCGTTTACCGGGCTCGCGGTGATCGCGAGCCATCTGGGAGCGCGAGGTATTTGGTGCTGGCTCGCAGGAGGGTTGATCTTCGGAGCGTCGGCTTTCGTGAGCGTCAGCCTGACGGCCTACATCGATCCTGGCTTCGCGAGCACTGTGATAGGAGCGGTCGCGGCCTCATGTGTCTTCACGTTTCACAGGCGACGCAGGATCTGCTGGAAGGCGACCCTTCTGGGGATGAACGTCGGGCTGATGTTGGGGTCAAAAGGCTTCGGCCTTCCATTTGCCATGGCACTCACGTTGGTGACCGTAGCTGGCGTGTTTTGGGTGAACGGTCTCAAGCTTTATCGAGTTGAAGCGCTCGCCCTGACCCTCGCCGGCGCCATCGTTGTGGCCGTCGGCGGCTACTGGTACATCCGCAATCTGGTGGTGACAGGAAACCCTATCCATCCAGTGCAGCTAATGCTCGGCCAAAAAGTAATCGCAGCGGGACTCGATCATAGGTATTGGGCTGATCTCAGCATTCCGGAATGGCTAAGACAATATCCCAAGTGGGCTCATGTCTTCATCGCCTGGCTGCAGCTCGACGCTCCCATCCACTTCGTGTACAAGTTGGGGGGGCTGGGCTACATCTGGGTTGGAGGGGGGCTGCCTGCTTTTATCTACCTGTGGTTCCTCGCCGCTCGGCGGCGACAGCGTGAGCTCGTCGTCAGGCTCGCTTATCTGAGCGTTTTGGTCCTACCGCTGCTCGCCGTGACTAATTTCCCGGCATTGTCTCTCCGCACCTTCTGGCTTCACGCACTCGGGCTGCCATGTCTCGCTGTGGTACTCTACGACGCTGCCTCTCGCTGGCACCGGAATCGCGGGCACCTCCTTACCCTCGCTCTGGGTTTCGCGATCGTCGGCGTCGCAGTCTGGGAGTGCAACAGGACGCTGGGACTCGAGTGGCAATTCGGTCGTCACCCGCAGGCAGCAGGAGACCGAATGGTGTTTGGCACAAGCTTGGAGGTACGCTACCCGGGCCTGGAAGAGGCCCCGGGATTCAGCGAATTCCTGAATGCAGACACTGTGTCCCGCTGGCGCTGGCAGACCTCCACCGGGTTACTGTTCGGTGGGGTCTTAGCACAGCCGCTGGGCAAACGGAAGATAGTCGTGGTCCCTTCCGCCTGGACGAATTGGCGCGATCCCTACGCCGAGTCGATGCTGAGACGTGACCCTCGTGCGGAGGACATCCTTCTACTCCAGCAAGCCCGCGTGAGGTGGATCTTATGGGACTCTCGCGACGGACAGCAGAGCCCGCGATCCCTAACGCCATACATGCAGGAGCGTTATCGGTGGCAGACCGCCGGCGGTGAGTACCTACATCTGGCCCGCCTCGCCTGGCCCGAAGAAGCAGCGGCCTTGGGCGAGGTGATGGGAAATGGCCCCAGGTAAGGAGCCACGGCCGAGACGGCGCGCGACCGCTTCCGGAGCGTTGTAGGAGCTTGGCGCGGGTGTGACCACGAGTTTGACAGCCAAGCAAGAGAGGGCTTAGATGTAGACGAGTCATCCCGGCATCATAGGCAGAACTCACTCCCGAGGTGCTCATGTCCGTGTGTCAGGTCTGCCATACGAAGAACCCGCGCGACGCCGCTTTCTGTACGGAGTGCGGCGAGAGACTGCAGACCCCGAAACGGGCCTCGGTCTCGACGACAAGACTCATCCGGGGCACCTTTTGCCCGTCCTGCAAGACCCTCAACCGAAGAGACCACAACTTCTGCCGCGAGTGTGGCGCCAGGTTAGCGCCCGGCGAGGTGGCGAGACGGAAGAAGACTCGGAAGTCGGTATCGCCGCCTAAAGCGAAGTAGCGGGACTGGTCGCAATCCGTCCGAAGGCAAGACCACGAGTGATGTGCTCAAGCAGGAGACAACGATCGGACGGGAGGAGGGTGAGCTTTGGATGAAGAAATGTCCGGAGTGCCAGCGCGAGTACGCGGACCGCATTAAGTTCTGCCCGCGCGATGGGTCGGCGCTGCAGCCTGTCGATACCTCGCGGGGAGATCCCCTCCTTGGACGCATCATCGGCGGAACGTACGAAGTCCTCGAATTCTTGGGCGGCGGTGGATTCGGTAACGTCTACAAGGTCAAGAACCTGAGACTGGACGACATCGAGGCGCTCAAGATCATCCACCCCGCACTTCTGCGCGAACAGGAGTCGATAGAGCGTTTTCAGCGTGAGGCCAAGTTGCTGCGCAAGCTCGGCGGCAAATCGAGCCATATCGTCCATCTCTATGTGTTACAGGAGGACAAAGAGGAGGGGTTCTTCTATTTCACGATGGAGTACGTTGACGGTCTTCCCCTCACCAGGACGATCCGCA
>JGI24422J19971_10002626_pt1 | contig 11154 bp, 8 predicted proteins | sample DeeMarSWOR152_54_FD_19971 | JGI IMG/M metagenome (IMG submission 19971)
TTAAAATAACATCTTGACTTCGAGTAAAGTTTTTATCAATGAAAGATTCAGTTAGATTAATGTTAAATTGACCGTATATTTCTAGAGTAAAATTGGTTGAATTTTGGCTTAGATAATAAGAGTCTTGATAAGTTCCTCCTACCCACCATTGCTTTCCGATATAATAAGAAGAGTTAGGATCAAAAGTATAATTACAATAACCAGAAGAATTTGTCGTTGTTGTATGTATGAGAGTGAAGTTAGACCCATCTATAGTTAACCATAAACCACAGTTAACGTTTGATTCAACCATTGTGGCATTATCAGTATCGTTTACTCCAATTATTAAAGTGATGTTGGAATTACCTGTTCTATTAACTATTGTATTGTTACCTTGAACATAAATTATTGAGACGCTATGTCTTGAAACATATGGACCAGTAGACTCATTAGTGAATTGCCAATCATGATATACATAACCGCCTGAGAAATCACGATACTCAAATCTGAATTTATCAGTTCCTGTCCATGATTTGTTGGAAATAACATTGAATTTTATAATCTCTGGCGTTTCATTTGTTAAGATAGTGGTATTTTTTTGTCCCATCATCACCCATGTATTGGAACTGTTCAAATAAACCCATAAATTGACAGTTACATTATCCCCTTCAGAGTCGCTCACATTGACCGTGAAGTTGTATTCTTCACCCCAAATACCCGAAGAGGGAGTAACATTTAGATTAGTTAGGTTTGCTGGAGTATTGACTGATCCTTTCACCTCATATAAATAGTAGATGTGTGGGGTTGTACCCATTCAAAGAAATCTACAACACCATCACTACCAAATTTATCTTCTTTACATACAGAGAAAACATCATCTCCTATTTGTATTGAATCATAGGTTGGACAAGTGGTTGAGGGAGTTATATCATAAAAAGTTCCGTTACTGTACCAATCGACGTACAGACCTTGATCGGAGATTACAATTGAATAGTTCAGGGTAGTGTTAGCTGTTATATTAGTAAAGGTTGTGGTAGTATTACTCCATACAGTGACATTCTTCTTCCATATTCCATCTGGAGTAGTTATTTCAGAACTTTCATTCAAAATAACTGGCATCGATGCGCTCATAGAATTATCCCATAGTAATCGTAATTCTCCAGAGACAACACTATCACTACCTATGTTACAGTAGTTTATTCCATTGATAGTTGTGTTGCTGTAAGAGTTTCCGTTGAAATCACAATTGGTTGCAGTTTCATTTATTTTAATGTAATTTATCGTGATAGCGTTGGTAGGATTACCATAAGATATGTTATCGACTTCATTTCCCACAGTCTCGTTGACTACAATATTATTCGTTCTGGACCAAGTGTCAGTTTGATGCTGATAAGAAATCGCACTAGAAGCATTGTAATCATAAGTTATGTTTATATTTGATATTTCTAATTCTCCTGTAGATGCAGAATAGAAAATGAACGGAATATCACAAGTCCCATTCACATCAGGTGTACAAGATGAAAGATAATCTTGAATTTCTGGAGCAATGGATGAATTGGTGACGTTTACACTGCCTCTTAATTTTTCAGGATAATTCCAATCCCAATCACCATCAGCTCCAACATCTAAATAAGGAGTGGGATAGTACTCAAAATTCAAGATATAAAGGTTTTTGTCGAGTGACACTGCCACGGTTTCGTTCAATGGGTCGGTTGTGATTTCTCCAATAGCAACTCCATGAACCTCGTTACCAGTAGTGAAAGTCCATACTTCCGATCCAGTTGAATTTATTACGTAAACCTTATAATCTCCTGATCCTACCGCTATTTCATTGCCAGTATCTGAGGTTATGTCACCTGTGACAACACTGTAGATATCATTTATATCTCGGGTCCATCTTATGCTTGCAGTTGAATTTACTACGTATAGAGTACCGTTGTTTGTTCCAGCTATTATTTCATTTCCAGTATCAGAGAGTATTTCTCCTATTGCGATACTACGAATTATGTTACCGATTGTTAAATTCCAGACTTGATATCCAGTGGAGTTGAACACGTATATCCTATAGTTGTCTCCGACTGCTATCTCGTTATTAATATCAGTAGTTATGTCTCCTATAGCAACACTGTAGACGGGTCCATCAGTGCTAAGAGTCTGTACTTCTTGCCCAGTAGAATTTAACACATACACATCTGAACCTAAAGTTCCTGCTACAATTTCATCTCCAGGATCTGATGTTATTTCTCCAATATCAACACCACGAACTTCATTAGAGGTATAATAATCCCAAATTTGGTCTCCAGAAGAATTTAACAAGTAAACTCTAGTATCTTCTGATCCAAATGCCACTTCCTCCATACTATCAGAAGTTACATTACCGATAGCAAGACTATAAACAACTCCAGATCCAATAGTTGTGAAATTCCATTTTTGGTCTAAAGATGAATTGAATAAATAAACGTGTGGACTTGTTGAAGTCCCGATAGCTATGTCCAACTTTGATCTTCCAGTCACGTTCCCTACGGCAACATTATGGTAACTCACGCCTGTCCCTGTAGTTTGACTTGGAGTGATTTTTCCAGTCAAAATCATTCCTGAATCAAGAATCGCAGAATTCTTTGATACGGTAGACACTAGAGTTATGTTCTCACTCGTGTTGTATATTATATTTTTTGTGGTGGTCTCGTTCAACTCATACTCTTCGTACATGAAAAGAGGAACGTCCAAGTCGAGTTTGAAAGTCTTTTGTGTTGCTGAAATAACAGTATGAATCGATAAAAGAGTTAACACTAAGAAAGAGAGTAAAAGATATGTACATCTTTCAATTTTTTCATGATTATTCTTCATACTCAACCTCTTCTAAATTCTTGTTGAATTTTTCCATCAGACTCTTGAGATAATGGAGGGTTGCAGAACCGACTCTTCTTCTATAAATGATTCCAGAACCTTTCAGTTCAAAGATGTACTTGACGACAGTGTGCCTGCTGACACCAATCCTATCAGATAGAGCTTGAAGGGTAACACCCTCTGGATGAGACTCAAGAATCCTGATTATTTCATCTTTTATATTCTTCCCATTAATAGTAATCACTAATGGTAACCTTTAATGATAATATTTAGGTTAAAGGAAATTTAAAACTATGTTTCTTGTTCTGATTTAGGTTTCCCTAGTCTTTTTCTTACCCTTTCTAGGATTGTCATCACTTCTTTCTCTCTTTTCTTTTTATAGAGTATGACGAAGACTATTATCAGAGTGATTGGTATAATCACAGCCACAGGCCACAAGACTAAACCGAACATGATGTATTTCCTCAACTTTTCGATTGGCTCACAAACTCTTCGATAATTTTTTTCAACCAGATATGTATTAGCCAGAAGGAATTGTTTATCGGAATCAAATATTGGAGGCATTATGAATCTAGACGAATTGGTCGTTGAAATTTCCATTTCAACGGTTATGTCAACTCTTGAGATAACTTGTTCGTAAACTGTTATGGCATATTCAAACCAGTTGATAGCCTTTACATAATTCTCTAAATTATACTCTTTTAATCCCCTTTCACGAGCAAGTTCAGCATCGTTGTAGTATGATTTAATGATTGTTATATCTATGCACTCCTCGACTGAAAGGGACTCGTTTGCCAATTTTCTCAACCTCTCTAACTCTGACAATAGAAGGTCGGCCATTTCTTTGGGATCCCTAGCTATGACTAAAGTAAGTGTTTCTGTATTACTCTCAACTTTATTACTCGCCTTCACATTTAACCTGTGAATTCCAGCTTTTGCATCTTCAGGAACATCTATAACAACTAAAAATTCCTTCCTTTCTCCTAGAACAAGACTCAACTCCAACGGTAAAACTTCAACCCAGTTCATCGATATTCCGTCTATTAAAAGTCTTATCGAATCCAATGTTTCGGAACCAGTGTTGTTGACATAGGCGATAAAACTAGTTTTATTTCCTTTAATTACTGTCAGAAGGTTTGTAGATAATCTCAGAGTGATGTCGTAAATTTTTAGTTTGGGGGGTGTTACACGACCTCCACCTATTCTTTCAGGTGGTGTTATAGCCTCATGTTCAATAACACTGAAAGTATCTGAATCACTGACGGAAGTTGAATTATATTGTAGATTTGTGAAGAATACAAAGTAACCTGTGATAGAAGGAGCTTTTAGTACAGGAATTGTTTGTAGAGTATCGTTCATCTGTTGGGTCTCGTTCTTCTCTCTGAAAACGTATCCGGTAAAGTTTCTAATCTGATGAGTTAAATTGACGTCGACGATTCCAGGAAAATTCTTCGATATTTCCACTATAGCAGGGATATCATCACCAGTATATACTACTTTTTTATATGAAGGCACAGCAACAGTCATGTTAAATGCTTCTCCTGAAACCGTAACACCTAAATCAATGGTACGTACTTGTCCGTTTGCATAGGCAAATATTGTTCCGTTGTATATACCCTCAATTATGAAAGATTCTGGAACGGTTATAGTCACAATAGTTTGATTCGTGGCGAAAGGTGTTACAAGAATGTTGTTGGGATTGAAAGTGACCCAATCTCCTGGGATGCCTATAGTAGTGTTCAAAAATACAATCGTGTTATCGCAAGCATCTTGTAACCAGAAAGTAATGTTCCGAGTGTCATAATTCCCAGGTGATATCGACACGGAGATTTTATTTGTCGATACAAGAAAATTACCTATTCCTTTACTAACTTCAAAGGTGTCACTCGAATATGAAAATTTTTGACCATAAGAAAAATTGCCTTCAGCTGTATAAGTTCCAATCACAGGATCTGCAGGAATTGTGTAGAGTGTATTGTAAATTTCGATTTCACTGATAGGGATGTCTATACCAAACCAATTTTGAGAATGAACTTCAACACTGCTAGGATTTAAAATCCTGCTCACGAGATCACCAGTGATATTTGAAGACCCAGAATTGACAATAGTGTTAGAGACATTCACAACTTCTCCTGGACAATAATAATTGAGACCAGAAGGTGGATCTAGAACATCTACAGTTAAGCCTGCTTGTTCGGTAGCGACTGTGACATATATATATTGTAGGGTTTCACTAGAAATCCAACCGGTTTTTACTGAATAAAGAGAAACTGCCAACAACAAAACTAATAAGATTAGGATTCTATACCTCACTCTACCACTTATAATATTTTGTGTTTCAGTCTATTTGTTTGTTTTTAATCTACAAGTTCTCAGAATATTTTTCTATGGTCTTAGTGGAGATTTTGATTAAGTCTTTCTTCATCTTTCCCAAGACTATAAGAATCATTGGTATCGCTAGGAACCCTGCCAGATAATCGTAGTTGAAATCAGTCCAACTCCTATAGAAAGAGTATGTTGATATAGGGATAAGAATGATGCCAAGTATCGACAAGAGCTTTGATTCTTTGAATGAAACGACTGAAAAACCGAGTAAGATTAAATTTATTATCAAAGCGTACCATAGGGAAAGGTTATATCCGTATACCTTTGGCTCAAATACACCGGTGTAATACCTGTATGATAGGACTAAGACTAAACAGAGGAAAGCATAAACCCATATGCCGATGTTGATTTTTTTCATTCTTTCCTCACCTTCTTCCTAACAGATGAAAGAATTGAGATTATCAATAATAACGCCAATAGAACGATCATCGCGTTGATGTAGACGGGAAATACTGCCTCTGCTATTTTACCTATGTTTAGATTGACTCTCACACCAAGCTGAGCAGATGTCATGAGAACACCGCCAGTTACTGGTTTTTCAGTGAACAGAATTTCACCTGTATATTTACTCTCGGATACTTCTCTAGGGACTTTTATTATGGCCTTGATATATTCGTAAGGCACTGAATGACGAGTCTCTATTCCAGGACCAGGTGGCAAATCAAATTCACTCGGTTCTAACGTGATGAACTCTGATATTGAACCGGTCACAGAGCCTGTTATATGTAATGGGTTAACATCTGGATTGGCTACTTGAATGTACTTTATTATTTCAGTTTCCTTTCCTTTTTCTACTGTGATGTCTAAGCTCGTGGGACCGACGCCCAAGGCTTGTACTGAAGAGACTAAACAAATCTCGATCAACAAAATGCTTATTAAGATTTTATGGATTTTCTCCTTCTTCAGTTGCTTTCGCATTTAAAGTACCTCCATAATCTCCGGGTATTTGTGCGAGAGGAATACTTATATTCCAAAAACTCCAAATGTTTGTATCATTTTTTATATGCCCCCAATTCGAGAAGTCACCGTTTGTCGATGAATCAGGGAACGTGTTATTCAAACTTCTGATACTATCAGGCCATGTGGACTCTGATGTTGCGTTTGAATACGATACATTACCGACCCCCATATAATCTGTTCCCGGATTACAAATACCGCTTGTACAATTCAAATCTGTTCCGTTGATATAAAGATCTATGAATATGTTCGTACCAGGACCATTTATAACACTGGCTGGAAAGCCATTACCAACAGACGCATTAGCTTTACTACCAGGTTGTAATGTAAGGAAGTCTATCGGTGAGTTACTAATGTTCCATTGAATTTCTATATAAGTTTTAACCGCAGTTGTCGTGTTACTCGATCCGTACCATGTTTGATTTTGACTTTTAGTATAGTTGACAAAAATCCAAATGTCTCCAAAGTAAGTACCATTATCCTGACCTGCTGGTATATCTATAAAGAAGTAAATATCAGTACTTTTTTCATATGAGATGTTATTAGGTGTCTCACAAATCGCTTGCATTGAGTTGGAAAGACGAATCAACGATGGAGAGGGTATCGAACCATTACAAGTACTATTGACAGTTATGTTACCTACAGGAATCGTGTAAGTATCACCAACCAATATAAGATCAGATGCATTCATGTAAACATTATAATCAACGTTATTACTCAAATTGAGTTTTACAGTGATATAACCTACACCTTCAGGCTCTCTCCGTTTGGGATTATAACTAGTCCTGGGTAGTAGACCAGGATCGAGAGTGAAATTTATTGGTAAATTATAAACTTCAATCTTTCCTAAAAGACCACCTACAGTCACATTAATTGTGGTTGGAGCTACGACCAATCCTGTTATGGCCATTCTAAACTCAGGGATTTGCCATAATATGAGAAAAGCTATGAAAATGATTATCAGGGTTGACAACAAAATTTTATAATTCTTCCTCAATTAAATTCCCCTTCCGTTTATAATATTTTATTTTTTCGTAATTTAAGCTTTTTCTTCTATTAAGTAGAAGGTTTGGTCTTACGTTTTCTTCCTTGCTTTTTCCATACAAATAAAAGGACCATGATTATGAAAAATATCATTAATAGAGCGATTAGGCCGGCGAGGTAAGTATAATATACTGTTTCTGGAATTTCTTCCACGTTTAACGTTACTCTGACGCCAAGTTGAACTGCTGTGCCCAGAACTCCACCAGTAATTGGTTGTTGGGTGAAAACTATTTCACCATTGTATTGATCTTCAGATAGTTCTCTTGGTACCTTTATGATGGCTTGAACATTTTTGTATGGATTTGGATTTTCAGAATGTAAACCAGGACCGGCTGGTAAGTCGAATTCGATCGGTTCTAATGTGATGAACTCTGATATAGGCCCGGTGACGCTTCCGGTGATATGAACAGGAATAGGTTCAGGATTGATTAATTGAATTTTTTCGATTATTTCGGCTTCTTTTCCTCTTTCTACTGTCACATCTAAGTGAGTAGGACCGAGACCTAATGCTTGTACTGAAGAGACTAAACAAATCTCCGTGAATATGATAAATACTATAATTTTACTCTTCAATAGCTTTTGCACTTAATATACCTCCATTAATAATAATGATTTTTGAATAAATTTTATCACATCGCACTCCTCAATCTTCGGATAATTGTATCTTCATCAATTCTTTTTGTAAATTTAGTATTGAGGTAGAATACCCTAGCAGGACCAATATCCCTTATGAGAACTTTTTTCTCTCCTCTTAATTCATAAAGATACTTTGGGATGGTAGTTCTATGGATACCGACTTGTTCTGCAATTTTACTAATAGTTAACCCCTTGGGGTTCTTCCTCAAAACCGACACGATTCTTTCTTTTATATTATTCATTTACATCGCACTCCTCAACTTCTTTATTAGTTCCTCTTCATCGACTCTTCTAATGAAATTCCTATTCAAGTAGAAGAGCTTGGCAGGACCTATTTTCCTCATTAAAACTTTATCCTCTCCTCTTAACTCATAGAGGTATCTTGGGATTGTGTTTCTGTGGACACCAACCATTCGGGCAATCCTGAGCATAGTTAAACCTTCTGGATTCTGCCTCAAAACCGACACGATTCTTTTCTTGATGTTTTTATTTATGTGGTTACTCAAGATTGCTCACCGCGAATGTATAGATAACCTCCATAAGGTTGTGGTTTAACTAACGGGACGAATAATCTGTAATAGATAGGAATGATTTGACCTGACTGTACACTCTCATTAACTATTGAATAGGTCGTTTTCAGTGGCGTGAATGTGCCAGAGTCAGAAGTATTCCACGTCACGTTTCCTATTCCTATCTTGTCAGTAGGATCATCCAAACCAGTCAAGTATGCTGATGCATTCTGAGTTAAGTTGACAAGAACGTTACCATCTACTCCTACATTCAATGGCCAGCCATATCCTGGAGTTGCGTTGACTATTTGACCAGGATATACGATAGAGAAATCTACTGGTTTGTTAGTTAAGGTTAAACTGATGGTTTCCAAAATTATAAGGGTTGTGTTCGTACTGTTTGCTTGTCCATAAACATCATAAGCGGTCACGTTGATAGTTGCTGTTCCATTTGGTATATCCCAAGGTAGAGTGTAATTCCAGACGTGTGTGTAGTTCTTGCCTGTAACAGACGTTAAGTTCTTGTAAACGATTGTTCCGTCAGGCCATGTGAAGTTCGCTTCGACATAAGCCAAGTTATAATCTGGATCGGTTACGTTAACAGTGATGTTTATAGTGACGCCTGTCGATGTCTGTGTTATGGGTTCGGAAGTGTTGAAGTCTCTTATTACTAAATTCCATATGTTAGGTGGATTGTTTGAATACAAGTTGATAGTTGTGTTAGCTTCATTGTCGTCTGTAACATTGTAGTAAAGACTCGAAGAATTGGTTATGTTACACTTCGGATAATAGTTGCCTGGCGATAATCCTGTCGTGTTCCAATAGAAGACTGCGTGACCGGATGAATTAGTCGTGTTAGTACCTAGGAAGGAAGTAGTCGTTTCAGAAACGTTGTAGAAATCGACTGGATAGCTTGCGATTGGTGAAGATAGGTTTACATCCAATACTCTACATGTCAAGACTATCGTAGTGTTGACGAAATAACTGCCGTCGTCAGGGGATACCCAAGATAGGTTAGCCCAACCCCAGACTGTTAAGATGTGGGAATCGTAGGCTGCCGTGTAGTTTTGATTACCTGAATAGTTTGCTGTGACGTTGAATGGACCCAAACCAAAGTCCATGGATGTGTAATTGATGAGAGGATCTGAACCAGAAACCCATAGTTCATAAGTACCAGTGAAGTTAGTCCATATCTCTACATAGAATGAAAGATTCAAGTCAGCTGTGATGTTAACGGTTTGATTCCTGTATACATCGTAGTTACCATCAGTACCGTTCAAGTAAAGTTGCATCGAGGTTACGTTTTTGGTAACCTCATAAGTCCACTGAGGTGTGTAGTTCCAGATATCATCAGTATTGTTAGCATACTCTCTCCAATGGTATGTTCCTGCTGGTAGGTCTGTCACATTGAAATAGTATTCCTTCCTGTTGCCTGAGATCGTTCGATAAGTCGTGACAGTATCGTTGTGAAGAGTACCGTTGAAATCGTTCTCTATTAAAACTGTCGATACACCTTCAACATCATCCCAAGTTAAGTTGAACTGATAAAATTTGCCTGGTAAGTATTGGACGGGAGATGTGGGTGAAGATTTATTGTCGTAATAGGTTGGTGGACCGTGTGTTGTTGTGAAGATGTAGATATCAGAAGTATTCCAGTTCTTGGATGTATCGTTTGCATAGACTTGCCATCTTATAGTACATCCAACTGTTGTGTTAATAACTCTAGTTACGTTTGACCAATCTTCATTTCCACTCAAACTTCCTTCGGTTATGTTCGATAAAGTTCCTGTACAATTGTCAAGACTGAAGATATAACCTGATAACCCATAGTCGTCAGTCCATCTTAGACTGAATGTAGTAGGTTTACCTGCATTAGTGTTACTAGTAGAATTGTCGAAGTATTGTGGTGATTCAATATCTGCCCATGTGACATTCAATGGAAGTAGCAAAGCAGATGTTGTATAGTTCTGTCCTTCACTTGCACGAGCCACATAGTAATGATATCCATATAATAAAGTTGCTGTTTCGTTTAAGAATCCTGCTTCTGAACAGTTGTTACCATAATGACAAAGTATTTCTTCAGCTGATAAGGCTCGTGGATATATACGGACTTCATCAATTGTACCGTTGAATGGACTATCTCCAAGTACCCCCGCACCTATTGTTAAATCAAGTTCTGTATTTTCTAAATTACCACCCAAATAATCTGTATCTCTTAAAGTTCCGTTAAAGTAAAGTTGTATATGGCTGCCGTTGTATGTTCCAGCTATGTGATACCATTCTCCTAGTGTTGGGTCAAATGTATAACTGGATTCAACTTGATCTGATGTGGAATTTCTCATTCCGAAATCGAAAGAAGATTCGGAAACGTCCCAGGTAAGAGAGAATGGACGCTTCCAATATTTGTCGATAAGTCTTTGATCAACACCAGTTTTATTATTCATCTTAAACCATAGTTCAACAGTCAATTCATTTCCAAATTGCAAACTACTTGAATTACCAGGTACACTTGTATAATCTCCCTCACCATCAAACTTCAAACAAGAACCATATTTACAATCAGTTGTCCATTGAGGAACTCCATGAGTAGAGTTTTGTAAAGTTCCAGTATTATTATTTCCACTATCATCAAAAGTATAATTACCAGAACCTTCGTCAAAGTGCCATATTCCAGCGACAGTTCCGTTTCTAAAGAAGTCGTAGTAAACATCAGAATCGCCTGTATTAGATTCTGACAATGAGAAGTTTGTTTGTGTACCGTAAGTTACTTTGCTTTCATATAGTTCTTTTATCTCGT
>JGI24422J19971_10002628_pt1 | contig 11154 bp, 9 predicted proteins | sample DeeMarSWOR152_54_FD_19971 | JGI IMG/M metagenome (IMG submission 19971)
GCTGAATTCGCTGAATTTGTTGGGAAAAGATTAAACTAATGAGTCAGAGAAGTTTTTAGTAGTGGGGATAATTATAACGATTATTGCTGTAGTTTTTCGTATAGCCACTGCTTTCTATAAGGCAGAACAATCGAAGGATGATTTGATTAAATATTATGTGAGTACAATTAGAATGACAGCAGTGTTTCTTGAAAACGATGAAGGTAGTTTTCTTGGTTTAGAAAACCATTCAGACATTAATGATATAAAAAAAAGTATCGTAGATTATGGAGGGACTAATTTTGCTATTAACGTTACTGATGATAGATATTGCGCTGAAGTTCAATTAAAAAATGGTAATTGGTATTGTGTAGATATTGATACGGCAAAAGAATTTTCTTCAAATCCTGCGTGTTCAGTTAACCATTATAGTTGCCATTAGTTTTAATACAGTTTTATTTTTTAATTTTATAGAAAGTAGCAGGATTAAAACCATTAAATTTCAGAGAGCTATTCTCTGCCAGTTTTATGATTAAGAAAGGAAATTTGTATTATCCAACAAAGGAAATAAAAAATAAGGCTTGGGTGAATGATGAAAAGATTTACAAAGAAGGAGAAAAAGATCCAATTAAGTTTTGGGAGGATTTAGCTAAACAATTATTTTGGAATAAGAAATGGAAAAAGGGCTTTGTGCTTAACCAGGTTAAGCACAAAGCCCCGAGTTTTCAGTGGTTTGTTGGAGGGAAAATCAATATAACTTCAAATATTTTTGAAAAAAATAGTTTGAGTTGGGAAAAAATTAAAAACAAAACAGCTTTGATTTGGGAACCGGAACCGACAAATGAAAGAGAAAGAAAATTGACTTATGATGAACTTTTTCAAGAGGTTAACAAGTTTGCCAATGCTCTTAAAAAATTGGGAGTAAAAAAGGGGGACAGGATAGGAATTTATTTACCAATGATTCCAGAAGTAATAATTTCTATGCTGGCTTGTGCTCGGCTTGGAGCAATTCATTCTGTTGTTTTTTCTGCTTTTTCTTCAAGTGCCTTAAGGATTCGACTTCAAGATACTGAAGCAAAAATTTTAATTACTGCTGACGGATATTATAGAAGAGGGAAAATTATTGATTTAAAGAAAAATGCTGACGAAGGGGTAAGACAAACAAAAGTGAAAAAAATTATTGTAGTTCAGCGAGCCAAAAATGAGATTTCTTGGCAAAAGAATAAAGATTTATGGTGGCAGGATTTAGTTAAAAAAGAGTCTGCTCAATGTGAGCCAGAAATAATGGATTCAGAAGATACTTTATTTATACTTTACACCAGTGGCTCAACTGGCAAACCCAAGGGTACTGTTCATGTCTGTGGCGGCTATACGGTTCAAGCAAGGTTCACTGGGAAATGGATATTTGATTTGCACGATAAGGATATTTTTTGGTCCACGGCTGATTTGGGATGGATTACTGGCCACACATATAGTTGTTATTCACCCTTACTCAATGGTGCCACTTTTCTTATTTTTGAAGGTTCTCCTGATTGGCCTAAACCAGATAGATGGGCTCAGATTATTGAAAAATACAAAGTAACTATTTTCTATACTGCTCCTACCGCTGTGAGAATGTTTAAAAAATACGGTAGTAAATTTATTGAAAAATATAAATTTGCTTCTTTGAGAATTTTAGGTTCAGTAGGAGAACCAATCGATGAAGCGGCTTGGAATTGGTATTTTAAAGAAGTAGGAAAAGAAAGATGTCCTCTTATTGATACTTGGTGGCAGACAGAAACAGGCGGAATTTTAATAACTTCTTTGCCAGGTATTGGTCCTTTTAAGCCCTGTTTTACTGGTTTACCTTTGCCAGGTTTAAAATTTGATATTTTAGACGAAAAAGGTAAATCCTTGCCTCCAAATAAAGAAGGAAATTTAGTTCTTTTACCTCCTTTTTCGCCTGGACTTTTGCGAGGCATCTATAAAAACCCTCAGAAATATTTAGAGACCTATTGGAGTCAATGCGGTAGAAGTATTTACTTTAGCAGTGATGCTGCTTATAAAGATAAGCAGGGCTTAATAAGGATTGTAGGCAGGGTAGATGATGTCATAAAAGTAGCTGGCCACCGTTTTACTACTGGAGAATTAGAAAATGCAATTTCTAAACTCTCAAATGTTTCAGAATGTGCGGTAATAGGAATCCCAGATGAGATAAAAGGAGAAACACCAATTGCTTTTGTAGTCCTTAAAAAAGAGGAATCAATTGAAGAAATAAAAAAAGAAATTATTGGACAATTAAGGAAAGAAATCGGACCTATTGCTTCACCAAAGCAAGTTTATTTAGTTGGAGATTTACCTAAAACCAGAAGTGGCAAAATTATGCGCCGAATTCTAAAACGTTTATTCACTAAAGAAAAATTAGGGGATCTTTCTACCTTAGCTAATCCAGAAAGTGTTGAAAATATTAAAAAAGTTATTAAATAATTAGAAAAATGAAAAAAATACTTATTGTAGCCAAAGATGATTTTACAGAAGAGGTGTATTCAGATGTCTTTCAAGAAGAAAATTTTGAAGTGGTGAAAACCCAATCCGGGGGAGAAGTTTTGAATTTAGCAATAAAAGAGAATCCGGATATTATTTTAATTAACATCTTTTTGAAAGACATTAATGGATTTGAGGTTTTGAAAGATTTGAAAAACAATCCTTCTACAAATGAAATTCCTGTAATTATTCTCGCTACCCTTGATAAGGAAGAACAAAGAAAGAAAGCAGTGGATTTAGAAGCAAGGGATTTTATTGTCTCTACTAAAATTAGTCCTCGAAATACTGTTTTAAGAATAAGAACTATTTTAGGAGAAGAAAGAACTTATCAAATACCGATTAGTGAAAAATCAGGAGATATTATTCAGTTATATAAAGATTTAGGATATGAAGGAGATTTAAGATGTTCTAAATGCGGTTCCCCTTTAGAATTATATTTAATGAGAGATCTTGGAAGAGGTGAGGACTATTTTAAGGTCTCTTTTGTCTGTCCCAAATGTTCTTAATGATTATTTAATTAAATTATGAAAACTTTTGTAATCGCCAATTGGAAAATGAATCCCAGTACTATCCAAGAGGCTCAGACACTTTTTAATTCAGTGAAAGAGGGGCTGAAAAATATTAGAGGTTTAGATAAAAAAGCAGAAACAGTAATCTGTCCCCCTTTTCCTTATTTATCAATTTTATCTAATATCCAAGATCCAAAATCTAGTATAAAACTCGGCGCTCAAAATTGTTTTTGGGAAGAAAATGGTTCGTTTACTGGTGAGATTTCTTTGCTGATGTTAAAAAACCTTGAATGTAAGTATGTAATTATTGGTCACTCCGAACGGCGGCTCTTTCTCAATGAAACAGATAGAATGATCAATAAAAAGCTCAAAAAAGTTTTAGAAAAAAAATTAAAGCCCATTTTTTGTATTGGAGAAAAGAAAAAAGATAAAGAACAAGGAAAAGCTCAAGCTATTTTGAAAAAGCAATTAGAGAATGGTTTAAAAAAAATAAACAAAAAAGAGATTAAAAATATAATTCTTGCTTATGAACCAGTTTGGGCAATTGGAGGTGGAAAGTCCTGTTCTCCAGATGAAGCTCAAGTTATGAGATTGTTTTTAAAAAAAGTTATTAGCCAAAAATATTCCCGCTCAGTTGCTAATGAAATTAAAATACTTTACGGCGGAAGTGTAAATAACTCCAATGTCAAAAGTTTCATTAAAGAAGCTGGCTTTCAGGGTGTTTTAGTGGGTGGTTCGTCTTTAAGGCCCGAAGAATTTGTTGAATTAATTAAAGAGGTCTCTAAAATTTAACTCGTAATGAAAATTTGACTTTTTAAAAATGTTTTGTTATTATTCAGTATAAGAACCTGCCTTTCAGGCAGAACCTTGATTCCTTCGGAATTAAGAACCTGCCTTTCAGGCAGAACCTTGATTCCTTCGGAATTAAGAACCTGCCTTTCAGGCAGAACCTTGATTCCTTCGAAATTATGAGAAGTTTAAATGAGGACTTGCTAAAAAAAGGTTATTTTTATAATCCTAGTAAGGGAAATTTGCTCCTTAATGAAGTGCTTGAGGAGTTGTTTTCTTATATGAAAGAAAAACCAGAGAGATTTTATGATATTATTGTTGGTTGTGATTCTTCATCTCAAGAAGAACCTCATTTTCCAGTGGCATTGGTTGTTTTAAGAAAAGGCGAGGGAGGAAGGTTTTTTCTCAAAAAAATTAATTATAAAAACAGAAAATTCTATAATTATCATCAAAGAATTTTGGAAGAAGTTTATCTTTCTTGCGAGTTAGCTTTGTTTTTACGGGAGGATATAGAGAAAAAGGCAAAAGAATTATCTGAAAAAGGATTTAATTTTTCTAATTATCAATTTCGCTATATTCACGCTGATGTTGGAGAGAATGGTCAAACTCGTGATATGATAAAAGAAGTAGTAGGGCTTATTCAGGGAAATGGCTTTGAACCCAAGATAAAACCAGAATCATTCGTTGCTTCAAAAGTGGCGGATAGATTTACTTAATGGTAAAGTCAAAAGTCAAAAGTCAAAAGTCAAAAGTAAAGATTGTGGTGGCGATGTCTGGGGGAGTTGATTCTTCAGTAGCGGCTGCTTTGTTAAAAGAAAAAGGTTTTGGAGTAAAAGGTGTATTTTTAAAACTTTTTGATTCAGATTTTTTTAAAGAGTCCGAAAAAAGAGCAAAAAAAATAGCAGGAATTTTAGGAATTCCTCTTTTTGTTTTAGATTTAAGAAAAGAATTTAAAAAGAAAATAATTAACTATTTTATTAAAGAACTTCAGCAAGGCAAGACGCCAAATCCCTGTGTTTTGTGCAATAGAGAGATTAAATTCGGAATTTTGTTTCAGAAGCTTGAAAGTTTGAAAATCAATTTTGATTTTATTGCTACTGGACACTATGCTCGCCTTCGGCGAGAAATTCCAAATTACAAATCCCAAATTCCAAACTGTAAAAACCTTGCTTCTTGCAGGATTAGATTATTAAGAGCGAAAGATGAAGAGAAAGATCAGTCATATTTTCTGTGGATGTTAAAGCAAAAACAATTGAGACATATTTTATTTCCCATTGGAAATTACAAAAAAGAAGAAGTCAGAAATTTAGCTGAAAAATTTAAATTGCCGGTTTTTTCTTTTCGCGAGTCACAAGAAATTTGTTTTATCGGGAAGAATTTAGATGGTTTTTTAAAAAAGAATTTTAAAATTAAGAAAGGTGATATTTTAAATACTAAAGGAGAGATTGTCGGAGAACATCAGGGTTTATGGTTTTATACAATTGGTCAGAGAAAAACAATTGGTCTTTCTGGCGGACCTTATTATGTTTTAGATAAAGACATTAGGAAGAATGTTTTGGTTGTGACTAAAAACGAGAAGGATTTATTCAATAAAAAATTGATTGTAAAGAATGTAAATTGGATTTTTGGAAAAGAGCCAAAGCTTCCAATAAAAGTTAAAGCCAAAATCCGTTATCGCCACAAATCCGCCACAGCCATTGTTACACCTACGCACCGATGTGTAGGTGTAAAGAGGAGTAAAGCAAGAGTGGTTTTTGACAAACCCCAACGAGCCATCACTCTTGGCCAGTCAGTAGTATTTTACTCGGGTCAAGAACTCTTGGGTGGTGGTATCATAGAAAGTTAAGACAAAACTTTACGAAGTCGGACTTCGTAAAGTTTTGTTCGTAAGATTTTTTTTAGAATTGCTATTGACATATCTTTTGATGTTTGATAGAAATAGAATACCATAAAATGGTGGATCTTTTACATTTGAATATCCCACCGTATGATTATAAAAAGAAAGGGAGGTGAAAAAAGAAAATGAAAGAAGAAGGAAAGAAAGAAAAAAAGGAAATAAGTGAGAAAGACTACATTAACTTAGTAGTGAAAGAAAGAGCAATTCTGCTACTTAAAACAGAAGCTAAAGGATTGCCAATAGAGGACCTCAAGTTAGAATTAGAAACGCAAGAGTTCAAGATGGAAGACAAAACTACTGATCTTGAAAATGGCGAAATTTTATACAGAGGTTGGGCGAGTTTTGCATTACTGGTAGACGGAGAACAAATAGTAGATGAAGTAGAGATGAGTTTCGATGGAAATTCTATGGAAATAGTTCCCAAAGCAGATTTGTATTTGAATACAAGGAATTATATCACAAGTATAATAGAGAACTTTACGAAAGTAAAATCTCTTCGGTACAAGTGCAATGTTTGCGGCAGGTCGATAGAGATAAGAATTAAGTGGTATCCGCGCTCATATATCTACAATAGACTATTGTCAGCAACTTCCGGGCAAAAGCTTAATTGTGATTTCGGCAAGGTTTACAAAAAATTGAAAGAAATTGCTTGGAGCAGGAGGGATGAAACCACAAAAGAAAATTTTGGAGAAACAACCATAGACGATTTCAAGAAGTTGAAAAAATTCAAAAAATCTGCAGAGAAAATCATTGGTTCAATAGAAAAACCATCTGGTATCAATCGTCCACCTGGTCGTGGTTTTTTTGGAACATACGATGTTTGCTCTGATTGTCAAGAAAAGATAAAGCCGGAAATGACTTTGGAAGAAATCGCTGAGCTTTTACCAGATTTTCGTGAGCTCAATAAAGAACACTGGGAGGAAATTAAAAATGTTCCTGTGAAATGTGAACTCAAACCCGAACTTTGGTAAGCCCGAACTATAGAACGAGTAAAAAATCAAATTATGAGGAAATTTATTTCCTCTTTTTTTATTTCTGGTATAGCTAATCATTGATCACTTATTAGCTCTAAAAAGTTATCCACAGGGGATTTTTTCTTATTTCTGTTATAATATAATAATTTTAGAACCTAAAATCTGTTTTAGATTGTTTTTAAATTAAACTTTCAAAACAGATTTAGGCAAAGGTCGAATAAAGAGTTTATAGAAATATAGATATTAATAAAAGTAAAAAATAATATGGTTTTAGAGAATTGGGCAGAAATAACATTTGAAAAATTAGGAGAATTATGGCTGGGTATTTTAGATTTTATTCCGGCTTTGATTGGAGCGTTAATTGTTTTTATTATTGGTTGGTTTATAGCTTTAGCAATTGGCAGAGTAGTTACTGAAGTTTTAATTCGTATTAAGTTTAATGAACTTTTTGAAAGAACCGATTGGAAGCAGGCATTAGAGAAAGCAAAACTTAGTGTTAATCCAGCTGAATTTTTAGGAGCTATTGTTAAGTGGATTTTAGTGATTGTCTTTTTGTTGGCTGCGGTAGAGATTTTAATTCCTGAATCTGATAAGTTTTTAGGTTTTTTAAGGGATATAGTAAATTACCTGCCAAATGTTTTTGTCGCGGCTTTGATTTTTGTGGTAGCAGTAATTATAGCTGATATTGCAGAGAAAATTGTGGTAGCAGCAGTAGAAAAGATGAGAGTAGGTTATTCTCATATTACTGGAGTAATAGTAAAATGGGCAATCTGGGTTACTGCTATTTTTGCTATTCTTTTACAGTTAGGAGTAGCTGAAGAAATGACAGATACTCTATTTACAGGAATAGTTGCTTTCTTTGTTATTGCTGGCGGTTTAGCTTTCGGTTTGGGCGGTAAAGAAGTTGCTGCTGAAATTTTACAAGAAGTAAAAAGTAGAGTTAAGGGCCAATAATAATAAGTAAAATTTATTTGATTTTTTAGATTTTTTAAACCCAAGACCTAAAGTTGAGGGTGCGGGGTTCGAATCCCGCGTCCTTAATATCCCTATTTTCCAATAGGAAAGTTTGAAATTCTACAAGGGGTTGACAAAGGTCTTGGGTTTGTTAATATAAAAGAGAAAGATGTTAAAGATCGAAAAAATTTCAGATGGAATTAAAGAAAAAAGGAAGCGGTTAAAATGATTACCTGCTAATTTAATAGTAGGTTTTTGAAAAATCGCTTCCTCAAAGCGATTTTTTGATTGAATAGATTGAATAGAAAGAACTTTGACAATTCACCCTGTTAAATCCCGCAAGGCGGGAATTTCGCCAAAGGCGAAATTATTTAACAGGTTAAATATTGTGGTTATTAATTGCTAGCCGAGGAATTTTTATTATTTATGGGCTAGTGGTGGATGCCTTGGGATATTAAGGCGATGAAGGACGTGGCTTAGCTGCGAAAAGCCTCGGGTAGGTGCGTAGCAACCTTTGATCCGAGGATTTCCGAATGGGGAAACCCAGCACTGTGAAAACAGTGTTACCGCACCGCGAAACGGTGTGGGGCGAACCCGCTGAAGTGAAACATCTCAGTAAGCGGAGGAAAGGAAAATAAAGCTTCATTTTGAAGCTCATTCCCTTAGTAGCGGCGAGCGAAAAGGGAAAAGCCCAAACTCAACTTGTGCTTCGCACAAGGAAATTCTAAATCCCAAATCCTAAATCCTAAATAAGAACCTTCTCTTTGAGAAGAACCTTGAATACTTCGTATTTAAATCCAAAGCACAAAATCCAAAATCTAAAACTCTTTGAATTTAGATATTTGAATTTTGAGTTTGTTTAGAGTTTAGAATTTTGATATTTGGATTTTCTCGTGCGAAGCGCGAGATTGGGGGTTGTAAGGAGATAATGTCGGGGCTATTCCGGGTGCACTGGAATAACTTCGAGGGAGAACACTTAGGCAAAGTATGCCCTGAGTTTATCGAAGGGTTTGGTTAATCAAAGTACCCTGGAAAGGGACACCAGAGAGAGTAATAGTCTCGTAGGTGAAAATCACTTTGTGCTCCTTGTTATCTTTACTAAGTATTCAATTTATTGAGTACTCGGTAAATCTTGAGTACCTCAGGAAATGAAAACCCTGAGGGAAGCAGGCCGAACTGTTCGGCCAAGGCTAAATACTTAATATCTCCGATAGTGAACTAGTACTGCGAAGGAAAGGTGAAAAGCAGCCCAGTGAGGGCGGTGAAATAGAACCTGAAACCACTATGCTTACAAAGAGTCAGAGCCGAGCACATAACTTGTTATGTGCTNGGTGATGGCGTGCTTTTTGTAGAACGAGCCAACGAGTCCGAAGATATAACTCGACTAAGTCCTTATGGGACAGAGTCAAAGCGNAAGCGAGTGTTAATAGCGCGTAATCAAGCACATAACTTGTTATATGCTCGATAGGTTATATACTCGGAACCCGAAGCCAAGCGAGCTTGCCATAGCCAGGGTGAACTACATAGAAATATGTGGGGAGGCCCGAACCCGTGAGCCGAGCAATACTCTGGGATGAGCTGTGGTAAGAAGTGAAAAGCTAACCGAGCTTGGTAATAGCTGGTTCTCCCCGAAATAGCTTTAGGGCTAGCCCCAGTGTTTTCCTGCGGGGGTAAAGCACTAGATGGAATATCTTGGATTTTTCCGGGTACTCCAACTAAACTCTGAATACCGCAGGGTAAAAAAGTGCTGGGAGTCAGAATGTGAGGGCTAAGCTTCATATTCGAAAGGGAAACAGCCCAGACCTTCATCTAAGGTCCCTAAACTGAGTTAAGTGGGAAAGGAAGTGATATTCCTCTGATAGTTAGGAGGTTAGCTTAGAAGCAGCGACCCTTTAAAAAGTGCGTAATAGCTTACTAACTAAGGAGTTTTGCGCCGAAGATTTAACGGGGCTCAAACTCAGTACCGAAGATAAGGATCCTTGTGCTTTGCACAAGGGTGGTAGGGGAGCATCCCTATTACAGTGAAGCTCTGCTGTAAGGCAGAGTGGAGTGATAGGAAGGGAGAATGTTGGCATGAGTAACCGCAATCCCACAGAGTAAGTGGGACACCGAAAACCTAAGGTTTCCTTGGCAATGGAAATCAGCCAAGGGTTAGGCGATCCTAAGGCGAACCCGAAAGGGGTAGTCGATGGACAGCCGGTTAATATTCCGGCCCCTGAGTACATAATTCTAAAAAGTAACGGAGTTTAGTAGTTCGGGCAGATTATTAGATTTCTGTTGTTGGTCTNAGAATTTTCAAGGGCTGACAGGAACTCTGCTTCGGTAGGGGAACTCGAATGAGCAAGCTTCCTGGAAAAGCTTTTTAGGAATTAATTATGTGCTTGGTTCGTACCGTAAACCGACACAGGTAGGTGAGTATAAAAGTACTAAGGTGAACGAGTGAAACCTTGTTAAGGAACTCGGCAATACAGCGTCCGTAAGTTTGCGATAAGGACTCCCCCTCCTTTCGATCGAAAGAAGGGGGCGCAGCGAACGATCCCTAGCGACTGTTTATCAAAAACACAGGTCCCTGCTAACTCGTAAGAGGATGTATAGGGGCTGAGGCCTGACCAGTGCTGGAACGTTAATCTCGGCGGTGTCAAGTACGTAACTTGTTATGTGCTTGGTGCTAACTGAGTGAAGCGCCAGTGAACGTCGGCGGTAACTATAAAATTGACGGATTGTAGTTATAAAATTCGGCTATATGCTGGAAAACCCCGCATTTCGTGGATTTTTTCGAAAAGTGCAGGACAATCAGCAGGGAAGTCATAATTGACCCCTCAGAGGCCATACGCCGAACTCAACATTTAAAATTGTTGTGATGATATGGTCCGATCTTTACGGCGACATAAAGAATTCCTTTAAGGATTTAACAAAATGAACCGTCCAAAGGTATAAAAACGCGATGCCTTTGTAAAACTTGGCTATATGCTGGAAAATCTGGTGAATCTGGAGCTACTATGCTATAATATTAAGGGGTAAAATCCCCTTGAAATTATGTTAAGCAAAAAAAATTCCAGTGCAGATAATCAGCAGGAAAGGTTAGAAACTTGTGGATGGATAGTTGGTTTTGTAGATGGCGAAGGATCTTTTCTAATAAACATTTTCAAATCGCCGCGAGCAAAAATGGGATGGCAGGTTTTTCCAGAATTTAATGTGTCACAGACTAAAAAAGATATATCACTTCTTCGACAAGTGAAAAAATTTTTTGGCTGTGGACATATCTATATCCATCGAACGAGAATAAAAAAAGAAAAGAAATGGGATATTCTCTACAAATATTGCGTGAGAGCAAGAAAAGACCTAAAAGGGAAAATAATTCCTTTTTTTGAAAAGCATCCTTCTAGAAGTGTTATCAAAAGAAAAGATTTTGAGAGATTTGTAAAAGTTATAGATTTAATTGAAAAAAGAGAACATCTTTCGATATTCGGGATGAGAAAAATAGCAAAGATAGTTAAGAAGATGAGGCACAGAAAACCATTCAATCTTT
>JGI24422J19971_10002632_pt1 | contig 11146 bp, 9 predicted proteins | sample DeeMarSWOR152_54_FD_19971 | JGI IMG/M metagenome (IMG submission 19971)
ATAGTAGGCAACGGAGCCTTGGTGGAACTCACAAAACGGTATGAGAGTATTGTTGAGAACTATGGCTTGAAAGAGTGGGCCTCTGGGGATTTCGATTTCAAAGAATTCGTGAAAGGACTAGCTTCCATACAAGCCGTTTCTTCGTGTCCCGGATGCTTGAACGGTGGCGGCAAACCAAATTGTGAACTTAGAAACTGTGCCTTGAGCAAAGAAATAGCTGACTGTAGCGAGTGCAAGGAGGTTGCGACGTGTAAGAACTCGGAAGAACTACAAAAAATGCGCGAAGGTGCACGTAAAGCGGGCTTATTTGTCAAAGTCGAAAATGTCCATCGCCAAGAGCTTTTGAAAAAGTGGACTAGTGAGCTGAAAGGGAATTTTCCTTCCTGCATTCTGCTGTGTGGTACGCAGTAACTTCTGCAGAGTGATGTGCGTGCAATATTCTTGGAAAACAGGCGGGTATTATGCGCTCTGCCCTTTATTCTTCCAGAACCTTCGCTTCAATTGCTTTCTTCAAGATCCCCTCCATAAATTCGTGTCTGCGCTTTTCGGATTCGCTTTCTTTCTCGATCAGCCCAAATCTTTTACACATCTTTTCTGCAATGAGCGGCAAGGTTTTCTCTATTGTCTCTGTGAGTTGGTTGTATATGCCGTTTGTTGCTTCGATTATAAATGAAACCGTTGGTTTAGCGTCTAGGAGTTTGGCATTCAATTTGAGGTATGTGTAGATAACCATGTCAAGGGTTGCCTGGTGTAAGTGCACGGCCGTCCTTAATTCTTTGTTTTTCATCAGCTCTCTAGACTTTTTGTCGAGAAAATATGGATGTTGCATTTTATCGTCTTCTGACAATCCAAATTTTGACATGAATCCTTCTCCTTGTACTCCGCATTCTTAGGTGTCCTCTTTATTTGTATTGCTGTGCCCCCTCAAGGTCGAACAAATGTTGACGATATTAGGCCTTTGTGTTTTCTTTTGTGAGCCAATCTGCCAACGCGATCTTTTTCGTGTTGTAATATTTCTCAGCGGATACGATTCCTCTCTTGGCTAACCTGAAGAGTATCCTATGCGTCCTCACCCGTGAAAGACCAGTCTTCCAGCGAATGTCCTTCTGTAACATGGTTCCACCTTCAGCGATTATGGTCTCAATCACCTTCCTCTCGTCGTCATTCAAAACTCGCAAAACCGCATTGAGAGCAGACTCTCCTCTCTGAACCGTCGGCATCGAAGAAGGCTTTTTCACGGGTTTCTCTCCACCAAACTCTGGAAAAACGAGAACATATCCCAATGCGGTCACCGCAACAACGAGCGGCACAACAAACAGAGCAAGCCAGAAAGACCGTGGGACCTCTGCGGCCATTCCGCGACCTCTTCCTCCAAAACCACCTTCAAATCCAAAAAAGAACAAGCCAACAACACTGAGCAAAAGTGCAACAATTACAATGAAAAACAAAGTGCCTAAGCGCATGTTTCACTCAAAGAATCTAATGGCGAAACACCATTTATAAGCTGTTTCAAAACTTGAAACGTTTTGTTACAGCGAACATTCAAACCACACGAAAACTATGAGTTTCTTCTGAACAAAAAACGGAGGTGACAAATAATGAATCGGAGAATAAAGATGATCATGGGAATAGCCCTAGTCTTAGGCGTCACATCCATCGCTTTACTTGCTGCACCTATACAAGCCTACGTCACTGGAGCTGCCAATGGCGATATGCTTCAGACACAAGACCCCGATAGAGACCAAGACAGATTGAGGGCACACGACTGTGATTGCCAACCCACACAATATCGCTGCAGACATAAAACGGGCGAATGCACCGAAAACGGAATGTGTAACTGCACACAGAGCCTGGAGCAGTACAGAGAGCAAAACACGGAAAGAACAAGAAGTTTAGGCAACTAATGCATTCCCATTGATTAAGCAATTTCAACCCCTTTTTATTTTTGAATCTCAAGTATGATTTTCCACTTGATTTCAAAGGAGCAAAATAGTAGGCTGCAAGTCGAATTTGGGATCTGAATTTTCAAGTCATAATTCTTATTTTGAATTATAATCCACACGGATTTTGCAGCTACAGGCATAGGGCCGTTGCTGGACCAAAGAGTTAGATGACCATATGAACGAGAGCAGATACTCAAGGAGCCTGAGAGTTCAGAAGTCACATTTCTTCGTTGGCTTAGCGATTTCGCTGGTCTTCACGTTACTCGTCGCATTTAACGGGTTCAACTTCTGGGTTTGGCAGGCAAGCGTGATGGACCAGCTCCTTTCTTTTGCTGGTGCCTCGCATAAGCTATTAATCCCAGGCGAGTTAGCTGAAGGTAACATCTTTCCATCCGTTTCAGATTCATATGTCTCGACCGGTCTCACCTTCGAGATGCCCGTGCCCTACAGAACAATTCCGTACATGGCAGTGATCGTTTTACTAATTGTCCTCGCATCGTCGATTCTGATCGTGAACATCTTCCAGATAGTACCGCCTCCTGCCAAGGCTGTTTGGTCAATTATGTCAATCCTCGCTATCTTGACGCTTTTGTGGCAAACCACGATCTCTCCAATCCCCTCATACTCCTTGCACTGGGTTACCATTGACTGGTCGTGCTCTGGGGTGATCAACCTATGCCTCATAGCCTTGATCTACGTTCCTTTCTTGTTCACTATTAAGGGTCCTCTGTGGGTGAAAGTTTTCTGGCTCTTCATGGCGATAGGGTTCTCTATAGTCTGGAACCTCCTGCGGATGTCCCTTGTGACAGCGACTCTCTACTACCTCGGCGGCATAGTGTTTCTGCTATTTCATTATATGCTTGGTGCCTTCATCGATTTTGTCTACATTGTCGTATTCTACTCACTTGCGCTAGCTCACCTTTCAAAGTATGAAGTAGGCTTGGCGATGAAATTTGAGGCTTGAACCACAGATTATCTCGTTAATCGGATTCCTGGCGAACCTCATTCTGATCGCCATATCCGTGATCATGTGCCTCTACATTGTGCGCCACTTCCGCTTCTTCTGGGATCGGATGTTCAAAGAGCAGCGGAGGTGCCACCAAGACCTAGCTGGAGCTTACACGCCGAGCGTCTCAATTCTGATTCCCATGCACAAGGAGGAGAAGGTGGCCGACGACATCATGAAGCGTTTCGTCGAGATGGATTACCCCAAATATGGTGGGAGGTATGAGGTGATCGCAATCGACGACGGGTCGACGGATGCCACTCCGTCGATCGTTGATGATTATGCCTCGAAATTCTCATTCATTAAGGCTGTACATCGGACCGGGAATGGCGGGAACGGCAAGCCAGAAGCGCTTAACGTTGGACTCAAGGTGGCGTCAAACGAGATAGTGCTTACCTTCGACGCCGATTATTTGCCCCCGCGTGACTGCATTAAAAGGCTTGTAGCTCCCTTCGCTGATGTAGAGGTCGGTGGGGTTATGGGGCGGGTGGTTCCAGTCAACAGCCCGGAGTCTCTTGTCACTAGGATCATGGATATTGAGAGAGCTGGAGGCTACCAGGTCAACCAGCAGGCAAGGTATAATCTAAACCTTATCCCACAGTTCGGAGGAACTGTCGGAGGTTTCAGGAGGAGCGTACTGAAAGCAGTTGGGGAATTCGACGAGACCAAACTCGCAGAGGACACAGACCTCACGTACAAGCTCTACTTGCATGGTTGGAAAGTCGCTTACGTAAACGCTGCCGAGTGCTACGAGGAAGCAGTCCTCTCGTGGGACATGAGGAAAAAGCAGCTCACAAGGTGGGCGATTGGGCATGACCAGTGCTTCTTCGAATACTTCTTTGAGACCTTAAGGTCTCGTGTATTGACATTCTGGCAGAAGATTGATGGCATTCTCCTGCTTGGAGTTTACATCACACCGTTCCTCATACTGATCGGGTGGTTGACGGGGATGGTCACTTACCTAGCAGGGGCACCATGGTGGTGTTCCTTCTTTCCAGCAATACTCTTCATCTTCGCATACAACAGTATGGGAAACTTTGCTGTATTTGCCGAGACCGGGGGAAGCCTTTTCCTCGATCAGAGGAGGCGCGGGATCTGGCTTCTCCCGCTGATGCTTTTGAACTTGCTTGCCAATGTCTGGGTTTGCAGCAAGGCATTCTTCCAAGCGATATTCTTGCGTCAGCGGCGCTTGGAACAAGTAAAGCCGCCCGTCTGGATCAAGACTCCGAAGAGAGGGGTGGGAACAGACAACTACAACAAAGCACTGAACAACTTCAGGAATAACAATGCGCATCGATGGGACAAGACAGAACGATCCGGATATGGGATGCACTTCTACAACGATAAGAAGAACGCTGAAATCAGAAAGAATCATAGGAAGGGAGGTTGATCGATTGGTCACTTTTGGTTACCTTGTCCTTCTCGGTCTCTTCGCCGTCATGATTGTCCTTTGCTTCATCTGGGGAATCTGGGAGTATAAGAAGCCCAAGGACGCTGGCCCCCTGTTCATCGACCTAGACAGGACAACCGACGAGAGACTGGAAGAGCACACGCGCAGAGTGTTCAAAGCCGCGGATTTTGAACCTTCCGCTCATGTGGGAGACTTGGGCAAGGATGAAATGAAACTAATACCATTTGCTTCTGCAAGAAAGGCATTAAGAGTTGAGTTGAGTGAACCCATTCAATTGAAAGCTGAGTTGAGTGCGCCTGTTCGATGGAACCCTAAGATGGATGAGACGGTTCGTGTACGAGGTGATGTAAGAATCCTGAAGGGAGAGGTCGTTCCATATAACATGATAGTGGAAGGGGACCTCACTTCTCAGGACGACGTAACATTTCAAGGGGGGCTCCACATAAAAGGGCGAGCCATCATAGGGGCTCGTAATCGCTTAAGAAAGTCCGTCGTGTGTCAAAAAGAACTTGTTCTCTTGGAAGATGTGATTGTGCACAATTGCATCGACTGCGAGGGACTCATCTTCATCAAGAAGGGTGTGAGGGTTGGCGTAGGTCCGGAGGGAGGCGGAATTGCCTCCGCGAGCACCATATACTTGGAGAAAGCTGAGGGGCCGCTAAAGATCCATTCCAAAGAGGGGGTTCGTATAGTCAGATCTCTTAAGGAAGTAATTCCTGACGACCTGAAACTAAATTATTGAAGTGGAAGTCGCATGAAGTGTTCTATAAGGTTGGTGCAACCTGTGATCATAGCTGCGTTCTGCTTATCACTACTGATTGTAGCATTCTATCCTGAGACTACACAGGGCTTGGTCTTAACACGAGCGCGTCGGAAAAATAGAGCCGACTTGGAGTCAGACCAGTCGTTCTCCGGTGCCGCGGGATCAACCATCGAATATAACATCTACATCCTCAATCAGGCAAGTTCAATGATCAACTACTCGCTGACCGCTTTGTCGAACCAAGGCTACTACGTGGAAGTTTGGCGAGACAATGACCAGCTCGGCGGTGGTGATATTCAGCTAATACCACCTCAAGGATCTATCATAGCACTGGACGCGGGTGAGGTAGCCACACTAATCGTAAGTGTAACCGTTCCCTCAAATGCGACTGACGGTACGGTAGATGCTACAATAATCGAAGCGGTGAACACGTATTTGGACACTTCGGATTCCGTCACTGTTATGACAACCATAACCTCTGGCCTGCCACACCCTTCGAATTGGATTCAACTCGGCTCCGACCCTGCATTCCCTAATGAACAAGAGCGCCCCAAGAAAGTGGACATCAAGGCGTTATACTATACTAACAACGGGACGCATGTCTTCTTCAGAATGGCTGAAGCGGAGACGCCCGACCAAAAAGCCTTTCTGTATAACGTGTACGTGGATACTAAAGCTGGTGGGCAGCAGATCGATAGCTATTATTACGACTACATGCTAGGTTCGGATGGCATCTTATACGAGTGGAATGGCACGGATTGGGTTGACTCAGGACACCCAACTTACTGGCGGGTTGACGGCACGAGCATTATGCTTTGGGCTGATTTGTCTAATCTGGGCTTAGATACTCAGGACATACACATCCTCCCGTTTACTGCAACAAAAGACAGGATTATGAAGGACAAAGAGGGACCCTACATTATTTTGAGAAACAACATCTCAGAAATACCGCTGATCCTGATCCCACTTGTGACTCTTGCCATTTACCTTGCCATTTCTAGCAGAAGGAAAAAACGACTGGTGTTCGTATAGAAAAAACTGGGTCAAAAACGGATGCCACGTAAAGGATTCTCAAAGAATGCTCGAGCAAAGGGGAAGGTAAGCTGACCCATGAAACTGCCCACCACTCTATACTAGCATTCTAGTTTAGCGATTTGTATTCTTGCTTCACAAGTTTTTAGTGTTTTGTGCGCGTGCAAAATAAAGGAGGCTCAGTACGGTGATTAAGGTTCTCATCATAGGATTAGACGGTTTGGAGCACAGTCTCGTAGAAGACTATGACCTAAAGAACCTGAAACAGATAGAACATGGGAAAGTGGACTTGCTGATGAAGAAAGATGAGGAACCTTTGACACCTACAATATGGTGCAACTTCATTACTGGAGAAACACCTGATGTACATGGGGTTGTAGCAATCCAGAAATGGAAGTATCCACTGCTTGAAAAGATTTACTCGTCATTGCGTTCTTTTGATGTTAAACATCGAGGATACTGGAGAGGAGTTCTTTTCAATATATTTGATAAGATGAGCCTATTTGAGATGCGGGGCATGAGGAATTTCTTCACAAGAGAGGACATAAACTGTGACACTATTTTCGACGACATGGATAGTACCATTGCAATTTCAATTCCATCTTTCAATGAGGATGAAATCAATAAAGAGTTACGAAGATTAGTGGTTGAAGGACGAAAGTTTGAACTCAAGAAAAGAGCATACGAAGCTTTTGGGGGAAGAAAAAAACGCTTCCTGAACGCCTTAAATCAGAAGCCAAGCCTCCTAATGGTTCATTTCTTCTTGTTAGATCTGATACAACACATGTTTCCCTACGACACTGAATACATAAAAAAAACGTACGAACGGATAGACAATTTCGTAGGAAAAGTCAAAGAAAAGCTTTCTAGCAACGAAGTCTTCTTTTTGATAATCTCTGATCACGGCCTACTCAATGGCTACCACACTCCATACGGCTTCTACTCATGCAATCAAACACTCAACCTGAAAAACCCGAAAATCACGGACTTCACCAACATAATACGAACGAAGCTGGGCGTGCCCTCGAAACAAGACACCGAGAAAATCAAGAAGAGACTACAGGGACTAGGATACATATGAACGTGAGAGCACTCGCTTGCCAGTAGGCTCCTACTAATACTGCCGACAGGATGGACGCCTAAGAACGGCTTTTCAACCTAAACGCTCTAGAGCTGAAACAGATTGTTATTTCTGGCCTCTACAATAAGCAAACATCTGAACATGAACTGATCGTTATGTGCAATTTTGAAACCAGTTCTATCAAGTAGGAACCTTAATCTTCTTCTTGTAAAAGATTTATGCTTAGTTTCTAACATTTTCGTACGGATTCTCGTCCAAATCGCTTCCACAAAAGCCCAAAGTAACGAAATATTTGGTGTAGTAACAATTAATTTACCCCTTGGACGAAGAACTCTTTGGAATTCCTTCAAGGCTTTCTCTGGATTTTCCAAATGTTCCATAACTTCCGAACAGACGATTGTATCAAAACATTTGCTCGGGAAAGGCAAACATTGAGCGTCTGCTTCGCAAAAAATGGCACTCTTATACGTAGATTGACAATAATCAACAAACTTCTTTCCAACATCTACGCCAGTTACTTTCTTTCCTTTCTTCAAGAGCATTTTTACAATAGTTCCAGAACCACATCCTACATCCAGAATATTCTCTCCTTCAACCCTTTTTACAACTTCCTTGTTCTTGTGAGCATGCCAGAATCTTCTGGGCAAAAACCAGGATTTGCGTGCCTTCTCATATACGTCGCCTTCGATTGAATCGTAAAAATCTTTCACATTGTTCGTTTCAACCTCCTTCTTTTTAGTTCCCAGCCAAACCATCAACAGATCTCGTCCCATAGCGACAATCTGACGCAGAGAATCAACTTTCGACCCTTTCTTGTGCGACCACTTAATTGGAAGTTCTAAGATTCTGTAGCCTTTTTTGTTTGCTTTTACGATTAAATCTACATCAAAAGCGAACCCCTCTACATTCAAATCATTTGACAAATCTTCCAGAACTTCTCTTCTTACGGCTTTGAACCCGCACTGTGTATCAAAAATTCTAATCTTGAAGAATCTTCTGAATAGCCAATTAAACGCCTTCCCTAAAAATATTCTGTGGATTGGAGGCTTTACCATTATTTCCGAACCTTTCAGACTCCTCGAACCTAGAACGATGTCTGCATATTCCAATGCCTTTGCGACCTTAGGAATTTGACTGGGAGATGCCGACAAATCTACATCAGTAATCACAATTGCATCCCCCTCAGCCAGTCTTAGAGCATTCAAAATTCCTCCTCCCTTCCCCAACCTTTCGTGAAAGGTTGCCAACTTTACTGGAAAATTTTTTGCTGTCTCAACAGTTCTATCTGTACAACCATCCGCAGAAACAATAATTTCACAGTCTCTCGGCAGAGACCGAAATAATTGATCTAGGCAATCATAGATCCTATTTTCTTCGTTGTGAACAGGAATGATTAACGAAGTTTTCATGGTTATGTTCCTCTAAACCTCGTGCATGCATGCACTTGGCAAGCGTAATGATGTGCGCCTTTTCGATTGTTCTCCTGAAAAACCTCGCTGGTTTGACAGTTAAACCTTATTAACTTTGTATATGGATCCAAAATTACGATCAATTCGGAAGATGCGCGCATGTCTGTGAGAGAGAAGTGAAATTTATAGCAGTCATGGAAGGACCTTCTCTTGACCCATCAAGACAGAGGTCTCAAGCGGCCTGAACACATAGGAAGCGCGCGCACATAGTTGTACGAATGCTGCCGCGCACACACGCACCAAAGATTGATTGACAATTCATAAAATTTATAAAAATTTTTCAGAGTTAGCGAATCTGGGTTTTCACAAAAATGATTGCCTACGTTCTATTTCCATGTCATACCGCGGAAAGTACCTACGGACATTCGTTCACCGGGATTTCTCAAGGGTACTGGAATATCCACTGTATAGGCGCGTTCAGCAAATGCTAAGGAAATTGTAGAACGCTATCAATCTAGACGAGGAAAGGGCAAATGTCATGGTTGACTTGAAACGTGTATTCAAATCTGCACCTGCAAGTTTGAGAGGAAGAGTTAAAGGTCTTATCTGTTACACGATAATTTACGCTGTCGCTTTGTATGCGTCTATTCCTCTCTTTTCAGTCTCTTCCTTGCCACCCGGCTGCGACTCTGTTATGCACCTTTCCAAAATTGGGATCTTTTCCCAATTTTTTCCTTCGATCCCTCGATGGTTTCCCTGGTGGTACTGCGGAACCACTTCATTACGTTTTTATCCGCCGCTGAGCTATTTTGTTGCTTCATCGATAAGCTGGTTGTTCAAGATATCCGCCTTGGAAGCTTATCAGTTCACTGACTTTTTTTCTTTCTATCTTGCAGGCCTTTTCATGTACCATTTTATGAAGGCGGTGACCAATAGCCGTTTTACCGGTGTTTCTTCAGCGATTTTCTATATGCTTGGGCCTCAGGTTCTCTATGGGCGCTTCTTCGTGGGGCATTTCACCCACAGTTTCTCAACGTTCCTCATACCGTTGACACTCTTTTGTACTGTAAAATGGGGGGAAAAAATCAAGACAACAGCGTTGATCACAGCGCCGCTCTTTTCACTCCTGTTCCTCTCTCATTTGCAGACCACTTTGAGTTTCGGATTCATGCTGGGAATCTACATTTTCTTCTCTTTAATCGCTAGATCGTGGAAAGGAGAACTTGAATGGGTAAGGATTGAATGGGTTAATTCGCTGGGACTCCTTCTAGGAGGAGCATTAGCTGCTCTACTGGCTGGTTTCTGGCTGTTGCCATGCCTAGTGGAGGGCGCAGAGATGCGCCGCCTAACTGGCGAGATCGCACTTAGAATCAAGCCTCCTATTGAAAGTCTTTTCATTGAAGCAAAAAATCCTTGGCACAAAGCGCTTTTTCTTGGTTTTCCCTTGATCCTCTTGTCTCTTTTTGCGATGGGGCTTATTGCGAAGAGAAAGCTTGATGCGAAGAGAACGTTCTGGGGAATCATCTTTACATCGTGGATAGCTTTCTTTCTGTTTGCAATTGTCTCCCCCCGCTTAGGACTTGTTTTTGGAGACCCAAATAGATTAGCCTACTTTGTCTCGATGCCTATGGCGATGTTAGCTGGTCTCGCTGTGAATTGGATTAAAGACTACTTTTTCTCTTCCTTTGGGAATAGTGGAAATCTCAGGCGGCTGGTTTCATATTGCCTCTTGGCTGGTATGATACTTTCTGTCATGGTTCATACTCTCAACATGGAACGGTTTGCGTTTGCACCTTACACAGGTGCGATGCAAGTTTCCGAATGGATTGAAAGTCAAAATCTGAAGCCGGGTGAAAGAATAGCATCATTTGGAACGTTTTCTTACGTGTTTAATGTATTCTCCAACGGCTGGCAGTTGGATGGAGGATACTTTCGAGGACACATTAATCTGGATTTCTATTACAAGTATTGGCTAAACTTGACGACGGTTGATGATGCAGATGCTGTTTTAAAGACATTGAATGNGACTAACAGCCGATACATAATCTTTCCCCAAGGCTCAACAATACCCTCAGTCTATCGAAATCAGACATTTTTCGAACGGAATGACATGTTCAGATTCACCATCTTTAAGTTGAGAGACAACCACACATTGAATTTCGTAGAGGTTACCGATGGAAACGCGTCGATCAGCTACAGTTATCCCAATCCAGATGAACTACACCTCAGCGTGTGGAACTGCTCTGAAGACGTGACCTTGGTTGTAAAGATGAACCATTATCCGGGATGGACTATCCATTCTTCACAGGGGGAAGCAAGGTTGACAAAAGACTCTGATGGTGTTATGAAAATTGAGATCAACGGGAACGACAGTTCAGACATCATCCTACAATACGGTTCAACCTTCATCGATAACATAGGCTCAGGAGCCACAATTATGGGAGCCGCGATATACCTTTTCATATTCCTTGTGAGTGCAAGTGAAACAATTAGAAACTCGG
>JGI24422J19971_10002634_pt1 | contig 11143 bp, 7 predicted proteins | sample DeeMarSWOR152_54_FD_19971 | JGI IMG/M metagenome (IMG submission 19971)
AAGCACTACTAATTATCCAATAATCTAAGCTAAATCCGCATACATTAGAGAATATGGAACGTTATGGTACTGTTTCTCCGAAGTGGTATCCCACTATGACCTTGTCGAATACGTCTACGATGTGGTCTCCGTTTATGTCTGCGTTTGGCGTGTGGGGACAGTATGGGCATGGTCCGGGGAAGTCGGGTGGTTGATGCCAATACATGCCGTCTGTGGCGTTGTAGGTAGCTCCGAAGGCTGCTCCGACGATGACTTTGTCGAAGACATCAACTTCGAAGTCTCCATTTACGTCACCTAGAATTGTGATTATTATCCAGCCGTCAATGTAGGTATTGTCTGCTGTGTCTGTTTCGTTTGTTACTGTGTCTGCTACGGCGCCTAGGGTGTACTTACCTATAGCAAAGTCTGTAGTGTTCCAGGTGAAGGTGAGAGTTGTAGAGTCTCCGCTTGTTAAGGTGACGTTTCTTGTTTGGATTTTTCCATAGCACGTCATATCCGCTGCAATTTCTTCTTTGGTTAAAGTTCTGTTGTAGATTCCTACTTCGTCTATTGTGCCATTGAAATATTGGTTCTCGGTATAGCCGATAGCTCTTGCCCCCATTATCACGTTTGCAGTTGTTGTGTAAGGTGTTGATGGTGCCGTGTGTGTAGTATCTAATTCCCCATCAATGTAAATTTTGAAGGTTCGTGCAGTATCGTTGTAGGAGAGAGCTAAATGATACCATGTATTTGCTGTGATGTTTTGCTTGGATCGCACCATATAATTTGTTCCACCTGTCGTATATAAGAAATGAAATTTATTATTGTACTGTCCCAATGTTCTGTAAAATGCTGTGAATACATTATCTTTGGTGTGAATTATCCATCCCCACTCACTTGCGCCACTTATTCTACCNGGGTAAACCCACGCTTCTATGGTCCAAGAATTAGAGACTTGTGAAGATGAATGAGTGATTCTGACATAATCATCCACTCCATCAAAACTTAGAGCAGAACCAAACCTTCCATCAACCCAAGAAGCATTGTAGATCGTTCCATGGTTGTCATTACCAGAGGTATCATGTNCTGTTGTACCATTACCCTCGTCGAAGCTCCAGTGACCAAAACGCGCGCGCGCTTTAACATTAACATAGGCNGTGACGTTNNANTNTTCANTGTAGCCACCTTGATTTTCAACAATCACATTAATGGGTACTGAATAGCCTTGTCCCACAACGGTTTTAGAAGGGACAATGTTGGTGACGGCTATGTCATGCACGCCCATGAGTGCTGCCACGGTTAGGTCGTAAAGAACGGGCGAAACTGTTCCTGATATTATTTGAAATGTGGTCTCAATTTGCAAGTATCTTCCATTTGGAGTTGAGCTGAATGGAACGCTGTTTGCTACACTACCCCAAGTTGACCAGCTTATCAAATTATTCGAGCTTCTTACTTTGACCGAAATGGATGTTCCTGTGGGTTCGTTGCTGTTCCAGGAGATTGTTCCCCATGGTGTGTTTTCAGTCGTGCTGTCAAAAACCACAGTCCAGGTACCTATTTTTGTGGTTATAGTTCTTGATACTATACCGGTCATGTCGCTGTANGTGTAGTGCCCATTACTTCCGACTATCTGCTTAGAAAGGTCTATTGTGTTATTGGTTGGGTCTATCCTATGCAGATATTCATCGTAGCGATCAGTCGCCCAGACTTTGCCGTTTGCATCTACGGAAACCCCTGTTGGATAATAGAGACCTGTTATTGTAGCAGTTAGGTTCCCATCGTTATCATACCGAGTTACAGTGTTCGCACCCGTGTTGGCAACCCATATATTGTTGTCACTTGTTGCTGCAACGCCCCTGCTTTCACTCTGTTCCGGAGTGTTGTATGTAACAAATGTCGGCGGATCGACCGAAATATCAATTCTGGAAAGCTGATCGCTCCAGTAGCTAGAGACCCAGAGGTGGTGGTTGTAATCCAATCCTAATCCATAACAGGTGTGACCAATGTCGACAAAGCTTTTCGCATCAGTTGATGGATCAAGTCTTAAAAGTATACTGTCTTCTCCATCGTCGGAACCNGGACCTTCTGCAGACCAGAGTATGCCATTTTCATCTATGGCCGCCCCGTAAGCGTTGTGAGGAGCANCATCAACACTTCTAATGATTACGCCTGTTGCTCCATCAATATAGAAGTACTTGCTAATGCTCCAAGTTCCAGCCCAGAGGTTGTTGCTGGCNTCTATGGCNAATCCTCTCGGTGAAACGCCCCAATAGTTGTAGTCGTAGNATCCNCTATANGTACCCGGAACGTATACTCCCTCATAACNTGGAACTAGGACAACTTCGTAGAGAACACATTCGTCNTGNCCCCATNGAAGTATTTCGGATCCTGTTATGTCTCCGTCNNCATTGNTGTCCTGCGANGTTTGGCAGATNCCGTCAAGGTTTCTNTCTATCCACTGGCCAGCTTCAAACAAGCCTATTTTAACTACNGTTCCACGTTGTCTACATCCAACCCAACAGTTGCCNAGAAGGTCGACAGTTGTCCTTGAAGGACTGGAATCTGTGCCATCTGACACCCAATAGCGTCCAATTTCTTTTCCTGTGGCCGTGTCTACCTTGCTTACTGTGCCCTCATTGTTTGGAACCCAAATAAATGGCAAGGTTGTAACATTTTTAGAGAGTTGCAGTTGGTCATGCACTGTTTCATGCTCCACTCCAACAAGGATTCCTTCGTCGAAATCAGCATCCAAGGTGTACGTTCGCGTGGGTGGAGGAGGAACATACATGCGTGCAGATCTGATGTATATTGTTCCATTTGCCCTAACTGGTTGAATGTCAAATGCCAATGTTAGCATGCTTATTACGAGCAGTGTCGCCATTATTCCAGAAACTGTCTTTCTATTCATTTCTCCTACTCTCTTTCTGTATATAAAATGCGCACGCGCATAGATTTAACGGTTCCTAAACATTGTTCTATTCAAGCAGAGAAGTTCCTTTCTTAAATCTTTAGCACAATTTGAATCATGTGCGTGCAAGAAAGTCATAACTACTACGGTGCAATTTTGCAACAGTTGAAAATTCTCAGGGTATTTGTGTGAATATTTTTGTGGTGGGGGTGTGGTTGTTATCAAGGCATAGAGGGTTTTGTGGGATTGTTTGAATAAGAGCTCCTTGTTACAGCGTCAAGTTTTTATGACAACTGTTCTGGAATTATCATTGATGTCTGGAAAAAAATTTTTTGTCCGTCGCTATGAGGAACTAGGTTGGATATACGACGAGTTCGAATCGAAGTTAGCAATCAGAGTAAATACTATGAACACAGAGAAGGTGTATGTCTTAGAGAGACTGAAATCCCGAGGAATAGTACTTGAAAAGATCCCTTTTCTGGAAAATGGTTACTGGGTTTCCCGATCAGAATTTTCGGTTGGTGCGACATCAGAATACCTCTCGGGCTTGTACTCGATCCAAGAGGCAGCTGCTCAAATCCCAGCTACTTTGTTCACAGGACTAGAAAACAAAATAGTTCTTGATGCTTGTGCAGCTCCCGGCGGAAAAACTGTTCAGTTAGCTGATCTGATGCAGAACACCGGCGTAATAATAGCCTTGGACGTTAAAAGACGAAGACTAGCTGCACTGTCAAACCAACTGGAAAGGTGCCGTGTAAAAAATACAATAGTCTATCAGATGGATGCAAGAGAGTCATCACGGCTGAAGATAAAGTTTGACCGCATACTTCTGGACGTCCCATGTTCTGGCAATTATGTAACTGACAAAGGCTGGTTCGGCAAAAGAACGCTCAAAGATGTAAAGATAAACGCGGAGCTTCAGAGGCAAATAATGACTGAAGCCGTCAAAATTGTAAAAGACAATGGAGAAATAGTTTACGCAACATGCTCATTAGAGCCGGAAGAAAACGAATTAAATATTGATTGGGCAATAAAAGCCTTGAATCTTCAAATTGAAGAAATCTACTGCCATGGGGAAAAAGCACTAACAAATATCTTCGGCAAAGAACTTGACGGTTCTATAGAAAAGTGCAGAAGAATCTGGCCTGGACCAACTCAAGGGTTCTTTGTCTGCAAACTCAAAAAGCGATCGTGTGGATAATGAAACCTGTAGAGAATTTCATAAGCCAATTTAAGGCAAGTGTTATCTTGGACGAGAGCCTCATTGTCAAGAAGCAAAACAGATATTTTCTCCTAAACGAGGATCTAAAACGAGAAATTCGGAAAGACTTCTTCTATGCTGGAGCTTACCTCGGAAAAATCAAAGACGCAATCTTCTTTCCGAGTTTCATATTGCTGGCAAAGATCGGGAAAGAGAAAGCAAACAAGATAATAGTTGACGAGAAGACGGCATGGCTATTCATTTGTGGAAGAGACGTATTCAAACGTGGAATATTAAAGGTGATGGGCTCCAAAAGAAAGGGTGACTACACTCTAATCGTGAATGAGCATGATGAATGCTTAGGCTTCGGCAAAATATTGCGCAACATGAATAAAGTAAAGGACGAGAACAAAGTTATTGTGAAGAACATCTCAGACATAGGCGACTTCCTAAGAAGAGAAAAATAGCCCGAATTAGCATACACTACATAATTCACGCACGTTGCAAATTTTATCCATGCATGAGGGTCACTTTCACTTTGCCCTCTCCTCCTCTGGTTTTTCGCGCGCGCAAGAAACTATAACTAATACGGTGCAATTTTGTAACAGTTGACAAGTCTTTTTTCAAGTTTCATGCTTGTCAGAAATTATTTGAAAAAAAAGAAACAGAATTTCTCTTTCTTCTCCCCCTTCTACACCTATCTATATCCGTCTCTGTCTCTCCCCATCTCTAGAGAGAGCCTTTCACACACGCAGCATTACCTATTCTTTTTGAAGTTCAGGAACAATCTTTTCATAAAAATCTAGTGATTCAGGATTAATCAAGGCATCCCTGTTTGTAACTGGTCTCCCATGCAATATATTCGAGACAGCACTCTCAACCTTCTTCATATTAAACGTATAAGGAACATCCGGCACTTCAACGATCAAGGCTGGAACATGCCTAGGCGAAGCCTCTCCACGCAAAGTTCTCTTAATCCTATTCTCTAAATCCTCTGTTAACTGGAATCCTGGAGCAAGCTTGACAAAAAGAATAACCCGCTGGTCTCCCTTCCAATCATGCCCCACAACCATACTATCAGCAACTTCTTCAAATTTCTCCACTACATTATATATTTCAGCAGGACCAATCCGCACTCCAGAAGGCTTCAAAGTAAAATCAGAACGCCCCAAGAAAGTTATCCCACCTGTATCGCCATGAATTATGATCCAGTCGCCATGCCGCCAAACATTAGAATAAACACTGAAGTAAGCATCTCTATACTTTTTGCCATCCGGATCATTCCAGAAATAAAGAGGCATAGAAGGAGAAGGCGCCTCACAAACAAGTTCCGTCTGCTGATCAACAACAGGATTACCTCTCTCATCATACGCTTTCACCTTCATCGCCAAAGCTGGACCCTGCACCTCACCAGCAAACACAGACTGAATAGGAGTCCCAGCAGCAAAACAACCATTGATATCCGTGCCTCCTGAAATAGAATTAACGTGCAAATCTTCCTTGATTTCCCGATAAACATACTCAAATCCCTCAGATGAAAGCGGTGAACCAGTCTGAGATATCTCTCGTAACGACGACAAGTCGTAAAGTTTGGCAGGTTTAGCACCCAAACCTTTGAGATAAATAATGTAGCTTGCACTNCAACCAAAAATCGTTATTTTCTCATCTTGAACTAACTTCCACATAGCACCCCAATCAGGATAATTTGGNTTACCATCATACAACGCTACAGTAGCTCCTACCGCTAAAGAACTTAANAACCAGTTCCACATCATCCAGCTNGGAGTTGTTATGTAAAAGATCCTATCTTCACGCTTNANATCCGTNTGAAGTATCAGTTCTTTTAAGTGGTTGATGAGAATGCCTGTGGTTCCTTGAACCATACATTTTGGCTTNCCTGTCGTCCCAGAGGAAAACATGATATACACCGGATGACTAGAAGGCATCTGCTCAAACCGAATTTCCAGTTGTCTTTCTTGAGAAATAAAATTATTATAAAGCACTGAGTTTGGAATATGACTAGTGTCAGGTTTTTCTTCCGTGTAAGGAATTACAATGATTTTTTCCAGAGAGGGGATTCCTTCAGCGATTTTTTCAACATTAGACAAGAGATTAAAAATCTTTCCTTTGTAGGGATATCCATCGACCGTGAACAATATCTTTGGTTCAATTTGACCAAGACGATCTAGAACCGCTCCTGGACCTAGCTCGGTACCGCAAGAAGACCATGTTGCACCGAGGCTTGTGGTGGCAAGCATAGCAATGGCGGTCTCCATTAAGTTGGGCATGTAGGCAGCTACACGGTCGCTTGGAGTGATGCCTATGTCACGTAGCGGTTTAGCCAGACGTGCTACGGAATCGTACAGTTCTGTATAAGTCATTTTGGCTGATTTCTGGGTTTCTCCTTTGAATATGAAGGCTAAATGGTCATCTCTATGTCTTAGAAGGTTCTCCGCGAAATTCAGTTTTGCGCCAATGAACCATTTTGCGCCGGGAAATTTTGTTAGATCGTCGACTATGAAGTCGTATTTGTGGGAAGCTTTTATCTTCCCAAATTTCCACATGGTTGCCCAGAAATCCTGTATGTTTTCAATGGACCACTTATACAATTTATTGTAAGAGTTAATTTGAAGACCATGCGTTTTGTTGACGAGGTTGATGAATCGAGTTATGTTTGCATGTTTTATGCGTTCTTTGGAAGGTATCCAGAGGGGTTCTCTCATCATTCTACACCGCAGTGTTCTCATTAAAAATAAATCCTTAATAATCGTTCTTATAATTTAAACTCTTTAAGATGTAGTTTCAGGTAAGAACGGTAGAAACAAATTGGAGAACACGATACCATGTCAAGAAAACCGACAATCGGGATTATAGGTTTAGGTCCAGTAGGATCAATTCTGGCTGCTCATTTGGCTAAAAGTGGAGTGGATGTGGTGGTGGAGGACGTTGCTAAGAAGGTTTTGACAGAGATTAAGAGGGATGGTTTGAGGGTTTCTGGAATTAGGGAATTATCTGCTAGGATTAGTAAGACTGCGAATTCTATGGTTGAACTTGTTGAGTTTGAGCCAGATATTGTTTTTGTTGCGACGAAGGCTTGTTTTTTGAAGGCTGTTTTAGCTGAGCTTAAGTCTGTGTATAAGGCTGGAATGAAAGTTGTTAGTTTTCAGAATGGAATGGATAATGAACGAATTATTGCTGAGAGTTTGGGGGTTGATGCTGCTTATCGTGTGGTTATTAATTATGCTGGGAATCTGGAGAATCTAGGACATGCTAGGATGAATTGGTTTCAGCCTCCTAATTATGTTGGTGCCTTTAAGCGTGGGCGGTATATGACTGATGGGACGACTAAGTATGTTGCTGAGTTGTTGACGGCTTGTGGGTTGGAGACTGAGGAGGCTTCGGATATCAAGAGGCATGTGTGGGTGAAGGTGATTTTGAATGCTGCTTTGTGTTCGGTTTGTGGTTTGACTGGGCAGACGATGAAGGGGGCTATGGATTTTGATTTTAGTCGTGATTTGGCGGTGAAGGTGCTTGAGGAGGGGTTGCGAGTGGCTGAAAGAGATGGGTATGACTTTGGTGAGGATTCGCTGAATGAGTTTACTAAGTATTTGGAGAAGGGTGGTGCTCATAAGCCTTCTATGTTGGTGGATGTGGAGAGTAGGCGGAGGACGGAGGTTGATTTTTTGAGTGGGGCTATTGTACGTTATGGTGAAAGGTATGGGGTTGAGACTCCTGTGAATTTGGTTTTGACTGGGTTGTTGACGGCTTTGGAGGATAATTATCTGAAGAAGCGGAAGAGTTAGCGTTACTAGGGTGTTTGTGTGTCTGTAGATCTCTAGAGAGGGGGAGGAAGGAAAAATTTTGGGGTTCATTATCAACTGTCGAAGGGAGCAGTTATTCTAGATGTGTAATTTTGAAACAGAAGCCACTGAGAATTCTGTTTGGTCACTCTATAGTGATATCACTTGATAACCTGTTTTCAAGATTGTTGCTGGGAAAGGGAAGAAGCGAGTGGTTGAAAAATCTGAGTACAGCGGAAAATCGTCTTATTATCTCGCTTTTTTACTCAAACAGTTGTCTATTCAGCATTTGCATTCGCTTCACTAACGTAGTTTTGTAGTTTTGATAGGACCATCTCCCATGCTTTGTTAAACCATTGTCTTGCTTCTTCCCATTCAGTCGTGTCTCTCCACGCTGTGTGCAACAAGTGAACCTCAGTCCCTTCTGGGTGAGAGATAAAGAATATCAATACGTTAGTCAGGGGTCTAACATTGTTCATGAAGTGCTTGAATCTTTTTGGTCCTTTCCACTCAAAACAAAGGAACTTACTCGGTGCAATAGCCAATATCTTGCAGCCAATTGTGCTGTCATTTTCTTTATCATCTGGGTTCCAAAATAGTTCATATTTTCCACCAATCTTTGGTTCTACGTTAGCCACTTGTGTTAGCCATTTCTCGAGATGTTTATTTGCAGTGAAGAGCTCGAATGCTTTTTGAGGATTGCACCTAAGACTAATTGAATGATAGATAATTCTATCCACAACTACACTTCCTTAGCGAGTAAATAACTTAATCTTGCATAAACAATTTATATCTTATCTGCAGAACTAAAAAGCCCACACGCAATCTTGAATTCCAACAAGCAATCACACCCTCCTTTTTGCATGCATCTTTGGTTATGTTAATGGTAACGCTCGCAATTTTCATCGCTAACAGAAAATTCACAAAACATTCCAATACAAAACTAAACCCTTTTCGAGAAACAACCGCGCGCGCAAGTCCATCAGAACCTCTAAAACTGATCTGCGCGCAGGAGAAGCAGCGAAATGGATGAAACTCAGCGCCCATAAATGATTACACTTGTAAGTGAAAACCTATTTCCCTCCTCGACGGGATTGTGTTACTGTTGCCTCACAGTCACATACACTTAAAAGTATACACTTCCAGATAGAAAGTTGCGTTTGCACATTAAAAGGAGGTGAAATTTTGGCAAAGTGTGGCATTTGTAGAGCCGATATATCAACCCAACCAAAAATCACAGCAGATGGTAAGTGCTCTGTTTGTGGTGCGAAGTTGGCAATCAAAAAATAATTTAAAAATGCGAGCGCATGCCTATTTACATACGCGATTCTATGCCCATTTCTTAGTGATCTTTACTAGTCGGAAGATTACAAGACCACTACGCGCGCGTGATCAATGCTCCTATAAAGTGTCTAACCAGCAAGCGGGTGCATGGTTTGGCTACTGCTTCAATCAATCCTTCCCTCATAGTCTATACCTTTTTTCATGGTGCATGCCTGTTGGTGATGACTAGTACTTACAATGTGAGCGTAATATCTTCTGACTCTGAAATGTCGCTGAGGTTTACATCATGCTGTCGAGAATGGGAGTAATATCCACATCTATTTGCAATTTCGTAAGAGGCATATTTTTTACGTGTGGAAGACTGTCACGGTATGTAGGCCCTTCTTCCTCGTAGAAGATTCCAATGGGTATCCGGTCTCCCCATTCAAAGCTTTTTTCAAGGGCCTTACTCCTATCATTGTAATTGTAGCCTTCCTCCTCCAGTTTGTAGACTCTTTTCGTGAACCAGTCGTAAGTGTTCAAGTGGTTGAAGGTTACACAAGGCTGGAAAACATCAACAAAGGCGAAGCCGCTGTGCTCAATAGCTTTCACCATCAAGTCAGTTAGGTGCCCCATGTCTCCTGCAAATCCCCTAGCCACAAAGGTGCTACTGCTGACAAGAGCATGAGCAATAGGATTTAATGGGGGAGGAATGGAGCCGAAAGGCGTCGATTTTGTTTTGAACCCTTTTTGGCTGGTGGCAGTTGTTTGGCCTGTAGTCAAGCCGAGAACCATGTTGTTGTGTACGATAAAGGTTATGTCGATGTTCCTTCGGATGGCATGGCTGAAGTGACCCCAGCCTTCGTCGTAGCAGTCAGCGTCTCCTGCAAAGCCCACAACAGTTAGGTTGGGATTCGCCAGCTTAATGCCAGCTGCTAAGGGCAACACCCTGCCGTGGATTCCGTGAAATCCGTTTACGTTCACGTAGTTAACCATCTTCCCATGGCAGCCTATGCCCGACACGAGCATGACCTGATCTCTCTGAAGACCCAACTGTACCAGAGCCCTTTTGAAAGCCATCAATATCCCGAAGTTTCCGCATCCAGGGCACCAAGTATTCTTTGCTGGCGTCTTTAGATCCTTGAGAGTTACCATCTCAGAGCACCCTCTTTATCTTTTGCGAAAGTTCTCTTGGGTTGAAGGGTCTCCCATTGTATTTCAAAATCTTGTAGTCAACAGTCATGAGACAGTGTTCCTTTATGAGGCTTGCCAGCTGAGAGGTCTTGTTGTTTTCCACCATAACCGTTCTTTTAGCTGATTTCAAGATTCTTTGAACGTCGGTAACCGGAAAGGGGTTCAGATATATGATTTGGAGATAGTTAATCTTCAAACCTTCCTTGCCAAGAAGTTTCATAGCTTCTCTTATTGATCCCTTTGTGGACCCCCATCCCAAAACGGTTAAATCGGCTTCCTCTGGGCCATAAAACTTGGTTGTTTCATAATTTTCTAATTCCTTTACGAGGGCATCCAGTTTCTTAAACCGCTTATCAACCATTTTGGCAGTCAACTCAGGATCATCAGTTGTATATCCGCTCTCATCGTGTTCATCGGCGCTGGTCCTCACGATGGCCCCCCTCATTCCTGGCGTGGCTCTAGGTGAGATGCCGTCTTCTTTGAACTTGTGCCTCCTGTATTCTTCTTCGCCCGTATACTCATCCACGGTCAGTAGAAGCCCGCGGTCGATCCAAATCTTTTTTCGGTCAAAGAGCTTTGCAGTCCAGTGGCTCTCCACGAGGTATTTGTCTGTGATGAGGATGGCAGGCATTTGGAACTTTTCCGCCAGGTTGAAGGCCTCCATGGTCTTGTAGAAGCACTCCTCCACATCCCCTGGAGCTATAATCACTCTGGGAAATTCTCCTTGGGAGGCATGGATTGCGAATCTGAGGTCTCCCTGCCCCGAATAGGTGGGGAGACCAGTGCTGGGTCCGGGTC
>JGI24422J19971_10002637_pt1 | contig 11141 bp, 14 predicted proteins | sample DeeMarSWOR152_54_FD_19971 | JGI IMG/M metagenome (IMG submission 19971)
TACACCTACCAAAGCTTATCAATATACTGTGGAGGAACTCCAGGCTTGGCCAGCACCAAAGCTGGAAATCCTCAGAGAATATGCCAACTCGGTCCGAGAGAACACACTGGCTTTTTTGAACTCGATCCCTACCGAGAGATTATCTGAAGTGCCCAGACCTGACCGCTCTCCAGATTCGATAGGTGTCATGCTAGAGCATCTTATGACAGAGATAGCCCTGCATGTAGGACAGATTGCCTATTTACGCGGCGTGCAGCGCGGGCTGGACAAGTAGTGTCAAGGAAATGCAGATTGCCCGTGCTAGCAATGCCTTGTTATTATGGAATCACACTCAATAGCGAAAAGTTCGATCCTGCACCTCTTTGGTTTCCTCCTGCTGGTAAATAGTCCTGGGTGGTTTATATAATCCATTTGGCGGGGTACGGTGGCAGGTCCTTCGTAACCGGGTGCTTTTCCCAGCCGGGGATATTTAGGATTCTCTTGGCTATGGCCTTGTACTTCTCCCAGTCAGCGGCGGCATACATTGCCATCTTCTGGGCGGCCAGAGAACCCTCGGTATGAATGGTCGCTCCATCGTGACCGTGACCAATCAGGTCCTTGGCCATTCTTATCGCACGGAGTCGATGTTCGGTAGGAATACCACCCTTACCGGCCAGGTACTTCTCAATGTAAGGCCGCTCCTCCGGGTTCATCCAGTCGCGATAATTATAGACGGTGGTGACAATACCACCACCAATATCAGCCACGAGCTTGGAAGTCTCGTGCTGGTCGTTGGCAAAGATGTATTTGGCGATGTTGGTGAACATCAAACTCGGCGCGGCTAGGCCGATATCCTCGAAGAAGTCGGGATGCTCACATCCATACTGTGCCATGGCATCAATGAGCTGAGAATGCATGGCCAGCCAGGCTAGTTTCTCCTGGATGTGCGGATACCGGTCAAGGCCATTATATTCGGCGAGCAGGGCGGCGGCGCCCGCGGCCTCTTCGGTTGCGATTACCCTGTGGCAGGTGCCGAACAAGCGATGGAAAACGCCGAACAACCAGGCCTGGTCTCGTGAGTACTGCCATTCGCCGCACATAAAGACGCGATTCCAGGGAACAAACACATCATCAAAGACAATCATGCACTCACTAACGCCACCACCGCGCCCGCCCAGCGGCCAGTCCCACTCAGCCTCCTCGCTACCGATCTCCTCAATACGTGCTGGCGAAGTGAGGAGCTTGATACCCTTAGCATTGACGGGGGTAGCAAAGACCACGGCGTAGTCCTTATCTTCTTCCCGGTGGGCACGGCAGGGGGAGACAATCAGCTCATTACAACTGGGGGTGGCACTGATGTGTATCTTAGCGCCGCGGACAATGATGCCGTCCTTGTTCTTGTCAACCACGCGGACATAGAAGTCCTTATGCTGTTCCTGCGCTGATGGGCGAAGGCCCCGGTTCCCTTTGACATCTGTGATGGCACCAGTGATGGCTGGGTCAGTCTGCCTGAGGTGCTTGCGATAGTCTTCTACGGCCTCGGTATAGTGTGTCCCCAGTGCCTTGTCCATTCTGGCGGCCGTCACCCCGGAGGCAGCCAGAGCATCGGGGCCCATCCCGCTCATTGCAGCTCCCCATCGCATGCAGGTGATATAGAGGTTGCGCCGGTGGACGAGGTCTTCGGCCGTCTTGGGCTGGTTCCACAGGAACAGGAAGCGGTCACCCTTCTCCTCAATAGTGAGCAGGTCTCTAAACTTTGGGTGGTTATAGAGCTCGTAGCTCAGGGCTCGGGCATTGATGGAACCACGGAAAGCTTTGTGCTTCGTGATATCCGGTATCTTTTCGCCATTGAGATAAATCACTCGACCGTCATTCAGGCTTTCTACATATTGTTTGGCTGTCCTAAGCATAATAACCTCCTTCAGATAAATTGAATTTTACACGTCTCGGAAACTTTACATAACACCGCCTCCCTTCGTCACAATACTCAGGTCCGCGGATTGCTCTTGAGGTCTCGTCTCGGGATGGCAATGAGCAAAAGATGATAGTCGCCCGGGGCAATATTACGCAGGGTGAAGAGTTCGGTGCTGCCGATGTGACGGGGCGGGCGAATGGACACTCTGATTTCCTGGGCTTCCTCAAGTTCCCTCTTGGTGACTACGCCTCTTTTCACACTGCCGCCCATCCGCGCCACCTGTGTCTCAACCAACTCAAAGAACATCGGTTTCTCGATTTCAGCCATTCCACGCCTCTTTTCAGGGTGTCAGCCGGTGCTTATCTTGAGGAAGGTAACCTTGCCCCCGCCTGACTATAGCCGCTGCCGGGTCGGTCAATACCTATGCCCTTGCCCTGTTTTATCCAGCCAAACTCCTTCAGTATTGCCTGGCTGTAGGTGACCCGACCGGCGACTTTGTCCAACGGTTCAGTGGCTAAGAGGAGAATGGCTCTAGCCATCATCTCCGGTGGCTCGCCCCGTGGGTCGTCAAGACCGGTCACCAGCTTATGATATACCGTGCCGGGTGTGGGCACAACCAGTGACGGTGAGACACAGGCCACCGTGATACCATACTGGTAAACTTCCTCGGCCAATCCCTGGCTAAAGCGCTCCAGCGCCGCTTTGGTGGCACCATACATTGTGCCCCCGCCACCTGTTGCCTGATAAGGGCCTCGCCCTGGTCCAATGGCGGCTCCCGAGGAGACATTGACAATGGCACCGCGATGTTGGGCAATCATATCGGGCAAGACTAGTTTACTCAGCATAAAAGGGCCGTGCACATTGACGGAGAAGGCACGAACCCAGCGTTTCGTGGGGTAGTCTTTGATGGGGATGAAGTAGCTGAGCGCGGCATCATTGACCAGCACATCTACCGGCCCGAACTCTTTTTTAGCGGTCTCAACCAGATGCATGCAACTTTCTTCATCGGATACATCGGTGACTACCGCCAGAGCAGTACCTTTGGCCTTCTTTATTTCAGCCACGGTACTACTGAGTGAACCCTCTAGCATGTGCTCGCCTTCGCTCATCGTGCGAGCGGCACAAACTACTTTGGCTCCTTCCTTAGCAAAGAGGAGCGAAGTGGCTTTGCCGATGCCACGGCTTGCCCCAGTGACTATGGCCACCTTGCTGTCTAATTTGCCCATATCAGCCCTCCTTTATTTTTCTTCTGTAGGAGGTTAGCACAGAAATGGTAGCCACCGCAAATTTAGGTAGCGGGTCAATTTGAAATAGAGGATTTTTGAAATCTTCCTAGTGAAGCTATTTCTTACAGAGTCTCAATAAGTGCTTATCTCGAGTACGGTAGCCCTGCCACCGCCTGACTATAACCAATACCGGGAAGGTCAATACCTAGGCCGTTGCCATAAACGGTTTCGGCAATCGAATTGGCCATCGGACAACTTCTCCTGTATATTTATCAGGCAAACGACGGCTCTATCACAGCAGATTGTAGCGAGGATTGTCAACGAGTTTGCCCTTTGGCCAGCGCTAAGCTAGAATATTTAGTTATCGGCCCCTCAACTTTCGTTGAGATTATGCCGATGGACAACTCTACTGGAGGTAAAGCTATGCAGTACCGCAGGTTTGGCCGGCTCGACTGGCAAGGCTCCGCATTAGGTTTTGGCGCTATGCGTCTGCCACTGACAGACGCCAACCCGGCTAATGTAGACGAGTCGGAGGCTATCCGTATGATCCGATATGCCATCGACCACGGAGTCAACTACGTTGATAACGGGTACGGTTATCATATGGGACGAGGCGAGGTTGTGGTTGGTAAGGCGTTGCAAGACGGGTACCGTGACAAGGTGAAGCTGGCGACCAAGCTACCGCCGCAGCTGGTGAGCTCGCTCGCAGACTGCGATAATTGCCTCAATGAGCAGCTCCGGCGCCTCCAGACTGATAGACTCGATTTCTACCTTTTCCACGGTCTGACGAAGCAGAGCTGGGCTAAGTTGCGGGACTTAAACATTCTTTGCTGGGCTGAAGGTGCGCAGACTGACGGGCGTATTGGTTACCTGGGTTTCTCCTTCCACGATGATTTCTCTGTGCTGAAGGAGATTATAGATGCCTATGATAAGTGGACCTTTTGCCAGATTCAATACAATTATATGGACATCAACTATCAGGCAGGCACTCTCGGTCTCAAATATGCCGCCCAGAAGGGGCTGGCAGTTGTCGTTATGGAACCGTTAAGGGGTGGGCGATTGACCAAGCCCCCGGCCTCGGTGGCTGACTTATGGGCGAGTGCGATACAAAAGCGCACCCCGGCCGAGTGGGGACTACTGTGGGTGTGGAACCAGCCTGAAGTGTCTTTGGCATTAAGTGGCATGTCCACCATGGAACAAGTTGTGGAGAATGTCGCCACGGCTGGCCGTTCGGGGCCGGGTATCCTCAACGCAGATGAACTAGCGTTGATCGACCGGGTGCGCGAAGAATACGAGAAACTATTTCCGATCCCCTGCACAAAATGCGGCTATTGCCTGCCTTGCCCCAGTGGAGTTGAGATACCGAACATATTTGAGCTATACAACGAAGCTGTTATCTACAATGACCCACGCACAGCGCGGTTCCGCTACCGAGGCCCAACTGGCCTTAAAGAGGAACAGCGGGCGGACCAGTGTACTGAGTGTGGGGAGTGTGTTGAGGCTTGCCCACAGAAGATACCTATCCCAGAATGGCTCAAGAAAGCCCATTTACTGCTTGGCCCGAGACCACAATCACCCACAGAAAACAAGTGAGGAGGTAGCTGCCTTGGAAGTATACGATGCCATCCAGAAGCGGAGAAGTGTGAGGCAATATAGGCCTGATAAGATTCCTGAAGGCATACTGAACAAACTGCTGAGTGCCATGCGGCTGGCCCCTTCGGGAGGCAACCGTCAGCCGTACAAATTCATCGTGATACAGAGTGATGAAACCAAGAAGAAGGTGGCGGCTGCTTGCCGTTGGTATCCCGCTAGACCAAACGGACAGGAGTTCATCTCTGAAGCCCCGGTTGTCATCGTTGCTTGCGGCTCCGACAAGGAAGCCGTCATTCGGTATTACCAGGATGATAAAGCATTCTTGGCACTTGGCGAGGCTATTGCCGACAAGCTTGGTCTTGACACGCTTGCCTACCAAAGCCTCATGCCACTGGACTTAGCCATTGCCCTGGACCACCTGACACTCATGGCGACGGCAGAAGGCCTCGGTACATGCTGGGTCGCAGCACTTGACGAGCGAGAGTTGAAGCAACTGCTTTCAGTACCAGAAGATTGGAAGGTGCTTGCTGTAATGCCTATCGGTTACCCTATTTCCTGGCCCCAACCGCGGCCGCGGAAACCGCTTGACCAAATTGTATGTTATGAGAAGTACCGAGCTGGAGTGCCCCCTCCTAATTATCGAGACTGAGAGAAAAAGGCCTATCATATAAGAAGCACTTCACTACACAACCAGCGGGTTATTTGCTAGGCAAGTTTGGCTTATTTGCCGTAGTGGCAGGGCCCGGGGGGTGACGCATGAGTGATTCTGGTCAATACATGAGTGGCTACCAGACCCAATGGCGTCGTAACACTCTTTAAAACCAAGAGCCGGGAATACAGAACGAAAAGAAGTGTCCATGGATTCTACCCAGGGAATTGTGGGAACAAGGACCTTTGGCTGGGATTCGAGCTGGCACCAAGGTCTGATACGGGATAGCAACAGTGGGTTTCGGAATGATGGCCCGGTGGCTGTGTTGGTCAATTGTCTTAACGGTGTGGGTGACACCATGATACCACTGCTGGCTAGTCCGGTGACCATGAGGGGACTGCAGTTGCCTTTGGTGGTCTTTCTGCCGCGGGAGGCTAATCTAGGCGTTTATGGTGTGTGCTGGGCGATGGTGATTGCTCTGGCTATGAGGGCGTTGACCTACATATTCTATTTCCGGCTGGGCAGGTGGAAGCGTAAAGAACTGTAGCATAAGCAGAACAGACGGGAGTTTCGGGTGGGAAAGTACAACTAGGATGACTAAAGAGTCAAGGCAAAGGCAAGCTCAAAAGTTCTGCCTACCGTCCCCCCAACCCTAGTTTAGGTAATATTATTACCTAAATTAGCTTCAAGCTGTCCAATCGTTTCTCTTCTATTGGATTTGCTACGCTTCATTTGTAGTAGTTGAATTACCTATCAGACTATCAATGTGGATTTCTCTAGGTCAGCATGCTTCTAAATAAACTTACACGGTATTCCAGATTCAGCCGCGATACCCGATTGTATTTTACGGATAATTTTCCGCTGATGTAATAGGTACTTGACAAATAGTAAAGTATATAATACTATATGTCACGAATAAGATTCTCAGAATAACTTGGAAGAACAAAGGAGGGTAGGAACTATGGCGCCGCTACAGAAAAGGGCATTGTACAGCTTTGTTATCGGACTTGTTCTCACTATAGCTCTTACAGCAGTTCTGGTTGCACAAGGCGACATCGCTGCCTTTGAGAAAGATCCAAACCTCAGACTAATTATGTACGCTGTGTTGATTGGAGTGCCTCTTGTTTACTTGATTCTTGTGAACATCACTCTTCGAAAACCAACACAGGTTGATGAGCGTGACAGACTGATTATTGAAAGGTCTAGCCGGGCTCAATGGTTGGCGGTAATATTCTCATTGGTTGCCTGGACAATAGCACTGACGGAAATTTACCGAGACCAGGGACAAGTGCCAATTGCATTCCTGCAACTGATATTCATGTCTACTCTGATTATTAGCGCATTAGCCCAATCCTTCGGTATCCTGGTGGGTTACTGGGAAATGAACCGCAATGGGTAGAATAGAGAATCGGATTAGAAGGCTTCGTTTCGACCATGATGAGATGACGCAGGAAGAGCTGGCCAACAGGGCAGGCTGCACTCGGCAGACCATCATTGCCTTGGAGCAAAACAAGTATGTTCCCTCTATTGAGCTAGCCTTTCGGATCGCCAAGGCATTTGGTGTGCCCCTGGAAGAAGTCTTTCAAAACGAAGATAGCTAAGGAGGGTAAAAATGAACAGAATCATGTTTGTAGGAGGACTATGCATAGCGATAACATCAGCTTTGCTATTCGTACTTGTTGACACAAAAGAATTAGCGAGTTCACTTACTGTATTAGGAATAATTGGAATATTGTTGATAGGTGCTTCCAAATTCCGGGTAATGAAGACGTGACTTCTATATTATTTATCGGAATCATATCTATAACCTCTGGCAATACTCACAATAATAGACACTGCCGCCCATATAGGCTTCTTTTTTGATTCCAGTCCCACAAATCGGGCACGGTTTATTTACCGTGTTTTTGCATAGTATGGTCTTATAGCCGCCGGGACAGCCGAATAAATCCAATTCAGTATCTCTGCCTCCCTGGGCTGCCATTGCTGCGAGAGTATTTTTTACAGAATTAAACAGGGCTTCTTTTTCTGTCTTGGCAAGTGTGTTTACCTTTTTCTTCGGGTGCATCTTCGCATTGAACAAAATATCCTGCAAAATACCATTGCCGAGTCCGGGGATTCTCTGCTCGGTAGCCAATAAAGCTTTCAGACTTAATTTCTGAACTTCTTGCGCGGAAACTAAGCGGTCAAAATAGACTTCATCAAACGCCGGAGATAACGGAGAAGGCTTCTCCTTTGCTACTCTATAATAGAGATTATCCAGTTCACCCTCGAGGAAGGCCCCTATTCCACCATACATTTGGATTACGATGCTTATGGCAGAATGGTCGTCGAACTCAACTAGAAGCTGGTGCTTAGCAGGACGCGGTTCATTTTCGCGGTGAAATCTTATTCCTGCGCCTTCCCCTAACAAAATATTGGCATTTCCAGCCTTGATTTCCACCATGCCCCCATAAGCATTAGCTTTCTCAATGGTCTTTCCTACAAGAAGGGCGGAATATTTTGGTGTTTCTCCGTAGTACCATGCTAATTTGTGAGGTGTTTGTGCTACTATCACACTGGCGACCCGCTTTCCATGTATGGTATCGTTAATCTGCCCCGCAATATTTAGAGCTTCCGGTAATTCAATCACAGGAACACCCTCGATTCTAATATCAATTCTATGACTTTTCGGCCCATATTAAATCATCAATCTGCCTTTACCTCAACCGGCCAGAGATGGCCAGCTGCAATGCCAGTTCAGATGCTCCTTCTCAAACAGAAGTTCGGGAACTGTCCCCCAGCCCCACCACCAGACAAAAGAACAAAATCTCGCCCTCGTGGTATCGAGGCGCTTTCTATTCATTTTCAAGCTCAATCTGCAGACCTACAAGGATTCGGCATGCCATGTTGTAATAGCTGATGGCGGCGGTCAGTTCAACAATACAGCGCTCACTGAAGAGATCCCGTAATTCTTCAAATGTAGCATCACTTACTCTGACATTTTTAGTAAGCTCTTCGGCATAGCGCAATACCGCTTGCTCCTCCCTATTAAACACTTTTGCGGAGGCCCAATTTGATAGTTGGTCAATTTGTTCTTTGTTGACTCCAGCCTGTAGGGCTAAAGGAATGTGGTGTGTGAACTCATATTCAGCTTGTAGAAGTTTGCCTACGCAAAGGATAGCTAATTCTCTTAATCTGGCCGGCAATTCCTCTCCTCTTAAAATAGAGTTGCCCAGCCGCATGAAGTTGCGACCTATCCAGGGGCAGTGTGCCATAACCTTTAACAAGTTCAATGCCTGAGCATTCTGCTCCTCTCGTCTTTGGTAAACTTCTTTGATAATTGGATGCGTTTGTTCTTTCTCTAGGAAGCTAACTCGAGCCACTTTTGCCTCCGAATCTGAAATTTTTACATCGCCGAAAGCCCACCATCAACACAAATGGCTTGCCCTGTAATAAAAGAGGCTTCATCAGATGCCAAAAACAGGACAGCGTAAGCCACTTCTTCCGCCTTACCATGTCGCTTTAAAGGAACCCGTTGCTCGACTGTACTGTCTCGTCTCTGTCCCATAAGAGGCTCGACCATGGGAGTTGCAATCAAGCCGGGCGCCACGCAATTCACTCTGATGTTATATTTGGCCAGCCCCACGGCGAGGGACCTTGTAAGGGCAACAACGCCAGCTTTTGATGCTGCATATGGGTAATTATAGTGCCCGTAAAAAGCAGCCATCGATGCATTGTTCACTATTGCTCCACCACCCCCCTTAATCATTTCTGGAACCACGTATTTGCAAACAGCCATTATGCTCTTAAGATTGGTGTTCATGACCGTGTCCCAGTCCTTCTCCGCTATCTTGAGTCCACGGTCTCCGAGACCTACCCCTACGTTATTAAATAATATGTCTATTTTGCCGAAGTTGGAGATTACCTCTTCTACTATTTTTTTGGTGTCTAGTTCCTTTGTGGCGTCAGCCGATATCGCTATTGCTTGCCCACCTTGGTGCTTTATAGTCTCAACCGTTTCCTCAGCAGCTTCTAGGTGGAGATCAACGCACGCTACCTTTGCTCCTTCCTTAGCGAAGAGAATTGCAGTTGCTTTCCCATTGCCCATTCCTGGTCTTATTGAACCTGCTCCGACCACTATTGCTGCTTTATCCTTCAGCCGCATTGTAACCTCCCTTTAAACCTGTTTATTATCGTGTGGAAACTTCGCCCATGAAAATTTTATGCCCTTGGAGATTGTGTTGGCACCTGACAAGATTTAGTGTATATCACTAATGTAAAGCAGAGGTCAAGTTTCAATGGGCAATAACCGTAAATTTGGAAAATTCGCCTAACGATGAGCCTCGTGGTAAAATAGAATCCTTTATAGACACTAATTGGGAGGGTTGACTATGAATATATCCATGGAAGAGCGTTTCCGCTATGATTGTTCAGGTAAGTGGTTCAAAGGCAATGTCCATATGCATACGAGTCGTTCGGATGGTCGCCTGAATTTGGCCGAGGCAGCCCGCTATTACGCAGAGCGCGGCTATGATTTTCTTTCGATTACCGACCACAGGGTTCCGTTTGTCGGAGCCGAGTCGGGCGAGCAGTTACCTATCATGGTCCTAGATGGAATAGAGCTGGATGGGAGGGACGACGAGGGTTCAGGCTATCATGTCGTTTGTATTGGTGGTGTCGATGGTATTTTAAAAGATATGCCTTTGATGGAGTCTTTAAAAAAGGCCAGATCGCAGGGAAGTTTCCTGATTTGGGCCCATCCGCATGCGAGCGGTAATACGGTGGCAGAAGGCCTGCGACACGGTTTTCATGGTCTGGAAGTGTACAACCATACCAGCGAGGTAGGTCTTGGCAAGGGATATGGAGCTTATCACTGGGACTCCATACTCAGGCAACAACCTGATATGCTGGGACTGGCTACGGACGATAATCACTTCTTCGAGGGTTATCCATCACAGGTGGGAGGGTGGATAATGGTAAACGCCCCGGAGCTTTCCCCTGAAGCCATATTGGCCTCAATCCGCCAGGGTAATTTCTACAGTTCGAACGGCCCGGATTTCAAGTTGATATACATAGAAAAAGGGAACCGAATAGTAGCCGAAACCTCACCCATAGTACATGCGCGCCTAGTTGGTCCAGGAGGGGCGGGGAAATGGAAAGCCGAGGCCGACGAAGGGAACGTGACAGAGACCCATTTCAGGATACCCGACGACTGGCCTTTCGCGCGTTTGGAAATTGAGGACGCCTTCGGTAAGAAAGCGTGGACCAACCCTCTTCTCAGAAGCAAAGGGTAAATCCCGGCTATATATTAGAACGTCTTTGTTAGGGTTCTCAATTCTTGGCCTAAATAAGCACTGTGGTAGTGAAAGTTAAAGAGATGAAGCTTCCCTTCTAAATCAAAAATCCCCCTCCCTTGGAAAGCGAGGAAGAAGAAAAGGGGTAGTGTATCAATTCAAAGCGGATGTGATTGGCTATGCTACATACTCCATATTCAGATATCAATAGGCTGCTGGAGAGCTTCCTTTCTCATGTCCAGCAAATCTTTCAAGAAAAACTGGTCGGCCTGTACCTGTATGGGTCTCTGACGACTGGCGACTTTGACCCCGACAGCAGCGACATTGATTTGTTGGCAGTCACCTCATCCCAAATTACCGCTGCGGAGTTTGATGCTCTGCGCGCCATGCATGGAGATTTTGCGCGCGAGAACCCTGAATGGGAGGACCGTATTGATGCCGTTTACCTGCCAGCGGCGGCTCTAAGAACGTTTCGGTCTGAAAAGGATCTGATCGTCATAAGCCCG
>JGI24422J19971_10002639_pt1 | contig 11138 bp, 10 predicted proteins | sample DeeMarSWOR152_54_FD_19971 | JGI IMG/M metagenome (IMG submission 19971)
GGCCAATAAGATGAGAATAAAAGCAACACATTAAAGATAGGACTACCCATAGCAATAAAATAACGACAGGGACAACAACGATAATATTTAATTAGACATGGTATGCAAATCTGCTTATTCCTTTACCACCTTATGAGCCTGTCAAAGCTAATGTTGGCAGACCGAGGAAATCAAAAAGTTATAGTAGCCACTTAGCTACAAAAAATGGCACAAGACATATAAACATACCCAAAAACAAATCCATAGTAGCCACTTTGAAAAAAGACCCCCAATTTTTAGCCTCTCTGGACACGCTTATTTCTAAGGGATACGGAGTTCAGACAATACAAAAGAAACTAAAGGCCAAAGGCTATGATGTTCCTTATCGTACTTTGGGACGGTGGATTGCAAATATCATATCCATATGTGCTGTCTTTCCCGAAATAGAAGACTTTCCAAAGCTAGAAGTAGTTTTTTAGCTATGAATAAAGTATCAAAATAGGCATTTTAGGGCTAAAAAGGAGATGAAAACCTGTAATTACAAACGATTTTTCCAATTTTTCCAGTCCATAAAAAAGATGGATTTATGGAGCTTTGAGAGCCTATAAAAAAGAGGTGACAAAGCTTATATGTCCGATAATTTGAATTATTTGACTCTATAAAAAAAGAAGACATTTTAGTTGTTAGGGGGGTGGGATATTAAATAGCCACGACTTTGAACTATTTAAACCGAGTTGGCAGTAATACGCAAGATTGGGTAATGGGTATCCCCTTTATGACCTCACTTTGATAGCTTGCCTAGTGAGCATCTCGTAGCCTTACCGGCTGCCCTTCTGGCTACTCTACTTAACTTTGCTTATAATGAATCATCTTAGCCAATTCAATAAAGGGGGTGAAGGAATGAAAAAGGTATATATACCCATTATAGTAATCTTGTTCATAGCTTGTGTTTTTACCAGCATTCAGTGGCGATTCGCTAATTCGCAATTGCAAGAATGTCAGGCAGAAGCTGAGGGGTTTCAACTTCTGACACTGCGGCAACAAAGTGAAATCCAATCTCAAGAAGAAGAAATAGAGTCTAAAGATATCCAGATTAACAATCTAGAATATGAAATTGAGAGAGTAAGATTTCAGTTCTACTACGCGTCGTTAGCGAAACAGCGCTATGTAGTTTCCGACCTGGAAGAGTATCTCAACCGCTGGCAATGGGTTGAAGGGTCTTATGTATCTGGCGAATTTGATTGCAGCGAAATGAGTGCATACTTGGAGTGGAAACTTGAGAACGAAGGATACAACACACTGATTTTGACTGGAGATTCGCCCTTTGGTGTAGGTAAGCATGCATGGTTGCTGGTGCAAACAAGTGTTGAAGGATATATGCCAGTAGAGCCAACGACTTACAGTATTGTATATTGGTGGGATACATACTTTGATAACTACTTTGTTTATGACCAGCAATTTGAAAACATCCAAGAGGCCTTAGACTATAGCCCTAATGAATTTGATTAGTGGGAGGATACAGAGAAATATCCTTGGCGAACATAACAATACCATAGCAATAAAATCACAAGGATACTACCAACGACGATATCCTTCCAGACGTGAAACAAAAACCTGGTCTAGCCCTGACGTAATTTTAGTGGTTATAATGGGTTTACCAGTTGTTTCAGAGGGAGTGAATGACATGAACATTGATGCACACAAAATTGAAGGAGCTCTCAGGCGGTATTACGGAACTAAGCTCCGAGGGTCTGAAGATATCAGAATATCCGAAGTGAATCAGATGGTGCTGGGAATCAGTCATAAGATGTACTCTTTCCATCTTGAATATGTCGAACGAACGAAAAGACATAGTGAGAACCTAATCCTCAGGATGGGCAACGATGAGGAGGCATTGAGCAAGGAATACCGAGCTCTAGAAAAGCTACATTCCACGTCCGTACCTGTACCAAAGGTATACGACATGGGTAAGGATATGCTGGGCTCATTCTTCATCATTATGGAAAAAGTGGAGGGACAGACCATGGGGGAGGAAGGAGTCTTGGCTGGGATGACAGAGTCTGAGCAGGTCGAAGTGTGGCAGCAGTTTGCCAAGATTCTGGAGGATATCCATATGCTGGATTGGGAAAGGGCTGGGTTTGGGTTCCTCAATCCACCCATTGGTGAATACGGCTTCATAGACCAAGCTTTGTCTCCAGCTAGGGAAGGGGAAGGACCGGAGTTCCTCGAATCCCATGGTTTGACCCCTGTTTTGGACTGGCTGAATGAACACAAGCCACCATCTGACTATTACGTTCTTCTGCACGGAGACTACCACCCAAACAATGTGCTAGTGCAGAATGGGGATATAGTGGCGGTAATAGACTGGGAGGGAGTGTCAATAGGTGATGCTGCCCATGACGTAGCTCAATTACCGCTGTTTCTCAAGACGGTTAATATCACCAACCAGCTGTTGTGCAACATGATGGACACTTTCCTGGAACACTATCAGAGCAGAACCGAAAGTGAACTGAGAAATCTGGACTACTACCAGATACTCAAAGCTACTCAGTTTCTGGTCCACTTCCTGTTGAGAACTGACATCGACAAAGAATGGAGGAGCATTGTGTTAGAGACTTGTGCTAAGCACATCGAGGAGATGACCCATTTGAAGCTGCCTTCATCATTGATAAGGAATCAGTGAAGCAATTGGATACACACCATAGCAATAAAAACAGCAACGACCAATAACATCAAAAGTCGCTCACGCAACGCTAACCTTAAAATTTCAAATAATGGTTATGTCACCATGTTTTTATCTCTTTTTAACTACAAGAATAATAAGAGCAAGCCCATCGCCCAATCCAAAGGGCATACCCCCTTCTTGATATTCAGATGCCTGTCTCTGACCTATTTAGATNTTGGGGATACGTTGGGGCATTATCAGTTAATAGTATAGGTCAAGTCTTGAGAAGTGATTTAGCTCTTGGGAGAAGCCTTACAACACCAGCGCTACTTACTTTTCAGCGATAAGCTTCGTATAATCGGTCGTAAGCTTCATCCATCTCCTGGCGAAGCTTATCTAGCTTCTGTTTTGCTTCTTCAAGGGCAGCAGCATCAAATAAACGCTTTGGGGATACAATCGCTTTGCCAACTTGCATCTTACTGGCTGATATGAAGTAGTTAAGCAATTCCTCGAACTTTTTAAGTTCTTCGCTGTACCTTGCGACTCGCTCCACGCATTCTCGTTCTATCTGTTCCTTATCCATGTTGCCTCCTTACCCAAATTATACCACTTACTAGCTAAGTGAAGTTTAAGGATAGCTTGGGGCTCTATCGGAGGATTGAACAAACCGCCGGACTGTTAAACATATTGACAAATCGCTTAACTGTCTAGTCATTTATATGTTAATACTCAACCAGTAACCTCCTTTTTTCCCTCTTTGACTTCCCTAGTTCACGGTGATATCCTTGGCATACGATACACTCTCTACTTGAAATTAAATAAAGAGATACTAGGGAGTAGTACCAAATAATCGCTCCTTTTTACCCTTTGGCTTCCCACGTTTGTGGTGTTGTTGTTTGAAACGAACTTGAATCTCTAGGAGATAGAATAGGTAAAAATAGTCTTGGATAACAAGCTGAACTTCTGGACACGAATTGATAAACTTATTGCTTCACACGAAGTTATTATCGATAGACCAAAAGGAAGCACCCATCCTATATACCCTGGAATTTTGTATCCACTGGACTATGGTTATCTCAAAGGTACTTCCAGTAGTGACGGAAACGAGATAGATATTTGGCAGGGTTCTATGACAGTTAAGACATGTGTTGCTGTAGTGTGTACGGTTGACATACTTAAAAGTGATGTGGAGATTAAACTACTTATTGGATGCACTAACGATGAAATGGATATAATCACTAGGTTTCATAATGATTATGACTATCAATCGGGCATTATCATCAAGAGAAATGAGTTTGATTCCGATATACATTTGTCCCTATCTGATGTCTAGAAAGACTCCATTACCTCTCGATTTCATACGATAAATGAGTATCCACCAACGTTTTGGAGCGTAAAAGACCATAGGCTGTGCTGTCTATGCCCTAGAAATCGCCTCTATAGTGCCTGTGGCACGATTGTAGCAACTATGTAAACTCCACCCTGGAGTGAACCGAGGGAGCGTTTCCACTTATACCCTTAACCAAACTCAAACAAAGACCACATAGATATTGGACAGGAGCAATAAGGATAATATCATAGCAATAAAATCATAAGGATAATACCAACGACGATATAACCGTACCTTCAACTGCGCTCCACTATGCAATACCCGTTCGGCATAGGAAGGAGCAGTACAACGTGGTTATGACGGCCCGCCTACCTGATTTTCTAAGACTCAATGCTACATACTCCACCTGTTGCTGATTGCTCATCACTCTCGCCCTCGCCCATAGGGAAGTTCAGGCCCTTGCCAGCCTCATGTTACTCCGGGGAGCTAAGTCAAAGGTTATCGCAGAGGCTTTGTGACACTCAAGCGTTGCCTTTACAATGGATGTCTACTCACATATAATTGAGGGTATGCAGGAGGACGCAATGAGGCTGTTGGATGGGGTCTTACCCAAAGCTAAAAAAGGGGCATCTGGAAGAAATAACGCCAAATTAACGCCTCCACTGGACATAAAGTTGATTAGCGGATGAAATTTAGCTTTGATGCCAGCGTAGCTCAGGGGTAGAGCAGCGGTTTCGTAAACCGCCGGTCGTCGGTTCGAATCCGACCGCTGGCTGGAGGTTATATGAGCAAATTTGTGGATAAATTGCAGAGTCTTTCCAAGTCTTCAACCGAGTCCATAGGTTTTCATCCGGCTGTCTCTGAACTGAAAGGTCCAGCAATGTTGCTTATTGCGGGGCTATCGGGGACACAGGTCAAGGAAGCTAAAATTGTGGCTGGTACAAATACCGATGCCGGGTTGATATTGAGCGAGGGCCCAAGTGCCAGTGTTGTTAAGCAAATGGTCGAAGCTATGGGCGATGTCCCTCTGGGGGTATTTGTGAAGGGCATAAGCGAAGAGAAAATAAATGAGCTTACGAGCTTGGGATGTGATTTTGTGGTCTTTGATATCAAGGCGACTGCGAAAGTCTTGCATAAAGAAAAAGTAGGTAAATTTTTAATGTTAGAGCCTTCATTAGACCAGGGGTTTATTAGAGCCATTAATAGCCTTGAATTAGATGGTGTGTTCATCAGCAGTAGAAATGGAGACTCGTTTATTGCAGTGGAGCATTTGCTTTTCTGTCGTAGATTCGTTGAGCTTTTAGAGAAGCCGGTTATGATAACTTTGCCTTCTTTGGTTACAAAGGCTGAGTTAACCAGTTTATGGCAAGCAGGGGTGGATGGTATAGTCACTCTCCCAGGGCAGCCTATTGAGGCATTGACAGAGCTAAAGAAGATGATTGGCGGTCTGCCTAGAGGAGCCAGAGGTCGTCGTGCTAAAGCAGGTGTGAAACTCCCTGATTATGGTGGATTTGCGGCTAGGGAGGAGGATGAGGAACAGGAGGAAATTTAGCCCGAATCTGGTTCTGCCCCAAGTAAGCCATGGAGACAAACCTGAGCCTGTTTTTATTATCAGCTGCGGGAGTTTCTCTTACTGGCGTTATGTTACCAGGACCAATGACTGCGGCTACCATAGCCAAGGGTTATAGTGACAAACACGCTGGTGCCTGGATTGCAGCCGGGCATGCTGTCATTGAAGTACCACTCATAGCTGTAATTTATGCTGTAATTTATTTCGGATTCGAACATTTCATCGACTCTCCTCAGTTGGAAAGGGGTATATATCTTGCTGGTGGCTTGATGCTGCTCTACCTGGGTGTCCGAATGTTTCGAGCTACTGGTGAGGTGACTGACGCGGTAGGTGGCCTACCGGCTAGCTCTTTACTGACAGGCATTGTAATTACAGGAACTAACCCGGCTTTTTACATATGGTGGGCGACTGTGGGTACAGCTCTGGTGATCGGTGCTGCCAAGTTCGGGCTTGCCGGTGTTATTTTGTTTACCATAGTGCATTTGCCTTGTGATTTGGCCTGGAGTGAATTTCTCTCCGTTAGTACATACGAGTCAAGGCGATGGTGGACACAGAAGGTGCGAAGGATTGTGTTTAGCGTTTGTGCTCTGGTTCTAGCTGGCTTTGGTGTCTGGTTTTGTCTTTCGGCGTTTCTATAAACTCAAGGGACATTCTGGATTGCCTGCAAGTATTTCCCTTCCGTCTTTATAGATGGGGCAATAACCATCTTAACTTTGTGCATTTCTTTGATGGTTCGAGCGCTGCATACTCCCATGCCAGTGCGTAGAGCACCTACTAAGTTTTGAGTGCCGTTGGTGACAGAAGTTGGACCGAAGAGAATCTGCTCTAATGTGGCAGTAGTGCCAACTCTAACACGTGTTCCTCTAGGCAATGCTGGATGAGAATGGGACATACCCCAGTGATAGCCTTTTCCTGGTGCTTCTGTGGCTTGAGCTAAAGGCGAGCCAATCATTACAGCATCAGCACCAGCGGCGAATGCTTTGCATAAATCACCGCCTGTGCGAATACCTCCATCTGTTATCACTGCTACATATTTACCACTTTCTTTGAGATATGTTTCTCTGGCAGCAGCACAATTCAGGGTGGCGCTTACCTGGGGTACTCCAACACCGATGACTTCCCGGGTGGTACAGGCAGCCCCAGGCCCCACTCCAACCAGTATGCCATCGATCTCTGTTCTCATTAGCTCTAAGGCTGCGTTATAGCTGCAACAATTGCCCACTATGATAGGCAAGGACATTTGCTGACATAACTCAGGCAGGATAAGCCCCCGATAGCTCTTGGAGATATGCCTGGCTGTGGTGACGGTAGATTGCACTACGAGTATATCCATGCCGGCATCCTTGGCTATAGGAGATAAACGTTTGGTATTCGCTGGAGTTATAGATACGGCACAGATGGCCCCAGCCTGTTTTATCGCTTCAATGCGTTGACTAATGAGTTTTTCCTTGATAGGCGCAGAATAAATTTTTTGAAGTAAGGAAGTAACCTCTTGCTCAGGAGTTTGGGCAATTTGGTTTAAGACCTCATCGGGATTTTCGTACCTTGTCTGTATACCTTCTAAATTAAGGACAGCTAGCCCGCCAAGCTTGTTAAATTTGATAGCAAAGGCGGGATCCACAATAGCATCCATAGCTGAGGCTAGAATGGGAATGGGTAAGGTGTAATCTTTTATGGCAAAGTCTATGCTGGTTTGGTCAGGATTAATGGTTATATCTCCGGGGACGAGTGCAACTTCATCAAATCCGTAAGCGCGTTCTATCTCTTTGAATTTGAAGTGAGGCATTTTTTCTTTACTTGATATAAATTGTTACAAACTATACAAGCATAGCGGTCTAAAGTCAAGGAAACCAGTAGATAAAATTATAGCTATTAGGTATAATTTCAACTCATGCCTGTTCTTTATGTCATTGCTACTCCTATTGGCAATCTGGAGGACATTTCCCTGCGTGCTTTACGCCTTTTACGGGAGGTAAAACTTATTGCTGCTGAGGATACCCGCACTACACGCCGCTTACTTAATGCCTATAATATAAAAACTCCATTGACTAGTTATCATGAGCATAGTAAAAGAGCTAAACTTAATTATCTATTGGATTATCTCGAGAAGGAAGATCTGGCTTTAGTTTCGGAAGCTGGTATGCCAGGGCTAAGTGATCCTGGTTACGAGCTTATCGTTGCTGCTATTGAACGTGGGATTTCTGTGGTACCAATTCCCGGTGCTTCAGCAGTGATTACCGCTTTAGTGGTTTCCGGGTTGCCGACCGACCAATTCCTTTATGTTGGGTTTTTGCCCCGACGTAAAGGACAAAGGCAGCGTCTGCTCAATGCAATAGTCGATGAACTAAGAACTATAGTGGCTTTCGAGACCCCCCATCGTCTTGGAGAGGCATTGAGTGATATTGAAGAAATTCTAGGAAATAGAAGACTATCTGTATGCCGTGAGCTTACCAAAGTTCACGAAGAGATTTTCCGGGGCAGAGTGAACCAAGCTAGGGAACATTTCACCGAACCAAGAGGGGAGTTTAGCCTAGTTATTGAAGGCAAGACTCGAGCTTGGTTGAAATATAAAGAAAGGAGCTAAAATGCGCCGTGGTTGTATTGCTACAGGAAAGGTGGCATGTGATGGTTGTGAACGTCCTATTAAGTATGGAGAGCGTTATCTTTTAATCAACGGAGAGGGAGATGAAAAGCAACGTCTTTGTGTTGACTGCTGCCAAAATCATGGTTATATCTCATACAGAACGGAGAAAGGAAAGCAAATAATCACTTTTCTCCCCAAGGAATAAACATTGGCATATATCATTTAAGAGCCTCGGCTCGTGGCAATGACACAGGGAAATCAATGATTTATAAAATGATTTATAATAAGGTACCTTTTGGGGGGTAATTTGAGCGAGCGCATTTTTATTGGTGTTGCTTGGCCTTATGCGAACGGACCTCTGCATTTAGGCCATATCGCTGGTGCGGATCTACCAGCCGATATTTTTGCCCGTTATCACCGTCTTAAAGGCAATAAGGTGCTGATGGTTTCCGGTACCGATCAGCACGGAGCACCAATTACAATTCGAGCTGAACAAGAATCTACCACGCCGCAAGAAATAGTAGACAAATACCATCAACAATTTATTGATTGCTGGAAAAAATTAGGCATCTCTTTCGATTTATATACCACTACTGGCACTCCAAATCACACTCAAGTTACTCATGATATGTTCCTTACTTTGCTAAATAGGGGCTATATTTACAAAGATAGGATGCTTCAAGCTTTCTGCCCCAAGTGCCAGAGGTTCCTTCCCGACCGCTATCTAGAAGGTACTTGTCCTAATTGTGGCTTCACCCAAGCAAGAGGTGATGAATGCGATGAGTGTGGTAAGCCTTTGAATCCAGGGGAGCTCAAAGATATTCGCTGTCGCCTTTGTTCTACTACGCCTCGCTTTGAATCTTCGGAGCACTTCTTCTTACGCCTCTCTGCCTTTCAAGACAGGCTGGCTGATTGGATAAAAGAGCAGACTCATTGGCGGCGTAATGTGCTTAGCACCGCGTGGAAATTTCTGAACGAAGGATTAAGGGACAGGGCGATAACCCGTGATTTAGATTGGGGAGTGACTGTACCGCAGCCAGGCTTTGAACGTAAACGTATTTATGTATGGTTTGAAAATGTAATCGGTTATTTATCGGCGAGCAAGGAGTGGGCGAACTCGCATGGGGATGATACAGCCTGGCAGCCTTTCTGGCAAAGCGATGCTAAAAGCTTCTATTTCTTGGGCAAGGACAACATTTTCTTCCATACTCTTAGTTGGCCAGCGATGTTGATTGGCTACGGTAGTCTGAATCTTCCTTACAATGTTCCAGCTAACGAATTTTTAACTATCGAAGGCAAGAAACTTTCTACAAGCCGTGGTTGGGCAGTCTGGCTGCACGATTACCTGGAACGATATGACCCGGATGCTCTGAGGTATACCTTGGCAGCAAATATGCCTGAGACCGGGGACAGCGATTTTTCTTGGCATGAATTCCTCCGTCGTAATAATAATGAGTTGGTAGCCACATATGGCAATTTAGCTCATCGTGTTCTCACCTTTGCTTATCGTAATTTCGATGGAGCTGTGCCTACGCCTGGAGAACTGGATGAGTACAGCCAGGGCTTGCTTCGTAAGGCTGAAGTTACTTTAGATGCTGTGGACAAGTTGCTGTATCGTTGTGAGTTCAAAGGGGCAGTTAAGGAAGTTATGTCCCTAGCCCAGGAAGCTAATCGTTATCTTGATGAACAAGCTCCATGGAAAACAATTAAAACGGATCGAGAAACCTCGGCTAAATCCGTCTATATAGTCCTTTCTGTGCTAGCAGCATTAAAAACTGTGTTCTATCCCTTCCTCCCCTTCAGTTCCGAAAAGCTTCATTCCTTTCTTGGATTTGATGGTAGTGTGAAGGAAGCAGGTTGGAAAGTCCAGTTTTTACCTCCAGGGCAAAAACTTCGCCAACCCCAACCACTGTTTATAAAGCTAGATGAAGATATTATTTCCGAAGAAAGTAGCCGTCTTGGTTCCCTGAAAGAGAATCAAAAAATTTGAACCTTGACTTTACATTTGATTTTTAATTTAACTGGGTGCTGCCTGGGATACTAAGCCTTCGAATATTTTGTCGAGCTCAGGTTCATCCAGAGTTTCACGAGCTATAAGCTCTTCGGCTAGCAGTTTTAATTTTTCTTTGTTCGCGGTCAGAATTTTCTTGGTGGTTTTATAAGCCCGCTCGATAAGATTGTGCACTTCTTCATCGATTTCTTGAGCTATCTTATCGCTGTAATCCCTCTGTTCGCTTATCTCACGACCTAGAAAGACGAGTTCCTGCCTTTGACCAAAGGTTCGTGGGCCCAATTTCTCACTCATGCCATACTCGGTGACCATTTTTCTGGCTAGCTTAGTTGCTTGCTCCAAGTCATTTTGGGCACCGGTAGTTAGTTCCCCGAAGATAATTTCCTCGGCAACACGTCCGCCCAAGCTCACTGCCAATCTATCATTAAACTGAGACTTACTCCATAAATAACGGTCTTCAGTGGGCAGGAAGCGTGTCCAGCCTCCCAGCATCCCTCGAGCAACAATAGAAATCTTATGCACAGGGTCAGCGTTGGGCAACATCCTGGCAGTCAAGGCATGGCCACTTTCGTGGTAAGCAATGATTTCCTTTTCTTTAGAACTTATTACACGGCTTTTCTTTTCCGGTCCAGCTATAGTGCGGTCGGCAGCATCTTCAAGCTCCTTTAAAGTGATATCTTTACGGTTGCGCCGCGCAGCCAGGATGGCTGCTTCATTGATTAAGTTAGCAAGGTCAGCGCCGCTGAACCCCGGCGTTTCCTTAGCTACCGTTTCGAGATTGACTTCCTTAGCCAGCGGCTTACCCTTGGCATGGACTTCTAGAATAGCCTTGCGGCCCTTTATATCAGGTAAGTCAATGACAATGTGGCGGTCAAAGCGACCAGGGCGGAGGAGGGCTGGGTCGAGGATGTCAGGGCGGTTGGTGGCAGCCATGATGATGACGTTCACACTAGTATCGAAGCCATCCATCTCAGCCAGAATTTGATTGAGGGTCTGCTC
>JGI24422J19971_10002645_pt1 | contig 11130 bp, 10 predicted proteins | sample DeeMarSWOR152_54_FD_19971 | JGI IMG/M metagenome (IMG submission 19971)
GATGAAATCGCCAAGAATATGATTCGTTTGAATTTTCAACCCTTTGGTATGGAAGCGAAGTATAGTGGAGACGCGAAAAAAGCCACAATAGTTGTCGAAAAGTGTCCTCTCCCCGAAAAATTTCTTCAGTCGGTGGAATATCTCAAGCAGTTTACATTCGAGCAGCAAGAGTCCACCGGTGTAGACCAGATGTTCAGCTCACTCGACAAGGTAAGCTCATCGTGGGAATGGCCTCCGAAGAAAACGGAAGTCTGTGCGACATGCAGGATAGTCATGCCAAACTTGGGGAAAAAACTGGGATTCAGCTGGAAACACCACATAACTGATGACACGCCACCCAAATGCGTTTTTGATATTGAAATCAAAAAGAGCCGAAAACGCACCTAATGCATGGTTAATGGAAAATGCAAGTGAACTTGGGATTCCATCAGAGAGAAACATTTGCATACTGAACGGGATCACGAAAGCATCTTAAACAGATTTTTCACGTGGCCCCTTTCGCTGTTTGTAGAGCATTATTGTGTGCCCACGAACATCGACCAAGCTTGCTTCTGTTTGTTGAGCGATTTCTGAAGCGACAGCTTTGGCTTCCTTGTTCGTGAGCGCGCTCTTTAACATTCTTATCTTTACCATTTCCTTCTTCTCGAGCTGTCTGGAGATTTCTCCTATTAGCTGCTTTGTTGCTCCATTCTTTCCTATCCAGATTGTTGGCTGTTTGGAGCTGAGCTCACGCTTTATCCTTCGTCTAATCCTCGATGTTATCATTTCTTTCTTCCTGCCCTCAGTGGTATACGCATATGCTTGTCACAGTTGAAACATGTGATAACCATGTGTGGTTCCCTCTTTTGCTGGATGCGGACACGACAATTCACTCCTGGCAAGATAAAGCTTTTACAATTTCTACAAATAAGGCGCCGATACTCTTTTGGCAATTTGGTTCTGGTCCTCATGGCGATTTTCCTCGCGATGTCAACATATCGCTGAGCCAACTGAGGATCCTTGTGAATGGTCTCTTTTGCGAGACTGAAGAGAGTACGGATGCGTTGCAGAGCTATGTGTTTGGTGGCATTCATCTCTCTTGAAGACTATCCCACGGCTTCCATTAAGCTTTTATTAAGACCAGAGCGTCTCCTTTCGTGAAGGTTTGGGCTTGCTAACTCTTATACTGGTCGAGGCGGCTCTCGAGACTGTTCCCAGAGCCTTATGGAGACATCCTGCAATAAGAAGCTACTCTACGAGACGTAAGAAGCTTCCGCAAAATCTTCTCCTCGATCGGTCCTACCATCACGCCGCGATGAAGAGACTTAATGATAATGAGAAGAGAGGTCGACCGGACATCGTTCATTTCGCATTGCTAGAAGCCTTGGGTTCACCCCTGAACATGGAACACCTTCTCCAAACGTACGTGCACACCATTAACAACTATGTTATTGCAGTCAATTCTGAAACTCGGCTGCCCAAAAATTATGACCGATTTGTGGGGCTCATTGAGCAGCTGTTCGAGGTAGGGAGAGTCCCGTCCACCGGGCAGATATTGCTCAAGCTTGAGCCAAAGACTCTGACGCAGCTTCTCCATAAAATCACCGCCACCCACGTTGTTGCCTTCAGTAGAAGGGGTTCTCCTCACACCCTTGCAGAGGTCGTTTCAAGACTGTCAGCTGAGAAAATGCCCGTTGTGATCGTTGGGGCCTTTCCCCACGGCCACTTCACGGAAGCAACCAAAAGATTGGCAGACGAAATTATCTGTGTAGACCCGGAAATGCTTGAAGCGTGGACTCTGACTTCTAGGGCAATCTACGAGTACGAACGCGCAATTTCTTTGCCCACAAAAAGGCTTGAACAAGCAGATACTTGCTAGTGTATAGCCGCGGATACCAGCATGGCAGAAGTGGTGCGGCCGCCGGGATTTGAACCCGGGATTGCAGGCTTGGAAGGCTTACACCCTTAGGGCTGTGTCCTAACCAGACTAGACCACGACCGCACATCGAATATTTACTGATATCATCCCCCCTTCTGTGTGGGGATAGAAATTTTAAATACGTTTCGGGGTTCTGCTCCGTTTGGTAGAAATGATGATGCCTGTTTTTCCCGATTTAGCGCTCGTACGTACCTCCGCAATGAAATCTTCGATAGACTTACTTCACAGTTTCGATAGTATGTCGAAATTTTGACTTCAGGCCTAAGTGAGGAATGTCCTTTAGATAATTAGCTTGTTACTCTTAAGCTTCAAACTATACCGATTGCGATCTGAATTTCAAAACCGTGGCGACCGCTCCGAATATTCCTACGTCTTCACCCAATGGAGGTGCTATTATTTTCGGTACTCGATTCACTACATAGTCTTTTACGTACTTTCTAATTGGGGATAAAATGAGTTTTTTGTTCTCTAGAGTCACTGTGCCACCGACCGTGATCAAAGACGGATCATAGGCATTGATTACGTTGGCAAAGCCAATTGCGTTGAGAACTCCTATTTCTTCAACTAGTCGAAGAGATAATTTGTCTCCTTCTTTCGCTGTACTAAATAGAGTTTCAGAAGTCAACTTGGAAAGATCCCCCTTTACCCTTGCATGGATCAAGCTTTTCTCTACTATTGCCTTGTCAATGTCTTTAAGTCTCATCCTGGCGAAATTCGGTATATTTCTTCCTGAACAATAAGCCTCCCAGTGACCATTCTTTCCGCATCCACACTTCAGCCTTCCCTCGAAATCTATCGTCAAATGCCCGATTTCAACAGCGTTTCCATCTTTTCCCAAAAGTAGACAGCCGTCAACTATTGCTCCCCCGCCTATTCCGGTGCCTATCGTTATATAGACAATGTTGTCTAATCCCTTTCCAGCTCCGAACGCCCTTTCGCCTAACACCGCTGCAGTGCAATCATTAACCAGATATGCAGGCACTCCTAGCTCTTCACTGATAGGCTCGGTAAGCGGCACATACTCAAATGGCAAATTTGTTGGGTTGATAAGTGCTCCATTCTTTAGGTCTAGTGGACCTGCTGAGGCGATTCCCACGCCCTCTAGGGCTTCGAGGTCGATTTCGTTTTCCCTACAGAGTGAACGAATAATGGAAATGATCTGTTTGACTATTGCTTCCTCGCTATTCTTGTCAACTCTCTCTTGCACCTTTCCTATGAGGCTTCCATCTTCGTTAGAAAGAGCAAGTCTTACCCTTGTTCCTCCCAAGTCTACTGCCATTATATATTTTTCTTTCATCATCAATTTGCACTACCTGCGACAAGGAAGCATCTTTGTCTTTTTTCCATAGGAAATTGTAGATGGAAGGGAGTTATTCAAATTTCGTTCTTATTATGTTTCGCTGATTCCAAGCCCCGTAGCCTTTGTAGGAAGCTAGCCAATAAATTTTTTGGGTGGTGAGCGATAAACGAGACTTGAACCTAGGATTTCAGGTTTCTATCTTTGACTGTGTCCTAACAAACTAGACGCCGCCGCTAAGCCGGACCAACAAGTCTATGCTAATGATGCAATTTAATTAGATTCTAAAAGTTACAATCCTAAGCCATTATCGTTTTTATCGTAAATATTATATTAGGATATAGAACTAACTACATGAACAGTCTGGAGGATAAAGAATGAAGAAGAGGAAAGCTGTTTTGGTTGTATTGGTTTCTCTGTTGTTAGAAGTGGCAATCGTTAGTCCTTTGCTGTCATCTATTGTTGCATCTCAAGATGAAGAAGAGATATTCATCATGGCTTATCCATCGGATGTCGGAGAAATGAACCCACTATTCTTCCGAAGTGAGCGTACCCACTGGTTCACAATTCAGATCTACGACTCACTCGTAGCCTACGATACAAACCTAGATCCAATTCCTTGGCTTGCAGAGAGTTGGGACATATCCACTGACGGCAAAAACTTTACGTTTCACATACGGGAAGGCGTCGAATGGCATGACGGCGAATCCTTGACTGCTGACGACGTGGCTTTCACTTTCAACTACATGAAGGCTGGCCCCGAGGACATTGAAGAGTGGGCGTTCCTTCAAAAAATCGTGTCGTGTCAGGCCACTGACGACTACACCGTGGAAGTGGCGTTCGATGACCCCCAGGGCTTTGGCCTCAGTAAGCTGGGCGACCTTGAGATCATCCCCAAACACATATGGGATGGCATTGCACATGACGATGCACGCTGGGACGATCCCAACAATGCTACCGCACATATTGGCAGCGGACCTTTCATCTTTGAGGAACGTGTTCCTGATGAGTATATTTCACTAGAGACGAATGAGAACTGGTGGGGCAAAGAGCCAAACGTTGATGGTATACGAATTGAAGTCATTGTTGGTCAGAGTGCCAGAATCCTTGCTATGAGACAAGGCGAAGCAGACACTGAGCGTTATGAGCTATGGGGGACTGACGTCAACACCGTTATTGAAGCGCCGGAGCTCAAGGTTGTCACAGGTATTGTCAGCCAGTGGGATTATGTCTTGGGCTTTAACCTTACCATCCCTGGCCTTGACGATGTTAGTGTGCGCAAAGCTATATGCTACGCCCTCGACCGAGAGCAAATAGTCACCATTGCTAGACTCGGCTGGGGAACAGAGACTTATAGTGTCATGCCCGAAAGCTACTTCCCCACCTACTATAATGCAACCGGCAAATTCCCCGAACAGAACATAACCTACGCAAATCAGATATTGGATGATGCAGGATATCTCGACACTGACACTGATGGAATCCGTGAATTCCCCGGCGATCAGACAAAAGAGCTTTCATATGATATGATGGTGCTCAGCTGGGACATAATCTCTGTCGACGCAGGAGCAGCCATCGCCGAACAACTAGAGGAAATAAACATGTCCGTCAGCGTGGAAATCACCGACGATGCGGTCATGTATCCAGCCCTCTACGAACTTCCGCGCAACTATAGAGCGTACGAGATGAGCCACGGCTTCAGTAGTATACCCGACCACGTTTGGGACCGCATGCACTCAGATAACGACATCGACTGGGGTAACAACTGCTACGGTCTGCACAACGACACGATGGACACCGCTTTGGATGGAATGCTCCATGCGGAGAGCGACGCTGAGAGGATAGCCAAGGCAAAGGAAATTCAGGAGTTGGCGGCGGAAATGGTTCCGTACATACCGCTTTTCCTGAGCGACGATACTCACGCCATCCGCAACGAATGGGTCAACTACACACTGGTTCCTGGTGGACCATTCACAAGCCATAACAGGCTGGCAATGATCAACATATACAGCGAAGAAGTTGTACCACCACCAGCGGGGATAGACTGGACTTTGATAGTAGGGGTGGCCGTCATCTGCCTGATAGTTGGCATTGGTGGCGGTTACCTAATGGCGCGTAGAAGATGATCGGAAAAGGGATAGCGAAAAATCGGCAAGAGATGCTATCTCCCCCCTTTTTTGGACCAACTGTAACATTTTGGAATCGTGACTAGCCTGAATTCTGTTCTCACAAGAGCCCAATTGACTCCATGCCTGTAACAAACATTTTTAGAGAGTAAGAGAAGTAGGATAGTAGATTAAGTTGGCTATACGTCGATTTCTCATTACTCGAGCTATTCAGTCCCTAATCATATGGTATCTTATCATCACCTTCAACTTCGTTCTTTTCCGCATTATGCCTGGCGATCCACGTATGGCACTGGTACGCGAAGCTGGTATGGATCCAGCTGTCAGGCAACGAGTGATAGCACGGTTTGGCTTGGATCGCCCACTCTGGGAGCAATATGGATTGTACATAGTCAATCTGTTTCAGGGTGACTGGGGCATAAGCTTCTCTCATTTCAATACGCCTGTGGTACAAGTGGTTTTTGGGCATAGATTAGCAAATACGGTCATGCTGATGGGTTCGTCACTCCTCTTAAGCATCGTCATAGGGATCGTGATGGGTGTTGTGGCAGCTTCAAGAAGAAACACCGTCTTAGACAAATCTTCAATCGTGTTCTTCTTAGTCACCTACAGCATACCCATCTTTTGGATGGGGCTTCTACTTCTGTTGTATCTGGGATTCCATTTGGATATTATCCCGTTGGCAGGTACGATCACTCGAGGTCTTCATCATGCCAATATTTTTGCGTACGCACTGGACTACATTTGGCACATGATAGGCCCGATGGTCGCGTTGGCATTGTCATTTATAGGAAGTTTTTTCCTTCTGATGAGGGATAGCGTGCTTGACGTCTTCACAGAGGATTATATGGAAGCTGCTAGGGCTAAGGGACTTACCGAGCGGAGTATCTTATTCAAACACGCGATGCGAAATGCAATGTTGCCGATGATCAGTGTGATTGCAGTGAATATGACATACTTGATTTCGGGGGCGACCATGACTGAAACAGTTTTCTCTTGGGCTGGCCTCGGTCTTCTAACTTATAATTCGGTGCTGTCAGCGGACTATCCCGTTCTCCAAGGGATTTTCCTCTTATACGCCGCCATTGCAGTCATTTCAAACTTCACCGCCGACGTGATTTATGCGTTCTTGGACCCGCGAATAAGGTACGAATAGAGGAATCTGCATGACGATAAGCAAGAGCATTCCATTTTCGATTTCAAAGATTGTCACAATCGCTGTCCTACTGACACTAGATGCCCTAATTGCCGTTTTCATCATCGCAGGAGCCTCCTTTATTCAAATCATGCTATACATCCTTGCAAATGGGTTCTTTGCAATCTGGCTAGTTATCGCGTGGCGTCATAAGACCGCTGTCGCCATCGGCATGATACTGACAGGCATAATAATTGCTGGATTGGCTGTAGGCCTTGACTACTTGGCTGTCGCCTTGTTTACGCTTTCGGAAGCTGAACCTTGGATGACTCTTGCATCTAGGTTAGGTTTTATTGCATTGGCAAGTATTTCGATAGTTTTCATGATCACAAGATTTGCTGCTCAACGTAGGAAAGCACAACGTGTCTTGTGGACCTTCTTTTTTGTTGGAATAGGATTGCACATTTCTCTCATTCAGTTTCCAGCGGGATCGTATCTGTCTCTTTTCTGGTTTCCGCTGGGATTGACCCTTATATTCTTGGGGACAGTCTTCCGGTTGCACAAGACAGTAGGAAAACTATGTATTTTGGCAATATGGATTCTCATCCTCGTTGAGATAGTTAGCACTCTCATTTGGATGGAATTTCCGGCCCTCTCAGCGCCTTTAAAAGCGTTGGTTGCAAGTGTACCCGCATACATCTATATAACGCTGTACCTTCCAGCTCTCTACTTCTTTTGGCCGATGATGTGGAAGACGATATGGAGTGCCAGAGATCATGTTAGGAATGGGTGGGAGCTCTTCAGCGAATCGCTGATGGGGAAAGCGGGGCTTGTCATAGTGTTAGTTATAGTGCTTATGGGAGTCTTCGCCCCGTATCTGGCGCCCTACCCTTATGATCAATGGTCAGATCAAAGGAATAGTCCCCCGAGCGTGGAACACCCTTTGGGAACCAACAACTTCGGTCAAGACCTCCTAAGTAGAATCATTTGGGGCAGCCAGATATCACTTATCGTAGGTTTCGCTGCAGCAGCTATATCGGTAGTAGTTGGTACCTTAGTTGGCGTAGTGAGCGGCTATTATGGAGGGGCTCCAGATTCGCTTCTCATGCGCATTACCGATGTCTTTCTTTCAATGCCCACGCTTCCTCTGATGCTCATCTTTGCTGTTCTCTTCGGCAAGGGATTGCTAAACATAATTCTTGCTCTGTCTATACTTGGTTGGACTGGTACAGCACGGATGGTTAGAAGCCAGACCTTGTCATTGAAGGAGCGTCCTATCACAGAGGCAGCAAAAGCCATAGGGGCATCTGACACTCACATCGTAGGTTATCACATCCTCCCTAATGTACTACCGTTAATTCTGGCAAACATGGTTCTAGGCATCGTGAACGCTGTCCTAGGGGAAGCGGGTTTGAGCTTCCTTGGATTCGGTGTGCCTTTTGGACCTCCAAGCTGGGGCATANTACTATACTGGGCCCGCGTTAGAGGAGCTNTACTNAACAACTATTGGTGGTGGATCATTACGCCAGGTCTCTTGATCATGCTCATCGTATTAGGCTTCGCCTTCCTCAGTCATGCTTTAGACCAAGTTCTGAATCCGAGGCTTAGGGGAAGAAAAAGGTGAAAGTCCTAGAAATCGAAAACTTGAGCACACATTACCTACTGGGTGCCGAGATTGTCTATGCGGTCGACGGGATTTCTTTCAGTGTAGATGCAGGAAGACTTTCGGTCTCGCAGGAGAATCTGGGTGTGGCAAGACAACCGTGGCTAAGAGTATTATGCGCATCCTCCCTGACAACGGTCTAGTTGCTGGTGGAAAGATCTGGCTTGATGGTCAAGAACTCGTTAGCTTGACGGAGGAAGAGGCTAAAAAATTTCGATGGCGCAAGGTGAGCATGGTCTTCCAGTATGCCATGAACGCTTTCAATCCAGTGCTTCAAATTGGGAATCAAATAATCGAGGTGCTACGGCAGAAAGCGGGGTGTGATAAGGAGGAGGCTCTTGAAAAAGCGAAGAGTCTCTTTGAGGTGGTTGGTCTGGAAGCTTCTCGGCTTCGGGATTACCCTCATGAGTTCAGTGGTGGGATGCGGCAGAGGGCGATCATCGCGCAAGCTTTAGCGTGTGATCCCAAGCTAATGATCGCGGACGAGCCTGTTACCGCTTTAGATGTGATTGTCCAAGGAAAGATCCTGGATCTATTGAATAAGCTTAAGGAAAAGTACGATCTGGCTGTGTTACTTATCACTCATGATCTTTCTGTGATAGCGGAAGAGTCAGACCAAGTGGGAATAATGTACGCAGGAAGTATAATGGAGATGGGCGATGTTGTTTCCATATTCAAGCGTTCGCTTCACCCCTACACAGCAAGGCTGATAGGTGCTTTTCCGAGCGTCGTTGGGGAGAAAACTAAGCTAGAGTTCATTCCGGGAGCCCCCCCAGACCTGACGTCTCCGCCCAAAGGATGCAAGTTTCATGAGCGATGTCCTTTTGCAGAACCCGTCTGTAGGGCGAAGAATCCAGAACTCAGGGAGTTCGGTAAGGGCCGTTTTGTTGCCTGTCATTTCGCAGGGGAGCTGGACCTGGGTAAATAGGGGACTGATTCTTGTCAAGAGCAAAAATCCTTTGTGTCCGTGGCCTAAAGAAGTGGTTTCCTGTGAGGAAAGGTTTCGTAGCATCAATTATCGGAGGCGAACAAAGATATGTGAGAGCAGTGGATGACATCGACTTCGATGCATATATGGGGGAAACCCTCTGTCTGGCCGGTGAATCTGGATCTGGGAAGACAACAACTGCCAGGACGATCTTAAGGTTAGTTGAGCCGACTGGAGGCAACGTCAGATATCGTGATGAAGAAATAACCACGGTAAGCAAAGATAGGTTACGCAAGCTTCGAATGAAGATGCAGATAATCTTCCAAAACCCATTCGAGGTTCTGGATCCGAGGATGCCTGCAAAATCACTAATAGGCGAACCTCTTAAGGTTAACAATTTAGCCCCTAACGAACAAGAACTTGAAGGGCGCGTTTTTGAAGCTTTGACGGAGGTCAGGTTAACTCCTCCAGAGGACTTCGCTAGAAGATATCCCCACGAGTTGAGTGGAGGACAGCTACAAAGAGTCGCTATTGCCCGAAGCCTAATCCTCCGACCAGACTTCATAGTCGCTGACGAGCCAGTATCTATGCTGGATGCCAGCGTTCGGACCGAGATTATCAACCTCATGAAGGAAATCCAGCGTATCCACAAGCTGACGTACTTGTACATCACTCACGACCTAGCTCAGGCGCGATACATAGGGGAGCGTCTCATTGTGATGTATCTCGGCAAAATCGTGGAAAAAGGACCGATGGAAGAAGTAATCCGCGAGCCAATACACCCATACACAAAGGCCTTGATCAGTAACGTACCTGTTCCAGATCCCACGGCTGAAAGAAGAAGGATTTTCATAGAAGGAGAGACCCCAACTCCAATCGACCTTCCCCAAGGGTGCAGATTTCGTCCACGGTGCAGGGAAACTATACAACACTGCGAGCACGAAGAACCTGAACTAAGGCAAGTCAAGCGAGGCCGCTGGGTCGCCTGCCATAAGGCCTAGACATTGACAATAATATTTCATATGAGAGCTGCAGACATTGGGAAAACGGCAGAGAATTTGTCTCAAAAACTTCATAATAGCAAGGCATTTGAAGGATCATCTTGCGCTATTCGTCCAACTTTTGAGGGCAAACTAATTTAAAGGAGAAAAGAGGTGCGGCCGCCGGGATTTGAACCCGGGTCGTCAGCGTGGCAGGCTGATGTCCTAACCAAACTAGACTACGGCCGCAACTGAGGGCTGAGGTAGTTCTGTAAAAGGAGCTAGATTTAGGCTTTTCTGACTTGGTATTGTTTTGTGTAAGAAAATTACGCGCGCATGACATTTGACTTGGGCAAACTGTAGCTTCGTCATATCTCTGCTGTCAAAGGGACAAATCCTTCAAGTGTGCTGTAGAGAATCTCTTGAATTCTCCTTCTCCAATGACAACAACGAAACTTTGAAAGTCCTCACTAAGGTCTTTCCACTCAGTTCTGAACTGATTCACTATTTTTTGGTACTCTGTGAAGTTCTTGTAAAAGCTGATACTCACGCCGGTCATACCCATGCCTTCTCCAGCAGAGGCAAATATTGTATTGGGAAACCTTGCAATGAATTTTCTTGCTCTTTCCGTTATGTCGGGTGAAAGAATCTTAGGACGAATCTTGACAAAGTTTATCGCCATTATTTCAAAGCCCATGTTCTTAAAATTGGGAATTATTGTATAGTCCTCTATAATTCCATTCTTTTCAAGTTTCTGACGAGTTCTAGTGATTGTCGGCTGAGAAACCTTGAGGACTTTAGCTAGTTCTCTGTCGCTTCGTTTCGAATTCTTAAGGAGTTCCCGTAATAATCGTTGAGGTAATTCTTTTCCCATTAGGATACCGCATCTCCTCTCTTTTGTAGAGAGTAATAGAAATGTTCTGACTTTTATTTATTGACGTTTGATTCTAGCAAACTGTATGATTATATGTGGTTACCTAGAATGTTTTCTTCTGTAAAGTATAGCTACTAGTAGTGTTGCTATCATGAGTAATGAAGAAGAAGAAATCTTGCACGTAAGCAGACCCCTATTTCATTTTTTTT
>JGI24422J19971_10002647_pt1 | contig 11127 bp, 14 predicted proteins | sample DeeMarSWOR152_54_FD_19971 | JGI IMG/M metagenome (IMG submission 19971)
GGGGATTAGCCCCAGTTTCCCGGGGGTATTCCCGTCCCGAGGGCAGGTTAGCCACGTGTTACTGAGCTGTACGCCGCGCCTCCGTCATGGCTGGGAGGTGCTTGACTAGCATGTCTTAGTCCTATCCCGATAGCAGTGGGGTCCGGCAGGATCAACCGGAGTTGTGCACTCCGTACTGACCATGCAGGATGTTTATTTTTTTGTTTGTACTTCCGCAATTGCCAAATTGGATTTGGAGGGAGAAACATTCCACTTTAACGTCAAAACCCATTTCAGACCTAACAGCGTCAGGTCCACATGCATGTCCCCGCAATTGGAGGCCAACCACCGCATCCCTGTAAGGCTTTACGCCGTTTCGGTTGGGGTTGAGCCGCCGCCATATGTATAATTGCGGAGCTAGCTAACTTTAGCTGAATTATACCAGAAGCAATTTCAGCCGATATAAACATTTCTTTTTCAACGAAATAAACATTACTGTATATGGGCGTTGTACTCACAAGAGATTATAGCATCCTTCTATATAGATTTCTGGTAGACTTTTGTCCTTTTCCGAGACTTCGCGTCGCTATGGTCTTCTAGATGTTGCTTTTGTGTTTGTTGCCGTTCTAGACTATGCGAGGAGACTACACCCGCTTCCCTTGTATACAAATCGAAATCTCGAGTGGAGCGAAAAGGCAACGCTTTGCTGTTCCGTTCCCAAGCGAGGTCTTGCCTGCTCAGATCATAAGCCATTCGTAAAATATGTGTATTAAATTCTAATCTTTTTCTCTCTCTCATACCCCTATCCCTATACCCCTACATACATACGCTTGCGCGCGTACCCTGTCAGTCACTCACGCAGTTACTCTCTCACTGTCGGTCAGTCGCGCGCACGCAAATTATCAAAACACGAACGATGCACGCAAGGCAAGGCTATTTGCCAAAATTCTTCTCCTCTTCAAGGCGAAAGGGATCTTCATATGTAGCCAAAACAATGAGACAAACANAATAACTAATTCAAGAAGGATATATTAAGCATGAGGAGAATACATATAGTAAATGGACTGAATTTATAGTGTTAAGTGACAATTGATTTTGTTACGCTTCAGTGTCCATTAATTTATTGACAAAAGAGGGATTAAAATACAAATTCAAGATGAAGCCGAATTGTTCATGTCGATGCGGAATTTTATTTGTGAAGAAAAGGAAGAATGGGATCGGGGATTGGATATAACAGCTTTTGATGAGGCATCAAATGAAAAGGTTTTGTTGCGAATAGTGGAATCGAAGTCTAAATCTGGATTTGTCGGGGTAGATGCTGTTAGAGAAATGTTGGAAGCCATGGAACGTGAAGATTATGATAAAGGTGTTCTTTTAGGCAAGAAGTTCACGGTTGCCGCAAAACGGGAGTTAACGGAAAACGATATCCAGAGGATCTCAGAGAGCCATACACCAAGGTTCAAGCCAGAAAGGCTTTACTTAAAGATAAACAATTACGTTAACGACCTATGCAAAGCTAAATGCGGGAAAATTCCCAAAAAAGAGTCTGATTGTGAAGGCGACTGCAGAATCAGAATAATCAGCGATAACGCCTTATTCCATTTTGAACAAGGTTGGACAAAACTAATGAAAAATGATTTGAAACAACTTTTAGCTATTCACGATTCTAAAAAATCCGATTAGTTTGATATAAAAAAACTCAGTTTAACCATTTTGCCTTTGGTTCTGTTTATTGTTCATTTGGTTTTACCTTTTTTTAGGCTGGAGATAGAAATTTTGGTCACAGTTTTTCGAGCGCGCTTTTAATAAATGTTCGCATAAGTTTTGAAGAAGGATAGCTGAGTCAGGTTTACCGTTCGTATACGCTCTTGAAGTTTCTATTCTAATCTGAAAACTATTGCCATCTTCTTCTTGCTAAGATCTTCAACAATTTGAACCCACGCTGCAGGCATCTCTTCCTTCTCTTCTTCTGTCAGTTTTCTAACCGTTAAATCCTTATTAACATAAAAAGCCTGCTCGCATGATTTACAGTTCTGATACGGAAAAAATTCTTCTAATGTTTTCGTTATTCTCTGTTTTACGCCACAATTAGGGCACGGCTGGATCTTGTATTTTTCTTTTCTTGTTGTTCTAGCTGTTTTAATATCCACGTGTTGCTCTAACTCTTCCCATGAAGAATATATTCGGTGTAAAGGTGAATCTCCTTTTTGCCACATTTCCCTAAGCATATTCAATAATTCTTTTTTTTCGTTCACGGCTTAGCCTTCTTTTCTTCTTGTTCTTTCAGCCACTATGCATCCCGAAATAGAGGAGCAGGCAACCAATAACTGCTAAGATAACAGCTATTATTATTCCAAAGATGTACAGGTTGAATGCTGAAAGAAACTCAAAACCAGCTTTTTCAAATGTTCCGCTCAAGGTTAAAACTGCTACAAAAATACCAGCCAATATGAAAATTAACGCTATTACCAAGACAATGGCACTGTTGCCTTTATTGTCCATTTTTTACTAACTCTCGCCTATGCCAACATAATCCTATAGAAGGCTTAAGTTTTTCTATTTCCTTCCAAAGTCTTCCAGTTTTTAATTAAAAATTAATCCGCACGCGCTCACCCAACCAACTTTTCAGGATGGCACCTGCCTTTTCATCTGGGTTGGACCAAGATTTGCCTTTTTCAGCTAAGTTAGGCTTTTGCGAATTTTATCCACGAATATATCTCTTCGATTGTTGGTTTTTCAGCTTCTGAGATTTTTCCCTCTTCAACATAGACCTTGAAGATATCGTTCATTTTCCTGCCGAGTTCAAGGGGATCTTGACAAGCTAGTTCTTTTCTATTCGTGACGCCAGCTTCTTCTAATAAGATCATGTCTTTTTCTTTTACGCCTGGAACCATCGCAATCTGGGCTCTTCCCTGCAACTTCTCAACCGTCTTTTCGGACATGCCTGTTTTCTCTGCGATTACTGCAGGATCTGTCAAAACTAGTTCACCCACGTTTGTTATTCCCATTTCTCTCAGTTCATTCCCCGTAGTTTCTCCTATTCCCTTAACCTCTTCTGGAGTGCTTTGGCTTGTTAGTTGCGGTTTTGGCATCTTTGCTAACTCATCCTCTAACTTTTCTACTTTCAATCTGATGTCTGTAATTTCACTCATCTGCTTCAAAATTGCTTTTACGCTCCTTCTGTTTCTTTGTTCATTTCTAGCCATGGTATTTTCTATTTTTCCAAGTTGTTTCGCCATTACTTCTTGGGCGTCGGCCAACTTATTGTCAACTCTATTGACTAAATCCACGTGAACCTGTTTTATCTCCTCTTCTTGCTCACTAAGTTGCCTCGCCATTACTTCTTGGGCGTCGGCCAACTTATTGTCAACTCTATTGACTAAATCCACGTGAACCTGTTTTATCTCCTCTCCCTGCTTGCCAAACGCTTTTGCGACTTCCTTCCTCATGCCGTTTAAGCTTTCATCGACTAGGAATACCCTTGCCTGCAAACTTTCTAGGACCTTTTGTTGGAGCTTTTGACCACTCTCTAAAGTATTCGCTTTTGCATTGATCTCATTAAGCAGGTCCTTATTTGATAACTCGCTTACTACTTTGACGGAGGTTGCCCCAAGGAAAATAAATGTTGCAATTATGGAGATAAATAGATAAATGTATATTGGAATTCCCCCAGTTAGGCTGCCAATCAAGTAAGGCTGGAATATGCCATCTGGTCCTAGATTGGCCCACATAAATATCGCGTTAATTGCGCTTAATCCTGCCAGAAAAGAGAAGAAGCCTAATATCCAAATAGCTTTTCCTTGCAAAGTTACATACCTCAAATTGTAATCTAATTGAACAAAGAGGTATAAATCATTATTTGTTTTTATTATTTAAGAAGCGCCAATATGGATTCAAAATCTCCATTTACTAGGATTAAGTTTTGACGTCAGGATTAATTTTTGGCCCAAAAAAAGACTGGACTTAGTGTTTGATTATATCCCGAACAAGCATGAAATGAGAAGAGATAGAAGGCGCATGCGCTTTTCTTGATGACGATCGGAAACCGAATATCTAATGCTGGCAACGTATAGAAGCCAAAAACATAAAAATAAGGGGTAACATGTGAATCCTGTTTTTAGAGAAAATGAAGTGAAATCCCTAAATGAAGAAGATCAAAGACTTAGTGAGCTTAATACTCTTAGCATTCTTTGTGTCACTTTTGCTGTTTTGGTTTGCGGAGAATAGAATTAGTGTTGTTTTTTCTGTAGCTGCATATGGTTACCCCCAAAATTGGGGTTACGTGGTTTTGAACGTGATTCTTTTCGGCATCTTTGTTTTATTCATCAAATTTAGAAGGAAAGCGGCTTGCCTCCCTGCTAGCATCTACTTGGCATTTTTGGTTGCACTATTCATTGAAATGTATGGCTTCGCTTTGACATGGTACATCATGATAGGAATTGGATATAGTGACGCAGCTACTTTGTGGTACCTTCTTGCAGGATTAACAGGAAAAGACTTGTTCGTCTCTATTTTTTTGGGTTTTCTTTTACCCATCTCAAACATTATTGTTCTTATTGGGATACTCTTGATTATCTTTGGTTGGAGAAAAATTTACAGAGCCAAGGGTCAGCTTGTAACAACAGATATCTATAGGCACGTTCGGCACCCACAATACTTGGGATTTCTGCTAATTACTCTCGGTATGAATGTTCTGTGGGTTACGATTTCTACGCTTATATTATGGCCAATCCTAGCCATCGTGTATTATCGACTTGCCAAAGAAGAAGATGAAGAAATGGAGGAGAGGTTTGGCGAAGAGTATCGAGAATATAAGCAAATGGTTCCAATGTTTATTCCACGCTTACGAATAAAAGAGTCTTTTACACAACGAAGTTTGAAGAGTGAACTGGAGTTCAACAAAACTGATTTTTGGTTTTGTCTTTCATCTTGTAAATAGAAAAAGCGGATCAGTAAAGGTTCTTAATAATTCACCATTTAGTTTAAAACTTGCCCAACTTTTCTAAATAGTCCAGGAATTCTTTCAGTTCTTCTTCATTCATACAAATTAGCGATCTGCGTTCCGTTTTAATATATTTGCGAAGAGATTCCAAACATTCTTTAGCTTGTACGTTTTTTTTGACTGTTTGTATTTGATCACGTTCTATTTTTATTCTATAAAGTGTCGCCAGAAAGGTTGCAAAAACAACCAGAGTGTTGCTAATTATAACTATGATTTCTAAATCCATTAATTATCGCCTCATTTCTTGCCGTTTCACTCTATATCTTTTTTGTATATCATTTTTTGGGTCTTAATTCACTTTATCAGACAATTCATCTTTGAATGCAGACTTAACGCGCCTTTCACACAATGAAACTTAATGCCCGTCAATTTTTGTCTCTGCGCCGAAAAGGACTAAAAATTGATCTTCCCAATCAAAACACCAAGTTTTAACTCACAAATCATCTTTTGCTAAAAAAGTAAACGTAATAAAGAACAACTAAAAAAGTTTAGCCACAGACGTTTTAGCGCGCGACACCGACCGCATGACCCCCGACACTGAAAGCGCCCTCTTCGGAAACGATGGACAAGCCGCAAAGGGTTACCGAGACATCTCCTTCGGCTGCTACGGCGATATCCCCGCAGACTCAACCCAAGACGGAATAGGAGCAATGATTGTATCCGCTACAAACCTTGTCACCGCCGAGTTGAAGAAGCCACTAAATAGCAGAGACTCGGAAGGAAAAGATATTGAATGGTCAGAAGATAACACATACGCACTGGTTATAATGTGGGACTCGGATGGCGGTGGAAGCAACGGCGGAAATGTAGGCCATAAAATTGGGATTCCCACGGCGAGAATAATGTTCATAAATCCAGATGTGATACCTGAATTTCCAGGTTTAATATTCCTCGCCGTGTTAGCTGCGATTACAATTGCTAGCACGCGCTACTAATATTCAAAAGAGGGACAAGTTCAACACAGCCTAACAAAGCAACTCCGCCACCAGATTCTATTTATACACTTCCTTAACGATATTATGAATTGTAGGTCAGGCACTTCGGTGAAACGTGTTGACGCTAGATCACTTCTTATTTCCAAAAGAGATCCTAATAGACGAGTCAGGATGGAGCGATCTCCTCCTAGGCGTAGTGATTGGAGCGCTAAAACCTCCAGACCAAAGGTACATGGAACGTAGAATCTCCACATCCTCCTTTCAGCCTCCGAACTTCAAAAACAAAAAATACCTAGAAGACGCAGTGAAAATCGCTGACGAAATCATTGATGTTATGCGTCCTGATGAGAAAACCCACTTTAGAGTTTGCTCAGGATACGTTCTCTCCAGCGTGCGCAGGCATCTGCAAAATCGAGGTTTTAGAGTTGAAAAATCCGAAGTAACAGGCGAACTCCACGAAATGGTTGAAAGGGGCTACATCAGATGGTGCGTCGAAGTTGGAGTGCCAGAAGAAATACTGAAAGGCAAGAGACGTTTCTGGACTATGCTGGAATGGGTCGCTGATAGGCCTCACCTGAGGGAAAGCCTCGTAAAGACAGGATGGGCAAGTTGGGAACGAAAATGGCGAGAAGAAATATTCAAGAGCCCCCCAGATTTACGCCGTTAGGATGTTGTTACTGCAGTTTCTTCTGTTTTCTCTCTTGCAGCTTTTCCCATTCCAGTCTAGTTAGCTTAATTATTGAATCTACACTGTTTGGCTCCGAGAGATCAGTTATTACATTTTCTAATTCATATTTCAATAACGACGTCACTTCAATTGGTCTCAAGGGTTCATTCCTAGCTGCTTGATACGTTTTTAATGCACGCAGACCAAATTTAACCATCAAACTTTGTAATTGGATTCTCAAATTCACTAACTCATCCCGACTTTCTTTCATTAATTGGTCAAAGCTTTCTGAAGCCGGCATCTTTTTCTCTTCTGTCAACTTTCAACCACCAATTCAAAGCTATCCATATCTTTTTTAGTCTCATTATAACTTTTCTATTTCTTTTAAGAAAAAAGTAATGGTAAGGCTAGTTTCCTTTGTTGGTTTGGCTGAACTATTTGAAGTTCTGCAGTGATAGAAGTTGTTTGAGGTCGTTCTTCATCAAATTTATCCAACCATGCTCAAAATGGAAGCACGCATTATCGCTAATTATTCGGATTCTGCAGTCGCCTTCACAATCAGACTCTTTTTTGGGAATTTTCCCACACTTCATTTTGCATAGCTTGTTAACGTAATGATTTATCCGCAGAAAGAGCCTTTCTGGATTGAAGGTCGGCATATATCTCTCCGAAATTCTCTGGATACCCTTTTGCATCATTTCCTGCTTCGCAGCATCCGTAAATCTTTTGCCTAAAAGAAAACCCTTATCATAATCATCGCGCTCCATAACCTCCCACATCTTTCTAACAGTGTCTATACCAACAACTCCAGAGCGCGATTTTGAATTTACCACCCGCAACAAAATCTTTTCGTTTGATGCTTCATCCAAGGCGGTTATATCTATTCCCTCATCCCATTTTTCCCTCTCCTCACAACTATAGTTTCGCACCGCCATCACTATCTCCACTTCATCTTGAATTCCCATTTTAATCCACCATCCTGTCACTGTTTAATAGACCAGAGATCCTGCCAAAAGGCTGCAGGTATCTAATACTCTAAAACTATCACCCACTACGTATGTATATACTAGCTATAGTTAATATACCCTTCTATGAGCAACGAATGTTCAGCACTCAGACTTCTCCACCCATCACCTTAGAGTTTCCTGGGCACTTCTAAAGAAGAACAGGGGTCAGCTCTTTCCTGGATGAAAAGCAGAATGAAAAATTAAAGGAAAAATTCGATAGTTAGTTTTTGATTGCTGAGTGCTGAATAATAGCTTTGGAGAGAGATAATGGTATTTGATCCAATAGTAGATGCTGCATTGATCGGGCTTGTCGGGGTTATTGTAGGCATTGGAGGCTATGCCCTCCAAAACTGGCAGATAAAAAAAGCTGAAAGAGAAAGAAATGAATATGTTGCCAAGAGAGAGAAATATGAAAAATGGATAAAAACCATTTCAGAAGGATGGATTCAGAGAGCCAGAACACGAAAACCAGTTTCAGATGATTTAGCTTTAGCAATGAATGAAGTAAACAACATGTTGATGTTATATGGTTCTGATGATGTTGTAAATGCAGTTGTCAATCTCTGGAGAACCAAAAGGACTGAGGCTGAAAAAGTGCCAATGCAGTTTCAGGAAATAATTCTGGCAATGAGAAAGGATCTGATTAGCACAAAACTTAAAGTTGCAGATGTAGAATTTCTCAAGATAATGTGAGATCTCCACAGACAGAGGATGCAACTCCCATCCTCAGCATCTCAGCATTCAATGAACATCTGCTTTCCATTCTGCAATGACCCTTATCAGGAACAAACTCTGTGAGCCTCAAACTATCCCTGTAACCAGAGATCAACTCCATCAAAGCATCAGCCCCAACAGAATACCATCTCCCATTAATGAACAGCTGAACATACTTATTGTCACCGCTCATTCTGATTCTGTGCTGAGTGTTGATCCAGGATCCACTCCAGGATCCAGATTGATACTTATCTCCCATGCTTTTCTACCTGGTTATTTAAACATGGAGACATGTTACCAAGCAAATGGTTAAATTATTGCGTCACGGTTTAAACAGAGCGATTAATAACTGAAGGAGAATTTTAACTTATCAGCCATGAAAAAGAAAGAGATGAGAAAAAATTAGTAATGGTAGGTAGCTGATACCGTCGCAGTAACATTATCAACGGGTTCTGTATTGCCTACGCCGATTACTATCTCTCCGGGCAAGACTGGGAAAACCGCTGTCCCCCCTGTCCCCACGGTCACGTTGTGGTTATAATTAACTCCATAGGAAGAGTAAACTACTTGAGCGTATGTTGTGTTACTTGACGATTCGACAGCAACGGAAACATATCCAGCATACTGTATTGCGTTATTATAGATAATAGTGGAGGTATTTGCATCTTGAGTTAAAGCCTGGGGTGCAAAAAGATAACCTGACTCATTTAAATAAATTATGCTAAGATAGTATGCAACTTGCGAATTAAACGATTCTAGCGCGTCCTTGTAATCTGATATCGTGCTGTTAAATTGTTCAAGATTATCTTGAAGGGATGAAACCTGCGAATTCAAAGATGAAACCTGCGAATTCAAAGATGAAATTGTGCTGTTCTTTTCTGCTATTTGAGATTCCAAATTGCCTACCATTGGCATATAGACCATAATTGCACCGACTAAACCAGCTGCAAGAACAATGCAGATCATCCCCAACGCAATGACCATCGCCCTACTAACAATTTTCCTTTGAGCCCTTTTTTCAGTTGTTTTTCCTATTGCGGGCACACGCGACTTTTGGACTAAGGCTTCTGATGCGATTGAAGGTTTACTGGGTGGTGGCACAGTTTTTTCCTTTAGCGGTACTTCTGGAGCTTTTGGAGCAATTTCTGGAGCTTTTGGCTTGACTTCTGGAATCACTTCGGTTGAAGGCGGCAACTGCTTTTTAGTTTCCTGCAATTCTTTTGTGAAATCAAACAATTCTTTACCCATTAGTTTTTTGATGTTGCTATAAGTCCCTTCTAATTCAATTTGAATCTCGCCTATTCGCACTGAAATTCTTGAGTGCTCTTTATCTTGTTCATCTTCGTTTGGCATAGGTATACCTGCTTTCTAGTTGAAGTTTCTGTATAAAAATCTAGGCATTGGTAGGGAGGCGAAAATCTTTTCTTCTATAGTTCGGTCTTTTTGGCACGCACAAAATTTTTTCCAGAAAAAAGACAACCAAAAAGAAAGAATTGAAAGAGAAGGGCTTGGACTTTTGCTATAATAGTTTCTGTCAGTAGCAAGCTTGTGACTTTGATTTTGTTTATCGCTGCCATCTTCCTTTCTGGTTGTTTGGTTTGTCACCGAGAAAATGATATTAAAGGATTTTTCAGAATTGAACCCAAATCTATTTCTAGCGTTTTTTCTGGCCTGTGCTCGATCTTTCTATTAGTCTCTTTACGTACGTACGCCAACCTTTTCAGACTCTTCCCTCTTCTAGGATCCCAGAAAAGTTCTTCAATAAAATAAATCCAAAAAAAGTCATTATCAAAATTATGGTACACTGTTCTTCCGAACTTACACTCCAAGAGACGAGGGGGAAGCGACTTGGATAACTTTTAAATCTCTTGCTTTCTATCTGCTTAACATGTGGTGTGCTTATGGCGTATTGTTCAAATTGTGGTGAGAAATTGTCCGAAGACGCCCTTTTTTGTCCGAAATGCGGCACCAAAGCAATTGAGGGCGTGGAACCAATCGCTCCAACCATTTCAGATGAATTAAAAGAGACATTTGCTAAAATGAGCCAAGAGCTGGAGAAAGCTTTCTCTGTAGCTACCAAGGAAATAAATGCTGCATTTCAAACCGCGAGTGAAAACATTAAAAAATCGCTTCAAAAAAAGCCAGTAGTTTGCCCTCACTGTGGAGAGAAAAACCCAAGCGATGCCATTTTCTGTTATAAATGTGGAAAAAGGATAAAGGTTGAATAAGAAGTAACCGCTTAGGTTTTTGGCCGATAAATAAAGATTCTGGAAAAAACTTTTGCGGATAACAGATACACGGCTAAGGTTCGCGCTTGGACAACAACGCTGGGGAAAAAGTCTGCCACATAAATCGAGATGTGCAGTTCGAGATTATTTAACGTCTTCTATACTCGCCTGTTCTAATCCTCTAGGAAGGTTGTTTGAAGGAGTAGTTTTAATTTATTGTTTGCAGTCATAACTTCTGGAATGAGCATGGTTTCTTCAGAAGTTCTCATAAAAGCTAACGACTTGACCAAGAAATTCGGCAACTTCACGGCAGTGGACCATATAGACTTCGAAGTCTACAAGGGCGAATGTGTCGGCTTCTTAGGACCTAACGGCGCTGGAAAAACGACTACGGTGCGGATGATCTACTGCTTTTTGCCCTTAACAGAAGGTAAATTATTAGTAGCAGAAATGAACGTAGCTGGGCGGGCACGTGAAATAAAAAGCATGGTAGGCGTGGCACCCCAAGAGGATAACCTGGACCCAGACTTCACTGTTTTAAAAAACCTTCTTGTCTATGCCCGCTACTTTGACATTCCAAAAGCTGAAGCGGCAA
>JGI24422J19971_10002648_pt1 | contig 11125 bp, 5 predicted proteins | sample DeeMarSWOR152_54_FD_19971 | JGI IMG/M metagenome (IMG submission 19971)
CCCTGCCCCAGCGCGACGATCTTCGCCTCGGCACGTTGGGCGAGCCCACGTGCTGGCGACGCCGCCAGCTCGATCTCGCCACGTGCCCTATCAGTGACCCGTGCCAGGAACTCTCGGATCTCGTCACGAGCGAACCAGCCGACCACGATCCCTGCCACCAGCAACGTCCCGCAACCGATGGTCGATATGCAGCCACGCATCCGCCCCTCACCCCGCTTGAGACACCAACTCCGCCCTGTGGATGACGTCATAGACCGCGCCGCTCGGCCTGAGCGTACTCCGCATCAGATCGACGGCGCGGACCGGGTAAGTGTCCTCGTACGTCAGTCGCTTGATCAGCTCATCGAGCCCGCTGTACTCCGCCGGCCCTGCGCGTCGCTGTGCGCGGCCCAGGGTCAGGTGCGGGTGAAACGCTCGCGTCTCGCGCTCGAAGCCGAGCAGCGCCATCGCCTCCTCCACCGCCTCCTGCAGCGTCCCCAGCGTCGAGTTCGGCTTCACGCCGGCCCAGACGACCTGCGGCCGGCGCAGCGATGGGAACGCACCGAAACCGCTCACCGCCATCTGGAACGCGGCCGTCCCTCTCACCGCCTCACCCACCGACGACGACAGCTCCGGTACCCGCGCCTCCGGAACTTCGCCCAGGAACTTCAGGGTCAGGTGCACGCTATCGGGCGTCACCCAGCGAACCGGGTACGGCGACTCACGCAGCTCGCGTGAGGCCTCGGCCAGCCGCGCCCTTTCGTCGGCAGTCGGATTGATCGCTATGAACAGCCGCATAAACGCGAAGCTACCCGAGCGCCAGTGTCACGTAGCGGAATCCCACCGCACGACACGCCTCGATGGCAACCCGGCGCAGATCGCCGATCAGCTTTCCCGCCGAGTCCGACGTTACGTGGATGAGCGCGACGGCGCCTGCGCCATCCACTCGCGCGCGGACCCCGAACACCCCCAGACGTCGTTCCACCTCTACCGTCGAACGGCCGTCACCAGCGATCGCGCCGATGGTTGACTCGTTCAGTGCGCCGCGGCGGTAGCCCTGCAGGTCCAAGCCCGCCTGCGAGTATCCGGCCCTTTGCAGCGCACGGGCCACCTGCGTCGCGAAGCCGGGTTCTGCGAACAACGCCAGATCCGCGCCCGCCACCTCGAGACGTGCCAGATCGCCGTGGTGGCGAACCCGCAGATCGTGCCAGGCGTGCAGCGCCCGCAGCCGGGACTCCGCCTCCTCGATCTGGCGCAGCCGCTGCAAGGTCACCGGGGTCCCGTACGGTAGGCGGCTGGCCAGGCAGGGCGACGCCGGCATCTCCCAGGTCGGCAGGCCGGCACGCCGGGACAGCACACGAATCTCGGCCTTGCTCAGCCCGACCTCCTGAAGCGGCGAGCGCACGCCCAGCTCACGGGCGGCGACCCGGCCGGGCCGATGGTCGTCCAGGTCATCCGCGTTCGCGCCATCGAGCACACTGGCGAAACCGCGCGCGCGGGCCAACATGACCAGCCGCCCGTACAGCTCCGTCTTGCAGAAGTAGCAGCGATCCCTCGGATTCGCGGCGTAGTCGGGATCCTCGATCTCGCGCGTCTCGATCTCCAGGTGCGGCAGACCGATCGAGCGCGCTACGCGCTCGGCCGTCTCGCGCTGAGCCTGGGCGAGGCTGGGTGAGCGGCCGGTGACCGCGAGCACATGCTCGTTGCCCAACGCGTCGAGCGCCGCCTTAGCCAGGTAGGTGGAATCGACACCGCCGCTGTAGCCGATCAGCGCCGAGCCACAGCCGCGCAGCGAGTCGTCCAGCGCTCGCTCCTTCGTTTCCAGATTGTCCCTAGAGAGATCCATGCGCTCGCCGTCGGCAGCTCCGACCGTCAGCGAATACTCGGTACAGCCTGGGAGAGTGTCAAGGCAAAGCTAACGGTTCGCGTGGCGCTGCAGGTAGGCCCGGAGGTCGCCGACATCGTATCGCGTGTTCTGGTTGTTCCGCTCGTCCAGGTACCTCTGCTCCAGCTTACTGAGCTGGTTCGCACCATCAAGCAGCAACGGCGCCAACAGCCGTGTCAGCGAGAGCGGCGCCGTCGACAGGACCAGCCGCGCTCTGCCGCCCTCTAACGTAATCCCGTAGATGCTCACGTCCGACTCGTCACCGAGCCCGGCGTCCAGCCGGGTGGAGGGGTCCGTGACGGCCGTCAGTCTGCCCTGTCCGAACACCGCGAACGCGTCTCCGGGCTCACCGCGATTCCCACCCTCCAGCGCCGTGCCTGCGAGCGTGCTGTTGCCATCCGCCTCAAGCAGCATCACCCGGTACAGCGGGGCGCACTCCGTACAGGGGCGGAAGGGAATCGTGTCGTTGATGCGGTAGATCAAGACGCCCTCGGCGGGCAGGTCGCGATCGAAGCTGATCCGCTGCCGGCACTCCACCAGCAGACGCTCCGCTTCACCGAGCGGAATCTCGAGTATCTCGCTGGCCGATTTACGCTGGCTGGCACGCGAGCGCCCGGCTCCCGTGACAGTCGATGTGCGTAGGGTGAGCGTCGGCGACCCGATGACCGAGGCGTACCTCGAAGCGGCGCGGCAAGCGGTGCGGCTGTCCGGCACCGAGTTCGTGGGATACGATGACGACCTTCACGCCCATCGCGACTACGTCTGGCCGCTGGAACTGATCCACGATGGGGCGGTCAAGCTGACCAGCCGTATCATCGGCTCCGATGTCGATGATCAGACGTTCCAAATCAGCTTCAAGGACACCGGGGACCTGACGCGGCGCGTCGGCGCGCTCATCCATTCGCGCATGCACCGCATCCGCTACGTCTGGCCGTACCGAACCGAGCAGCCGACGGTGATCCGTGACGTGAGCTTCAGCATCCCGCTCGAGTCGATCGTCAAGGTGCGGCGCATCAGCTGGCTCGACGCTCAGCCGAACTACTTCCTCGAGGACGCCGAGTTCGATGCCCAAGTCGGCCATTCCGACTTCTTCCGCTTCGAGCTCTACCCCAACTTCGTACCGACGGACGACGCCTTCGGGTTCGATCCGACCGCAAGTACAATGCCCGAGCATCGACAGAGCGGCGCGCGGCGGACCCTGCATATCCCGTACGTGGCTGCGCGGCAGGCACTGTACGGCGGGCAGCGTATGCGGGTGAGGCCATTCGCCAGGGGCTCACCGAAGGCGGCCGGCTGTACGCGGCGGACAATGGCTGAAAGACTTTCATCCGCAGCAGCATGCCTGTTGCCTCTGCTACCGCCGGCAGTTACCATTCAGGCGGTGCCGGACGAGATGCCCGGTTGGCATAGCAACTTGTTGTCAATCATAATGTTACGCAGTCTCAACGGCGGATTCGTGAACCACCTCCCCACTCCCCATCGTAGCGAGAGCCGCGCTGTTTCCCCTCGACCGAATGCATTCTTGCAGGAAGGGTGGGTGATCGCCAACCACATCCTGGTGTCGTTCCACGTGGCCTTCATCTCCTCGGTGCTGGCGCTCCCTCCCACGGAGATCTTCAAGGGGGAGGTGCTCAAGTTCATCTTCGTCAGCCCCGAGACCATCGTCTCAGCCCTCTTCATGTACATCAGCTTCCACGCGGCCATCGCGCTCCACGAGATGGGGCACTGGATGACGGCGGCCAAGCTGAACGCACTCAACGACGCCTCACAGCGTGGCGCGATGGAGATCCTGCGTGCGGCTTGGTTGAAGCGGTGGATGGGACTCCTGCGCGTCTTCCTCCTGACGCCGTACGGCAGGGCCCCGGGCATTAAGGTCGAGAAGCTCAACTACTATCCCGACGCTCCCTACAACCTGGCCGTGGCGGCTGCGGGCCCACGCTGGAGCCGCAACGTCGCCCTGGTTGCGCTGCCTCCCGCCGCGCTCCTGCTCGCTGCGGGGCTCAGCCTGGAGGTGCCGGCCGCGATCTATGCAGGCAGGCTGTTCCTGGGCATCGGTGTCGTCGGCCTGCTGGATTTCCTGCTCGCCGACCGGGGCAAATACAGGGAATTCCGCACGCGGGAGCGCCGCGCCGAGGCCCGGGCGGCGGCGGTGGAGAAGGGGTCGGCCTGGTGGGCACGGGCGGTCGGGGCCCACCGCAGGATGCTCACCGGGAGGATCGACGAGGTTACCCATCCCGAGCTGGGTCCGGTGACCGCTCCGTGGCAGTTCCGCAACTGCGGCATGGGTGGCCGCCACACCGAGAAGGAGTACCCCGAGTCGAACATCAGCATGCAGGAAGCGATGTTCCTGATCCTGGGCGCGCGCGATTACCAGGAAGCCCAGGAGATGACCGTGCGCCTNCAGAACCGCCTGAAGGAGATCATCGAGAAGGCGGAAGGCTGCCGCGTGATGGGCATCGGCCTGGAGGGGGGGATAGCTCCCTACATCGAGCGGGGCCCCTACCCGATGCCGGAAGTCCGCCTGTGGGCGATGATGAAGCAGACGATCGAGGAGTGCGGCTACCGCCCGGGGGTTGATGTCGCGATCGCTCTCGACCCGGCGATGAGCGAGCTGGAGATCGCCTACCGCAAGCACAACAACGTTCCCGACGCGGTGGGGATGTACCTCTTCTGGCGCGACAAGGCGCTTACGGTGCTGGACCGTGAAGGNGTCCTGGCGCTCTATGTCAGGGCCATCCAGGAATACGACATCCCGATCCTCTCCATCGAGGACGGGTTCTCGGAGAACGATTTCGAGGGGTGGAAGAACCTCCTCTCCGAGCTGGGCGACCGCGTCTTCATCATCGGGGACGATCTGGTGACCACCAACGACGAGACCATCGAGCTGGCCGCCACGGGAGGGCTCATCAACACCTCGCTCATCAAGGCCAACCAGATCGGATCGATCTACGAGACGATCCTCGCCATGCTGGTGGCGCTCGGCAAGGGTCAGGAGCTGGTGGTCTCACATCGGTCGAAGAGCCCGAACGACGACATGGAGGCGCAGATCGCGCTTGCGGTCAACGCGCTGGGACTGAAGGCGGGAGGCGGCGCCAATACCGAGCGCCTGGTCAAGTACCACGCCGTGACGGAGTACATGCAGCGCGGCGTCGGCGAGCAGGAAGGGCGCGGCGTAAAGCCCGACCAGTTCCCCGTCGTGAACTNCATGTACGCCTACGAAGAGCCTACCAACGCCGGCGTTCCCACGGTGGGTGCGACGGTGGAGTTCATGCTGCCGCAGGCGGGGGTCGCTCTNAAGTTCCGGGGCGCCACACCGCTGGGGACCTCGGCGGGAAGCGGCGAGGCCATTCACCTGGTGGACACGGCCATTGAGCGCGCCGAGTACCGGGAGGTCATCGACGGGCACCCCTCGCTGTTCAGGGAGACCGAGCCGGGGGTCTACGCCTTCCTGGAGAGCGTGGATGACCGCCAGGTCATGGAGCCGGGCGACGCCGAGCTCGAACAGCTCTTCAAGCGCGCCCAGCGCTACGACGGCAAGGGATGTCTCACCGCCGTCGAGAACGTGGCCACGGTGATCGCTCCTGCCTTCGCGGGTCGCGTCGTTTCGGCCCTGACCCTGAAGGATGTCGACCGCACGCTCCTCTCCCTGGAACTGCACGTGGCCAGGCGACGGGGCAAGATCGCCGACTCGGCTCCCGCCGCCGATCGCATCCACGTGATGCAGCGCAAGCAGAACCTGGGCATGAACGCCATGCTGTCGGTCTCCCTGGCGATGGCGCGCGGTCTGGCACACCTGCGCGGCCTGGAACTCTTCGAACTGATACGGGAGGAGATCTACGCGATCGTAGAGAGGATCACCCACCTCCACGGTGTGGAGATCACCGGCAGCACGTTCGCCGACTACGTCGAGGCGCTGCGGAAGGTCAACGACCTGCTCGAGGCGCGCGGCAGGAAGCTCTACGTCGAGCTGCGGGAGCTGACNGGCATCTACGAGGAGGCGGGCGCCGGCCCNGGACCGGGGATGCTGCCGCGCGGACCCGAAACGGAGGGTGCCATCCCCGAGGCCGCGCTNGACCTGGTGGACGACATCCTGCCGCGGCTGGGCGAGGACTACCTGACCGATGCGCACCACGGATTGCGGCACACCCGCGACCTGCTGGCACGGGCTGCGGGGCTGGCCGGCAGGCTCGGTGTTCACGACGAGGTGAACTGGGCGGTTCTGGCCGCAGCCATCACGCTTCACGATCTGGCGGCGGCCAGGGCGGACCACGGCGATCTCGGAGCAACGGTCGCCGGCGGCATACTCGCCGCCACGGGGAAGATGTCGGCGGAGGAGATCGAACGCGTGGAGGAGGCCATCCGCCTGCATCATGACCGCTCGAAGAAGGGAGCCAGGCTGAGGTCCCAGGCGGGCGTGGAGGCGCAGATCCTCTACGACGTTGATCAGCTGGATGCCTTCGGCGTCAAGGGCGTGTACCGCTACATCGCGGTGTGGAGCCGGCGCGGCACCCCGCTCGACGGGATCCCGGCCGATGCGGAAGAACGGTTCGGCACCCTGACATTCGAGGAGAGCCGGGAGCTCGCCGCCCACGACTACGGCTATACCGAGTCGTTCTTCAGCAGACTCGCCAGTCAGCGGGTCGCCGACGGTTCTCCGAAGGGCGCCGCGGGTGTCGTGGACTGGGTAAGCAGGAACGCGGAGAGCGATCCCGTTGAGATCGCTGACCGGGCGCTTGCGGCGCTGCAGCCGGAGCCGGCGGACGGTGACGTCACGTTCGCGGCCGAGTTCTTCACCGCGCTGCGGTCGCACTATGCAACCGACAGTGCGCCCGTCACCGAGGCCGTCCCTCCGCCCGCGCCAGCCGTTCAGGAGCAGCCCCTGCTCACCGACGAGGAGAACGAACGGCTTCGGACGTTCAACAAGCAGCTCTTCCGGGCGTTCCAGGAAGAGACCGACAGCGTGACCCGGCACGACGCACTCCACGCCTACGTCGAGGTCAAACAGTCCATAGCCCAGCGCACGCGTGGCTTCGGGATCGTCAACAACAGGATCTTCCGCGCTTCCGACCGGATGTTCATCCCCTATCTGATCGGAAACACGGTGGTCGTGTTCGACACCCGCGATGGGGTGAGCGAACCGTCTGACCCGAGAAGGCTCCAGCCCGGCGCGATCATCACCGACGATCTGGTGAGGCGCTTGGCCGGATTCGACGGGGAGCCGATCGACCTGGAACACGAGCTGTTCGAATTCGACGACAGCCGTGCTGAGCCGGTGAACGTGAGGATGATCCGGGACAAGGTGGAACTGCTCAGGAGCATCAACCAGAGCGTGAATCGCAATCACGCGCTATACGTGCTGCGGATCCTGGTGGCCCGGTTGAGTGTGTTCTCGTTCAAGCTCTATCTGACCGCCAAGAACCTTCAGTCCGAGGTACACAACCTCCTCAAGGAACTCATCCGGTTCATCAACTCACCGCTCTCGGCCCGCCTGCCGTTGCTTGTTCGCATCCTCGTGCGCGACGTTGCCGCCGTGGTGACGCGACCCAAGCTCATCGACCGNCTCTGGAACGACACGATCGATCTGGCCGAGATCCACGTGCGCGGCAGCGNCATCGTTAACGAGTTGCGTCGCAGCACNCATCACGCCGTGGGGCGCCNCACCATGAAGCTGGCTCAGGCGTATGCNCACTTCATGGAGACCGGCGAGATGGACGAGCTGGCGCTGCTGGGTTTCGAACGCCCGTCGCCGGCGGACGAGGAGGCTCGCAGGAGCGATCGGCCGAAGCGCATTGTGAACCGTATCGTCGAGGACCTGGGGAAACTGCTGGGCAGCTCGGAGACGATCGCTCGCATCGGGGACTGGCAGGCGGAACACGAGGCGACACTGCTCCGTTGCGAATTCGGCAAGAGCCTCCCCGACGAGTTGGACGCGGCAATAGCCGCTCTGCGCGAGGCGAACCGCTGGGTGTTCTATCACCACCTGCGGATCATCAAGGGCAGGATCGCCGATTTCTCGGATCACATGAGCGAGGCGGGTGGATTCATCGACCGTCTCGACGGGTTGCTGGCCCTGAGGCCGGATGAGGAAGGATTCGATCGGGAAGGAGCGGAAGCCGAACTCAGAGACATCGTCGATTCGTTCAATTCGCTCACGAGGACCTCCTACCAGGATGAACTGTTCGGCGAGCTGACGGACCTCGTCGCCGCCTACGATCGCAGCGAATTCTACGTGACCTTCACCAGCATCTCGCAACTGCGGAAGGTCGTTCGCGGGATACTCGACCAGCGTGCCTTTCCCGAGCAGCGGTTGCTGCTGATCCAGCTCGACTGCCTGCTGGAGGAGATGGGCTACATCGCACTGCGGAACATCGCCAGCGAATACAGCGAAGAAGGGGCGGACTTCCTGCAGTGCCTGGACATCATCGGGGAGTGCGTGAGCAACCTTACCCACGACGGGTTGCACTCCCGCCAGCTTCGGGACCTCGCGTCCATGCTCGGTGATCGCAACAAGACCTACGCCGAGGTGCGGAACATCGTCGAGCAGATCCATCGCAACTACCACCATATCCTCCAGCGCGTCAGCACGCCGTTCGAGTGCCTCCGTGAGAAGCTCCAGTTCGACGAGGAAGAGCTGCGCACGGCCCTCGCCAACATGCAGCGGTACATGCACGACCTGAACAGCGTCGCGTACTTCACAGACATCGCGCGAACCTACATAGATGAGAACGTCGAGGATCTGAACCGCACGGTAGGGGGCAAGGCGCGCCGGTTGGGGGATCCCTTCGACGTGATCCACCTCTCCCACGTCGCCGATGTCGGCCGGCGCGTCGAGTCGGACGATCCCGCGGAGAACCTCCGCTCCAAATACGGTGGAAAGGGCTCGGGGCTCGTCTACATCAGCTACCAGCGGATCCCCACACGGGACGGCTTCATCTTTCCCACCGCGCTAGGTCAGAGCGGCGGTGTCGGCGCGCAGGGGGACAGGCTGGAGGTCGAACTCCAGAAGCACGTCCGCACCCTCGAGGAGGATATCNAGCGGCGTGACGGGAACCCCCGGATCTTCGGCGATCCCGAACGCCCCCTGCTGCTCGCCGTCCGGGGTGGNTCGGTCTTCTCCATGCCCGGGATGCTCGCGACGGTCCTCTTCGTCGGCATGAACGACGAGATCGCGGCCGCCATGGCCCGGGAGGACCCGTGGTGTGCCTACGACTCCTACCGCCGCTTCCTTGCGCAGTACGCACAGATTGTCTGGGATCTCGATGTGGAATCGTTCGACCTGGTGGAGGATGCCAAGCGCCGGTACAAGGTGACGTACAAGCGCGATCTCCCCTGGGAGGGCATGTGGGAGATAGCCGAGGCGACGAAGAGCCTCATCGAGCGGGAGGGGCACGGAGCTGCGCTCGAAGAGATCCTGCGCGATCCCCGGAAACAACTCCGCACCTCGGTCCAGGCCGTCCTCGATTCCTGGGACAGGGACGCGGCACAGCGCTACCGGAAGATGAAGGGGGTCTGCGATTCCTGGCACACGGCCGTCATCGTCCAGGAGATGGCGCTGGGCAATCTGAGGGGCGAGGAGATCCGTCCCGGCATGGACGAGACCCGCGCCTCGCTAACGGGTGTGATCCCCCGCACGCGGGTCACGGATCTGGGCGTGCGCAAACTTGTGGGCGATTTCAAGTTCTCAGCCACCGGAGACGACCTGGTCGGCGGCGTGACGAAATCCACCTCGTTCCATCCCCTCGATGATCTGAACGAGTACATGCCGATGCTGAGCCGGCGGCTGCGGCACAACGTGGCCAAGCTGCGTCGCTTCATGGGAACCGACCAGGACATCGAGTTCACCGTGGAGCGTGGTGTCCTCAGCATCCTGCAATCCAGGGCCGCCGAGATCGGAAGGAACAGTCGCGAGGCGGCCTTCATTGATGCAGGCGAAGCGGCGGCTCACGGGATCGGTATCAGGGGCACGGCATTCCGCGGTCTCGTGGCCTTTGACGAAAAGGACCTCAAGGACCTCTCAGCCGAGGACATCGCCGCGCGCGACGACGTGGACGGCAGGCTCGTGATCCTCGACAACCCGGCGCCTGACCACATACCGCTGATCCTGTCCGCCGATGCGTTGCTGACGGCCCGGGGCGGGTCGACTTCCCACGCGGCCATCTCGATCAACGGCATCCAGGACAGGGATTTCACGGCCGTGATGGGGGCAACAGGGCTGAAGGTTGACGCCGACAGGCACGAGGCGAGGATCGTGGGCAGCGAGGGAGAAGTGCTCTTCACGCTCCGCTCGGGGGACATCGTTTCCATCCACGGGTCGACGGGCAACGTCTACGTGGGGTCGCGTACGCTGACCATCGCCTGAGGGATCCTGACAACAGGGGTCGTCGGGCCGGAGTCGGCACCTTCCTACCGGAGAGGTTACATGCGGGCCGTCAGCTGGGCCCGCAGGTTCACCAGCCTTCTGAGATTGGCACGCGGACTGCTGGTCGCAGGCATCCTTCTGCAGTCCGCCGGTGTGCGGGCACAGGGCACAACGGGGACGCTCACGGGACGCGTGATCGACGAAAGCACCTCGCAACGCCTGGCCGGTGTCACCATCGAGATCGTTGACGCCGAAGAGACCACCCTCCGGGCAAGTACCTCCACCGACGCAAAAGGCAACTACGCCATCATCAACGTCTCTCCGGGGGGCTACCGGCTACGCGCCTCGCTCGCGGGATACGGGACGGTGGAGATCGAGGACCTGCTGGTCACGGTGGGTGTCAGCACGTCCCGGACCTTCCAGCTCTACCCCAATTTCATCCCGACGGACGACGCGGCCTTCGGGTTCAATCCGATGAGTAACGTCTCTTGCCGTGTGATCCTGATCCGCCCGGAGTTGGAGCGCCCGATTTTTCGCGCCCTGACGATCGCTTTCATCGTGCGTCCGGTCGAGGCAGCCGTCGCTGTCTTCGTCGGCATGGGGCGGCGCAGAGCGGTGAACGACAGCGCCGCGCGGCTCACGCCGCCGGGATCGCTCGGCTAGCGGGCGCAGCGAGCCGGATCGATTGACAGTGCTGCTCCCGGGTCATCTGGGCAGAGACAGTCAGGACCGAGAGAAAGCCTACGGCGAGAGGTGTGAGAACAGCGACTGAAGAGAAGCTACGCGGGAAATGCATGACTACACCGCACCGCGCAGCGCGCGGATCCTGCGTCCCCTTGCCCAGCGAGCCGCTGAGGCGGCTGCAGCTGGGCACCACCTACATACGTACAGTCTATACGTGC
>JGI24422J19971_10002650_pt1 | contig 11125 bp, 16 predicted proteins | sample DeeMarSWOR152_54_FD_19971 | JGI IMG/M metagenome (IMG submission 19971)
ATGCAAATCTTCTCTTGAGTCGTTATGCGGCGCCTCGTAGAAGATTTCATTTCATTGATGTAGATCCTTTTGGTTCGCCAGTTCCTTACTTGGGTGCTGCTCTTAGGGCCCTCTGTGACGGTGGTTTCCTTGCCTTGACTGCTACAGACATGGCGCCCTTGTGTGGAGTACATGCGAATGCTTGTATCCGTAAATATGGTGGAAGACCCTTAAGAACCGAGTATTGCCATGAACTTGCCATCCGGCTTTTGATTGGATGCTTAGTGATGATGGCTGCAAAACACGAGATTGGAGTTGAAGTTGTGTTTAGTCACAGCACTGACCACTATATCCGTGTGTATGCGACGGCCCATCACGGGGCGAGACGAGCAGACTACAGCGTCGAAAAGATGGGATACATTCTACACTGTTTTTCGTGTTTTCACAGAGAAACCGTAGAAGGGCTAGTTCCACACTTAAAAAAAGATTGTCCCGAATGTGGTTCCATGTTAAAGGCGGCGGGTCCTCTCTGGATAAGTAAACTTTCGGACAGTGGGTTTTGCTCACTCATGGAAAAGGAGATTGGCAAAAGACAACTGAAACATAAAAGAAGAATTTCAAAGTTGTTATTTCTGATTGAAAACGAGTGTGAAGCACCCTCCACTTATTATGTGGTTGACAAGGTCTGTGACAAATTGAATCTGCCAGTTCCATCAACAATAAGAGTGTTAAGAAGGCTTAAGGAGAGAGGCTTTGAAACCACTTTGACGCATTTCAACAGTCGAGGCATTAGAACAAATGCACCTGCTTCTGTCTTTAAGCACATACTATTTTCTCTTACGAAATAACTTGTAACCGTCCATTTCAGTAACATATTCATAGCCAGCAAGAGGGGTTGGCGCGCGCGCACTAATGAGGATCATGGAATGGATCTGCCAGAATAATGATCTAGACCTCCTTAAGCATTTTGGGAGTACGCGTTCTTGTATCATCTAGCTTTGCCCAGCGCGGTCTGCCTCCAGGTGGAACAACTACTATTATGCTGCCTGGTTTCTTTGGGGATGACTCCTTCTGTGATTCGTAACTGCTATCTGTCGTAAGGATACAGGTTCCACATTCCTCCAGAGCAATGATCGCTAGAGGGTGTGGAAAGAGTCCTCTTGTCAAAGCAAAACCGTCCACCTGCTTGGTGCTCTCCTCTTGTTCTGTAGATACAACTGCTATTTCTGGTATCATCTTCTCATAAACATCAAGCGGAGTGCTATGCATACTTCCATGATGAGCAACCTTTACTACTGAACAAGCAAGGTAGTTTACCATCTTTTTCACCAACGGCTTGTGAGACTCCGTTCTTTCTAGTCGAGGAAACTCTTCAGTCATATATGCCCAGCTATCGTATTCCGCATCGCCAGCAAGGATAACCACGGAGCGGCCAGCCTGTCGCTCAGCCTCCAAACTACTACTGCCCATATATTCTCTAGATTTTATCAATATTACATCTTTTGCGTGGTGCTCAAATCGCAGTACGATGGAAGCATTGTTCATATCGACTCCGTATGTAGCATATTTATTGCGTAGGCGGACAGACGGTGCCAAAGCTGTTACTTGAACTTTTCCGAAGTACCATTCCATCCCTGATGATACCCTGATTAATTTGATTCCCTCAAACAACAGAGATTGCAGAATCTTGATGTAAGTTTGAGATTTATGACGAAACCCGCTATCCCAGAATTCCTTTGGTCTATATTTCTCATTTGTCAAGAAGGGATTGATTCCGCTAATATGGTCAAGATGAGGGTGAGTGGCACATATAAACTCTAATTTAGGCTTGCCTGGCCGTATTTGCATTAACCTGTCGAGATACTGCTTGGTCTTTCTGAAATCTCTGCAGTCTACGAGTCCATACGACCGTTTACCTGTCTGATTAACCGGAAACTCGACCAGTATATTGTCTCCGAAACCTACATTCAAAAAATGGAAGACCAGATCTTGTGGTTCTATTGGAGTAGACAAAGCGTCATATCCCCTTAAGAGCGTCAGAATACAGAGACCTTACACCTTCATCGATTATCTCCAAGTTGTCTATACGTAAGAATTCTCTTCGTCTAGGATTGATCTCAAAGTATTGTGGCGCCGCTCGGTCACCGATGACCTTAAACTCGCCTGATAGATAAACCTGGCCTTCTTTTAGATCTTGCCAAGCGGGAGCTTCAGATTTCCTAACATAGAGTATTCGTGAATAATTTTGAGGATGGACCAATTTTTCTTGTTCTTTTTGCCATTCATCGTCTTTGTCAGTAAATTTCTCGATGCCCTCTTTCAGTGAACAGTATACAAAGCGGAAGAGGTTGTCACTCAGCTTTTCATCTACGGTAATTCTGCGTACTCGTACTTTATGCGATTGTCGCCTCATTTCCTCACTTTCCTATTAGCTCCAGTGTTTGCACAGCTTGAGCATGAACTCAGTGTTTATCTTAGCCGATTACCTTGACTTTGATGGCTCTGGGGCGTGGGCGAGTTTTGTCAACTTCGAACATGACCTTCTGTCCTTCCTTGAGTTCATATAAATCACCTATATCTGAATGGTGGACTAGGATGTCTTCTCGGCCCCCCTCTGGCTCTATAAATCCATAACCTCTACTCCTGATCCATCGTTTGACGGTGCCTTTCAACATCCGTTTCACCAAGTAAACATGCATATGTTACTGCTAGAAGTAATAAGATTTTATGGACAGTTAGAAAGGTGAGCGCGCGAAGTGCATGTATGCAGAGTTGGGGACGCATGCATGTGCGCGCTTCAAAGGTATGTTAGAAAACCGCGATGTGGGCCGGGAGAGGTCAATACTTTCGTTTAAATCTATCATGCGTTCACTGTGTATGCGCAACATACCGAGCCTGCAGTGGCATGCATAGAAGAAGAGGGCTATTTACTTAGTTCTTTTACAAGTACGAGCATCTTTTTGATGATATGCTTGTTGGCGATTATTCCTTTTTCCACGCTTGCTTTAGAAGGATCTCCCTGTATTCCATTTGGCCAATAATCTCTAGGATTCGCCACAATCTCAAATCTAGGCATTTCAGAAAAATTCTTTTCAGTTCTTCCCTTAACCAAATCTGGCCTAATCGCCAAAATACGTGATGTTTCAATTTCACCACCATGCCCATCATGCTTATCAAATTGTTTTCCCCTCAACTCGTAAGCAAAATCATAATCACTCAACACAATTATCTTCAGGGCACGACGTTTACTTTCCCTTGCATACTTGTCAAGTACATCACAAGCCGCAAGCCTCAAAGCAGCCATATGCGAGGAGCCTGCGTGCCCGCTTAATATAATCAAACGTTTAAATCCTTGTCGCACTAACTCGTCCAGTACATCGCAAACCATGTTATATAGAGAATTGAAACTAACAGAAATTGTGCCAGGAAAACCACGAGTCGTTGTGCATAAACCATATCTTATAGCCGGAGCAACTAGACATCCAGCCTTTCTAGCAACCTCAACAGCAATGTTCTCAGGTTGCAGACTATCAGTGCAAAGAGGCAAATGCCTTCCATGCTCCTCTACACTCCCTATAGGAAGAATTATTACTTTACCCTTTCTAGCAGCTTCTTCAGCCTCAGGCATAGTCAACTCATCTAACCACACAGTTTCTGTTCTCATTCCAGATTACCTCTTCCCCTAAGACTGGTAAGTAAGTAATTAGAATTATTTTTTGCGGGCGCGCGCGAGAAGCATGAATGTCAGAATTAATCTTCATAACAAAAGAAACTCTTGACAAGATACGTGTTCATTTGATTCTGGCGCGCGCTCCTATAGATCTGTCAGCAGCTGCATGTATCCCTTCTCGTACTCTGTGTTTTCTTCATGCGCGCGCAACCTCAGTAGCAGAAAGGACAATCATAAACAGAAAAAAAGGGGAGTTTGCGGGAGATATCTCCACAGGAAGTGCATTAGAACAGATGCTCCTGCAAAGGTTGTGAAAGAACTTATCAAGGAATTCATAAAATAGTCCCAAGAGACGAGGCATGTGCGTTCAACTGCTGCGCACAGTTTTTAAGTGTGAACTACTTTTTATAAAAACTTCACACTTAAGAAGTCAAGATGAAAATCAGAGCAACGTGCTCATGGGACGCACGCTGATATGTAATCTCTAATGGGGAAAAACAAATGGAAATTGAAAGATTAGATGCAATCAAGAAACTTGATTTCAGAAAGTGTATGCAGTGCGGTGAGTGCACTGGCTCATGTCCAGTTTCCACAAAATCCAAACTCAACCCAAGGAGACTCATGCTCGAGACGGCTTACACGGTCGCCCTCCCTAAATATGTGACCATGTATCCCCCAGTAGATATCTACGAAAAAAGTGAAGTTTGGGACTGTACGACTTGCCGCAACTGTTCACATCTTTGTCCTAGAGATGTGGATCCGATGGAGGTTCTGATCGGTCTGCGTGGTCTTCTGATTGAGGAGGGGCGAGTTCCTTCTACGTTGGGAGACGCTCTTGAAGGGGTTTACAAGTATGGAAATCCATGGGGGTTGAGTCGAAGTAAGAGATCTGATTGGGTTGGGGATTTGAAGGTGAAGTACGTTTCGGAAGGTGAGCGTGCGGAGTTGCTCTATTTTGTTGGGTGTGCTGCGTCTTATGATTCTCGAGCGCAAGAAGTATCCTTGGTGAAGAATTTTAGTAGGTTGGGAATTGATTTTTCGATTCTTGGGAATAAGGAGACTTGCTGTGGGAATGAGGTGTACTCGCTCGGAGAGAAAGGGCTTTTCGAAGAGTTGATGGAGAAGAACTTGGGTCTTTTTGAACAGTATGGTGTTAATAGAATTATTACCACTTCCCCACACTGCTTTCATGCGTTCAAGAATAGGTATGGAAAAGAGGTTGAGGTTCAACATTACACAGTTTTTTTCGCAGATTTGATTGATAAAGGAAAGATCAAATTCTCTGGAAAGGTTGAAAAGACGATAGCCTATCAAGATCCTTGCTTTTTGGGCAAACACAACAACATCTATGATGAGCCGAGAAAGATTATTGAGAGCATTCCTGGTGTGAAGTTTTCGGAATTGAGGAGAGTGAGGGTGAGGGGTGTTTGTTGCGAGGGTGGGGGAGGAAGGATGTGGCACGACATTCCGGGTAAACGTCTTGCTGAAACTCGTGTTGAGGAGGCGCTTGATGTTGGGGCAGAGATATTGGCTGTGGCGTGTCCCTTCTGTCTTTTAACGTTTGATGACGCCATCAAGACTACGGGTAATGAGGATAAGATTCAAGTCATGGACATCATGGAACTAGTTGCAGAAGCACTTTGACCATGAACACTATATAACTCGTGTGCGAGATACCCTTTCGCTTTCGCTATGTTCAACACTCAACATTTTCAGTCGTCTAAGCCGTTTCCGCTTTTCCGATGTCAGTATGCGTTCTCTTTCCTTTTGTTTCTCTATTGGAATGAGCTCGTTCAGTTTGTCGATGAGTTTCTTGGATTCATTTGGCTCAAGTGGGATAGTGATGTCTTTTCGACGTGGAATTATTATCTTTACTCGTCCTTTCTCGTCCTGTTCCACTGATTCGATGTCTTTGATTGGCACGTCGAGTGGAATCACATTTTGGAAGAGGAATCCTAAGCTCCCTCTAAGAGTTGGGTTTGCCTCCACTGCATCTTCCAATTCTTTCTTGACACCCTCCTTCAAGTCTACTTCCAGCAAGCTCTGGTGAAGCCTAACCTTGAAGTGAGGTTTATCAATCAGCATAACTAAATCTTCAGTTTCCATTGTAGATCACCATCTTACTTTTATGTAAAGAAGTTGCACATTAAGTTTGTTTTTGGTGCTTTGTGATTTCAATGTCGAACACGCATTTCGGTGGCACATCATTGGTTATGTGGTGTTTCCAGCTGAAGCCTAGTTTCTTTCCTAACTTGGGCATGACTATTCTGCATGTCGCGCAGATTTCTGTTTTCTTTGGGGGCCAATCCCATGATGAACTGATCTTGTCGAGTGAGGCGAACATTCCGTTTACTCTAATGGCATCTTGTTGTTCAATTGTCAACTCTCTGAGATATTCCACTGATTGAAGGAATTTTTCGGGTAGGGGGCACTTTTCGACAACTATTGTCGCTTTCTCTTTATCTCCACTATATCGTGCTTCTATGCCAAAGGGTTGAAAGTTTAGGCGGATCATGTTTTTTGCGATGTCGTCTGCTCTCCAAATCTGTTTTTCCCAGCCCTCACCGAATTTCTCACCTTGGTATTCGAACATGTTCTGTAAGCCGTTTTCACCCATTTTCCCTCGTAAGAACGAGCCAATTGTATCCATAGATGCGACGAAGAGGCGGACAAGCCTGCCGACGGTTTTTTCAGGCGAAAGTCTCGCGACTATCCCTTTTTCTACTCGGTGAAAACCCCAGAGTCTTCCGATTCTCGTTTCGAGTCTCTTTATGCCTGTCGCTTTTTTCTCTTCACTTTGCATTTTTCTTTTCTCCTACTTTTTGACGGCGACTGGACTGTGTAGTCATCATGGAGATCAGTTCCTTGAATCGTTTCAGAGTTACTAAGCCTTCAAAGTGTGCGATGAGGTTCACTTCAGTGTCCCACACTCCGGCGATGATACGCAATGTCTTTACGAATTTCCAAGCACTTTCTAGGCTCTTTGCTAAGAAGAAGAGGACTAAGTCAAAGTCTTTGCTGTGAAACGTGTGTCCCGTCATTAGTGGTACAGCCTCATCTGTTGGTTCAATGGATAAGATGCGCTTGTATACGGCATGGTCTTTGGTGGGGGCAACGTCAATCTTCGTCATGAAGAAGAGTAACTCTTCGGGTTCGGAAGGTGTCGTCTCCGTGCCTTCTTGTTCGGGTTCAACCATGAAATTGAAGGAAGAGAGGAGCTTGAACTCGTAGATGGGTACAACGATAAGCTCTTGTATGTCCGTGATGTTTCGCACGTTCTTTATCAGATAATCATCTAGAGACTCCATGTCAGCTGAATGTAAGAGAAGCATCACATCTGCCCCCTCGAAAAGTCGCCCGATAACCAAAGGTGTGACTACTCCGCTGCTTCTTAGTTTCTCCATCTGACTGTAGACAATTTCATCTTGACCAGGTTTAACATCGCAAATGGTCACAAAAATCAGTTCTTTCACCACCAACAAATTTAACAAAGCTGTTATTTAACAATTGTTTATCTTCAAATTACCTATATTCCGCAGTCTTATACCTATCCATGCACCATCAACCATTTAGAAGAAACAAGAGATTGTAAATGTTGATTAGCGAAGAGGCTTTGCTATTCGCCAAATATTGCGCGCGCAGAGTAGTACATGCGAGCATTTAAAGCTTCAGAAATAGTGTTCTATATGTGCATCTGAGTTGTCTTCCCGCGCGCGCTACAGTTATTTGCGTTTCCTGAACAGTTTCTTGCCCTCAACTTCGCAGATATATTTGAAGCGTGTTTGTGTTCCTAGATGTTTTGAGGATATATGTTGAGTTTGCTCTTCTTTGTTAACCATTTTAGGCTGGCTATGGGTTCTTTGTTGGGTTCTGGATCCAATAGGCTTGCTCTGCGTTTAGTAAGGATTTCCAAAAGTTTTTGAGCGTGTTGCGCCCGCATGCGTGCCGTCATGTGACGGCCAAGCCTTTAAGCGGTAGTCTTCGCATGATTCTAAGTAGAAGGCGCCGCCATGGGATCAAAACTGTTGGTTATAATCGCAACTGGTGATAAAGAAAAAGCTCTAGCGGGTTTGATGTATGCTCGCAATGCTTTAAAGAACAAATGGTTAGATGATGTCAAAGTTGTGTTCTTTGGTCCTTCTGAAAAATCGGCTACTCTCCATGACGAAATAGTGTGGTTCATCAAAGACATAACCGCAAGTGGTGACTGCTTTGCCTGCAAGGCTATTTCTGACAAAGAAGGCTTGTCAGAGAGATTAAAAGAAGCTGGAGTAAAAGTAGAATATGTCGGAACTATTGTGTCAAATGCAATAAAGGAAGGTTACCTTCCAATGGTCTGGTGAGTGCGAACACATTGATGGAAAATGAATTCAGAAAGTATCTCCAAGAACGCAGAATGAGCGCGGAAGACATTGACTTCGCCATGAGCGCAATTAGGGAATTTGAGGAGCATCTTAAAAAGAAAAATACATCTTTGGGGTTCGCACGCCTAGAGGCCCTCAAGGATTACATTTCTATGCTTATAGCGGAAGGCAAAAACTCGTGGGAAAGACTTGTGGCGATTGCTCGCTACTGCAACCTTGCAAAGAAAAACGACTACTACATCTATTTCACGTCAATCCTAGGCGCCAGAAATGTCTTGCCTGATATAGGCGAGAGATTAGCAGCTACTACAGGAGAGGAAACTCGACGAAAAGTCTTTCAAGGTTTCATGTTGCCCCCACTAGGGTCACCTCAGGAGAATTATCCAAGACTCACCAAGAAAATCATGGACAAGATGGAAACTTACTTACCCAGCGGAACATGCAAGAAAATCCTTACCTGGAACTACCACAAAGTGCCAGTTGAGGCCTTCAAGGAGAAGAAGGAAAGGTTCGAGAAGGTCACCAGCATTGATGAGTACTTGAAAGATGAACATAAGAGACTCATAGAGGAACTTGAAAGATCTATGAAAGATGGGCGGTTGTGGTACGAGCAGGAAATCACGCCGGAGGTTCTTGAATTCGTAAGGAGCAACCAGGAGATCTGCACTGGTGTCAGATGTGGAGACAGGATCTACGTGACTAAAATGCCTTACATGCCGAAGCAATACCTGAAGGAGAAGGATCCCACCTTGAAGAGATACTACGCCTGCCACTGCCCCCTCGTGAGGTCAGCTATACGCGAAGGAGTTGAGATCTCGCCGATGTTCTGCTACTGCAGTGGCGGCTACGAGAAGGTGCACTTCGATGTGATATTCGGCGAACCAGTTGAAGTAGAACTGCTTGAGACTGCCCTCAAAGGTGACATGCGTTGCCGCTTCGCTAACAAGATCCCAAGCGTGTGCAAACAAAGCTTCAGAAGGTAGATTGGTTGGTTGGATAAATTTTTATCCAACCAACCCAACCAACCAACGACGGACGACGACGGACGACGGAAACAACGGGGAAAGGACAACCAATTACGTCCTTCTAATTGATGGCCCAAAAAAGTGTATACTTGGTTCAGCATAGATCCATGGATGTTAATGGACTAGAAAGGAAGGATTAAAATTTAATGCACACACACAAATCAAGAGTGGGAAGTTGGACGGCAAGATTGGGTTGTGTTTTGCGGGGCAAAACCTGTAGGCTTGATAGTGGCAGTCAGGCTTGATTGTGCTCAAGTATTAAATTTTAATGCACACACACAATTAGATTTACGTGCTCTATTCACTTTTTGTATTCGCTTTGTCAAAAATCCAAGGCAATCCAGCCATTCCTATCGCAACAACTATTCCAACATAGTAAACTGCTTCTGCAATTATTCTTAGGTCAGGAGTCATTTGATATGTGGATGATTCCACAATTATGAAAAGTAGGAAAGCCAACAATAGCATGATTACTGAATAAATTACTCTCAGAGTCTTCATCATCTACCTCACCTTAATCATAATCAAATGTACTATGCTGGTTTTATTAAAGGTTGGTTGGTTGGATTAAAATTTAATCCCACACACACAAAAATTACCTTTAGGGAGAGAAAAACGTAAAACTAACATACTTGGTTAAAAATAGTGTTTAAGTCAAAAGGAAAGAACCTAAGTCCAGGGGGGAATGAAATGGTTAATAAATCTGTTAAATTGACTCCTGAAATAGTAGCGGAGATAGAGAGAAGGGAGAAACTATTGAAGGCAGCGCTTCCTCTATTCTGGGCAGCACTTATTCCAACTTATTTTGCCGGACAAACAGTTGATAGACTGATGAGTCTTATTTTTGGAGTGGGGATATCGTATATTAATGTTCCACCTTATCTCCCGATTCTTATCCAATTTTCATCTCCTTTAACTGTGCTATCGTTTTTGATTGTATATTACCTTTGGACATTAGGAGAAAAGCGAGATGCTGTTCTATGGTATTTGTGTATTTTCATTTTTCAATCTGTTATGATTGTTTTGGGAGAAATGGGGGTTCATCCAGAAGGGTTCCCATATGGTCCTTGGGTGTGGTTTGGAGTGGAGTTGCCTCTTGTTCAGCTGGGTCTCTATGGTCCAAGCTTGTTGATCGCAGTAGCTAAAAGAGCTAAGCGAAAGGCGTTAACTGTAGTTGTAACAGCAGCGGTAACAGTGCTCTTCGTCGCTTTTTTCGCGATAGTTCACTGGGTTTTCTGGCTTCCTAATTTTCCTGATTTCACATGGAAAGGAATTCAAGGTCCCGTGGCTCCAGGAAATCTTGTTCTTTATTATTCGGCAGTTATTGGACCCATTGTCATAGGGGCCGTGATAGCTATGCATATATCAAAGAAGCTACGGACGAGAATAGTAACCCATGAAATGAAGGAACCTAAGGCCAAGTAGAGAAAGAGAAACGAGAAGCGCGTGCGCTGTGTGCGTTGGGATAAAAATCTAATCCCAAACCCAAACCCAAAAAAACTAATAATCCGTCAATATCTTGTTGAGCCGTCTCAATGCTTCTTTGTTTTCTTCCCATTTCAGCATTCCAAGAGCTTCTAGAAAGCTATACCACTTGAACTCGGAATGTTCCCAACTGAGAACAATCTTCTCTATGGGTAAAACCTCCACACCATAAACGTATTCTTTCAAGTGAAGAGGAGTTGCCAGTTCGAAATAATGGACGCCCTCAATTATTCTGACCAAATTCTCTATCCCCGTTTCTTCTTTGATTTCTCGATTCAGAGCTTCCATTTTGGTTTCTCCTTCTTCCAAGCCGCCAGTTATTGGTTGCCAGTATTCACCTAGTTTTGAAATTCTTTTTAGAAGCAAATACTGAATTCTCCCCTCAGCTCTCCTGAACAGAATCGCTTCAATCTGTATCGGCAATCTCATAGGAAAATAGTGTCAAAGAACAGTATTTCAAATCTTCGCGCGCGCGCTCCAATGCATGCCTAATTATTCCAACTGTAATCAAGAGACAACCGATAAATATTAACCAAATTCTTGACCATGGATATGTTGCAAATATCCATTCTCGTACTTCATAGTAGTAAGCAGCCATTCCT